>WBZU01002438.1_pt1 | contig 12874 bp, 14 predicted proteins | sample 5204311 | NCBI WGS metagenome assembly WBZU01 (sample SAMN12344359, study PRJNA552823) | activated sludge metagenome | biome: Activated sludge suspended growth; feature: Nitrification reactor; material: Wastewater; isolation source: activated sludge from nitrification reactor of wastewater...
GTCAGATCGAAGCAAAGGCGCTTAGAAAATTGCGTCACCCTTCACGTTCAAACAAATTGAAGGCCTTTATTGAATAGGGCGACGGATTTATTTCGGGCGTTTTGGTGGCATCGAATTGCCGATACGATTGAGCGCTCCGACTCCTTTGGCCGCACCAGCTCCAGGTTGATTGGGACGAGCGCCAGAGGGAAGGCGCCCGTTCAGCTCAGGATTGGGTTTGTGGGCACACGTGACTTCTTTCAACTCAACACAGATTTGATTCCAGAGCTCTAAGGACTTGGGGTTGGTTTCGGCCAACCTGAGAGTGTCGCGGGCCTCGGTCCAGTTGCTCGATGCCATTTGCGCTTCTGCGTACAAGAGACGCAGAGTTTGATCTTGAGGGCGAGCTTCACTGGCCTCGCGGGCGAGTACCAGGGCTTCGCCTGGGCTTGAGTTATTCAAAAGACATCGGGACATGAAGGCCTTGAAGGTCACGCTTGCAGGGCTTGAATCATAGACCTTGCGGCACCATGTTTTCACCGTGTTCCAGCCCGTTCGGCTCAAGTCCAAGTCGTAGGCGAGATAAGGTTTCGGTCCTTTTTTTGGATCAACTGCGACAAATTGCTGAGCTACCTCTTCGGCGGTGATCATATTCTTCTGTGCCGAAGCCGCCAATGCTCGAGCCACTAAAAATTTGGCTCGGTAAATTGAGTCTTGCTCGCTACGAACTTTGAGCTGGGCTTCGATTTTCTTGAGGCGGGGAAGGGTTTCGGGTTCCTTGGAGTCGAGGGCCAGTGCTACTTCGAAAAGTGCAAGCAGCGTTGGTTCGGTGCTTTGGGAGGCGACTTCAAGGGCCTTGAGCAAAACGGGCTCTGCCTTCTCGGGCATGTTGCGATTGAGGAAAACAAGACCTAGATTGTGCAGATTCGAAAAGAGATGAGTTGAGCCCTTGAGTGATTCTTGCAATTCAGTCGAAGCCAGTTCGAGATTGTTTTCGCGAATGGCCACGAAACCCAAGCAAGAGTGGGCGCGGGACTGATCATTGGCGGCCGTGGCTGACAAGAGTGCTTTTTGGCAGAGGTCTCGGCTCTGAGAGAAATTTTGCTTCTGCAGATGAATTTCGGCCATTTCAAGTAAGCTTGCGGCATCGAGGTACTTGTCATCTTTGAGGCTTTGATAGGCCTGAAGCGCCTTTTCATAGTCGCCAGCGAGCTTTGCTTTCTGAGCCAGCTGCTTAGTGGTGAGCGCTTGGGCCAGCTCATCTCGCGCTCGCTTAGCTGTGATGGCCTGAATGGTGAGTTGGCCAATGGCGATAAGGGCGACACCGGCCAAAATGGCATAGAGCTTTTTTCTATCCGCCTTCTTTCGCTGGGGGCTGGGTGTGTCGAGATGGTAAATCTCATTTTCATCGATTGCGCGAGACAGGGGCTGATTTGAGTCTTTGACCACGGCGACGAGTTTGCGATTGGCCGCTACGTCCACTTGCAGCTTTCTTAAGGCATTCATTTCAACGCTGATTTCGGTCAATTGCTTTGCGTGTTCGAGTTGAATTGAAATGCCTTGCATCAGTTTGCTGGAATTGAAGAACTCCGATTCGTCTGGAGCCACAGTGGTGCCCGAGGTGCCCTGCGGATTCGAATACTGCGTGGCCATTTGATTGAGTTCTCGGATCCGCGACGATATCTCTTGGTCAAAGAGCTCTTCGTTGCAAAATGATTTCCAGTTTGTACGATCCAAAGAGACGCCGTGCTTGATTGTGATTTCGTGAGAGATGATCTTCTTGATCAATTCCGCAATAGTGAAGGGGCCGACGGCGGCGCCGTTGAGGTCCAAATACCATCTCAAATGCGTTTTGCCGCTCACGACTTTGAATCCCCTATATTTGGTTGGGCATGGAACCGTGCCTTAACTATATGTCGGCGAAATAAGGCGATTTTTCGAGGGCCTAAGACTTGAGTCGAGGTCAAGTGCCAGTGGCCTGAGCCGCGCTTGTCAGCGTTGGCAGAACTGACGCAGCGGTTGCGGCAGAAATTAGCCCGCTATCGACCAAAGCCTTGATCGATTTCTCAAATGAGACCATGCCTTGGCGAGCAGAGGTTTGAATGATTGAGGGGATTTGAAAGATTTTGTTTTCGCGGATGAGATTGCGAACGGCAGGGGTTGCAATCAAGATCTCCATAGCGGGGACCATTCCCGGTCGATCGGCCCGAGGCAATAGAGATTGTGCCACGATCCCCACAAGACTTTCTGAGAGCATCACCCTGGCTTGGGCCTGTTGCTCGGGCGGAAAGGTGTCGATGATTCGATCCACTGACTTGGCTGCTGAATTGGTATGAAGGGTGGCAAAGACCAAGTGGCCTGTTTCGGCCGCAGTAAGCGTGAGAGAGATCGTCGCAAGGTCTCGCATCTCTCCGACCAGAATCACATCGGGATCTTCTCGCAGTGCGCTTCTGAGGGCGTTTGAAAACGATTTCGTGTGGCGATGAACTTCGCGCTGAATAAGTAAACAATTTATATTTGAATGAACATATTCAATTGGATCTTCGATGGTGATAATGTGCTCTTTTCGGGTCAAATTGATATGTTGAATGAGGGCCGCGAGCGTAGTGGACTTTCCAGAGCCAGTGGGCCCCGTGACAATCACGAGACCTTTTGGCGTATCGGCAAGCATTCGAACCGATTCGGGCAGTTGCAATTCCTCGAGCGATCGAACTTTCTCAGGAATGTGTCGATAGACGGCGCCCATTCCATGAAGCTCTTGAAATGCATTTGCACGAAATCGGCCGGCCCCGGGTATGTGGTAAGACCAATCAAGTTCGAGATTGCGATTGAATTTCTTGGTTTGCTCTTCGGACATGGTTTCAAGAATCAATTTTTCGCATCGCTCAGCCGTCAGGGGCTTGGTGTTCAACTGAACCATGTGGCCGTAGATGCGAAAAAAAGGTGGAGCTCCGCTGGCGAGGTGAAGGTCGCTTGCTCCTTCTTTGATCATCAAATGAAAAAGCTCGTCTAAAACAGCCATGTTGAGTTTTCAGTATGGCTAGACTTGCCTTGGCCCACAAGGCTAGGGCAAGGGTTCGGGACTATTGAAGGGCGACTTTTGCACCTTCTTCTTGGGCTTTAGACCTAAGCCCAATGAAAGGGAGCGTGTCCCGGGGCAAGGAAAGCATGAGTTATTAAGTGGCAGGTCCCAAGTTTTTTTGCCTGATGTGTTTCCTGCTCTCGGAGGTCTATTTCTTAACAAGAATAACTGAGTCCACGACATGAATGATGCCGTTTGAAGCGCGAATCGAAGCGACAATCTTCGCTCCATCCACAGTGATCTTGTCACCCTCTTTTTTGATCGTCACATTGTTGCCGTCGACTTGGTTGAGAACTCGGCCGTTGGTGAGATCTTTCAATTCGAGAACGCCCACGAAAACGTGATGTTGCAAAACGTCGGCAAGATCACCCTTGCTTTCGGTTTTGAGAAGCTTCTCGAGTGTGCCTTTAGGAAGCTTATCGAAGGCGGCATTGACTGGTGCAAAAACAGTAAATGGGCCAGGATTGGCCATCACATCAACCAAATCGGCGGCCGCAAGAGCTTTGACCAAAGTGCTGTGATCTTTAGAGTCAGAGGCAATTTTGACAATGTCCTTCTTTGATTCTGTGTCTTTGACTGCTGCCTGACCACCAGTTGCTGTGGCCTGAAGACCGACGGCACAGAGTGCGAAGAGGGTGAAGAGCATGAATTTTTTCATATGAAGTCCTTTCTTTCCGTTGTTATTTCTTTTTGCTTTCTTTTTTAACTGTGCCTTTGGCTGCAGGCGCCGCTGGGCCGCCGGTCTTCTCTGCTGCGGCCTCCGGAGAATCTGATAATCTGAGATATTCATAGATCGCTCGCACGTCATCTTCGCTCACATTTTGAAATGTCATTGGCGTCATATATTCGGCGAGAAGCTCTTTTGCCGCGTCATTTTTTTCGAGCATTTCAGATGGGTTGATGATCATGTTCATGACCCACTCAGGTGTGCGACGTTTCGTTATACCTTTGAGCATTGGACCCACATAGCGCTCTTCAATCTTGTGACAGGCGCTGCATTTATTTGTGAAAGCTTTTTTGCCTGCGCCGGCCAATTTGGAGTCGATCGAGTCGGTCATTTTCACTTCTTTAAACGGACCCACCCCTTTGTCAATTTCGGCCGAACCTTGAGTGGCCAGTAAAAATGTGATCACTCCACCAATCAAGGCCATTGATCGAGGATTTTGGGATAGGGCGATTTTGGCCATGAAGCTTCACTCCTGCATGGATTTGAGTTTAGGTCTGTCCTTTGTCCGACATTATAATTTGGAGCTCAGTCGTTTCGTTATGATCTCGATCATACCCGCGACTTTAATTTCTATGCTTAGTATAACAATACATCTCGTAGGGGATAGCAAACGGAAGGAATCAATATGAAATCATCTTTTAGAAGTGCGAAGTGGGTTGCCGGAGCACTAGCATTGGCGGCAATCGTTGGCACAGTCAACACTGTGCGAGCAGAACGAAAGAAAGCTGCCATTGCCAGCGATGCAGCTCAAAAAGTATATGTCGAGCCAGGCAAGTATGACGAGTTCTATGCCTTCGTCTCGGGCGGATTTAGCGGTCAAATTTCGGTCTATGGAATGCCATCGGGCCGACTGCTGAAAATTATTCCAGTGTTCACTCAGAACCCCGAGAACGGATACGGCTACAATGAAGAAACAAAGCCGATGTTAGAAACATCCCATGGGTTTGTTCCGTGGGACGACTCTCATCACCCTTGGCTCTCACAAACCGACGGAGCGGATGATGGTCGTTGGGTTTTCATCAATGCCAACAACACTCCGCGAATAGCGAGAGTAGATCTTGGAACTTTTCGAACAGTCGAAATTCTAGAAATTCCAAATTCTGGAGGCAACCACGGCTCTCCATTTGGAACAATGAACACCGAATATCTTGTCGCCTCCACTCGATTTAGCGTTCCGATCCCAAACAAAGACATTCCAATTAAGAATGTGAAAGACTTTAAGGGCTCGATTAGCTTTATCAAAGTCGACAAGGAAGGGCACATGAGCGTGGCCTTTCAGTTGATTGCTCCTGGAATTTCATACGATCTCGCCCATTGCGGAAAGGGTCCATCACACGGTTGGTGCTTTCTGACTAGCTACAACAGCGAGAAGGCGCACACGCTTCTCGAAGTTAACGCTTCGAAGAATGACAAAGACTTTATCGCCGCCGTGAACTGGAAGGCCGCAGAGCAGTGCGTGGCGAATGGTAAGGCCAAAGAAGTGAAGGCGTCTTACACCAGCAACACGCTGACAGAGTCAAATCACTCAGCCACTTCGAAGAAACTCTCTACAGTCAAAACTCTCAGTGTACTGGATTGCCCTGAGTCGATCTACTATGTGCCTGTGGCGAAATCGCCTCACGGGTCAGATGTGGATTCGACTGGTCAGTATTTTGTGGCGGGCGGCAAACTGGCAGCTCAAATCACGGCTTACTCATTTGAGAAAATGATCAAAGCGATCGCTGATAAGAAATTCAGTGGTGATTTTGAAGGCGTTAAGATTCTCGACTATGCATCGGTTGTTGCGGGCGAAGTTAAGAAACCCTGCCTCGGCCCCTTGCACACAGAGTTTGATGGTCAAGGTTTCGGTTACACCTCGTGCTTCGTCAGCTCAGAGGTTGTGAAATGGAAACTTGGCACGTGGGAAGTGGTCGATCGTATGCCCACTTACTATTCACTTGGCCACCTGATGATCCCTGGTGGAAACACCATGAAACCTTGGGGCAAATATGTATTTGCCATGAACAAGATCACGAAGGATCGATATCTTCCAACCGGCCCTGAGTTGAATCAATCAGCCCAGTTGATTGATATCTCTGGCAAGAAGATGGAACTATTGCTGGACTTCCCCACTGTGGGTGAGCCTCACTACGCTCAAGGCATTGCCGCTGATCTGGTCGTTAAACGACAAGTGAAAATCTTTAAGCTTGAAGAGAACAAACACAAGTATGCGGTTAAGTCTGAGGCAGAATCTAAGGTCGTTCGAGAGGGCAATAAAGTTCATGTTTACATGGGCATGATTCGCTCGCACTTTTCGCCTGACAATATCGAAGGTATCAAGGTCGGTGACACGGTTTTTTTCCACGTGACAAACCTTGAGCAGGATTGGGACATTCCTCACGGCTTCTCAGTCATTGGCGCGAACACGGCGGAACTTTTGGTGATGCCGGGTGAAACCAACACCTATGTTTGGACACCCAAGGCTGATGGAATTTATCCATTCTACTGCACAGACTTCTGTTCAGCACTTCACCAGGAAATGCAGGGCTACATTCGCGTGTCGAAAACCGCCTCTGCAATTAAATTTGGAACGAACAAGGATCTCTAGTCTTCAGTTCTCAGCCCCGAGGCTTTTGGTCTCGGGGTGCTTAGTTAAGGATCGAAACAATGTTTGGCAGAATGCATAAATTTTCGCGAATTGCAGCCCTAGGGGCCGCCCTTTCGTTGGCTCTGGTTTTCTTCTTTCCGCTTTGGTCAATTGACCTTTGGGCTCCACAATACCCAGAGGGCCTAGGAATGAAGATTTGGCTGAACAAGATGACTGGGGATATTGATAATATCAATATTCTCAATCACTACATTGGCATGCACCCAATTAAGCCGGACGAAATTCCTGAGCTCAAGATCTTCATCTATATTTTCTCTGGTTTATCTGGGCTGATGGCTGCTGCTGCGGCGGCGGGAAGGCGATGGGTTCTGCATTTGACCACCATTTTTCTTTTTGTCTTCTCGCTTGGCGCACTCTATGACTTTTACAATTGGGAATACAAATATGGTCATGAGTTGAATCCTGATGCCGCTATCAAGATGGAGGGCGAATCCTACCAACCCCCACTCATCGGCACTAAAACTTTGATGAACATCGAGGCGTCCTCGTGGCCCGAGTTGGGCGGATATGGGCATATCGCCTCGGTTTTATTGATGATCGGTGCTTCTGTTTATGAATTTCGTCGATCGAAAAAAGAAAAGGGATAGATCATGAAACTGTGGGCATGTCTCGTTTTCTCGCTGACGTTTTTGCTCACAGCGTGCAAGAAGGATCATGCTTGGGAGCCCATCTTATTTTCTAAGGACGTATGTCATTACTGCAAGATGGTGATTTCTGACACCAGGTTTGGTGCCGAATTCGTCTCAGAAAAAGGGAAAGTCTTCAAATATGACTCAATTGAGTGCATGGGGCATGATCTTGAAGATCAGCCAACTCTAAAGGGCTCGGCATTCGTAGTGGACTCAACTCAGAAAGAGAAAATGATTCCGGCTGGTGAGGCGAACTATACTCATGATGAAAATCTTCGAAGTCCCATGGGAAAAGGAATTCTTGCCTTTGAATCTCGCGCCAAGCTTGACGCGAACAATCCGCGAGTTCTTTCGGCGCTCACTTGGAATCAGATTTTAGCTTTAATAGGACGCCCTGATCTTCTCAAGGGTCGGTGAGAGTCTATATGAGACTGTCACTCTTTGTATTTCTAGTCTTGAATCTCGCAGAAATTTCAGCTGTCGCGGCTCAGAACTCCACAAGGGAAGTCTGCCGAGACTGTCAATTCCAAAAAATTGCCGATGCGATCAAGGCTTCTGCGCCAAATGATAAGGTCGTGGTTCAAGAGGGTGAGTATTTTGAACACGATCTGTCAATTGATAGGCCGCTCGAACTTGTGGCGAAGGGCTTCGCCGTGGTCGACGGTGAGAATTCTGGTCAACACATCTTCGTCATTCGCTCGTCTGGCGTTGTCATTAAGGGTTTTACAATTAAGAACACGGGCTCTAGTTATATTCAAGAGTTAGCCGGAATAAGGGTTGTCAAATCTGAAGGCTGCGAGATTTCGGGAAATCATTTCGACAATACAACATACGGTGTTTATCTCGAGGATTCGCGGCACTGCCGAGTGAGGGATAACACTTTCCGCGGACGTGCTCAGGACGAAGCCAGTGGTGGCAATGGCATTCACCTCTGGCAGGGTGAAGATATTTTGATTGAGAACAATGACATCCAGGGGCATCGCGACGGAATCTATTTTGAGTTTGTCAAGCAGGCGAAGGTCATTGCAAATGTGGTAACCAAGAATATTCGATATGGTCTGCACTTTATGTCGTCGAACGATTGCCTATATGACAATAACTCGTTTCTTCGTAACGGGGCTGGAGTGGCGGTCATGTACTCTCGGCGAATCAATATGAAGAATAACCGATTCTTTGAGAACAATGGTGTGGCCTCGTACGGACTGTTGCTTAAAGAGATTCATGAAGGAGTGATTGAGCAGAACTTCTTCGAGGACAATACCGTTGGAATATTTATGGAGGGCTCGAATCGCAACCAATTCTCAAAGAATGAGTTTCTCAGGAATGGATGGGCGATTCGAATCATGGGTGATTGCGAGGACAATAGGTTCACCCATAACAATGTGGTTGGAAACACCTTTGATGTGGCGACGAACAGCGAGCGCAACCCAAATGAATTTTTGCAAAATTATTGGTCCCAATACAACGGATACGACCTCAATCACGATGGCATTGGCGATATCCCCTATCGACCCGTGAATCTTTCGTCGGTGATCGTTGAAAATGTTGATTCGTCTTTTGTTTTGATTAAAAGCTTTCTGTTGATGGTGCTTGACGAGATTGAGCGTGGATTGCCTGAGCTCATTCCCGAGAGAATGAAGGACGAGGAACCGCTCATGAAACCTGAGGTGATCTGAAGTGATATCGGTCCGGGGTCTAGATAAGAGATTTAAGAGCGTGCATGCCTTAAGGTCAGTGGACCTGGATTTTCAGGCGGGTCAGGTGACAGGCGTCCTGGGTCCCAATGGCTGTGGCAAAACCACGTTAATCAAATCAATGCTCGGGCTGGTGGTACCTGATCAAGGAGTAGCACGGGTCGATCGCAGATCTGTGGGCTATATGCCTCAGAACACTCAATTTCCGGGACACCTAACTGCGGCTGAGCTCTTTGATATGATCGAGGACCTTCGCGGGCAGCCAGCAAAGAGGCGAGAAGAGCTAATAGAGCTGTTTGAAATTCGCGAACACCTTTCAAAGCCCACGGGTCAGCTCAGTGGTGGCACCAGGCAAAAGGCCTCGGCGGTCATGGCCTTTATGTTCAACCCCTCGATCTTGATTCTTGACGAGCCGACGGTTGGACTAGACCCAGTCGCTGTAGTGCGACTGAAGTCACTCATTCGCGAGGCTTCAAGTCAGGGGTCAATTGTTATTTTGGTGACTCACATGGTGGCCGAAATCGAGCAGCTCGTACAGAAAATGTATTTCATGCTCGAGGGGCAAGTGAAATTTTCGGGCACCTTGGACGAAATTCGTCAGAAGGCGGGAACGGCAGACTTGGATCAGGCCGTCGTCAAATTGATGTCCTTAAGTTACAAAAGTGATGCGATCAAATGAATATCATTTTAAAACTTTTGAAATATGAAATTAAGAATGTGATCAGAAGTCGATGGGTCATCGTCTATACCGCCGCACTTTTGTTTTTGAGCGTGGTCTTTCTCTACTTGGCAGGCAGTTCCGGTAAGGCTCTGGTCACGGTTTCGACTGTCATCACGGTTTTGGTTCCGCTGACTTGCATTTTGTTTACCACCTTCTATTGGTACAACTCGGATCGATTGACCGAGCTTCTAGTCACCCAACCGATCAATCGGGGGGCAGTTGTTTGTTCGCGGTTCTTGGCGCTGAGTTTGAGTCTTGGAGTTGGATTTTTTTTAGGCGTCGTTTTGCCATTTTTGCTCAGTGGGCAGCTGGCGCTGCACCTGCTATGGGTTTCATTTTTTGGCGGCTTTCTTGCCGTGGTGTTCTGCGGATTGGGGATTTTGATTGGAGTCCTTGTTCCCGACCGAATGCGCGGCGTGGGGCTTGCATTCGCAACCTGGCTCTACTTTGTCGTTTTGCACGACATGCTGGTTTTGATTTTGTTGATTCTTCTCAAGGAATTCCCCATGGATCTGGCGGCTTCGGTTTTGGCCTCGGTGAATCCAATTGGTTTGACTCGAGTCATCCTCTTGGTGCTTCAAGATGCCGCCATGTTGTTGGGCCATTCGGGCGCCATGGTTCGAGAGCTGATGTTGGGCATGAGGGGGTGGATTCTCGCAGGCTTGATTGTGACGTTTTGGACGCTAGTGCCGATCCTGGTGGCTTGGCGCGGATTTAATCGGCGGGACTTATGAGCCGGGCATTGCTTCTGGCCACAGTCTTAGCTTTGTCTTTTGCGGCGGGCGGTTTTTGGTATTGGTCGAAGGGTAGGATTGAGGTCTACTCGGTCTCTGAAGAGGCCAAAGTGCGACTGCCGGTTCTTGATTACGAGCCGAGCATTCTGCTTTTTTGGAGTTCAACCTGCGAGCCTTGCAAAGTTGAGATGTATCGATTGCAGCAGGGGATTCTGGCAGGAAAAATTAAGCCTGGGCGAATATTTGCTATTTCGATTGGCGACTCCATCGAGACTGTTCGCTCTTTCGCCGAGAATTCAGATTACCAATTTCAATTTTTCTCGTCTGATGCCAAGGTGCTTGAAGATTTAAAGGTAACCGGGACCCCAACTTCTTTTCATATAGATGCCAATGGTCGTCGGGTTTGGCAGAGTGCAGGCCTTGATCCCATGAGCGTGACCAAGGCCGAAGAGCTATTTAAAAACTAGCATCATCAGGGCAAGGTCAGATCAAAGCTCTGAGTCTCTTCGGTGCCCGAGGCATCAGTTAAAGTCACGAGGACTCGCCATCCCCCCTCCATAAAGAATTGCATATTTCGGACAAGGTATGAACCGAGGATTGCCTGACCGTCTTTGTCTGCGGCGGGCGTCACTTTGGTTGGCGCAGAACCGTGGTCCATGTCGGGCATTCTGAGCGCAACCGAGATCTTATCGGCCACCGCAACGGCCTGGTGAGTGCGAGGGTCGCGCGCTTCTAAAAGCATCTCACTTTTTTGGCCCACGATTGGGGGCTGCACAAAACTTGCGCGAAAATGAAGTGTGCCCTGCTTAAAAATCAGGTGTCCTGCAAGAGGTGGGTGGCTTTCGTCACCATTGGCCGAGGCTGTAAATAACAGTCCCATTAGAAGCGGCATGGTCAGGATCTTTACGAAGTTCATGGGGGTCCCCTTTGCTTATGATTATTAGCCCTATTTGAGAGAGATATACTCGAGGTTCAAATCATTGGGGATAGAAAAGGTTAAAATTTGCAGGGTGAGAGCAAAGAATTCTAGTTTTGAGGGGTCCCTTCAGCTATAGAAAACCTCATGAGAAATTTAATCTTGGCATTTTCATTTGCTTGGATTGGCGCTTGGGCCTGGGCCGACAAAAACGCCAATTTTGTGATGGGTGAAAACCTTTTGACTGGAGAGAAGGTGCGAGTGTCCGCTGAGGGCAAGAAGGCTCTGGTGGTCACCTTTCTTTCGGCGAGATGTCCGTGCTCAAATAGCCACATCGGCGAGTTGAAAGAATTGGCAAAAACCTATTCTGATTTTTCATTTGTTGCTATTCATTCAAATGTGGATGAGCCGAAGTCAGAATCAAAACCATATTTTGAAAAAGCGGCCTTGCCTTTTCCGGTAATTGAAGATCAGGCGGCCGAACTGGCCGATCAATTTCGGGCCCTAAAGACGCCACATGCTTTTGTGATTTCGCAGACCGGAGACCGCCTCTACCAAGGGGGAGTCTCAAGCAGCATGACCTTTCTTAAGGCGGAAAAGAAAGTTTTGCGAGAGGCTCTTGATGATTTACAGAATTCGCGAGCAGTTCGCACGCCTCAAGCGCGGGCCCTTGGTTGCGCCATTGCCCGTGGTGGAAGTCATGGTTTCTAAGATATATAGATTTTGTTTGATCGCGTTTGCTCTCGTGGGTTGTGCTCAGCCCAAATACGAACGGGTGGTGCCACTCGTTCAAAAAGGCGGCACTTGTGAGACCAAGGCTGAGTGCGCTGTGACTTTTCAGAGCTCTGGATATTGTCTGTCGTGGGCCTGGGAAAAGGCACCAGCAGCGGTGATGGAGCCGGGCAGTCTGATTTTCAAGGTTCACCGTTTGAACTCATTTGATCAAAGCGCGGTCATGGTCGAATCGGAAACTCTTCCCGAGGTTGTTCTTTGGATGCCAGGTATGAATCATGGCTCAACGGCAACTGAGGTGCAGAGACTTGATACGGGAACCTACCGAGCCTCCTTGGTGGTTTTCGTGATGCGCGGGGAGTGGGAGATCAAGTTTCAATTCAAGGATGGCGCAGACGTTCGCGATGAGGCCAGGGCAAGTGTTGTTTTCTAGATTTAGAGAATTCTATTTTTTTTCACTCCTGCTGGGGATCACAATTTCTTTTGGATCGAAGCTCTGGGCGGCGGCCTGTTGTGGTGGCGGAATTGCCGCGGCGGGTTTGATTGCGGGCGACGAAGGGGCCTTGCTTTCAACTTCATTCACTCATTCGCAAGTGGTCGTCGAGAGCGTCGATTCGGCTGGAATCTGGCGTACAAGTGACGTTCGTCAAGAGGTTGAAACTTTCCGCATTGAGGCGGCACGTATTTTTCAGGATCGATGGCAGGCGGGCCTTTCTGTGCCGATGATCCAAAGATCGCGCGCTGGCGTGAAATCCTCTGGTGTGGGCGATCTGGCCACGAATCTGGGTTACGAATATTTGCCTGACTGGGACTACAATCCGTGGCGACCAAGGGGACTTGGCTATTTGCAGGTGATTTTGCCAACTGGAAAATCTCGAGCCGAGTCAGAGTTGGGCGGTCTCGACTCTCGCGGCAATGGATTTTGGTCTTTGGGACTAGGCACACTTTTGACTAAGGTTTGGGGGTTGTGGGATGGCGCGATTTCCCTTGAGGTGCACCACTCATTTGCGAAG
>WBZU01002439.1_pt1 | contig 12872 bp, 9 predicted proteins | sample 5204311 | NCBI WGS metagenome assembly WBZU01 (sample SAMN12344359, study PRJNA552823) | activated sludge metagenome | biome: Activated sludge suspended growth; feature: Nitrification reactor; material: Wastewater; isolation source: activated sludge from nitrification reactor of wastewater treatment...
GTCACCATCTGCCACAGGCCTTCTGGCAGACCGGCCTCCTCGAGCAACTGCAGCCCGAACAGTGCTGACAAGGGGGTGTGGTGGTCGGGCTTGGACACGACCGCGTTGCCGGCGGCGATCGCCGCGATCCCGTCGACGAGAGCCATCGTGAAGGGGTAGTTCCACGGCGAGATGATCGCGACCACGCCCTTGGGCGTGCGGTGCTCCTCGATGTGGGTGAGGAAGGGGACGACGCCGTCGCGCTTCTTGGGCGACAGGTGCCGCTCCACGGTCCGGCCGTAGTAGCGCGCGGTGAGGGCGACGTGCAGCGGCTCGTCGAAGGCGTGGATCCGGGACTTGCCGGACTCCCAACAGATGAGGTCCATGATCTCCTCGCGCCGGTCGAGGATGAGGTCACTCAAGCGCAGCAGCACCGCCGAGCGCTCGGCATACGAGGACAGTGCCCAGTCGCGGGCCGCCTCGCGCGCCCGTGCGAACGCGGTCGCCACATCGTCTGGGGTGGAGATGGGCACGCTCCCCAACGGCTGGCCGGTCGTCGGGGCGTGCACCATCATCGATTGGCCGGACGTCGCGACCAGGCGCTCAGTGAGACCTCGGACGAAGGATTGGTCCAGGGCATAGGTGGCGGCAAGGACGTGCTCGGGGTCCAACAGGCCGGGGCGGTGCGCAGCGGAACTCTTACCTGCCGTGGCGTGGGTCATGATCGAGCGTAGGCACTCGTGGTGGGGTCGTGGGCAGGTCGTCGGTACGTGACATCCCTCACGTACCGGAACGGGACGTGGGTCCGTAGCGCACCGTCATCGTGACAGCCAGACTCAGCGACAGACAACTGCGTACGTTCGGTTGTGCGCGCCGACGCCTGAAACGACGAGGGAGGTCTACGGATGGGAACTCGGATCGCCGCGTCCGACCTGACGTGGCTGATGATGGACCGCCCGAACAACCTCATGCACGTCCATGGCCTGCTCACCTTCGACGAGCTGCCGGAGTGGGACAAGCTGCAGGAGGCGATCTTCGAGCGGATCGTCACCAAATACCGAGTTCTCAGCCAGGTGCCGGTGAAGCGCCGTGGGCACTGGGAATGGGTCGACGACGTCGACTTCTCGGTCGACCGGCACATCCAGCGAGTCATCCTCGCCGACTCGCATCCCGACACACTCCGGGCCCACGTGTCGAGCATGTTTTCAGTGCCGTTCGACCGGTCCCGACCGCTGTGGGACATGCAGCTCATCTCCGGCCCGGTCCAGGACGAAGGCGGGGGAGCGATGCTCACCCGCTTCCACCACGGGTTGGGCGACGGGATCCGGCTGGTCCAACTGCTCCTGGGCACCTGTGACCCGGCCCCAGACGCGATCCCGCAGACCGTCGGGCGCTCCGCCGAACCGGGCTCACACGGCGCCTTGGAGACTGTCCGGCACTTGGCCGAACACTCGGTCAAGGACGCCATGGACGCCTTCGAACACTCGGGCGAGGTGATGGCGCAGGCGAGCCGCACGATGATCGCGACGATGAACCCCCTCGAACTTCCGCATCACCTGGAGTCGGCCCTCGACCTGGTCCGCCATCCCACCAAGCTCATCGACGCGCTCACGTCGTTCACCTCCAGCGACAACGAGACGTCCAACTCGTGGCGGGAGATCGGTCGGCTGTTGCTGCACGGTAAAGCCGAGACGGACGCGTGGAGCGGTCATCCGGATGTGGACAAGGGGGTCGCGTGGGTCGACGGGATCAGTCTCGACGCCATCAAGCAGGTGGCTGCGACGTTCAACGCGACGGTCAACGACACCCTCATGGCGGCCGTGTCGCTGGCGCTCACCGACTACCTCACCGAGCGTGGGGTGGAGGAGATCACGGACCTGGCCTGGATGATGCCGGTGTCGCTGCAACCGGTGGACAGTTCGCTGCCGTCCACGTTGGGCAACCATTTCGCCGTGGTGCTCTTCGAGATGCCGCTCGGGATCGCCGACCCCGCGACCTTGATCGGCGAGATCCATGAGCGGACCACGCGCCTGAAGAACAGCGCGGAGCCGGCTGTCGCCTTCGGAATGCAGAAGGTCATCGCCGAGGCCCCCGGCGCTGTGGCCAAGCGCGTCACGGACTTCTTCTCGGGCAAGACCATCGGACAACTGAGCAACGTCCCCGGCCCCCGCTCGCAGCTCACCATGGTCGGTGCGCCGGTCCGGACCGTCATGGGCTGGGTGCCGACGTCCGGCGACCAGCCGATCGGGGTCTGCCTGTTCACCTACAACGGGACGGTCGGGGTCGGCGTCTCCTCGGACACCCGGATGGTGCCCGACCCCGAGCGGGTCACCGGGCTCATCCGCACGCACATTGAGGGGCTCATCGTCGCGGCCGCCGACCGTGACGCGGCCCCCACCCCCCGCCCCCGGCGCCCCCGTCGGTCGAAGGACTAGGAGCATCAGGTATGCCGCGCAAACGGCTCGTCGTCGTCAACGTCACTCTGCAGGGCCCCGAGTGGGACTTCGACGAGAAGGTCTCGTTCGCCGGCCGTGACTTCAGGCTGATCCGGCTCGGGACCAGCGGTGACATGGATGCCGCCGAGAAACTGGTCTGGCAATGGTCGCTCAAGGCCGATGCGATCGCAGTGACGGGCGTCCGTGAGGCGCAGGCCACCGGCGTCTTCAAGGGCGACCCGCACGAGGTGCGCCAGGTGCTCGAGACGACGGCACGGGTGCCTGTCCGGGATGGTTCGATGCTCGCCGACGTCCTGCAGGAGTGGGCCGTCCGGCATGTCCAGGCCGAGATGCCGGGCTACTTCAACAACGCGCGGACGGTGGTCCTCAGCGGCAAGAACTACGAGCGCACCATTCGGGTGCTGCGCGAGTTCACCGCCAACATCGACTTCGTCGACCCTGCGCTGCGCACCGACGTGCCGGTTGTCCTCAACACCAACCCCGTGGTGGCCAAGGCTGCCGAAGTGGGGATGTGGTCGTGGCGGCTGACTCCGTCGATCTTCAAGGACCACACTCACGGGCCGGTCGAGTGGGTGAGCGACAAGCTCGCTCACCGCGCGGCCCGTGACGCGGACGTCATCGTCGGCAGCTATGCCGAGCTGATCCGTTTCGGCTTGGAGGATCTCGCCGGAAAGACCGTCATCACCAATGCCATCTCAGACGGTCGGCTGACGGAGCTCGGCAGCCGCGGAGTTGACCTGGTCATCGACGCCACACCGCGCCCCTTCCAGTTCATGGTCGTCACGGCGATGCTTGAGGCGATGGCCGCGGCCATGCACACCGAAGAGCGCGAGCTCACCACCGATGACCTGCTAGAACTCATCCAAACCGCGGCCCTGGAGCCCCGGTTGCTTCGCCCCAACGGGGACAAACGCAAGAGCCGGTTCGCCTTTGTCATCCACCCGCTGAGCACCCAGTACTTCAACAACGTCGAGGGCTTGGGCACCATCGCCAAGCTTCCGGGGATGGGGGACGTCGTCGAGAAGGCGATGGCCTACATCCCGCCGTTCATCTACAGCCACGTCACCGGCATCGAGTCGCCGACGGGCGCCGAGGCCGAGGGCTGGCTGATCTCGGTGGGCGGCACCCCCAAGGAGATGCTCGCCCACAGCCCCGAGTTCACCTACTCCCGGCTCCTGGATGCCGCGGAGCTGGCCCGCAAACTCGGGGCCCAGGTCATGGGCCTCGGCGCATTCACCAAGGTCGTGGGCGACGCAGGCGTCACAGTGGCCAAACGCGCCCCCCTCCCGGTGACCACGGGCAACAGCTATAGCGCGTCCGGTGCCCTGTGGGCGGCCCACGCTGCCCTGCGCAAGCTGGGCATCGCGCCGATCGACGAGCACGGCATCATCCACGGCAAGGCCATGGTCGTCGGCGCGACCGGGGCGATCGGTTCGGTGTGCGCGCGCCTGCTGGCCCTGGTCACCGACGAACTCTGGTTGGTGTCGCCGGAGACGGCCAAGCTCCTGGCCATCAAGAAGGACATCGAGCGGGACAACCCGCGCGCAGTCCTGCACGCTGCGGCCAAGCCTGGCGACGCGCTCGGTGAGATGGACCTCATCGTCACGGCAACGTCGGCTGCGGGCAACAAGGTGCTCGACATCATGAAGGTCAAGCCCGGCTGTGTCATCACCGACGTGGCCCGACCTCTGGACATGTCGGCTGAGGACGTCGCCAAACGGCCGGACGTCTTGGTCATCGAGTCCGGTGAGATCGAGCTCCCAGGTCAGGTCCACATGCGCAACATCGGGCTGCCCGACGGCGTCGCCTACGCCTGCCTGGCCGAGACCGTCGTGCTTGCCCTGGAAGGGCGTTATGAGACCTTCACCGTCGGTCGCAACATTGAGTGGACCAAGGTCAAGGAGATCTACCAGCTCGGCCTCAAACACGGGATGCAGCTGGCCACCATCTCGGGCGTGCGGGGTGTGTTCACCGACGCAGACTTCGCTCGCGTCCGCGAGGCCGCCCTCGCCGCTCGGGCTGAGGCAGGGGCCAGCAAGGCGACGTAGACCACGTCCGCCGGACCGTGTCACTGGGGGTCCTTGCTGTCAGGATGGGGAACGACCCGATGGAGGAGTCTCGTGAAGTCTGTCCAAGGTAAGACCGTCCTGATCACCGGCGCGGCCATGGGGATGGGCCGGTTGTTCGCCGAACGCGCGATTGCCGAGAAGGCCAAGGCCGTGGTCCTCTGGGACCTCAACGAGCCTGCCCTGCAGCGCACCCTCGAAGAGCTGAGCGGTGGCGCGACGGAGGTCACGGCATACCTTGTCGATGTGGGGAACCTCGATGCGGTGACGGCGTCCGCAGCCGCCGTGCTCGACGAGGTTGGGCGGGTCGACGTGCTGGTCAACAACGCCGGGATCGTTCGGGGCAACCAGTATTTCTGGGAGTCCGACTCGGCCCGCGACACCCAGCTCACCGTCGCGGTCAACACCCTCGCACCGATGTATGTCGCGCGAGCCTTCCTGCCGAGCATGATCTCCGGCAGCGGCGAGAGTCGCCTGCTCAACCTCGCCTCGGCCGCCGGTTTCACCGCCAACCCGCGGATGGCTGTGTATGCCGCCTCCAAGTGGGCCGTCATCGGCTGGTCCGACTCGGTGCGCCTGGAGCTCAAGCAGGCCGGCGTCGAGCACGTCAAGGTGACGACCGTCTGCCCCTACTACGTCAACACGGGCATGTTCGACGGCGCCAAGTCCGCCCCATTGCTGCCGATCCTCGACCCGGCTCACGTCGTCGACGAGGCGTGGAAGGCGATGTGCTCCGGCGGCTCGTTTGTCGTCCTGCCCCGCACGGTCATGCTCAGTGAGGTGCTCAAAGGTCTGGTCCCGATCGGGGTCCGTGACTTCATCGCCGACAACATCATCGGCGTTTATCACACGATGGAGGACTTCACCGGCCGGGCCGAGCAGCAGACCTGACCTCACCACGTGGACCGACAAGGTCGGAAGGACTGAGCATTGTCACTGCGGATCCACCGTGTCCCCGTCTCCTACGGCGCCAACATCATGGCCCAGGAGATCCTGCCCGATGGTCCTGTCGCTGGCGGGACGCCGACCGTCGTGCTGGCCCATGGGTGGTGCCTGGACCACACGAGCTGGCACAAGGTTCTTGCCGACCTCCAGACCCGCCGGGACGTCCGGGTGGTGCTCTACGACCAGCGCGGCCACGGCAAGTCGAGCATGGGCGAAGTCGGGGACCCCACGGTCCGGATCCTCGGTGACGACCTGCGCGAGGTCATCGACATGGTGGCGCCTGACGGTCCGCTGGTTCTCGCCGGTCATTCGATGGGCGGCATGTCGATCATGGCGTATGCCGGGATGCACTACGAGCACTTCACCGGCCGGGTCAAGGGCACCGTCCTGGCCTCGACGGCGGCGTCCATCGAAGGTCGCACACCGGTCCCCTTGGAACGGGTCATCATGGCGCTTGCCTCACGCGCGCCGGGCATCCAACCCCGGGTCTTCATCCCACGGATGGTCGAGGGGCGGCTCATCTTCGGACAGGGTGCCAACCGCGACGACGTCCGGCACGCCGTCGACCAGATCAAGCACACCAAGATGCCGACGATCGGCCGCTTCTTCTATGCCATCGCCGGTCATGACGAGATGGATGCCCTGGGGCACTTCGTCGACGTGCCCACCCACATCGTGGCCGGCAGCCACGACCGACTCATCCCCGTGCCGCACGCGGAAGCTCTTCGCCAACGGATCCCTGGTGCCGACCTCAACGTCCTCAACGGGGTCGGGCACATGACGACCTACGAGGCGTCGAGCATCATCTGCGACGCCATCGTCGGGCTGGTCGACGCCAACACCCCACCCACACCCCCGGCCCGACCGGCGCCGGGCCGCGGCCGCCGGTAGCCTCGGCACACCGTCAGGTCACCAGCCGCGGGCGAGCCACTCACCCAGGTGGGGCCGCTCTACTCCCAACGTCGTGTCGTCGCCGTGGCCGGGATAGACCCAGGTCGCGTCGTCGTAAACGTTGAAGATCCGCGCGGTGACATCGGCATAGAGCTGCTCGAACGACTGCCCCGGCATCTTCGTGTTGCCGACGCCGCCGGGGAACAGCGAGTCGCCGGTGAACAGGTGGGTGAAACCAGCGGGATCGGCATACACCAGGGCAACACCACCCTCGGTGTGGCCACGCAGGTGCACGACGTCGAGCCCGACCGCTCCGATCACCAGCCGGTCGCCGTGGACCAGGGCTCGGTCGGGGGCCAGCGGCAGCGCAGCAGCGTCGTCGGCCCCCGAGGCGGTCGACGCCCCGGACCAAGCGGCCAGCTCGACGAGCGCTCGGACGTGGTCAGAGTGGCGGTGAGTGGTGACGATCCCGCTAAGCGCGCCGGTGCCTTCGGCCACGAAGGCCTGCAAGCGCGGTGCGTCGGCTGCCGCATCGATGAGCAGTTGCTCGCCGGTCGCCCGGCAGGTCAACAGGTAGGCGTTGTTGTCGAACTCGCCCACGCTGCACTTGCGGATCACCAGGTCGCGCAGTTCGCGCACCTCGGAGGGGCCCCCGGAGGTGACGTGCCCGGCATACCGACTCATCTCAGCCGCCGTTCGGCAAGGTGGGTAGGGGCCCGTCGCACGACACTCCGTCGGCGAGCCCGCGGGCGAGCCACCCGAGCAGAGCCGCGCGCGACCCCGTGACGTATGCCGTGCCGTCACCGACCGTGTGGGTGTCGCCTTCGTCGCTGCGCAGGGTCAGCGCCGGCGGGTGCGACCGTCGGGACAGTCGGTCGACTTCGTCGGTGAGGAAGGCCGCGACCCACCGATCGGGCAGGTCCGCCCAACCGACGCCGCCGCGCAGGTCGACGTGGTGGTAGCACACCTCGCGCAACCGCAGCCAGGGGAGCTGGGAGGCTGTCACGGTCCACCCGCCGCGCAGTTCGACCTCTCGGGCTGCATGTTCGGGACCGAGTCGGTCGGCAACTCCGGCCAGGCGGGTGGCGCTGTGTTCCACGTCCGCGACCAGATCGGCGAGGGTCCGAGTCGATCCCGCCTGGATGTCGTGCTCCCGTGCCTCAGGGGAGGCATACATCGGGGTCGGCACGCCGGTCACCGCCCAGGCGACCAGGTTGCCGATGGCGTCGGCGTTGCGGGCAACGTGGGTGAAGACGTGGCCGCGGGTCCACCCGTCGCAGAGGGAAGGCCCCTGTTGGTCGCCTTCGCGCAGCCGGTATGCCGTGTCCCAGAGGGCGCGGGTCGCATCGGCGACGTCACTCCAGGTCGCTCCTGTCGTCATGGCCCGACGCTACCGGGCCGGGGTTGGGTAGGCGATCCGGACGACGAGACATCATTCCGGCAAACCGTCTAACCGACGTGGCTGATCGGGTGAGCGGCCTACCATGCCTGGCATGGCGCGAGCACCTGTGGTCCCCCTCGTCGAGAGCAGGTCGGGAAACATCTGGCGGGTCCGAATGCTGGGCGACTACGTCAACGGTTTCCTCGTGCGCGACCCCGACGGCCAGGTGACGCTTATCGACGTGGGCCTGCGCCGATCCGCGCCTCGAGTGCTTGAGGCCCTCGGGGCGGTCGGGTCTGCGCCGTCGCAGGTCACGCAGATCGTCCTGACCCACGCCCACGCCGACCATGCGGGGGCGGCGGCCGCCTTGTCCGACCGGACGGGTCGGGACGTCGACGTGCACCGGGCGGACGCGGCATACATCAGGGCGGGGGAGGCCGCCCCGGTGTCCGGTGTCGCGCGGCTGCTCCCGCGACGGGTGTTCAGCTTCGCGGCTGCCACGGTCGGGGAAGAACTCGTCGACGGACAGCTGCTCGACGTCGCTGGTGGGCTGCGAGTCGTCCACACCCCGGGACACTCGCCCGGACACATCTCGCTCGTCCATGAAGACAGTCGCCTCCTCATCACCGGCGACGCATTGTTCAACATGCGTGGCGTCGGCTGGCCGGGGAAGTACTTCTGCACCGACTTCCGGCTCACCCAGCGCACGGCTCACGTGTTGGGCGAGTTGGACTACGACCTGGCCGCGTTCACGCACGGTCCGGAGCTGCGTGAGCGGCCTCGGGAGACGATCCGGGCCTTCCTGCGCCGTCACCCGTCAACGGCTGTCAGTGGAGGCACCTAGGCTGTCCTGCGTGCCTGCCGTGCCCGCAACGCCTGTCCGCAAACGTCCCAAAAGCGCGCCGTCCGCCCGGCCGTCGAGGGCCCCGTCCCCGACGGCGACTGCGGACGCCTGGGAAGCCGAGGACGCCGCGCTCGTCATCGCCGGGCAGCAATCGGCGCGGCACGGCCACGACACCCTCGTCATCCGCGGCGCGAGGGAGCACAACCTCAAGGACATCTCGGTCGAGTTGCCCCGGGACAGCCTCATCGTCTTCACCGGGCTGTCAGGGTCGGGCAAATCATCTTTGGCGTTCGACACGATCTTCGCCGAGGGGCAGCGACGCTACGTCGAGTCGCTCTCGGCGTATGCCCGCCAGTTCCTTGGGCAGATGGACAAGCCCGACGTCGACTTCATCGAGGGTCTGTCCCCGGCCGTCTCCATCGACCAGAAGTCGACCAACCGCAACCCTCGCTCGACGGTCGGCACGATCACCGAGGTCTACGACTACTTGCGGCTGCTGTTCGCCCGGGTCGGTCGTCCGCACTGCCCGACCTGTGGCGAGCCGATCACCCGGCAGAGCCCGCAACAGATCGTCGACCGGCTGCTTGAGCTGCCCGAGCGGACCCGGTTCCAGATCCTCGCGCCGGTCGTCCAGGGCCGGAAGGGGGAGTATGTCGACCTGTTCGCCGAGTTGCAGACCAAGGGGTTCGCCCGGGCCCGGGTCGACGGCGAGGTCATCACGCTCGCCGAGCCGCCCAAGCTAGAGAAGCAGATCAAGCACACCATCGAGGTTGTCGTCGACCGCTTGGTCGCCAAGGGTGACGACGCGGCTGCCAAACGGCGCTTGACCGACTCGGTGGAGACCGCGCTCGTGCTGGCGGGCGGCATACTCCTCGTTGACTTTGTCGATCGGGAGGCAAGTGACCCCGAACGCACTCGCCGGTTTTCCGAGCGGATGGCCTGCCCTAACGACCATCCGTTGGCGATCGACGAGGTGGAGCCCCGCACGTTCTCGTTCAACTCACCCTTCGGCGCCTGCCCGTCGTGCACTGGCCTGGGGACCGAGCTCGAGGTCGACCCCGAGCTGTGCGTCCCCGACGAGGATCTGTCGATCGCGCAAGGCGCAGTGGCGCCGTGGGGGAGCGGGTCGGGGTCGGCGGACTATTTCATGAGGGTCGTGGCGGCAGTCGCAGAGGATCTCAAGTTCTCCCTCGACACGCCGTGGCGGGCCCTGCCGGAGCGCGCCAAGGAGGCGCTGCTTTTCGGCCAGAACTACAAGGTGCACGTCAAATACCGCAACCGCTATGGCCGCGACCGGTCCTACACCACGGGGTTCGAGGGTGTGGTCCCGTTCGTCAAACGGCGGCACTCCGAGACCGATTCGGACTGGAGCCGGGAGCGCTACGAGGGCTACATGCGCGAAGTGCCCTGTCCGGTATGCCGTGGTGCCCGGCTCAAGCCGGAGGTCCTCGCGGTCCTCATCGGCGGGCGGAACATCTCGCAGGTGTGTGCTTTGGCTATCAATGAGTGCGCGGAGTTTCTGCGGTCGGTCGACTTCACCGACCGCGAGCGGCAGATCGCCGAGCGGGTCATCAAGGAGATCAGCGCCCGATTGGGGTTCCTGCTCGACGTGGGCCTGGATTACCTGTCGCTCGACCGTCCCGCGGGGACGTTGTCCGGCGGCGAAGCCCAACGGATCCGCCTGGCGACCCAGATCGGCTCGGGGTTGGTCGGGGTGCTCTATGTGTTGGACGAGCCCTCCATCGGGCTGCACCAGCGGGACAACCACCGGCTGATCGAGACCCTCACCCGGCTGCGTGACCTCGGCAACACCCTCATCGTCGTCGAGCACGACGAGGACACCATTGCGACCGCCGACTGGGTCGTCGACATCGGGCCGGGGGCGGGCGAGCACGGTGGCCATGTCGTCCACTCGGGGCCCGTGGCGGGGCTGTTGGGCCACCCTGACTCGTTGACCGGGATGTACCTCTCGGGCCGCAAGGAGATCCCGGTGCCGACCGTGCGACGTCCGCAGGTCGTCGGACGCGAGGTGACCGTCGTCGGCGCCCGGGAGAACAACCTCCAGGACCTCACCGTGTCCTTCCCTTTGGCCAATCTCGTTGCGGTGACCGGAGTTTCGGGGTCAGGCAAGTCCACGCTGGTCAACGACATCCTCTACACCGTCCTCGCGAACAAGCTCAACAAGGCGCGGCAAGTGCCCGGCCGCCACAAGTCGGTCACCGGGTTGGAACACCTCGACAAAGTGGTCCACGTCGACCAGAGCCCGATCGGGCGGACCCCGCGGTCCAATCCGGCCACCTACACCGGGGTCTTCGACCACATGCGGCGCCTCTTCGCCGAGACGACCGAGGCCAAGATCCGGGGCTACCTGCCCGGCCGGTTCTCGTTCAACGTCAAGGGCGGGCGATGCGACAACTGCTCCGGCGACGGCACGATCAAGATCGAGATGAACTTCTTGCCAGATGTCTATGTCCCCTGCGAGGTCTGCCACGGGGCGCGCTACAACCGCGAGACGCTGGACGTCCACTTCAAGGGCAAGACCATCGCGGATGTGCTCGACATGCCCATCGAAGATGCCGCCGACTTCTTTGCGGCCGTGCCGGCGATCGCCCGGCATCTCACCACCTTGGTCGATGTCGGGCTCGGTTATGTCCGGCTCGGTCAGCCGGCGCCCACCCTTTCCGGTGGTGAGGCCCAACGGGTCAAACTTGCTGCCGAATTGCAGAAGCGCTCAAGCGGCCGCACGGTCTATGTCCTGGACGAGCCGACGACAGGGCTGCACTTCGAGGACATCAGCAAGTTGCTCGGGGTTCTGCAGGGTCTGGTCGACAAGGGCAACACGGTCATTGTCATTGAGCACAACCTCGACGTGGTCAAGTCGGCCGACTGGATCGTCGACCTGGGCCCGGAAGGGGGTTCCCGGGGTGGTCGGGTGGTCGTGGAAGGCACGCCCGAACACGTTGCAGGCCGAGACGACTCCCACACGGGGCGGTTTCTCGCGCCTGTGCTCGCCAAGGCCGCAGGGGGTATGCCGTCCGCCCGCCCGAGCGTCTCTCGCGCCACTGGCCGTGGCCGCAAGGGTGCGGGGGCTACTACTGTCGCAAGGTAACTGGCGGCAGGATGATCTCGTTGACGGGCATGGCCGGCATACCGACGGCAACGCTCCGCACCTGGTGAGGCGACTTGCCCTCCGGGCGGGCGATAACTCTGGATAAGTGTCCCTTTTACTGTTTCTTTACTCGCTGTTACGTTCCACCCACTAACTGATTTCGGGGAGGGAACAGTGAGTTCTGTCGCGCTCGCGCGACAGGGTCGGAACAGTGGGGGAGCTAAGCCCGTCTTCGTGGACGCGCTGGGGACGCGGGGGCGTCTCATGCGCGTGGGAGTCTGGCTGTTCGTCGGCTTGTGCTCGGCCTATGTCGCACTATTCATCATGGCCGCTCTGGGCGGCCCGACCATCTCGACGGCCCGCTTGCCAATTCGGGTGCCGATCGTCTCAGCCCTTTTGCCGCAAGCGGCGGAGGGGGGACAGGACGACACGGTCACGGGCGGGGTCGGCGACGAGCAACCGGGGGTGGTTCAAGCGCTGGGTCTGCCTTGGCAGGCGTTGCCGGAGGCGTCCGCGCCAGCATCCGGTGCGGGTGATTCCGAGGTCCGGCCAGAAGGGTCTCAGGCGGGACTCAACCCAGCCGCGTCGTCAGGATCGCCGACGCCCGCGTCGGGCGGGGCGACGGTGCCGGGCGGACCGGCCTCGTCGGCGACCACAGCCGCGACCACGTCAGCGTCGACGAACGCGTCGATGGGGACGGCGACGAGTGCCTCGCGATCGGCCACAACGTCGGCGTCCGCACCTACATCGGCTTCTGCAACGACGTCGGCTTCTGCAACGACACTGGCTTCGGCTCCAATATCGGCGACTACGTCAGCGTCGATCACGACGTCGGCGTCCGTGACCACCTCGACGACGCCGGCCGCTACTCCTGCCTCAACGTCACCCGGCAAGAGCGGCTCGGCTCCTGGGCGGCTCAAGAAGCAACTCGGCCCCTGACGGCCATGGGACGTCATCGCATCCCGGCTCGCGACGTGCGCGCTCGGGTCCATTGGCTTGGGGTGACCACGGTCATGGCCGTGCTGGTCGGTGCCATGCTGGTCGAGGGTTACCTCCATCATGTCCATGGGGTCCTTGACGATTCGACGGTCGTCCACGGCACGACCGTGACCGTCCCGGTGACGGTCTCCAACGGTGGTCCGATCATCGATGGTCGACATGGCACGGTTGAGACGGCCGGCGTGCCGGAGCGCACGATCGC
>WBZU01002441.1_pt1 | contig 12868 bp, 12 predicted proteins | sample 5204311 | NCBI WGS metagenome assembly WBZU01 (sample SAMN12344359, study PRJNA552823) | activated sludge metagenome | biome: Activated sludge suspended growth; feature: Nitrification reactor; material: Wastewater; isolation source: activated sludge from nitrification reactor of wastewater...
AATCCCGTCGGCCCCGCCATTCCCCCAGCTTTTGGTACAATCCATGCTACCGTTTTCATGCGACGCCATGTGAAGGGAAAGGTCTAGGCTCATGTTCCAGTCAGGCGTAATGGGGTTGGTCGGCTCGCTGGGAGCGGTGTCGAAAATCGTGCTCCTGCTTCTGTTTGTCGCCTCGATTATGTCCTGGGGGGTGATCCTGTACAAGTGGCGGAGTTTTAAGGCCGCTGATCGGGAAGATCAGCGGTTTTTTAGCGCCTTCTCGAAGATTCGGGACCTCGACGAACTATACCGGCAATCTAAGCGCGCCGAGGGGAGTCCCAGTGCGCGCGTGTTTCAAGGCATCATGGATCGCGTCTTGACTGTATCGGGGGACGGCGTCGTCAGCGCCGGCCATGGGAGCGGCGGATCGAGGGAACCTGGTTCGGCGTTCGATCACCAGTACATGGATAAAACTGTGTCCTACCTGGTGCAAAATCAGGTGTCGCATTTGGAATCGTACCTGCCGGTCCTCGCGACGACTGGCAACATCACGCCGTTTATCGGGTTGCTCGGAACCGTCTTGGGCATCATCGATTCCTTCCGCGAGATTGGCATGCAAGGCACCGCGAGTATTGCTGCGGTGGCGCCCGGTGTCTCGGAGGCGTTGGTGGCGACTGCGGCCGGATTGTTCACGGCCATTCCCGCGGTCATTTTTTATAATTACTATCTGACGCGCATCCGCAAGACAGTGTTTCGAATTGAGTCATTCACGGTTGAAGCCATGCGTTCCTTACAAACGCGATTGAAGCAGACAGCGGTCGGTGTTCAGTCATGACATCCGAAACCCGTCACCGCCGGTTCATGGCCGAGATCAACGTGATCCCGCTGGTGGACGTGGTGCTGGTGTTGCTGGTTATCTTCATGGTCACCGCGCCCATGTTGTACCGCGGGATGGACATCAATCTTCCCAAGTCCGCAAGCAATACGATTAAGCCCGAAGCGAGAGCCGTTTTGTCCATTGAGCGCGATCAGCGTTTGTATTTGGATAAGGACGCGGTGAGTGTGGTGCAGTTGGAGCGTAAACTCCGGGCATTGAAAGACCAAAGTCCGGATGTCTCGCTGTATTTGCGTGCTGATCGGGATGTGCCCTACGGGATCGTCGTGCAGGTGATGGACAGTGTGAAGAAAGCCGGGATTGAGAAGCTCGGCATGGTGACGGAGCCCACAGGGGCCGAGCAGATCAAGGAGTCGGTGGCGGCTCCCGCGCAGTCACGCAAGAAGTAGTGACGCGGGATCTCCGCGTCAGACGATCGTATCGCAAGTCATGACGTTCCAAGCCCTGCCAAGACATACCACGTTATCGTTGATCGGTGAGATGGGGGCCCCCGGGAGTGATCGTCTTCGCAAGACGCTCGTGGTCTCGCTGCTCCTGCACCTGTGCCTCCTGTCCGTCATCATGGGAGCCAAGTTCTTTAAGAAAACCGAACGTCCGCTCTCGGCGGTCGAAGTCTCGCTGGTGACGTTGCCGCCCGTAGAGGCGAAGCCTGAGCCGAAAGTGGACAGGGTGGAAAAGACGGTGCCGAAACCTGCGCCCAAACCGGTGCAGTCGGCGCCCTTGCCCGTGCCTCCCAAGCCGGTGCAGGCTCCAACGCCAACTCCTCCGCCGCCGGTTCAGGCGGCCCCGGTTGCCAAGCCGGCACCTCCGGCGCCCACGCCGCCACCCCCGGTTCCCGTGCCCAAGTTAGAGGCACCGGTGCTGGCGGCGCCGCAACCGATTCCGCAAGCGGCCAAGTCGCCCTCTTCGGCCCCGGTGACGAATCGGGCCGACGTGCTGCGGGACGTCATGAAGGATGTCGAGTTGCCGCTCAACGCTCCTAAGTATGGAGACATCGCGCCCATGAAGCCGGCTGAGGTGAAGAAATCGGCACAGCCCAAGCTCGGGTCGCCGGAACGGTCCGATGTCGATGCCATGTTGAAGAAACTGAACGTGCCCGACATGGCGGCTCCGCAAGTCTCGACTCCGCAGGAACCACCGAAGCCTCCCGTCACGCCGGCGAAACGGGCCTCGTTATCGGAGGAAATGACGAGTGATTTGGACCGCGAACTGCAAGACCTGAAAAAACTTCAGACTCCGCCGCCGGTCAAGACCACCGAGCCGGTGCGGGAAGTGAAACCCATGTTTCGCGAGCCTCAGCCGCCTGTGACGGCGCCACCCGTCATGGCCAGCATTCCCCGCACCAAACCCACTCCTATGCTGCGAGTGCCCGGCGTGGCGGGATCGAATCCCTACTTGGCGCGGGTTCAAGCGAGGATCAGCGGATTCTGGACTGCGCCGCCGGTGGATATCACCGGCAAGGTGTTGACGGTGACGGTGCGGTTCAGGCTGGAGCGGGACGGCCGGGTCGGGTCGGTCGTCATTGAGCAATCGTCAGGCAACGATTATTACGACATGGCGGCGCAGCGGGCGGTGCAAAGCGCCATTCCGTTGCCGCCGTTTCCTCCGGATTTAACGGACTCGTATTTTGATGCGCACTTCACTTTTGCCGTAGGCGAGGCTGCAGGATGAATCGTGTGATCATCGGGTTGATGATTGTCCTCTGTATCGTGGTCGGAGCCGGAGTCTTCGGGATTCTGGATTCCCGCGCGACCGACGTCTTTCTTGAAGCCACGAGGCCGGACTTTCAAAAGATTCCCATCGGCGTCTTCGGATTTCAGAACGGCGGCGGACCGGAATGGCTCGGGGGACGCCTCGAAGAGGTGTTGAAAGCCGATCTACAACGGTCCTTGGTGTTTTCGCTCGTGGATCTTCCCGGTATCGGGGTGAAGGCTCGCGAAGTGAGCACGACCGACAAGGCGATCTTCAAACAGGCTGCCGAGAACGGGGTGTCGGTCCTGGTCTGGGGAAAATCCGGACAGAAGAACGGCAGCAAAGACAGTGAATTGTTGATGGACGGATTCGTCTACGACAGCGGCAGCGACGAAGTGGTCGGCGGCAAGCGCTACGTGGGTTCGACATCGGTCGTCCGGCTGATGGCGCACCGGTTCGCCGACGAATTGGTTTTCCGTTACACGGGGGAGCCGGGCATCGCCAGAACCAAGATCGTGTATGTCGCGGAGCATGGCAATGCGCGCGAATTGTTCGTGATGGATTACGACGGCTACGAGCCGAAACAGATCACGGCCGACGGGTTCCTGAATTTGATGCCACGCTGGTCGCCGGATCGACGCTTCATCGTCTTCACTGCCTATCGCAGCCGGAATACCCAGGATATCGATATTTTGGAATTGGCGACCGGCAAACGCTGGACGCTGGTCTCGATGGCGGGGTTAAACATTACGCCGTCCCTGTCGCCAGACGGAAATTTCCTGGCGTTTGCCAGCAGCCAGGACGGCAATTCCGAGATCTACAAGCTGGATACGCGCACCAAAGCGTCGCAGCGCCTGACCGTCAATCAGGGCGGCGATCTCTCTCCCTCATGGTCGCCCACCGGGCGGGAAATCGCCTTCACCTCCGATCGCGGCGGAGCGCCGCAGGTGTTCATCATGAGCGCCGACGGGTCTAACGTGCGCCGGTTGAGCTATGAAGGCGATTACAACGCCGCTCCGGCCTGGTCGCCGCGAGGCAATTGGATTGCCTATGTGTGCCGCACCGCTCAGCGGCTCTATAAGGTGTGCATCATCTCACCGGATGGACAGAAGCGAGTGCAGGTGACCACGGGTCCCGGCATCGACGATTCTCCGTCCTGGTCCCCGGATGGCCGGCATCTGACGTTCAGTTCGACCGTAGATGGGAAGAGCCACATCTATATGGTCGATACCGATGGAAAAAATCTGGAACGCATCACGTTCGGCGGCACGCACAACAGTTCGCCCTCGTGGTCTCCGGCTCTTTAGAAGTTGTCATGACGTACACGATAGGGTTTATTGGCTGTTCACCATTCACCAGTGATGAGGAGTGACGATATGAGGATACGGGTAGCGACAATGGGCCTGACAATGGTTGTCGGGATGCTGTTGGTCATGCAGGCAGGGTGTTCCAAAAAGTCGATTCAGTCCGGGGGCGATGCGCAGTCGTCGGAGCGGGGAATGGCGAAGTCTGGCGCCCCGGCTCAGTCACAAGCCCAACTGCCGCCGCCTGCAGGGTTGGATGCTCCCAGCGCCACCTTCCCGGATTTGTCGCTGTCCAGCAAGCCGGAAGATCCGGAAACCGGCGGCTTGCGCGGATTCGATTCCGTGTCGGGCGGCAAGGCTCCGTCCGAAGAGCGGCTCGGTGGCGGCGGGACCATGTTGGCTAAGGTCGAGCCCTCGGAGAGCACGGCGCGCCAGATCGAAGAAATCCGTCGAGAGCAGGCGAAAGAACAGGCGGCCTCGGCGGAAGCCGGATTGCGCGATGTGTTTTTCGGGTATGACAGCTGGACGATCACGGAAGAAGGTCGGCAGTCGTTGACGCAGGACGCCCAGTGGATCAAGGCGAATGCCGGCGCGCTGGTCAAGATTGAAGGCCATTGCGATGAACGCGGCACGTTGGCCTACAACCTCGTGTTGGGCGAAAAGCGCGCCAAAGCCGTTCGGAATTATCTGGTGGAACTCGGCATCGGCGCCAACCGGTTGTCGGTGGTGTCGTACGGCAAAGAGCGGCCGTTCTGCAACGAGCGCAGTGAAAACTGCTATCAGCAGAATCGTCGCGGACATGTGGTCGTCCGGTCGAAATAGCTGTTCCAATCATGGATGATGTGACATGATTCTCCGGAACAGACGCCGGTCAAGGGAGACTTGTCATGGACAGTGGATGTGCTCCTCGAAGTGAGATGGCGACGGGATCATTCATCGCGTGTTTTGTGACACCCGGCAGGCAGGCTGGGCTGCGGCGACTTGCCTCACTGGCGCTCGCCGCGACGGGCTTTGCGCTCTTGTCGGGATGCGTCGCGCAACAGGCTGATCTCAAGCAAACCGAGCGGGAACTCCAGCGCCGCATCAAGCAGCAGACGGAGGAGCAAGCTCAGAACAGGGCCCGCCAAAATCAGGAAATCGTATCGCTGCGCGAGCAGGACATCCCCTCCTTGCGCGGCGATCTTGATAAGGCCATGCATCGCTCGCAGGTGCTTGAGTCGAGGCAGGACGACCTGTTGTCCAAGCTGGCCTCCCAGGAGTCGAAGTTTGAACGGCGCATCGGCGAGAGCGAAAAACGCTCCATCGACGATAACAAACGGCTCGGTTGGGTGGAGAAGCAGCTGGTCGATCAGGATGCGCTGCTCAAGGGGGAGCGCGATCGAAGCCGGGCCGAACTCGCGGCCGTAACGTCCCGCCTGGATCAAGTGACCAGCCACATCGATGCCATTCAAAAAAATGTGTTGGACGCGATGCAGAAGACCACCACTGGATTGGCGCAGAAGGTGGATTCCCGGTTAGAGGAGCAGCAGAAAGTGCTGCACGGTCTGGAAACCCGCTCGCAGAACATCACCCAGCTTGATGCCCAGAACAAGGTGCTGGCGGATCAGGTGACGAAGTTCAATCAGGCCCTCGTGGATTTCAGACAGGCATTAAATGGCTTGGGCGAACGCGTGGTGCAGCAGGATCAAACGGTGAAGCATCTGGCCTCGTCGCTCGATCAGGATACGGCGGCTTGGGGAAAACGGACCGACGCACTGGCCGGGAAAATTGAAGCGGACAACAAAGTCACGGCCGAGCATTTCAACGAAGTGAACCGGAGTGTGGCGTCCGTGGCCAAGGCGTTGGAAAACGCCGGCGGCAAGTTTGTGTCTCGTGAGGACGACCACGAGCGGCGCCTGGAAGACACGACCCGCGAACTGACGCATGTGCAGGCGCAGATTCAGACGATCGATAAAAATTTAGAAAACCAGCATGCGTTTCTCAAGCAGGTAGAGCAGCACCTGGTCGCCTTGCGGACGAGTGCCGCGCAACGGCCCGAACAGACGCCGGTCGTCGCTGAGGCCGCGCCCCTTCCGCCGCCCCCGCCGGCCCCGGCTCCTGCCTCCTCCTCGGCATCGGCGCAGGAGATGGTTCCGTCATCGGCCGCCGCCGTCATGCCCCGTGCGGAGAATCGGAGCGCAGCGTTGATGGCCGATCGGGAGTCCTACGAACGGACGTTGACTCGGTTCAAGGATGGTGATTTAGACGGAGCCCGACAGGGATTCGCCGAATTTCTCGTGCAACATCCCCATTCAGATTTGGCGCCGAACGCCCGCTTCTGGCTCGGGGAATCCTACTACGGCAAAAAGGATTATTCGCGCGCCATCGATGCCTACGATCAAGTGCAGTTGAATCATCCTGCCAGCGAAAAGGTTCCAGCGGCTCTCTTGAAAAAGGGCTATGCCTATCTGGCGCTGAAGGATCGGAAACGAGCGGCGTCGGCCCTCAAGCAAGTCATCGACCTGTATCCCAGATCTCCGGAAGCCAATAAGGCCATGGACAAACTGAATCAGCTAAAGGAGTCGCACTGACGATGAAGCTCCGATTGAGACGGGCCTTCCAGATGGGAGCCGGACTAGCCTGCGGGCTGGTGATCGCCGGTTGCGCCAAACATGCCGATTTCTTAGAAATCCGGGATCAGGTGTCTCTCGTCACGAGAACGCAGGATCAGGAGCAGAAACGTTTCGAAGCGATGCAGCGCCGGTTGGAATCCCTGGAACGGGTGCGTGAGCCGGAGGGCGGAAAATTACGGCTGGACGAGGCCTTGACTCGCCTTCAAAAACTCGAAGCGCGTCTGGCAAAAATCGAGGAGACGCAAATCGCCCAAGCGGCTTCCATGCGCTCGGACCTTGCCCTCGCTGAAGCAAGTCGTCAGGCTCGTATCTCAAAACCGTCGGGTCCGATCGAGCCTCCAGCGATCATGCCCGGAGTTCCGTCGATCACCCCGACTTCGGCGTTCAACTTGGCCTACAACGACTATCTCAACGGGAAGTTTGATCTCGCCGTGGGCGGCTTTCAGCATTTCATCAGAGATTTTCCCTCCACGTCTCTGACGCCCAATGCGCACTATTGGCTGGGCGAATCGTACTATGGACAAAAAGACTATATTCGCGCCATGCAGTCGTTTGAGCATGTCGTCACTGAGTATGCAGGCAACGAGAAGGTGCCTGCCGCCCTCTTCAAGCTTGGCCTGTCGGCGGCGGAAACCGGCGACACCGCCAAATCCCGGAAGTATCTGAAGCGGGTCATCGAGGAGTATTCGACGTCGGACGAAGCCAAGCTCGCGAAGACGAAGATGGCCGAAATTCGATGACCCTGGGCCTGTGGTGCGGTCTCCTCTCCACTGAACCATCCTCCAGTCAACCGTCAGGGGGCCTGTCTTCCCATGGATATAGCGAGTAGCGCGGGGAAGATTCAGGTCCTGCCTGGCGATGTCATCGGCCGCATCGCGGCGGGTGAAGTCGTCGAACGCCCTGCCGCCGTGGTCAAAGAGCTCATCGAAAACAGCGTGGATGCCGGAAGTTCCACCATTACCGTCGAGATCAAGGACGGGGGGCTCGGGCTGATTCGGATCACGGACGACGGCGAAGGGATGTCCCGTCGTGACGCTGCGCTGGCGTTTGAACGGCATGCCACCAGTAAATTGCAGTCGGATGCGCAGCTCGGCGCCATTCGCACGATGGGCTTTCGCGGAGAAGCCTTGCCGAGCATCGCCGCCGTCTCGAACGTTCGCCTGCGAACAGTGGTCAGGAACGAACCGGTAGGGACGCAGCTTTGGCTGTCCGGAGGCACGATCACGCGGGTAGAGGACGCCGCCGCGATTCCCGGCACCTCGATCGAGGTGTCGGATCTGTTTTTCAATACGCCGGCCCGCCGGAAGTTCCTCAAGTCCACCACGACGGAATTTTCACACATCAGCCATGTGGTTCAGCAGGCAGGGCTCGCGTGGCCGCAAGTCCATTTCCGCCTCATTCATAATGGCTACGACGTGTTTGTGCTTCCCGGTGTGTCGTCGGCTCGTGACCGCGTGCTGCAGGTCTATCGCGCCGCCTTCGGGGATCGAGCATTGGCCGTGGATGTTGAGCGCGATGGCCTTGCCCTGAAAGGCTTCATTGTGGATCCGGTTCGCGCAAGAGCCGGCAGGACGCCGCAGGAGTTATTCGTCAATCGTCGGCCGATCAAGAACAGCACCGTGCAGCATGCGGTGATCGACGGCTATAGCTCGTTCCTTGCGAAAGGCCACGCGCCGTTGTTTGTGTTGTTTCTGGATGTCGAACCCCAGCGGGTCGATGTGAATGTACATCCGACCAAACGAGAAGTCCGGTTTGCCGATACGGAACAGATCCACCAGTTGGTTCGGTCCGCGGTGCGTCAGACGTTGGGACGGGCGCAGGTGCAAGCGTCGTTGACGGGAGCCGCTCATGCCGCGCCTGGCGAAGGTTCGGCGACGATGCCGTCCGGCTTGACGGGCCGCGCGGTGACTCCGGATCGAGAATCGTTTGAGCCAAGTCCCCAGCCACAGCCGACCATCGTGCCGCCGAGCTCGTCTCCCAGCCAAACCTCATTCATGGGCGAGGGGGCTGCCTCCTACGCGGTGGATGACGTTCGGGACATTGTGCCGCTTGGGCAAATGAGCCGGACGTTCCTGATTGCGCAAGTGGGAGATGAACTTCAGGTGATCGATCAGCACACGGCCCACGAGCGGGTCTTGTTTGAACGCCTGTTGCGTGCGTGGCAGGGACGCGCGCTGCCGGCTCAGCCCCTCTTGTTACCGGAGCCGCTGGAATTGCCGATGCAGCAAGCCCTTATCCTGCAGCGCCATCTGCCCGAATTGGAACGGCTTGGCTTGCTCATCGAGCCGTTTGGTCCGACGTCGTTTCTCATCCGGAGCCTGCCTATCATGTTGGGCCATTCGGATGTCTCGGCCCTGGTGCAGGACTTGATCGACGACCTCGAACAGTGGGAGTCCATTACCTCCCTTGAACACAAGGTCAAGCCGATTTTGGCTTCGCTGGCTTGTCATGGAGCGGTTCGCGCGGGACGGGCCATGGCGCTGCCCGAAATCAAACAATTGGTGCAGGACTGGGTTGCGGAGGGATTGATCATGACCTGTCCACATGGCCGCCGCGTGGCATTCCGCCTGTCGAGCGACGAACTGGCGCGCTTGTTCGATCGCACGTAGCAGAGGAGCGCAGGCACATGGTCCGGCTCACGGAATCGATGATCGCGTCACGGCCGCTGATCGTGCTGGTCGGGCCGACGGCGGTGGGGAAAAGTGAGATCGGGCTCCGGTTGGCACGCAGCTTGGACACGGATCTCCTGACAGCTGATTCGCGCCAAGTCTATCGTGGGATGGATATCGCCACCGACAAGCCCGCGATGGAACAGCGGCAGGGCGTCCCGCATCGCCTTATCGATCTGGTCAATCCCGACGAGCCGTTTAACGCCGGGCAGTATCGCGCGCTGGCGGTAGCGGAAATCGAGCGCCTCTACGGCGAGCGCCGCGTGCCATTGGTCGTCGGCGGCACAGGGCTGTACGTCAGAACGTTGATTCATGGACTGTGCGACGCCCCTCGCGCGGATCAGGCGTTTCGTGCCGAACTGCTTCGAACAGCACAGGCACGCGGGCGGTACTTTCTCCATGAGGAGTTGACGCGAATTGACCCGGAATCGGCAGCGCGACTGCATCCGCATGACGAAGTGAAAATCATGCGGGCGTTGGAAGTCTACCATCTCTCCGGGCGGCGGTTGTCCGATATGCAGCAGCAGCACGGATTTGCCGAGCAGCCGTTTGCGGTGTTGATGATCGGGCTCATCCGCGATCGCCCGCAGCTGTACCGCCGCATCGACGAGCGGGTCGAGACCATGTTCGCGCGCGGCGTCGTCGAGGAAACCGAGGGCCTGTTGGCTCAGGGCTACCGGCGTGATTCGGGCGCGATGAAAGGGTTGGGCTATCAGCAGATCGCGGGGTATCTGTCCGGCGACTATGACCGGGCGGAAGCGCTCCGGTTGCTTCAGCGCGACACGAGGCATTTTGCGAAACGCCAGCTGACCTGGTTCCGGAAGGAGCCGGGGCTGCGGTGGTGGTCGCTCAATGAACAGGATAGACCGGAAGATGTGGCCGGCCGTCTGTTGGAAACGGTGCAGTCGTTCTTGCGGGAATTAGATGGTCGACGGCCGGCGGACATGCCGGCGTCGCGTACCATAGAAATGGAATCGACATCATGAAGCAATCGAAGAAGGCGGTTCAGCCTGCCGTCGGGATCATCGGCGGAAGCGGGTTGTATCAGGTTGAAGGCTTGGAGCAGGTCCGCGAGGTACGTCTTCGCACACCGTTCGGTGCGCCATCCGATGCCATTGTGGTTGGAGTGCTGGGTGGCATGGGCGTGGCGTTTCTCTCACGGCATGGGCGCGGGCATCGCATCAATCCCAGCAGCATCAACTATCGCGCAAATATTTACGCCCTGAAGGCGTTAGGGGTGACGCAGGTCATTTCGATCAGTGCCGTCGGGAGCATGAAGGAAACCATTCAGCCGGGCCATGTGGTGTTGCCCGACCAATTCATCGATCTCACCAAGCGGCGGATCTCGACGTTTTTTGACGAAGGTATCGTCGCGCATGTCGGCTTCAGCGAGCCGGTCTGCGCATCCTTAGCCGATATGCTGGAGGAGGCGGGACAATCCGTGGGCGCGACGCTCCAGCGTGGTGGCACCTACGTGTGTATGGAAGGGCCGCAGTTTTCAACTAAGGCGGAATCTCGCCTGTATCGACAGTGGGGTGTGGATGTGATCGGGATGACCAACATGCCTGAAGCCAAACTCGCCCGCGAGGCCGAATTGTGTTACGCCACGATGGCGCTGGCCACGGACTACGATTGTTGGCATGAGACGGAGGAGGCGGTGACCGTTGGCGCGATCCTGGCCACCCTGCACCGGAACGTGGCCCTGGCCAAGGAAATATTGAAGACGGCGTTGCCCAAATTGGATCCCGACCGGGCCTGTGCTTGTCGGCAAGCGCTCGCCACGGCCCTGATCACTGCCCCGGACAAAATGCCTGCGGCGGCCAAACGAAAATTGAACCTCTTGATTGCTCCCTATGTGCGGACGCGGAAAGGAAAACGGTGAAGCATGGGTAAATTACTCGTAGTGGGATCTGTGGCGTTGGATACCGTGAAGACGCCATTCGGCGAAGTGACTGAGGTGCTGGGTGGTTCGGCCACCTACTTTTCGACCGCCGCCAGCTATTTCACATCGGTTGACCTGATCGCGGTCGTCGGCGAAGATTTTCCCGAACAGCATGTCGCATTTCTCAAAAGCCGCAAGATTGATCTGACGGGTCTGGAGCGTCGGCCCGGCGCGACGTTCCGCTGGAAGGGCGCCTATTCGCACCAGCTCAACGAAGCGCAGACGCTCGACACCAAGCTGAACGTCTTTGAGACGTTCCGGCCGAAGATCCCTGCCCAGTACAGTTCCCCGGATGTGCTGTTTCTGGGCAATATCGATCCGAACCTGCAACTCGATGTGCTGCAGCAGGTGAAGCGGCCCGCGCTCGTCGCCTGCGATACGATGAATTTCTGGATCAACGGTAAGCGGGATGCGCTGTGGAACGTGCTGCAGCATATCGACATTCTCATCATCAACGACGGCGAAGCGCGCGCCTTGGGGGAAGACACCAATCTGGTCAAGGTCGCGAAGAAAATTCTGGCGCGCGGGCCGAAACATCTGATCGTCAAGCGCGGTGAATACGGCGTGTTGATGTTCAATGACAAGCAGGTGTTCGGCGCACCGGCGTTTCCGTTGGACGACGTGCGCGATCCGACCGGCGCCGGCGATACCTTTGCCGGTGGATTTCTCGGATATCTCGCGGCCACCGGAAACCGCTCGTTCGAAGCCATGCGGCAGGCGATCATTTTCGGAAGCGTCATGGCCTCCTTTACAGTAGAAGCCTTTAGCCTTGACCGATTGAGGATCCTAGATTACAAAGAGATTGAGGCGCGGTTTAAAGAATTCAAGCGCCTCACTCATTTTGAGGATATCGGGGCATGAGAGAGACTGATCGAAAGCCGGGATCACGGATGCACAGGGTCGATCGCTCCAGGAGCCTGTGTTGGATCCTTGTCGTACTCGCCGTCGTGGCAGCAGGCGGATGCGCCAACGAAGAGAACCTGCGTAAGTCGAAAGGGTTTTACCAGGAAGGGGTGGCCCGGCTGAGCTCCGATCAGCAGCAGGCGTACGTGTCGTTTCAAAAGGCGGTGAAGCTGAATCCTGATAATAAGGAAGCGCACTACGGACTGGGTCATATCTATGCGTCTCAAGGCCGGCTCAAGCCTGCTGAAGAGTCGTTCCGTGAAGCGATTCGTATCGACGGCGACTATTCTGAGGCCAATACGTATCTCGGCCAGGTCTTGGCCAGTCAGGATCGCTGGAAAGATGCTATCGCAGCATACCGGCAGGCGCTCAGCAATCCTCTTTATCCTACGCCGGACCTGGCGCGGTTTCAGCTGGGGAAGGCCTTGATGCATGAAGGTGATCTGCAGGGAGCCATGGAAGTGTTGGAAGATGCGGCGACGGTCACCCCGCCCAACGTGCCTCCCGCGATGCTGCAATTGGAATTGGCGCGTGTATATCACAAATTAGGATTTGACGTGCGGGCGCGTGAGGCCCTCTCGAAGGTCTCGACGTTGGATAAGGGCGGCGAGCAGGCGGCGGCCGCGCAGGAACTCCTCGGTAAGCTCAAACCATAGGCGGATATCATGGAATCAGTGGGTGAATTTTTTCGACAGGTACGCGAAACGAAAGGTCTGACCGTCGACGAAGTCGCCTCGAAGACCCGCATCCGCACGGATTTCGTCAAAGCGCTCGAAGAGGGAAACTTCGCCAAGTTGCCGGACCAGGTGTTTGCCCGCGGCTTTGTTCGATCCTACGCGCGATCGCTGGGGTTGGATGAGGAAGATGCCATT
>WBZU01002442.1_pt1 | contig 12857 bp, 9 predicted proteins | sample 5204311 | NCBI WGS metagenome assembly WBZU01 (sample SAMN12344359, study PRJNA552823) | activated sludge metagenome | biome: Activated sludge suspended growth; feature: Nitrification reactor; material: Wastewater; isolation source: activated sludge from nitrification reactor of wastewater treatment...
GTATCCATGTCAGTCGCCAATCCCGACCCCGAACAGGGATTCACGTCCCTGTGGGTCGTCATCCGAGGTCGGAAAGTCGATTTCACCTGCATGCCGATCGGCATCCGTGGTGATGAATGTTGATTTCACGGCTGAATTGAAGGCATTTCGTACCAAGCGGTGGCGATTTACGGCCAGGTGGAGGCGTTGGGTAACGAACGTTGTGCGATTTGTGGATGTGGGAGGTTGGATCCGCGTCGAGCGTCCGGTGGTCGTGGACGGGATGAATCAGGGCTGCACCACCCAGCGGCGCGCGTTTTTCTCATCAGCCGGCCGGCGGCGTTCGTCCCCTCACCCTCTTGCCGCCCTCTTTTTCGCCGCTGCTTTCTTCGTTGCTTTCGGCTCGGGAGGCCAAGGGCGAAACTCGACCTTTTTCAGTCCGACAAACACAATCATCCCCGCCTTCAATTCGCGCTCGCCCCCAAGCAGCAACGGAAGCAGCGTTTGATCCGCCGCATATCGAATCACTTGCGCTTCCGCGTCCGCAAATGCATTTTCAACCTGCGGCGGCTTGGCATTCGCCGGCAAATACTTGAATTCGATCAGCCACGAATAACGGCTCTTCGGCAGGTTTCTCGCGGTGCCCAAGAACAAATCGCAATACCCTTGATTAAACTCCTTTTCACTCAGTGGGTGAAATGCTTTGCCCAAGGACACGTACGTCATGAATAACAGCTTCAGCGTCTTTTCGCCAAGTTGCCGCGTGTCCTTGATTCCAAGCTTCTTGACCACTTGCGAATGAAACACTTCCAAGAATGGGCGAATGTCCCCGCCCACCGCCATGGCTTCGAGCGCGTCGAGCAGGCTGTCGAGATCAATCTTGATTTGCGTCTGGTCGTCGAGCATCAGGGCCAAATGCTCCCATTGCAGCTCGCGAATGACTCGATTGGGCACTTCGAGCTGAAATCCCAGCGAACTTCGCGGCGCTTCGCCCAATGTCAACATGCCCATGTAATACAGCAGCGACAAATAGGTCGTTCGACTTTGCAAACTCCTCACGCCGAATTGGCGCAACAAGTCGCCTCGAATGCTCCCGTCGCTCAACACCGTTTCCAACAGCGTCCGGCGTTTGCCTTGTTCCACGGTGTCGCCCAAGGCACCGATGCGGAGCAAATGGCCGTAATCGGTGCGCACGTTCATGTCGAGCATGTCCGTGGGATACCGTTGTTGTTTGTCCACTTCGGCCAAGAAATACAATACCATGTCCGAATTGAACACCCGCTCGGCAGCTCGTTCGGAAAAACGATATCCGTCGTAATGCTGTTCCAAGGTATCGAGCAAACGATTTCGATCCCCGAGTTCCGGTAATTGCGCAATCGTGGGACGAGCCGCCAAGAATTCGTCGAGCGCTCGATGAACGTCGGATCGAGTAAACCCCGCGAGGGTATTCAACGCGGGATCCATCGAGGCATTGCTGGAAATATTAAAACCGCTCGAAAGGTCGTCCAGCATCAGCGGCGTCACGCCCGTGATGAACATGCGCGCCACGGTGCCCAAGCCCGCGCCGGCTTTGAGCGTCGCGTAGAATGTGCGGACAAATCCGTCGTTGATCACGGATTTGTAGGTGTCGCTCGCCCCGCCCGCAAGCAAGCGATTGGCAAAATGATCGTATTCGTCTATCAAGAGGTAGATCTTGTGGGACGTGCTCGAGATGAGCCCTAACAAAGCGGTGGACAACGCTTCGGGGTCTTCGAATGTCGGCAAGCGTTCCTCCAAATGCCGAAGTTCCGGAACATGTTCGCGATATGCCGAGACAAAACGCTTCACACTGATCAAGACCGCTTCGAAAAACGTACGAAACAAGGCGTCTTCGCCGCGACTCGTCACGACTTGGGAAAAGTCGAACGAAAGAATCAAGTAGCTGTTTCGCTCGGGCGTGGGGTGCTCGTGAATCCAGAGGCCGCCGAACAATGCGTCGAATTGGTCTTTCCGATTGATATCGTAATAATGCGCCAACATGCTCACGAGCGTCGACTTGCCGAATCGCCGCGGGCGAAGGAAAACGAGGTACCTATATCCCGATTCAGCACGCTCGAGGATCGGCAAGAACATTGTCTTGTCGACATAAAAGAAGTTCTCATGGCGGAGGGTTGCAAAGTCTGCCGTGCCGTACGGAATCTTCATGGAATCTGCCTCGAGCTTTGACGCGCCGCCACGTTAACACCACCGGCGCTGAAAGACAAACGATCTGTGAAAGGCGTTCTTGGCGATGATGATTGCAATGCGGAGGCGGCCGGGCCGCGCCACTGACGTCCCAAGCCCACAGTAGGCGCATCTCGCGATTCGGGGGCCGCTCGATCCGCTCTTGCCAGGCGCGAGACGTTCCAGGGGTGTGCGCACATCATTTGCGCGCAATTGTTGCCCCCTGAACGAGCTCCATGTTATCCAGCGCGCCATGTGCCTTGTTGCGCCTGACGAACAATTGTATCGACGACTGCATGTGCAAGACATGGAGCTGACTTTCCACCACTTGCCCGTGCCGACCCCAGAAAACGGCATCGTTATCGTCGAATTGCTCGCCGTAGCATCCAACCTCGGCCCGCTTTTTGCCGTTTTGGAGCAAGCCGGACGGCTGGCAGCGGACCGAAGACCCGTCTTCGTGATTGGGATCAACATCTCCGCGGCCGGTCAGCCCAACGTCGTGACCGCGCTTCCTACGCTCCGAGGCGACGTGGTCAGGGCACTCCGAGACAATCAGCTGGCCGGCGGGTGCGTGTCCTTTACGTTCAATCCCACAACCAATGCGACTGCGGTAGGCGCCTACCCTTTCCCCTATTTCGAGGCGCGTGCTCTTCTTTCTTTGCATCCTGGAGCCATCGAGCTTCGCGCGCGTTTGTCCGAGTGGGACGTGGTATTCGTCCGAACGATGGATGTGGATGGAGCCAATGACCCGTTTCTGACCAAGGGAATCAATCCTCTACTTTGGGGAAAATTATTGAGTCAACCATGCGGACTTCTGAGCGGTGGATACAAATGGAGCCCAACGGTCGTTCATGAAAGTAAGGTTGATTTGAGCCTGATTCCTCTGACGAATTGTTTGGATGTGCTCAACGCCGGAGAGTTGCGTGTTCGCTCCGAGCTTTTCAAACAGCTCAAAGCCCGCGCCATTTATTGGCCCGAGCCAAACCTGTACAGCGAGCTTTCATGTCACGATGCGGGGGCACGCGCCATGGCGGCGAAGGCCGAAAAGCTGGGGAACGATCAAGGGCAAATCAAAGAGAGCACATTCATCGTCATTGCAACGCTGAAGCAATCCGCGAAAATGGTGGGTTGCTTCAACCCGGAGCTGGCGGTCGAGAAACCAATCAAGGACGGTTATCTGCGAGATTTTTTCGTCGAGCTGGTCGGCGCTCACGAGCAATTGCTCGAGGGGGAAGACGAGGCTATCGTCCAGGCGAATTTGAGTGTCGCAATTCAGAAAGTGCGACAGACGCATTTCTCGCCGGGCAATGTCGAGAGCATTCTGGAATGGCAGGGAGGTGAAAGTTTCGCGCTGAAAGGGCAGATCCGTGACATCGTGGAACCAATACGAACCGATTGTGCCCACGCGCTCCTCGAAGCATTAATAACCAACATAGGACCGGCGCGGCTCGAAGAGGCCAGGATTTCCAGTTCCAAAAGCAAGCGCAAAAAGAAGTCCAAGGCGCCCGAACCCACAATAACGCTCGTGTCCGAACCCATCACGCTGGTATCCGAACCCATCACGCTGGTATCCGAAATCAAGGAGATACCGGTGTCCAAACCGGAACCAATCAAGGAGACGCCGAAGTCCCGAACGCCGACAAACAGCTCAAAGCCCACGACGAGTCCATTGAGCGGCCGTAAGAAAGGTTCCAAATCCAAACCCTTGCTTTCGGAGGACACTGCTTCGCTGGAACAACAAGACTCGGGCCAAGTGCCAATGCCTGTTTGCGTAAACGCGCCGACATGCAATGCGGGTTCTGCACCGACAGCGCCGAGAACGTTTGCCTGGGTGTTTTGGAACTGGCATCGCTGCGCGAAGTGTGGCGCTTATTATTGCCCATATTGCGGAGATAAGCTGCCCACGGTATCCATGTTGAAGCGCACGCGCCGGTGCACGCTCGACGACTGCGGCGGTACGACGGAGCTTTATTGATGGCGACATGCCCGCACGTTCGGGTTCGTTAGAAAAAACTTGACCTATGTCGCTCGCGGTGGAACAGTCGCCCCCCGAGTTGATTCGGGCATGATGGACCGGGTGGAGTGACCGATGGCAATGAACGACGACGTGTATTCGCAACGTTTTTATCATGGCACGACGGCCGACTTGAAACCGGGCGACATGATCGTGCCGGGCTACAAATCCAACTATGGCACGGGGAAAATCGCCAAGTACGTGTACTTGACCGCGACGTTGGATGCGGCGACTTGGGGCGCCGAATTGGCGCAGGGCGAAGGTCCCGGCCGAATTTACATTGTCGAGCCGACGGGCCGCATTGAAGACGATCCGAATTTGACCGATAAAAAGTTCCCGGGCAATCCGACGAAATCTTACCGCACGCGGGAGGCGCTTCGCGTCACCGGGGAAATCAAAGATTGGCTGGGACACCCGCCCGAACAGGTCGAGGCCATGAAAGCGCACCTCGAGAAACTCCGGCAACTTGGTGTCGAAGCCATCGAGGACTAAAAGCGCAAACATCTTGACGCCGCGCATGTAAACGAGTCAGCTCCCGGTATGGGAAGTCAATTCATGTCTCTGCATCTCGTCGACCCCGCGCTCGTACAAGCGCGCTTACGCGGGGACTTTGTCGATCTCGTCGACACGTTGTACCGTGCGGACAAACCACCCGACCAAGAGCTGCGGCCGGCGTTCGAAGTCATGGCGCGTGCGACATTCGTGTTTTTGCCGAAGAGGCAAATGCATCCCGAGGGGTTGATGTATTGCCGCGCCGTGGAGTACCTCTTGCGAACCTTGGGCAACCAGCGTTGGGAGGTCGAGTTTTACCCGGACGAAGGTGAAGCACCGTTGTGGGAGCTGGCATTTGGCCGATGCGAAGCCTCGTGGCTCGATTTACCGCAAAGCGAATCGGGCATCGGCATCATTTCGTGGAAAAGCCCCGACACGTGTCGTTCGTACGCGTGGGAAATACAAGACGGACGCCGACAGAATACGTACAACCCTCGCTACAGCCCTTCGGTAACGCTCGAAGAATGCCTCGCGGCGCTCGAAGCCGGACATCGATCCGGGCACGGTTTATTTGTCATTTTCCAGGGGTGAGTTTGGCGATGCAAACGATCACGACCAACGAAGTACAAGCTTTGGCTCCGGATGCGCGAGCATTCGCCGATGCAAAAAAAATCGCCAAGATATCGGCATGGCGACGATTGGGACGCGACGGCGACGCCATCTGGGGCGTGGCGCTCGGGTCGAAAGGCGACGCGTATGCCGTTTATGCTCGGGCGACAAACGATGTCCGTTGCAGCTGCCCGAGCCGCAAAAAGCCCTGCAAACACGCATTGGCATTGCTTCTCGTCGCAGCCGGCGGTCATGCGTTCGTCGAGGAAGCTTTGCCCGAGGGGCATCGATACGCGTGAAACGGCGGAGCTGTCGACGTATGCAACGAAGGGTGACACCTTGCCCTGCCAACTCGAACCTTTTGCCCAGCCAACCTCTTGGCCAAGTGCCCGGACATTTTCCCCGCCAACCTCTTTCCGAAAGTGCCTGGCACCTTGTTGCTGGACCAGCTTGACAACCGCGGAGGTTTCGGGCATTTATGGCGTTGGATGTTGGTTGTCGCAGACGTCACGAAGACGCGCCATCATAAGGGGAGACTTCGATGCTCCTTCTGGTGATGTTCGCCAGTCTCGTCCTTTTGATGAGCTGGGGCGCCGACGTGACCTCGGCAAGCGGCGTGGCTCTTATCTTGTTTCTTGGGGCTTCGTTTGCATTCTTGTTGCGACAGACGGGTCGTCGTGAACATATCCCATCGCTTACGATTCTGGTTGTTTTCATTGCCGCGTATTGCCCCAGTGCTCTGAAGTGGATCGAACAGGGTTTTTGGCGTCCGCTCCAAGCCTCGAAAGACGCTGTTTCGTTGGCGTTGCTCGCGCTTTTGGCTTTTTTGGCGATCGCCGTCGGTACGGCTCGAGTCGTGGCGCGAATCTTCGAGCGACCGGCGAAAGCGGTCGAGTACATTGCCACGGCGGGACGACCGGAGCTCGGGGCCATCGGGGTGAGTTGCGCAGTGGCCATCGCGATGATTGCCGCATTCCGTACGGGTTTGTGGAGCCATTACGCCGAAATGGTGAAGCTGCAACGAGGCGGCATTCGTCTCGAGCTGCTCTATTATCCATTTCTATTCGGTTTTTCCGCGGCAATCGGTCGAGTGGCCTTGAAGGAAGTGATTGGGGAAAAAATCAATACGTTCAAGGCGACGGTGTGGACCTCCTTGTGGGTCGGTTCGATTGTTTTCTTGTTTATCACGCAGTCGCGCCGGATGATGGTCGGCGCCTTGGTCTTGGCGATTGCGAGCGCTACGCTCGAATCGGAACATATCTCGAAAGTACGTGCGGGCCTCGCCGCCGTCGCCCTGCTCGTGCTCCAAGGCCTCCTTCTCGTCGGCAGCTTCCTTTGGCGGCAACAAGGCCCGACGAAAGACGCGTTCGAACAGATCTTGACCATTTCCGATCGCTCCGTGGATTTCGATGCGGCGGCGCAAAGTTTTTCCCAGCGATTGACCTATTTGTGGATCGATTCGACGAGCATTGACCATTTTGATGTTCTCTCGGAACGGTATGACTTGTGGGATGCCTTCAGTTCGCACATCATCAAGGCGACACCGGGCTTGCTGTTACCCGACAAGTATCTGACCAACAAAATCGTTTGCGAAGACGTGTACGAATCGCTCGGCCTGCATATCGACCTGCCCTGTACACCCATTACGGAAGGATTGCTTTTCGGGGGCATTGGAGGGTTGGTCGTCACCGGAGCCATTTTTGGATTTGCTCTGGGCATCATCACGGCGATCTTTCGTCAAGGTTCGTTTACGAGCACCGCGATCGCAGCGATTACGATGATGACGCTCGTGCTCATTGAATGCTCGGCATTCCCCATCATCGACGCTTCGCGAAGTTTTGCCTTTATCTTGACCATGTCCGCGAGTATTGCGTGGCTGCTTCGACTCGGGTACGAATTGCTTGGAAAACGCACCAAAGCGCGACAACCGGCCTTGCTTCCCCGCTCGAATGCGGCGTCGTAGCACATCGCGGACCTCCGCTCCGTCACCGTCCTTGACGCACGGGGCGCCGTCGACCAACACAATGCGTCAGAAAATGCCGCGCACATCCGACATTTCGTTTCGTTTTTCTTTCAGCTGCCCGTCGCTTCGTGGTAGGCTCGCGCCGAACCGACAAAGGGTCGAAGCATCATGCAGCTCGTACAGCCGGCCAACCACCGCGAGTTTTCCCTCGAACACGCCTCCGAAGTCGTCGAAGAATTTCGCGGCCAACCCAGCGCGTTGATCAACGCCCTGCACAAACTCCAAGAAACCTTCGGCTACATCGACGAAGCCGCCATGCCCATGCTGGCGAAACTGTTCAACCTCTCCCGCGCCGAAGTCCACGGCGTCACGAGCTTCTACCACGACTTTCGCCGCCAAAAACCAGGCCGCTTCACCATCAAAGTTTGTCAAGCCGAAGCCTGCCAAGCCATGGGCTCCGAAGCCCTCACGGACGCCATTCAAAAACACCTCGGCTGTTCGTTTCACGAAACCACCGCGGACGGCATGTTCACCCTGGAAAAAGTGTATTGCCTGGGCAATTGCGCCTGTTCACCCAACATCATGGTGGACAAACAAACCTACGGACGCGTGACCGAAAAATCCTTCAAAACATTGACCTCCGCGCTCGCCGCGAAAGCCTCCGGAGCGAAATGACATGACCACCCGCATTTACGTTCCTCGCGAAACCACCGCCTCGTCGCTCGGCGTGGACCTCGTCGTCGAAGCCCTCGTCGCCGAAGCCGCTCGCCGAAACCTCGATATCGCCATCGTGCGTAATGGCTCACGCGGCGCTTGTTTCCTCGAACCGCTCATCGAAGTCGATACACCCGACGGTCGCGTCGGATATGGTCCCGTCACCGTCGACGACATCCCCGGCTTATTCGAGGCGAATTTTTTACAAGGCGGAAAACACGCGTTGGGTTTGGGAAACGTCGCGGAATTGCCGTGGTTCAAGAATCAAGAACGCCTCACGTTCGCCCGCTGCGGATTGATTGAATCGACCAACGTCGAGGAATACAAATCGCTCGGCGGATTCGTCGGATTGCAGAACGCCCTGCGTTTGTCGGCTGCGGAGATTGTCCAGGAAGTCATTACGTCAGGATTGCGTGGTCGAGGCGGCGCGGCATTTCCCACCGGTATCAAATGGAAAACCGTTCTGCAAACGAATGCGTCGCAAAAGTACATCGTCTGCAATGCCGACGAAGGCGACAGCGGCACGTTCTCGGATCGCCTCATCATGGAAGGCGATCCGTTGAGCCTCATCGAAGGCATGATCATCGCCGGAATCGCCGTCGGGGCCGATAAAGGAGTCATTTATCTCCGCTCGGAATATCCATTGACGCACACCATCCTGCTCGAAACGATCGCGAATGCTCGAAAAGCCGGGTACCTCGGGACGAACCTTTTGCAAAGCGGCAAGAACTTCGACATTGAAATCCGCATCGGCGCGGGCGCGTATATTTGCGGCGAAGAAACCTCGCTGCTCGAATCGCTCGAAGGCAAACGCGGCGAAGTTCGCCCGAAACCTCCATTGCCCGCGCACGAAGGATTGTTCGGTAAGCCGACCGTCGTCAACAATGTGATTTCGTTGGCGACGATTCCGATCATCCTCGAAAAGGGCGGCAAGCATTACGCGAACTTTGGTCGCGGGCGTTCGCTGGGAACAATGCCGTTTCAGCTCGGCGGCAACATCAAATACGGCGGGCTCGTGGAAAAAGCGTTTGGCCTGACGTTACGCCAATTGATCGAAGACTTCGGTGGAGGTACCGCGACGGGCAAACCCGTACGCGCGGTGCAAGTGGGCGGGCCGTTGGGAGCGTATTTTCCCGCATCGTTGCTCGATACGCCGCTCGATATCGAAGATTTCGCGAAGGCCGGCGGCATGGTGGGTCACGGCGGCGTCGTCGTCTTCGACACGTCGGTGAACATGGCCAAAATGGCCCGATTTGCGATGGAGTTCTGCTCGGTCGAATCGTGCGGCAAATGCACGCCGTGTCGAATTGGTTCGGTGCGTGGCATGGAGACGATCGACCGCATCGTTCAAGCGAAAACCCAACCGGAACGCGAAAAGCAGCTCGTCGTCCTCAAAGATTTGTGTGAAACCATGGAATCGGCTTCCTTGTGTGCCATGGGCGGCCTCACGCCGCTCCCCGTCATGAGCGCAGTGCAACACTTCAAAGGGGATTTTCAATGAGCTTCGAACCGAACATCGTGCCGCCCGAAGTCGATTACGGTACGCCCGAGAGCCCCAGCAAAGAGCTCGTTACGCTGCGGATCGACGGCCGCGAAGTCACCGTGCCCAAAGGCACGAGCATCATGCGCGCGGCGAAGCACCTCGGCGTGACCATTCCCAAATTATGCGCCACCGATTCGCTGAAAGCCTTCGGTTCGTGTCGCTTGTGCATCGTGGAGATCAACGGTCGTCGAGGGACCCCCGCGTCGTGCACGACGCCCGTGGAACCAGGGCTCGAGGTGACCACGCAAAATGCCAAGCTCGCGAAATTGCGCAAAGGCGTGATGGAGCTGTACATTTCGGACCACCCGCTGGATTGTTTGACCTGTTCGGCGAACGGCGATTGCGAATTGCAGGACATGGCCGGCGCCGTTGGTTTGCGCGAAGTGCGTTATGGTTACAGTGGGGCAAACCATTTCGATGCGAAAACGGACGACAGCAATCCGTACTTTTCGTTCGAAGCCAGCAAATGCATCGTGTGCTCGCGTTGCGTCCGCGCGTGTGAAGAAGTCCAAGGCACGTTTGCGTTGACCATTCAAGGCAATGGATTCAAGTCCAAAGTCAGCGCCGGCGTCGATGAAGGTTTTCTCAAGTCCGAATGCGTATCGTGCGGAGCTTGTGTTCAAGCGTGTCCCACGGCGACGCTCAATGAAAAATCCGTGTTTGTCTTGGGCACGCCCGATTATGCCGTGGAGACCACGTGCGCATATTGCGGCGTTGGATGCACCTTCCGCGCCGAAATGAAAGGCGGCGAAGTCGTGCGTATGGTCCCGTCGAAAAACGGCAAAGCCAACGATGGCCATTCGTGCGTCAAAGGCCGCTTCGCTTGGAGCTACGCGACCAGTCGCGAACGCATTTTGCACCCGATGATCCGGGAAAACCCGACCGATCCTTGGCGGCGCGTCACCTGGGACGAAGCCATTCGATACACCGCGCAGAAATTCCTGGAGATTCAAGGCAAATACGGCCGCACGGCCATTGGCGGCGTCACGTCGTCTCGCACGACGAACGAAGAAGTCTGGGTCGTGCAAAAGATGATTCGTACGGCGTTCCGCAACAACAACACGGATACCTGCGCCCGCGTTTGTCATTCCCCTACGGGTTACGGCCTCAAGCAAACCTTTGGTACGTCCGCAGGAACCCAAGACTTTGCCAGCGTCGAAGAAACGGATCTGGTGTTGCTCATTGGCGCCAATCCCACCGACGCGCATCCCGTGTTCGCATCGCGCATGAAGAAACGATTGCGTGAAGGCGCGGAGATCATCGTCTGCGATCCGCGGCGCATCGATTTGGTCGAATCGCCGCATATTCAGGCGAGCGTCCATATTCCGCTCTTGCCAGGCGCAAACGTCGCGCTCATCAATGCTCTGGCGTATACGATTGTCGAGGAAAACCTGGCGGATTGGGACTACGTCAAAGAACGCTGTGACGCCGAAGCATTCGAGAAATGGCTCGCGTTCATCAAGAATCCGAAGAACTCGCCGGAAGCCGTGGCGCATCTGCTCGGAGGCAACGCCGAACGTGTGCGGGAAGCCGCTCGACGTTATGCGAAGGCGGAGAAGGCAGCCATTTATTATGGCCTCGGCGTGACCGAACATTCCCAAGGTTCGACGATGGTCATGGGCATGGCGAACTTGGCGATGCTCACGGGAAACGTCGGGAAAAACGGCGTCGGGCTGAATCCCTTGCGCGGGCAAAACAACGTGCAGGGCTCTTGCGACATGGGTTCGTTCCCGCATGAATTCTCGGGTTATCGGCATGTCAGCGACGACGCGACGCGGAACCTGTTTTCGGAAGCTTGGGGCGTCGAGCAGGATCCGGTGCCGGGGTATCGTATTCCGAATATGCTCGATGCGGCGGTCAAAGGCATTTTCAAGGGCATGTTCATTCAAGGCGAAGATATTGCCCAATCGGATCCGAATACGCACCACGTCGAAGCCGCGCTGAGCAACCTCGAGTGTTTGGTCGTCTGCGATTTGTTCCTCAATGAAACGGCCAAGTTTGCCCACGTGTTTTTACCGGGCACATCGTTTCTGGAGAAAGACGGCACGTTCACGAATGCCGAGCGGCGTTTGGGGCGAGTTCGCCCGGTCATGCCGCCGAAGACGGGAAAACATGAATGGCAAATTCCCATCGAAATTGCGAAGGCGATGGGATACGAAATGCATTACGACAGCGCGGCCGACATCATGGCCGAAATTGCGCGGCTGACGCCGACGTTCAAGCTCGTGACGCATGATCGCTTGGACCATGAAGGCAGTATGCAATGGCCGGTGACGGACGAAGCGCCGATGGGCACGCCGATCATGCACATCGGGAAGTTTGTCCGCGGCAAAGGCAACTTTGTCGTGACGGAATTCGTGCCGACGGAAGAACGCGTGACGCCGAAGTTCCCGCTCATTTTGACGACGGGGCGCATCTTGAGCCAATACAACGTCGGCGCGCAGACGCGGCGCACGATGAACAATGTTTGGCATGACGAAGACGTGCTCGAGATTCACGCGGACGATGCCGCGGAACGGGGCATCAAAGACAACGATTTGGTGACGGTGCGCAGCCGCAAAGGCGAAACGACGCTGCACGCACGCATTTCCGAGCGGATGCAACCGGGCGTCGTGTACACGACGTTCCACGCGCCTGGGTCCGGGGCGAACGTGGTGACCACCGAATTCAGTGATTGGGCGACGAATTGCCCCGAATACAAGGTGACGGCGGTGCAGGTGGCCACGGCGGAGAACATTTCAGCCTGGCAGAAGCGGTATTTCGATATGAACGAGAGCCGCCGGAAGCTCGAGGAAATGGTCGGCTAGCTTCAAGCGAGCAGCTGTCCGCCGGTCACGCCGAGAATCTCTGCGCCCCCCATACCCCCTGCACAGAGCGAATTGCATGCAAGTCCATTGAATTGGGAGCAAGGGAATTGCGCGCGAGTCCGGAGATTTGCGCGCAAGGGAATTGAAAGCGCACGCGGTGATTTCCACGGTCGCTCCGCGCGCTAACAAGCGCGCTGCGCGACGAGCCGGTTTACGATGGGGGGGCTCCGCCGGCGGCTTCACAATCTCTTGGGCTTTCAGCCCAAGAGACTACGCCGACGGCTCCGCCCCCCCATACCCCCCCGAAGATCGTATTGCATGCAATTCCCTTGAATTGCGCGCATTCCAGCCACCAATTCAACGGACACTCTTCCAATTCCGCAGACAAAATGGGGGGTTTGGGGGGCGAAGCGAGCGTCGGCGTCTGGCCGAAGGAGAAATCTTGCCCCCTCGTTCACGTTCACAGATCGCGAGACTGCGCGGGATTCGACGATCCGCCCCCCTCATGCGACCCCTCTAGACCCCCCTTCGTTG
>WBZU01002342.1_pt1 | contig 12856 bp, 12 predicted proteins | sample 5204311 | NCBI WGS metagenome assembly WBZU01 (sample SAMN12344359, study PRJNA552823) | activated sludge metagenome | biome: Activated sludge suspended growth; feature: Nitrification reactor; material: Wastewater; isolation source: activated sludge from nitrification reactor of wastewater...
AAAGTTGGTGGCTGCTGTAGTGTCATATGTTGCAGTAAAGAACTTCTCACCCTTACCTTCAGTACTGCTGCTTGGAGAATAAGTATTCAGTTTGCCATTAGAGAAGGCTGCGCCAATATGGTAAACATTGTCCTTGTTATCCATAATTTCCGCAATATTGGCCGTTACGCGACCAATGACATCCACATTGTCATATTTTGTTTTTGGGGAGCTTGACTCCACGCTGTTCTTGCCTTCACCCGTAGACAATGCCAAACCATAAGTAACCCCTTTGTACGGCTCACCATGTAGCATTGCACCGATTTCTTTTGCCGGAACATAGGAAGTCATTAATGAACGTTCTTGGAAATCAATAAAGCGAGAACTGGTTTGCTCTTCCAAGCTAAAAGGCATCTTAAATTGACCAAATTTGAATTGAACTGGATCCCAATAGTGTAAATTGATGTAAGCCTCATCCAACTGTGCGGACTTGGCTTTACTTGTATCATCTTTTGAAGCAAAATCAGTTACTAAGCCAAATTCATAATATTTGGCAAACTTACCCTTTACACCCAAGTACGCACGTCTAACATCGAACGTATCTGCAACACCAGTCTCTTTGTTGTTGTCGCCGTAAGTACGATAGTCCAACTGGACACGACCGTTCACTGTCAAACTATTAGCCTTATCACCAGATTCGAAGGTAATGCCATCTTTATATTTTGCAGAGATCGACTCTTCTTTTTTCTTGTCAGCTGCCTCCTTCTCACCTGTACGGCCTTTCATTAGAAGCGCACCTTCTTCTTCGGTTAATATGCCTTTTGCCATCAATGCATTTACAATATCATCTGTAGTATCAGCCATGGCATTTGCACCAGACCCCAATAAGAATGCACCTGACAGCGCAATTGCAATACCACGTAATTTAAATATATTCATCATTACTCCCTCTTATTTAAAGTTCAAAAAACAAGTTAATTTTTACAGCCTGAATTTTGAGACAGTTATATGACAATCTGATGACAAAGAACTATATTTGTGATGAGCTGTTGTGTTTTTACCACAACAAAAAAGCCGTCGCAAAGGACGGCTTTTTTATAAATGTCATGCTGAACTCAATTCAGCATCTTGCTACCTATTCACAAAGTTCCGCGTCAGGCGCGGAATGACAGGGAATTACGCTTCTGGACGCATATGTGGGAAAAGAATCACATCTCGAATACTGGGCGAATCGGTAATCAGCATCACCAAACGGTCAATGCCAATACCGCAGCCGCCCGCAGGCGGCATACCGTATTCCAGTGCGCGAATAAAATCGGCATCGTAGTACATCGCCTCCTGATCGCCCGCTTCTTTGGCCTTCATTTGCGCATGGAAACGGGCTGCCTGATCTTCAGCATCATTCAATTCGCTAAACCCATTGGCCATTTCGCGGCCGGTAATAAACAATTCAAAGCGCTCGGTGATTTCCGGATTTTTATCTGAAGCGCGCGCCAAGGGTGAAACCTCAACCGGGTAATCGATAATATATGTCGGTTGCCATAAATGCGCTTCGGCCGTTTCTTCGAACAGGCTCAACTGGAGCGAACCCAAGCCGGCATGCTCGAATACTTTGATACCACGCTTGTAGAGTTCGACTCGTAAAAACTCTGCATCATGCAATTGTGCCAGCGTGTATTGCGGTGCGTATTTTTGTATCGCGCCCACAATGGTCAAACGCTCGAACGGTTTGCTTAAATCCACCTCTTTGCCGTCATACGAAAGCACCGCCGTACCCCGCGCCGCTATTGCAGCAGCGCGTATGCACCGCTCGGTAAAGTCCATCAGCCATTGATAATCGGTATAGGCTGCGTAAAATTCCATCATGGTAAATTCTGGATTATGGCGAACGCTTAAGCCTTCGTTACGGAAGTTGCGGTTCATTTCAAACACACGCTCGAAGCCGCCTACCACAAGACGTTTCAAATACAACTCTGGCGCGATGCGCATGAACATTTGCATATCAAGCGCATTATGATGCGTGGTAAATGGTTTGGCTGCCGCGCCACCCGGAATGGGGTGCAGCATGGGCGTTTCCACTTCCAGGAATTCATTCTGAATCATGAAATTACGAATTGCAGAGACCACTTTGCTGCGCGCCACGAACGTCGCACGCGCTTCCTCAGAGGTGATCAAATCGACATAACGCTGGCGGTATTTGACTTCCTGATCCTGCAGCCCATGAAATTTTTCCGGCAATGGCCGTAACGATTTCGTTAGCAAACGTAATTCGGTGACTTTAACCGAAAGCTCGCCGGTTTTGGTTTTAAACAAATAGCCTGCCGCGCCAACAATGTCGCCCAAATCCCAATGTTTAAAAGCCTCGTAAACAGCCTCACCGATATTCTCTATTGAAATGAATAGCTGAATCCGGCCACTCGTATCTTGAATGGTCGCGAAACTCGCCTTGCCCATCACGCGCTTGAGCATCATGCGGCCTGCAACGACCACATTCACTTTCCTGGCTTCAAACGCTTCATTTTCTGTGCCGCCGTGAGCCGCATGGATATTGGATGCCAGGACATCTGGTTTGAAGTCGTTTGGAAAAGCAACCCCTTGTGAACGAATCGCTTTAAGCTTCTCACGACGCTCGGCGATGACGTGATTTTCATCTACTGCTTGAACTTCGCTATTTTGTTCGTTACTCACACTCATACTCCCTGCTTCAAACTTTCTGTAATAAATGGGTCAAGGTCGCCATCCAGCACCCCTTGGGTATTGCCGATTTCCACGCCGGTACGCAAATCTTTGATGCGCGATTGGTCCAGCACATAACTTCTGATCTGATGTCCCCAGCCAATGTCGGTTTTGGCATCTTCAAGCGCTTGTTTTTCCTGGTTACGTTTATTCAATTCCAAATTATAAAGCGCACCTTTCAGCATATTCATGGCCTCGGCGCGGTTGCGGTGCTGCGACCTGTCATTCTGGCACTGCACCACGGTATTGGTAGGAATATGCGTAATGCGCACAGCGGAATCTGTTTTGTTGATATGCTGACCACCTGCGCCTGAAGCGCGATAAGTATCGATGCGCAAATCGGCAGGATTGATGTCGATTTCAATTGAATCATCCACTTCAGGGAATACCTGCACGCTGGCGAACGAGGTATGGCGTTTGGCGTTGGAATCAAACGGCGATTTACGCACCAACCGATGCACGCCGTTCTCGGTTCTTAATGTGCCGTAGGCATAATCACCAGAAACCTTGATTGACGCGCCTTTGATGCCGGCCACGTCACCTTCGGACTCTTCCAGCACCTCCACCTTGAAGTCTTTACGCTCACAGTAGCGCAAATACATACGCAGCAGCATATTGCACCAGTCTTGCGCCTCGGTACCGCCGCTGCCCGATTGAAACTCGATAAAACAATTGTTGGCATCCATCGGCTGTGAAAACATGCGCCTGAACTCCATCTCGGCGATCTGTTTCTCCAGCACTTCAGAATCTGCGGCAACGCTCAATAACGTGTCGTCATCGTCTTCTTCCCGCGCCATTTCAAACAACTCACGGCCGTCATTCAAACTGGCTTCCAGTCTTTGCAGGCTGTGTACCACAAGCTCCAGCTCACGCTTTTCCTTGCCTAGTTTTTGCGCTTTTTCAGCGTTATCCCAGATTTTTGGATCTTCTAATAAACCGCTAACTTCTTCTAGTTTTTGTAACTTGTTTTCAAAGTCAAAGATACCCCCGAAGGGCAAGATTGCGCGCGCTCAAATTGTTCAAACGGTTAGAGATAAGATTAAGTTGTTCGGCTTCCATGATGATTGCTTGCTACTAAAATGCGCAATTATACAGCAAGTACTTGCAGACTTTACTTTGATGCAGCTTTTACTACTTCACCATCTTCTTTGGTAAAGGTGCCGATATCCGAATTTTCCAGAATATCCAGCACAAGTTCGGACGGACGGCACAGCTTGACGCCTTTGGCTGTTACCACAATCGGGCGGTTGATTAAAATCGGGTGTTGCATCATGGCATCAATCAACATGCCGTCTGGCAAATCCATATTATCCAAACCCAGCTCGGCGTATGGTGTGCCTTTCTCGCGCAAAAGCTGGCGCGGACTGATGCCCATTTTTGAAATCAGCTCGACTAATTTTTCACGGCTTGGCGGCGTTTTAAGGTATTCAATCACCTCAAGCTCCACACCGCTGGCGCGTATCATCGCTAAGGTGTTGCGAGACGTGCCACAAGCGGGGTTATGATAAATAGTGACGCTCATTTTGCTTCAGCCTTAATCAACATTGACATTAATAATACCGCGACCAATTGCGCAGAGACAAAGCCCAATACATCTGACGGGTGAATACCCACAAAAGTATTGGTTAGGCTTCTGGCCAGCGTGACCGCCGGATTTGCAAAAAAAGTGGAGGATGTAAACCAGTAGCCAGCCGTAACCGTCAATGCCACCAGCATCGCCACTTTCTCACTGGCATATTTGATGCCCAATCGGATGACAGATAACAAAACGAGCGTAGCTAACAGTTCGCTTACCCAAATGCCCAAGCCATACCTGGGCTTGCTTGAGGCCTGAACACTCGGCATGGAAAACATCACATGTGTTAACCAGACTCCCGAAATTGCACCCGTAATTTGCGCTGCGATATAACTCAATACTGTTTGTACATTAAACGTGCCGGCGCGCCAGAACATGATGCTGACTACCGGGTTGAAATGACCGCCAGAGATTGGCGCAAGCAAGGTGATCAGCACATACAAGCCGCAGCCCGTGGCAATGCTGTTGCCCAGCAGCGCTATGGCTGCGTTACCGGCGCCTAATGCCTCCCCCATGATGCCAGAACCTGTCACCACAGCAAGCAGCAACAAGGTTCCAATGTATTCTGCAATAAATTTGTTTTTCATATTTTTGTCATATCTATGTCATAATTTTAAGATGGGAGATGTACTGAAAAAAGTTGCCGTCTGAGGCAATTATATAACAGGGATATCCAGCTTAAAAAATCAATGATTAGCTTTTTGTTCGCGAATTCAAGCGCGCGGTGAAACTAATCGAATAAATAAACAATTCATTGGGGAGAATAAGCATGGCTAATGCTACTTTTGGTCGATTGATGGCAGCAATTTCACCGCGCAGCGACAATTATTTTGAGCTATTTAACAACCTTGCAGATTGCGCAGTCAGAGGCTCTAAAGTACTGGCATCAATGACAGCAGTTAGAGATGCCGAGAGATTTGACGAGCACTTTGCTGAACTCAGAAAAATCGAATCTGAAGCTGACGAATACACCAAAGAGATTCTGCTCTCCTTACACAAAACCTTTATCACTCCGTTTGACCGCCGCGAAATTCGCGAACTGGCTATGGCACTGGATGACATCATCGACTATATGGAAGACATTCCACAAAGCGCTAAAATTTACGGTCATACCAATTTCACTCCAGAAATGGTGGCACTGGGTCAAATCTTATTACGCGCAGCTGAAAAAGTGCGTGACGCAGTCAATATGCTTTCTGACATGAAAGATGCGGGACGCATTCTTCGCACCTGTGAGGAGATTAGTGCGATTGAGGGTGAAGCAGACCACGTCATGCGTGCCGGCATGCATCGCTTATTTGAAGAAGAATCAGACGCGCGTACCCTGATACGCTCAAAAGAACTATACGACATTTTTGAAGAGGCTGTTGATAGCTGTGAAGATGTTGCAGATGTAATTCATGGTGTTGTATTAGAGCGCATTTAAGGAAACATCATGGATCACGCGATTCTTATTATGGCGTTGCTGGTTTTTGTTGCCCTCATATTTGATTTTATGAACGGCTTTCACGATGCAGCCAACTCTATTGCACTCATGGTTTCAACGCGCCTGCTCACGCCACAGGCAGCCGTAGCGTGGGCAGCTTTTTTCAACTTCATTGCGTTTTTGTTCTTTGGTTTGCACGTAGCTGATACTGTCGGCAAAGGCATCATCGATCCTAACATCGTAAATAACGCGGTGATATTCGGCGCGCTTAGCGGGGCAATCGCATGGAACGTCATTACCTGGTGGTTTGGCATTCCATCCTCGTCATCACATGCACTTATCGGCGGCCTCCTTGGCGCAGGCGTTGCCCATGCCGGTGCAAAAGGCATTGTTATCGGCAGCAAACTGATCACCACCGGTTTTGCGATTGTGCTATCTCCATTATTTGGAATGCTACTTGCCCTAATCTTGTCTGTCATTGTGCTGTGGATATTTGAAAAATCTTCACCCTATAAAACAGAGAGTCGATTCAACAAAATGCAGTTCATTTCGTCCTCTTTATTCAGCTTAGGGCATGGCGCAAACGACGCACAAAAAACGATGGGGATCATCACTGTTCTGCTATTTGCAAACGGTTTCCTGCAAGGCAATTTTCATGTGCCTTTCTGGGTGGTGATTTCATGCCAGTTAGCAATGGGCTTAGGCACACTGATGGGTGGGTGGCGTATCGTTCGCACGATGGGCATGGGTATTACCAAAGTGCGTCCGACCGGTGCTTTCTGTGCGCAAACATCCGGCTCAATTGCCTTATTTCTAGCTACCTCTCTTGGCATCCCCGTCTCAACAACACATACCATCACAGGCGCAATCGTAGGTGTAGGCGTGTCTCGCCGCGCGTCCGCGGTACGCTGGGGGCTGGCTTCACGCATCGTGTGGGCATGGATACTCACCATTCCGTGCGCAGGCCTTATTGCTGCAATGAGCTATCATTTCGGTCGTACTTTCTTATAACAGTATTAGCTCATCTGAAAAGGGTCTCGTTGAGACCCTTTTTTATTTAAGAAAGTCATATTTTTGTCATCAATTTGTCATATTTTAACTTTAATATTCGCATCAGATTAAAAGCTATTTAACTCAACATAGTTTAATTTTGATGGAGAAATGATGAACACAATGCTAACCAAATCCATGCGTATTGCGGCTTTAATTGCAGCCACTTTCGCTACAACCCACGCTGTTGCCGCAGATAAAATCATCAAGATTGATGGCTCAAGCACGGTTTACCCGATTACTGAAGCAATGGCTGAAGAGTTTCAAAAAGCACAAAAAGTAAAAGTGACTGTCGGCGAATCTGGTACTGGTGGTGGCTTTAAAAAATTCTGCCGTGGTGAAACTGATATTTCGGATGCATCACGTCCAATCTCACAGAAAGAAATGGATACCTGTAAAGAAGCAGGTATTCAATACATCGAACTGCCAATCGCATATGACGCACTGACTGTGGTGGTTAACTCTAAAAATGACTGGGTGAAAAGCATTACTGTTGAAGAGTTGAAAAAAATCTGGGGTCCCGGCTCAAGCGTTAAAAACTGGAAAGATGTAAACCCTGCTTATCCGGACAAAAAAATGGGGCTATACGGCCCAGGCACTGCCTCCGGCACATTTGACTACTTCAGCGAAGCCATTAACGGCAAGGCAAAAGCACACCGCACCGATTACACGCCATCAGAAGATGACAATGTATTAGTACAAGGCGTATCTGGCAATGTAGGTGGCATGGCTTATTTCGGCATGGCATACTATGAAGAAAATAAGGACAAATTGAAAGCTGTCCCTGTAGCAGTAAAAGCTGGTTCGCCTGCTATCTTACCATCCGCTAAAACGGTTGAAGACGGTAGCTATCAACCGCTTGCCCGCCCGATATTTATTTATGTCAATGCAACAGCTGCTGCATTCAAACCAGAAGTGAAAGCATTTGTGAACTTCTATCTGGAAAATGCACCGACTTTGGTAAAAGAAGTGAAATATGTGCCATTACCTACAGAAGATTACACTGCTGTAAAAGAACACTTCAAAGCAATGAAACCAGGCACTGGCTTTGGTGGCAAAAATGAAGTAGGCATTAAGATTACCGACTTGCTCAGTAGAATCAAGTAATCAGCTATACGGGGGCGAATTTTTGCCCCCGTTTTAGCAAACAAGTAATACTTAAGGCCGACACACTATCATAAGTCGGCTTTATTCCGTTAAAATGGAATGGTCATAACTACTTTTATGAATACGGCGACCCCAGTGCTCAATCAGTCTTTTAAATCAACAGTCAGCCCGCGTTTGGCTAAAAACATGCGCAGAAACGTCAAGGAACGCATCATTGAATTTATCTTGATGCTGGCGGCACTCTCGGCAGTGGCAACTACGCTTTCCATCGTCGCCATCTTGCTTTATGAGTCTTTGAGCTTCTTCAAAACCGTTTCTATTGTAGATTTCTTCACCGATACGCAATGGACGCCACTGTTTGAAGATGCACATTATGGCATTCTGCCCCTAGTGTCCGGCACGCTGACAACATCTGCGGTAGCGCTGGCTGTCGCAATCCCGATTGGCACTATCGCTGCGATTTATCTTTCTGAGTTTGCATCGCACAAAACACGTGAGACTGTAAAACCAATACTGGAACTGCTTGTGGGCGTGCCTACCATTGTATTTGGTTATTTTGCGCTGTTGTTTTTAACACCGCTTCTGCAAAAAATATTTCCTGAACTACCTGGCTTTAATATGCTGAGCGCCGGTATCGTCATGGGCATCATGATCGTGCCTTACATTGCCTCGGTGGCTGAGGATGCGATGCGGGCCGTGCCAATGAGCATGCGTGAAGGCTCTTATGCGATGGGTGCCACACGCTTTCAAACGGCTATCCGCGTTGTTACACCAGCCGCAATATCAGGCATCGTCGCTGCTTATATTTTAGGCATCTCGCGCGCTGTGGGCGAAACCATGGTAGTGGCAGTAGCAGCAGGCCAGCAACCTATCGTGAGTTTTAACCCGATGGAAAGCGCTGCCACCATTACGGCCTATATTGTACAAGTTGCCTTGGGCGATCTACCGCACGGAAGCATTGGTTACCAAAGCATTTTTGCCGCCGGACTTGTGCTCATGATCATGACATTGTGTTTCAATATTCTGGGCCATGCCATTCGCAAGAAATACCGCGAGCATTATTAAACGAACGAACATCCATATGACAACCAACACCTCTCAAACGCAAGCCTCCGTCATCAGCAATCTGGCGGCTGTGCGCGCTATGATTAAGCGACACAAGCTCAATGACACCATTTTTTCATTCATCGGCTTGCTGGCACTGATGCTCGCTCTGCTCACCTTGCTCACGTTATTTACCGATTTGGTGATGGATGGCTATGCACGTTTTAATATGCAATTTCTGACCGATTTCCCATCACGCCGCGCCGCCCATGCAGGGCTGCTGCCAGCCTGGGTTGGCTCTCTACTGGTGATGCTAGTAACTTTCCTTGTGGCCGTTCCCATGGGTGTCGCCGCAGGTTTGTATCTGGAAGAATATGCGCCTAAGAACTGGTTTTCCGACCTCATTGAAATCAACGTCACCAATCTGGCCGGCGTACCATCCATCGTTTACGGCCTGCTAGCGCTTGGTTTGTTTGTCTATATTCTGGATCTGGGCCAAAGCATACTCACTGCAGGCCTTACTTTAGGCTTGCTTATTCTACCGATAGTCATCGTGTCTACGCGCGAGTCCATTCGTGCCATTCCTACCGCCATCCGCGAAGCAGCCTACGCAGTAGGTGCTACCAAATGGCAGGTAGTATATGACCATGTATTAAAATATTCCTATGGCGGCATTTTAACGGGCGTGATTATCGGTATGGCACGTGCGCTTGGTGAAACCGCACCAATCATCACCATCGGCGCGCTCACATTTATTGCCTTTTTGCCCCCGCCGCCAATTACCGGGGTAGCGCCTTTTATCAATTTTGAATGGCTGAGTTCAGGCTTTACCGTGCTGCCAATCCAGATGTTTAACTGGTTATCGCGCCCTGATCATGCTTTCCACATCAATGCTGCAGCGACGGGCGCGCTGATTATTATCGTCACCCTACTGATGAATGGCACTGCAATCTACTTACGCTACAAAATTCGCAAGAATATTAAATGGTAAACAACATGATTAACTCAACAACCGCAATCAAAGCTGAATCCAGAAACCTCAACTTTTTTTATTCAAATGGCAATCAAGCGCTTAAAAGCGTCAGCATGCCGTTATATGAAAACAAAATTACCGCGCTCATCGGGCCGTCCGGTTGCGGAAAATCGACTTTCCTGCGCTGTTTTAACCGCATGCATGATTTATATCCCGGCAATAAGTATCAGGGTGAAATTGTCATGCATCCTGACAACACCAATATCCTCGATCATGGCGTAGACCCGATTGAAGTACGCATGCGCATCAGCATGGTGTTTCAAAAACCCAACCCATTTCCAAAATCCATTTATGAGAACGTCGCTTATGGCTTGCGCGTACGTGGCGAAAATAGCAAGCGCACGCTGGACGACAAAGTCGAGGAAGCACTTAAAGGTGCTGCGTTGTGGAACGAGGTTAAAGATAGGTTGCAGGACTTGGCATTTAACCTGTCCGGCGGCCAGCAGCAACGCTTATGCATTGCCCGTGCCCTGGCCACAGACCCTGAAATCATGTTGTTTGACGAGCCGACTTCGGCACTGGACCCGATTGCGACCGCCAATATTGAAGAATTAATGAGTGAGTTAAAAGAAAAACTTACTATTCTGGTAGTCACCCACAATATGCAGCAGGCAGCGCGTGTATCGGATTACACCGCGTATATGTACCTGGGCGAGCTGATGGAATACAACGATACCGACACGATTTTTACCCGTCCCAGCCGTAAAGAGACTGAGGATTACATTACCGGCAAATTTGGTTAAACCGGCAATGATTTTGAAAGGATGATGTAATGCAGGAACATATTTTTAAGCAGTACGATGCCGAACTGGAGGCAGTGCGCGCCAAGGTGCTCGAAATGGGCAGCCTGGTCGAGCAGCAAATAGTGGATGCATTAGATGCATTGGTTGGGTCAAACCCGAAACTCGCAAAAAGCGTAATTAAAAAAGATCATCTGGTGAATGCGCTGGAAGTTCAGGTGGATGAAGATTGCAGCCATATTATCGCGCGCCGTCAGCCAACCGCTGGCGATTTGCGTATGGTGCTGATGATGATCAAAACCATTACCGACCTTGAACGCATTGGTGACGAAGCCGCTAAAATTGCCCGCTATGCACTTAAAACGACAGAAGCTGACCGCTTATTAACACCACGATTTGTAGAAATCAAAGCCATGGCGAGCACCGCGCGTGACATGCTGCACATGGCGCTCGATGCGTTTGCGCGTTCAGATGCAACCAAGGTACTGGAAATTGCGCATATGGATGAAGAAGTCGATGAGCAATATCAAGCTGCGATTCGCCAACTGATTACTTTTATGCTGGAAGATCCGCGCACAATTTCGATTTCGCTGGAAGTGCTGTTTATCGCAAAAGCGGTTGAACGTATTGGCGACCATGCGAAAAACATTTCTGAATATGTCGTGTATATGGTGAAAGGTAAAGATATTCGACATATCAGCATGGAAGAGAAAGAACAGCAAGCAACGCAGTTTTAGATTTCCACTTCCGCCACACTGCAAAAAAGCCAGCTTTGCTGGCTTTTTCCGTTGTTAATTTTGCTGAATGCCTAATTTTGCAAAATGTTTGTCGATGCTTTCGGTTTGGTTAATCAATGCATCGTAGAACTGCACCATACGCTCGGCCTGAGTAGCTGCAGACCACTTGGTTAGGGCATACTCTCTGGCGCGCTCCCCTAGCCGTTTACGCAGCATATGGTCATTTAATAAACGGTGCGCCTTCTGTGCAAATTCTGACGCATTATCAGTCGCAATCATGGCTCCTTCTCCTTCAGTCAAAATCGAAGCGGTGCCTAACTCCGCGATAGCGACCACTGGCGTGCCCTGTGCCATCGCCTCAAGTAACACCAAACCTTGTGTTTCACTTTTGGAGGCAAACACAAATATGTCTGCGGCTTGATAGCAGGCATTCAATTCGCTATTGCGATCCAGATAACCGATAAACTGCACATTATTTTCAATGTCAAGCGATTGTACCAAAGTGCGTAAACTTGATTCTGCCGGGCCTTCCCCCGTAATCACGAGCAGAATTTCTGGAATTTCTACGCTTAAGATTTTGACCACCTGCAGTAAAAAACCAATATTCTTTTCATGTGCAACGCGCCCTACATAAAGCAGCATCGGTCTTTGTACCGGAATGCCGTACTTTTCTCTAAACGCTTCGCCATTGGCTTCGCCAAAACTGCTTGCCTGCAAACCGGTCGCAATCACTTCCGCCTGTACATCCACCCCGTAATTTCGCAGCACATCCAGCATGGGTTTTGATGGCGCGACGATTGCGTCCACTTGATTACATTGTCTTTTTGAGATACGTCTGGCCAAGCCGCGCGCCGCAAACTTTGGAATCCAAGGCAGATAATGATGTAAATAGTCTTCAAAAAAGGTATGGTAGGTTTCAACAACAGGAATCTCTAGCAATTTGGCCAGTTTCAAGCCTGCGTAATGTGCCACAAATGGCGTATGAATATGCACGAGCTCAAACTTTTTATCCTGAAGGATAGGCAAAAGGCGTATAACTTCGGCATATTTTTTGAGCTTGTCTTCCGGGTCAAAGAAGATTTTTCGTGCAGGCACCCGTGTAATCCATGCCTCATCTTGGGTTTCCACCCCATAATCAGGCGCGATGAGATGCACATAATGCCCTAACTTCTGCAGTTGCTCCGTAAAGGTTCTCACAGAGGTAGAAACACCATTGACGCGCGGAAAATAAACATCCGAAATCAGCAATATATTCATTAAGTTAGCCTTTGTTGAATTAAACTGATACTAACTTTGAAATGTGACATCCACATGAATATGACAGCAATTATTATCATGAAACTGTCACGAATTTTTCATGCCAGATTCACGAGGCAATGTAAAAGTACGCCTCATGAAAAAGCACTTATACATCAAGTTGTTATGGGC
>WBZU01002443.1_pt1 | contig 12855 bp, 14 predicted proteins | sample 5204311 | NCBI WGS metagenome assembly WBZU01 (sample SAMN12344359, study PRJNA552823) | activated sludge metagenome | biome: Activated sludge suspended growth; feature: Nitrification reactor; material: Wastewater; isolation source: activated sludge from nitrification reactor of wastewater...
GCCGACGCAGCGGCCCCGGCGGCCTCGTTGCGCCGCTTTCGCGATGCGAAACGTCGCGCGTCGGCCGCCTGCGGGGACCGCAAGCGCGCGTCGTCGATCCCCGAGCTGCGCTCGGGGCCCCTCGCCGACGCAGCGGCCCCGCTAGATCAGGAGCAGCGTCGCGAGCCCCAGGAACGAGCCCATGCTCACCACGTCGGTCGCGGTCGTGAGGAAGATGCTCGACGCGGTGGCGGGATCGGCGCCCATCCGCTGCAGCGCCGTCGGCACGAGGACGCCCGAGATGCCGCTGATGACGCACGCGACCACCATCGCGAGCCAGGTCACGGCGGCCAGCATCCACGCCTGCGGATTGCCCTGCATCCACGCGTAGACGAACATCCCGGCGCCGGCGGACACGCCGACCAGCGCGCCGTTGCACAGTCCCAGGATGCCCTCCTTGACGACCGCTGCCGGCGTCCCGCCGGGCTTGAGCTCGCCGAGCGTCATGCCGCGCAGCGTCACCGCGAGCGCCTGGCAGCCGGTGTTGCCCGACTGGCCCGCGAGCACGGGCAGGAACACCGCGAGCAGCACGATCTTCTGCAGCGTCCCCTCGAACAGACCGACGACGAACGCCGCGACGAACGCGGTCAGCAAGTTCAGTTGCAGCCACGGATGCCGGAACAGGAGGCTCCGCCCCCAGGGCGTCGCGAGGCGCTCCTCCTTGGTCACGCCGACCATCGCGCCCGCCTGCGCCGAGAGTTCGACCGCCTGCGCCTCGAACATCCGCTGGCCGCGCACGGTGCCCCTGAGGCGGCCCTCGTCGTCGACGACCGGGTAGACCGGGTAGTGCTTGTCGAGCGTGAGCTTCATCGCATCGAGCAGCGGCATTTTCGCCTTCAGCGCGAACACCTGCTTCAGCATCACCTCGCCGAGCGTGGCGGACTTGTCCGAGAACAGCAGGTCGCGCATCGTGATCACGCCGACGAGCTTGCCGTCGGCCTCGAGCACCCACGCGTAGGTGATGAACGCCTGCCTGACGAGTTCGCGGATCGTCTCGATCGCCTCGCCCACCGTCTGCTGCGGCAGGAACACCGCGAGCGGCGTCTCCATCAGCCGCCCGATCGAGTCCTCCGGCCAGGGCGCTCCGCCGTGGTCCTCCGCCTTCCTCCTGAGCCTCATCGGGTGACCTCCCGCCGGGTTTGCCGCTCGCGGGCCGCGGTGAACGGCACCGCGCCCTTATACCGCAACCGGGTCGCGAGCGGATCGCGCGCCGACCCGCGGGGCGTTCAGTCGACCGGTTCGGCGGACATCGGCGACGATTCGGTCCCGGCCGGTGCCGGATCGTCCGCCGCCGCGGGCGGCGCGGCCGCGGCCGCGGCGTGCCCGTGGTGCGAGGCGGTCAGGAGCTCGAGCGCCGCGAGCACGGTCTCGTTGCGCGCTTCGAGCTGCCTGTCGCGGGAGGCGCTGCCGCAGAACGTCGTGCAGACGCGGTTGGTCGGGCTCTCGAAGTCGCAGTGCGAGGCGCCGTCGATCTTCTTCGCGCGGACGAGCCGGGGGACGGCCTGCGCGAGCGAGCGGCCGCTGCCGAACAGGTTGCAGGCCGACGCGCCGCCGAGCAGCACGATCGCCGGGGTCCCGAGGTTCGACGCCGCGTAGAGCCCCATGCCGGTGCGGTCGACCGGGTCGAGGCCGATCCATCCGGCGAGATCGGGAAGCTTCGAAGCGGCGATCAGCGTCGCGAGCCCGCCCGCGGACGTGCCGATCAGCACGAGCGACGACGGGAGCACCGGCGGCAGGCCGAGCGCGCCGCCCTCGAGCCGGCGGACGAGGTCGACGATCGCCGAGCCGTTGCCCCACAGGTCCATCACGTTCGGCAGATCCGGGATCACCGCGACGATGCCCGCCTCGGCGAGCGCGCGGCCGGCATCGCGGTGCTGCTCGCGCGATCGCGTCCAGCCGTGGGCGACGACCGCGACGCCGACCGGCGGGCCGGCGTCGGGCTCGAAGACGTCGACCGGCGCCGGGGCTCCGTCGATCTCGATCGTCGTCGTACGCGCGTAGTAGCCCGCGAGCGCCGCCGTGGGCGCGAGGAGCGCGAAGAGGCCGACGAGCGCGGTGCGCGACAGGTTGAGCATGGCGAACGGAGTGGCGGAGCCGCGGGGCCCCGGCCGGGACGCGTTCGACCATAGCACGGCGCAGGGGGTTCCCGCGCCGGCGGGGCGCCCCGGGGACCGGGGCGGGCGCGCCTATAATCGCGAGGCAGGGGCGGCTGTCGCACCGCCCGGGAGATCGCGGATGTCCGGGACACTGATCGAAGCCGCCGCGGCGGGCGACGCCGCCCGCGTGCGCGCCCTCGCGGCGGCCGGCGCGAGCCTCGAGGCGCGCGACGCCGAGGGCGAGACCGCGCTCATGCGGGCGGCGCACGGAGGGCACCTCGACGTCGTGCGGGCGCTCGTCGACGCGGGCGCGGACGTCAACGCGACCGACGGGCGCGGCTGGGGTGCGCTCGCGAAGGCCTGCTACAACGCCGACCTCGACCGTGGCTTCGCGGACGTGGTCGCATTCCTGATCGAGCGCGGCGCGAGCGTCGAGGCGCCGATCGGCTACGGCATCCGGCCGCTGATGCTCGCCGCCGGCTACGGCGAGATCGCGGTCGTCGAGGCGCTGCTCGCGGGCGGCGCCGACGTGCTGGCGCGCAACGACGGCGGCCTCACCGCGCTGATGATGGTGAAGGAGAAGTTCTACGTCGACGTGATCAACCGGCTCACCGAGGCCGAGCGCGACGCGGGCGTCGGCGAGGGGAGCTGCGAGACGAAGAACGCGCCCGGATCGAGCGTGATCACGTTCCTCAAGCCGGCGGCGCGCCGGCCGTCGTAGTCGTCGCGCCCGCCGCGCTTGCCGGGATCTCGGGCGGCCCGGCGCGACGGCCGCAGTCGCGACGATCGCCACGCCGAGCGCTGGAGCTCATCCGGGTGCGGAAGCGGGCGGAACCCGCTGCGGGCCGTCGGGGGCAGCGATGGTTCAGGCGGCGGGGCCGGCCCTGAACACGACCTCGAGGCCCTCGCCGTGGCTGTAGTAGTAGTCGCCGGCGGGGCTGACGACGACGCATCGTTTCCCGCGTGAATCGGAGAAGTACTTCCAGCCATGACCGGGCTCGCCGGCCTTGGCGGCGACGGTCAAGGCTTGCATGGCCGAACCGTGGTGACGGTCGTTCTGCGATTCCCTGCGATGGTCACCGGCATACGCGATGCCGGTCATGGCTGCCGCAAGACACAGCGCTACGCCGAGGTTGCCGAGGTTCATGTTCGTTCCTTTCGACCGGTTCCAGTCGACGCCGACTGTGATTGCAGTCTGAGCGCCGGACCTTAACGAAGCCTTAACGCCCGCTCCCGTCGGGCGTCGGGCTCTCCGGCCGGCGTGCAGGGCGCCGCATGGCCGCAGGGGGTGCGCCCTCGCCCGCGGCGGGCCGGGACGCCGAACGCGCCGTCCGTCGTCGGCGAGCGCGTCCGGCCGCGTCGACAGGCCCTAGCCGGAGCGTTCTTCGCGCGAGCCGCGCAGGTACGCGAGCCAGTAGACGCCCGCCACCAGCAACGTCCCGCCCGCGACGTTGCCCGCAGTGACGGCCGCGAGGTTGGTAGCGATGCCCGCGACAGGAATCGCGCCGGCGGGCGCTAGCGCCCAGCCGTAGGGCAGGAAGAACCAGTTCGCGATCGAGTGCTCGCCGCCGATCGCGACGAACGCGGTGATCGGGAACAGGATCGCGAGGATCCTGTCCGTCACGCTGCGGCCGCCCATCGCGAGCCACACCGCGAGGCACACGAGCGTGTTGCACAGCACGCCACGCGCGAACGCCGCGCCCGCGCCGAGCCCCGCCTTCGCCGTCGCGACGCGCACCGCGGTCTCGCCGACGCCGCCGTCGCCCAGGCTCGCGACGTCGGCCCACGCGACGAGCGCGACGGTGCCGAGGCAGCCTGCGACGTTCCCCGCGTAGACGACGAGCCAGTTGCGGACGACCTCGCGCGTCGAGATGAGGCCGCCGGCCCACGCCATCGCGAGCAGGTTGTTGCCGGTGAAGAGCTCGGCGCCGGCCACGACGACGAGGACGAGGCCGAGGCAGAACGCGAGGCCGCCCAGGAGCCGGGTGACGCCGAAGCCGGGGCTCGCGTCGGTGATCACGGCGACGAAGAACAGCGCGCCCAGCGAGATGAACGCGCCGGCGAGCACCGCGAGCACGAAGAGCGTGAGCGTGTCGGTGCGGGCCTTCGCGACGCCCAGGTCCTCGACGATGCGCGCGATCTCGCGCGGCGAGTAGGCGTCGGATCCGCTGGCGGGTGGGGTCATGGGAGGCTCGTGCGGGAGGGGGGTGACGTCGGAGGATCGTTCGCGATCGCCGTGCGGCGGCGCTCGCGCGTCATGCGCGCGGCGCGAAGCTCCAGATCGCGAAGTCCTCGCGCTGGATGGCCTCGGCGCGCATCGAGCGCGCGCGCGGGATCAGGTCGGGGCGCCAGGCGCGCGCGCGATCGGCGATCGATGCGGACGCGACGGCGCGCCAGCCGGCGGATTCGACGACCTCGCGCGGAGGCCGCTCGGCCGGCGCGAACGCCGCGCCGATCCGCGCGAGCGCCGCGGCGGCGGCCTGCCCGAAGTAGCGGCGGTAGGCGGAGGTCGAAAGGTCGACGATGAACCGGGCCCGCGGCAACGCCGCCAGCACCGTTCCGGCGTGCGTGCCGAGCGCTTCCTCGTCGAGGTACGGGGCGACGCCCTCCAGCACGACGATCGCCTCGTCGCGGCCGGCGTGAGGGGCCAGCGCGTCGGCGAGGCTCCGCCGCCGGAAGGCGTGGGCGACGCGCGCGAGCGGACGAGGGGCGCCGCCCGCGGGGAGCCGCGCCTCCTTGACCGCGAGGAGCGACGGGCGCCCGAACTCGAGCCAGCGGCCGCCCGCGCCCGATGCGAACCGCGCCGGCTGACCCACGAGCGAGTGCCAGACGACGTTGGGCAGCAGCGCGAGCGGCATCGACGGCCTCAGGCGCGCGGAGCGAGGTCGATCCGGTAGCGCAGCCCGGGCCCGCCGCCGAGCTGCGGTGGCTTCGCGTAGCGCTCGACGAGCACGCCGCCGCTGGCCTCGATCACGCGCTGCGACGCGACGTTGTCGGGATCGGTCGTGACCTCGATCCAGGCGAGCCCCTCGGAGCGCGCCTCCGGGAGGATCTGCCGGAGCGCGGAGGTCGCGTAGCCGAGCCGCCGCTTCCACGGCACGACCGCGTAGCCGACGTGGCCGGGGCAGGTGGGCGGCAGCGCCTCGGTGCCGCGCTGCCAGCGCAGCCCGATCGAGCCGCAGAACTCGCCGTCCCACATCCAGCGCAGGTAGCCCGGCAGCCGGGCGACGGTCGACCCGTCGGGGAGCGCGATCGGCTCGCCCGTCGCCTCGCGGTCGACGAGGCTCGCGACGAAGCCCGCGGGATCCGCCGCGATCCTGGCGAGTTGCTCGTCGGCGGCGGCGCGGCCGCGCAGGTTGTCCGGCGACCAGCCGCGCTCGAGCGCGTCGACGTAGCCGGGCAGGCGATCGAGCGAGGGCCAGACGAGCGTCATGCGCAGAATGGTACCTGCTCGCGCGCGGGCCTCGCGTCAGCGCGACGGCGTCCCCGCGACCGTCGCCGCGTACTCGCGCACGCGCCGCGCGTTCGCGCCGAGGTCGCTCCTGCCCACGCGCGAGACCGAGCGCACGTCGATGCGGCTGCCGCGCGCGTCGGGCGCGACGCGGATCACGACGTCGTCGCGGAACCCGAACCACGGCGTCGTCGCGGTCGCCTCGATGCGTCCGGCGGCCGCGTCCGCCGCGACGATCGTCCATCCCATCGCGCGCGCCGCCGCGAGCGCGGCGTCGAATGCGGCTGCGGGCGCCTGCGCGACGACGATCGGCGCGACGTCGGGATAGGCGGCGCGTTGCGCGTTCGCGGCCGCCTCGCCCGGGTAGGCGGACGGCACCGGCGCGCCCGCGCGCAGCGGCAGGATCGCGACGAAGGCGGGCGGATTGGCCGGGTCGGTCGTGATGTCGTTGATCGGCGGCAGCGTGCGCGCCTGCTGGAGCCGATGCAACGGGACCGCGGCGGCGCCTCCCGCGAAGAGCAGTGCGACGACGAGGCCGAGGGGGCCGCGGGCGCGCAGCCGCGGGACGAGGAGCGCGACGAGCGCGAGCGCGGCGACGCCCGCCGCGACCCACGTCGCCCAGCGCAGGATCGAGAACCCGGCGCGCCAGTCCCAGAGGCCGTAGCGCGCGCCGAAGCCCGATGCGACGACCGCCGCGGCGGCGAGCGCGGCGACCGCGGGAAGGACGCGCAGCACGTTCATGGGTCGCTCCCTTCCGGCGAGCCGGGGATTGCCGCCGCGCATCGGCCCGGAGATCGCGACGCGGGCGCCCCCGCCGCGTCAACCGCGCGCGAACGCGCGATCGATCTCGCGGCGCAGCGCGCCGTAGCTCGTCGTCACCGGGAACTGCGGGAACTCCCGGATCACGTTCTGCGGCGGATGGAACAGGATCCCGCCGTGCGCCTCCGCGAGCATCGCGGTGTCGTTGTAGCTGTCGCCGGCGGCGACCACGCGGAAGTTGAGCTCCTTCAGGCGCTTCACCGCCTCGCGCTTCTGGTCGGGCATCCGCAGCCGGTAGTCGGCGATCATGCCGGACGCGTCGACGACGAGCGAGTGCGCGAAGAGGGTCGGCAGCCCGAGCTGGCGCATCAGGGGCCGCGCGAACTCGTAGAACGTGTCCGACAGGATGATCACCTGGTAGTCGCCGCGCAGCGCGTCGAGGAACTCGCGCGCGCCGGCCATCGGCCCCATCGCTGCGATGACGTCCTGGATCGCGGCGAGCCCCAGCCCGTGCCGCTCCAGGATCGCGAGCCGGGACTTCATCAGCTTGTCGTAGTCGGGCTCGTCGCGCGTCGTGCGCTTCAGCTCCGGGATCCCGGTGCGACGGGAGAATTCGATCCAGATTTCGGGGACGAGGACGCCTTCGAGGTCGAGACAGACGATGCGCATCGGGGAGATGTCGGATAGGGGGCGGGCGTCCTCGCCGCGAGGGCGCGGACGCGCGATTCTAGCAACGGCCGCGAACGCGCCGCGCGCGCGCCGTCACGGCCGCGTGAAGAAGGCGAGGCGGCTCAAGCCCGGCAGGCGGCCGAGCCGCAGCAGCAGCGGCGTCGCGAGGCGGTCGAGCAACGCGCAGGCGCGGGCCGCGTACGGCGTGCGCAGGCCCCACGCGATCGTGACGAGCGCGAGGAGCGCCCCGCCGACGAGCACGTCGGAGAGCCAGTGCGCGCCCGCGACCAGTCGGGGCATCGCGAACAGCGCCGCGAGGCCCCAGACGAGCCAGCGCCGCCAGCCGGCGGCGAACGCCGGGACGAAGAGCGCCCACAGCATCAGCACCGACGCGTGGTCGCCGGGGAACGCGCGGCTCGACGAGTCCTTCATGTGCAGCAGGCCGGTCCAGCCCGGGAAGAGCTCGGAGATCAGCACCGCGCCCTTGACGGTCAGCGACGGGCTCGCGCGCTGCCAGCGCATCTGCGCGACGAGCGGCGCGAAAACCGCCGTGCGGATCGCGAGCAGCAGCACGAGGATCGCCGCGAACGCGTAGAACGCCTGCCGCACGCGACCCGCGGCGAACGCCAGGTCGCCCTTGATCAGCACGGCGAGCATCACCAGCGCGACCGCGAGGTCGAACGCGCGCATGCTCGCGATGCCCCACGCGTACGCCCACGCCCCCTTGCCGGCGAGCGGCGCGTTCAGCAGCGCGAACGTCGCGGCGTCGAGCCGGTCCCAGCTCGCGCGAAGCGGCGGCCACAGCCACGTGGCAAGCAGCGCCAGCGCGGCGAGGTGGAGGACGACGAGCGCGGGGACGCGCCAGCGGGGCTCGAGGAGGCGATCGGCTTCGTGGTGGCTCATGGACGGTGGCGGGAGCGATCGCGTTCGAGCGAGGGCGGCAGGCGCGAAATGCAGCGACGGTTCGACGCTTCAGTCGTCCCGGTCGGAGCCCTCGGCCGCCCCGGCGCCTTCGTCGCCGGGCCGGTAGCCGGTGACGACCCGGTAATGGTAACGCCCGGCCGGCCGGCCGTTCTTGCGCACGTCGATCGAGCCGATGGGTCCGGCGGATTCGGCGTGGGCGGTCACGTGCTCGCCCTCGAGGCGCGCGGCGTCCTTCGCGACGAGCAGCATCGTCCGGCCCTCGAGGCCGCCCGCCGGGAACCAGAGCCGGTACATGAGCCCGATGCCGCCGAACAGGTTCTCGGTCGCGGTGTCGAACGCGGGATCGCCGCGTGCCGCGGCGCTGGCCGTCGTGTCGAGGGCGCGGGTCCGGTAGTACGCCAGCCCGCTCGCGATCCGGTTGCGGTCCATGCCGACGACCAGCACGTCCTTGCCGGTCTCGCGCTCGATCGTCTCGACGAGACGCTCGACGTCGCGGCCGAAGTCGCGCCAGCCGATCAGGTGGACGTTCTGCGGGTAGCCCACGCCCGGCAGACCGGGACCGAGCCAGTGCAGCGCGGCGCCGTAGGCGAGAAGGCAGATCACGAGCGTCGGCGGCCACGCGCGGCGGCACCAGGCGACGACGCGCGGGACGCCCGTCGCGCCGCGTCCCGGCGTGGCGAGCAGCGCGAGGAACGGGATCGCGCCGAGCCACAGCGGCCCGGTCCAGTTGAGCTTGCTCGCCCGCGCGACGCTCAGCGCCGCGAACACCGCGAGCGGCGCGAACGTGAGCCAAGCGAGCAACGCGCGGCTGCGCAGCCACGCGCTCGCGTCGGCGTCGGCCGGCATCGGAACGCCCGCCGCGGGCTCCCTGCGGCAGACCGCGAACGCGACGACCGCGACGACGCCGGTGGGCGTCAGCAGCGCGACGACGTTCGCCGCGAAGCGCGGAAGCGAGAACGCGAACCGGCTCGCGAGCCGGTCCTGGCTCTGGAACGCGAACGAGATCCACTGCTGCTGCCAGTTCCAGACGATCGCGGGGGAGAACAGCGCGAGCGCGATCGCGACGGCGACGTAGGGCTCCGGGCGGGCGAGCCAGCGCCGCGACGTCCGGTCGAACGCCACGAACAGCACGAACGCCGCGGCCAGGAGCGCGATCGTGTACTTCGAGCTCATCCCCAGCCCGATCGCGACGCCGAGCCACAGCCACGCGCGGCGGTCGTCGCGGATCACGATCCGGTGCATCAAGTAGAGCGCGGCCGACCAGGCGGCCGCCAGCGGCGCGTCGGGACTCATGAACAGCCCGAAGAAGAAGAACACCGGCAGGACGGCCACCAGCGCGAGCGCGCGGGAGGCGGCCGCGCGGCCCAGGACGTCGCGCGTCAGCCGCCACGAGAAGAAGGCGGTGACGAGCCAGCACGCGAACGCCCCCGCGCGCACCGCGATCTCGCCGTTGCCGAGGAGCTCGTCGAATCCGCGGATGATCCACGCGACGACGAGCGGGTGGTCGAGGTAGCCGATGTCGAGGTGCTTCGCGTAGTTCCAGTAGTACGCCTCCTCGAACAACAGCTCGGGCACGCCGAGGTAGACGAACCGCAGCGCGACCGCGTAGACGACGACGGCGGCGACGAAGCGATCCCAGCGGACCTCGCCCGGATCCGCACCCACCGGAACGGGCCCCGCGAACCAGCGCCACGCGGCGTACAGCGCCGCGAGCGTCAGTGCCGCCGCGGCCAGGTGGGCGGCCGCGACCGGCACCGCGAGGACGTCCACGAGCGAGGCGAGCAGACCGCCGCGCAGGAACAGCGCGAGCAGCACGGCCGTCGCGATCGCACCGGCGCGCGAGGGCGCGAGCGACCGCCACTCGCGGCCGGTGAGCGCGAGCAGCGCGGCCGCCGCCGCGAGCCCGGCGAAGAAGCCCGCGACGTGCGCCTTCGCCAGCGCGTCGGCGCCGGTGTCGAGCCGCCGGAAGACCGCCCAGTCGACGACGAGCGCGGCGAGGCCGGCCGCGAGCGGCCGCCAGGCGTTCCCTGATCCGGGGCGCGTCGCCGCCGGCGTCATCGCGGCCCCGGCCGCGCTGCGGGACGCCACGCCGTGCGAGCCGAACGGGCGTGGGGAGTCATCGGCCCTACCGGTTCTCGAGCACGATCTCCTCGATCGTGTGCGCGGCCCGCTTGCAGTTGTAGAGGACGTCCTCCTGCGCCGCGTAGAAGCGGCGCATCTTCATCGCGTGCCACGCGGCGTCGTCGCCCCCCTCGACGGCGAAGAGCTTCGTGACCGCCTCGCGCATCGTGGTCGCGCCCCGGTCCTCGAGCGCCTCGACTTCGTGGCAGATCGCCGTGACCTCGGCCTGGCGCTTGCGGTCGGCCAGCGCGACGACGGCGCGGTGGAGGCGCGTGCAGGCGTCGACGCCGAGCGCGGCCATCACGCGCGCCTCGGGCGTCGAGCTCGCGATCCGGTACATCCGCACCCCGTTGGCGACGCTCTGCAGCGTGTCGAGCACGCGGTCGAGGTCCTTGATCAGCGTGTGCATCTGCTGGCGGTTGAGCGGCGTCGTGAACGACTCCATCAGCAGCCGGACGTACTGGTCCTTGATGTCGTCGGCGCTGTTCTCGTTGACGTTCACTTCCTCGATCAGCGCGTCGTCGTCGTGCTCGCCCGGCGTGCCCAGCGCGGTCAGGAGCCGCATCGTCGCGTTCGCGCCGCCGACCAGGCGATCGGTGTGCGAGCCCAGCAGCTGGAAGAACGTCCCGCGCTGGGGCATCACGTTGTCGAACATGGCGCCGTCCCGCGGTCAGAGGAAGCTTCGCCCGACGTACCAGAACAGCGCGGCGACGAGACCGGCGGCGGGGATCGTCAGCACCCAGGCGACGACCAGGTTGAACGTGATCGCCCACCGGACCGCACGCACGTCCTGCGCGGTCCCCACGCCGACGATCGACCCGGTGATCGTGTGCGTGGTCGACACCGGCACGCCGCCGAACGTCGCGAGCGCGAGGCTGATCGCGCCGCCCATCGACGCGCAGGAGCCGCTCACCGCGGTGAGCCGCGTGATCTTGGAGCCCATCGTCTTCACGATGCGCCAGCCGCCGATGTAGGTGCCCCACGCGATCGCGCCGTAGCACGCGTAGACGACCCACATCGGCAGCGTCGCGACGTCGGTCGTCGAGACGCCCGCCGTGATCAGCAGCAGCCAGACGATGCCGATCGTCTTCTGCGCGTCGTTGCCGCCGTGGCCGAGGCTGTAGGCGGCGGCGGCGAAGATCTGGCCGTACCGGAAGTAGTCGCTCGCCTGGTGCGGCGTCCGGTTCCTGAAGATCCACGCGACGGCCACCATCAGCAGCCCGCCTATCAGGAATCCGACCAGCGGCGAGATCACGATGAAAGCGAGGATCTTGCCGAAGCCGCTCCAGAGCACCGGCGAGAAGCTTCCCGTCTTCGCCACGGTGGCGCCGACGAGCCCGCCGATCAGCGCGTGCGACGACGACGAGGGGATGCCGAAGTACCAGGTGACGACGTTCCACGCGATCGCGCCCATCAGCGCGCCGAAGATGACGACGTGATCGACGAACTGGGGGTCCACCGTCCCCTTGCCGATCGTCGCGGCGACCTTGAGGTGGAACACCCAGAGCGCGACGAAGTTGAACGCCGCCGCGAAGAGCACCGCCTGCTTCGGCGTGAGCGCGCCGGTCGCGACGATCGTGGAGATCGAGTTCGCGCCGTCGTGGAACCCGTTCATGAAGTCGAACGCGAGCGCGACGACGACGAGCAGCACGAGGATCCAGAGGCTGATGGCGGCCGGGGCCATGGGGCGAGGGGGAGCGCGGAGGCCTACGTGTTCTCGATCAGGATCTCTTCGATCGTCTTGGCGGCGTCCTCGCAGCGGTCGAGGACCTCCTCCTCGAGCGCGTAGAGCTCGCGCATCCTGAGCGCCGTCCAGACGGTCGCCTCGCCGCCGAAGAGCGACCCGATCGCCTTGCGCTGGATCCGGTCGGCGCGCGACTCGATCTCGTCGATCTCCTTGCAGAGGTCGACCGTTTCCTTCCGGGACGTCTTGTCCGGCAGCGCGATCACGGCGCGATTGAGCCGCATGCACGCGTCCGCGGCCAGCGCGGCGAGCTCGCGCGCCTCGGCCGTCGATTCGCGGATGTTGTACATGCCCACGGCGTTCGCGACGTCCTGGATCGCGTTCAGCACGAGGTCCAGCTCGATCGTGAGCGTGTGGATCTGGTCGCGGTTGATCGGCGTCGTGAACGACTGGTGCAGGAGCCGGATCAGCTCGTACTTGATCTTGTCGCCCGCCTGCTCGTTCAGGTTGACCTCGGCGACGAGCACCGGGATGTCCTCGGTGCCCTCGCCCAGACCGTTCATCAGGCGCAGCACGGCGTTCGCGCCGGCGACGACGCGGTCGGAGTGCGCCGCCAGCAGCTCGTAGAACTCCTTGCGCTGGGGCATCAGGCTGCTGAACACGGGGTTTCTCGACGGGGGGACGGATTCGGGATCCGGCGGCGCCGGGACCGCGCGATGGTGCCGTCCGGCGGAGCGGGGGTCAAGGCGAGGCGCCGACTTTCGATCGCCGCTCGACGGCGGGTCCGCGCCGAAACAGCTTACGCCGCGAGCCCGCGGCGGCATTGACCCCAGTCAAGCGGGCCGGACGGAGCTGCGGCCTCCTCGCGCCGTTGCGGCGATGCGCGTCGTCCTGTGTCGGCCGCCTGCGTCGTCGCAAACGCGCGTCGTCGATCCCCAAGCTTCGCTTGGGCGATCGTCGAGGCGGAGCAGGGGCCCCGCGCTTGCGCGGGGATGCGACCCGAGACGAGCGCAGGGCCGGCGAACGCGACGCTGCGAGCCGTCGGGGCCGGATGCGTTGCCGGCCCCTCGCCGACGCAGCGACGGCGGCGGCCTCCTTGAACGGTCGCCGCG
>WBZU01000785.1_pt2 | contig 12854 bp, 8 predicted proteins | sample 5204311 | NCBI WGS metagenome assembly WBZU01 (sample SAMN12344359, study PRJNA552823) | activated sludge metagenome | biome: Activated sludge suspended growth; feature: Nitrification reactor; material: Wastewater; isolation source: activated sludge from nitrification reactor of wastewater treatment...
ACATTGCGGCCGTTGCGGCTGGAATTCGGGAAAAATGCGCGAGCCAAGTATTGGCCATTGACGTTGACCGGGCTCACGTTGAACACGACGGCCGTGCGCGAATCACAGCTGCCATCGAGGTTGCTCGAGTGGATGAAATTGATTTTCGCCGCGCCTTCCCAGGCACTCGTGGCGGTATTCATCGCATTCACCACGGCGCCATAATTGGCCCCGAAACTCGTGCTGACGCAGTAGGTCAAATTCAGCGCCGTCGTTGCGTCCCATTTCACGTCCGTGCCGCCCGACGTCATGACCGCCAAGCCGCCCTGCTGCACGTGCTCGATGTAGAATTGCTCGAGCAACTCGCGCGTTTCGATCATTTCGTCGCCGTTGACGATGTACACGCCGGTGTCGGGCTCTTGATAAATCACCGACATGAACTCATCCCAGCTCATTCCAGCCGTCGCGACATTTTCTTCGTCAATCGGATCGACGTTTTCCGCAACGCAACCCGCAGTCATCATCGACGTGGCCAATGCACCGAGCATCAACAAGCGAACAATTTTCATGGGAAAGGCTCCTGTCTCGGGCGAGAATTCCGAGCACATTCCCTTATTACGTGATTTCCATCGATTCGTCGATTGAAATCCGCGACCATTTCAACGATTCAATGTGTGGTATTCGTTTCGTGGTCACCGCAATGACCATGCGACCAAGCGATCCGGAATGGGTCGGAGCTGGTAAATCCAGTTATCAATTGGCTGTAAAATCCGCATTTCCCGTGATGTTCCGGTCCAGGAAAAACCTTTTTGCGGCCTCTGCATGAAGCGGAAATGCAAAGAGCTCATCCAAGCCGTCGGGGCCGAAGACGACACCTCGTTCGAGGGTTTCATGGTTTGGCGTGAACGTACTGAGGTCATCGGCTGAAATGGGTTTGGCGATGGAGAACAAAAGCACGCGGTTGGGGCGCGGGTGCGTCGAAGTGAACCAGAACGGTTCGAGTGAATTCGGATCGATTCTCACGCCGGTTTCTTCGAACATTTCCCGAGCGCCGCCCTGTTGCCACGTCTCGTGTTCCTCGAGGAACCCTCCGACGAGCGCCAATTTACCGCGTCCGGGTTCGATGCCGCGCCGCGCGACGAGCAGTCCCGTTTTACCTGCCGTAACGACGGGCAAAAGGACCACGGACACGGGAATCGGGTTGGCCCAGACGTGAAAGCCGCACGCCGAGCAGATGCGGGGATACGTATTCGTTTGGGGGAAAGCGTTTCCGCAGGAAGAACAACATGCGTTCGGTCGATAATTCATTCGTGTACAGCCGGGCCCTTCAGCCCCGCTCCTCCAAGGCTCGATAATCCACTTTTCCCGTCACCGTTCGCGGCAGTTCGTCCAGAAGTACGATTCTCTCCGGAACCATGTATCCCGGCAAAACCTCCGCCAGAAATCCGCGCAATTCCCGTTCGTCCACGCCGGCCGCGTTCTGCCCCACCGCCGTGAACGCTCGCAACGTTTTTCCAAGCCGCTCGTCGTCGTGCACGATCACCGCCGCCTGACGCACCGCCGGGTGTTTGCCAAGCGCCGCCTCGACTTCGCCGGGCTCCACGCGATATCCGCGAATTTTCACCATGCGATCGATTCGGCCGCGAAAATAATACAGCCCGTCCGCTTTGCGCTCGACTCGATCCCCCGTCCGATAAGGCCCCCCATTCACCGTGGTTGGTCCTTCGATCACCAATTCACCGATTCCTTCGCCGGCAATCACGCGCGTGTGATCGTTTTCGTCCAAGAGCCAGCTGCGCGCGTAAGGACATGCCAAACCAATTGGCGTCTCGGCTTGCCCATCAAGTTTTTCTCTTTCCACTTCGTAAAACGTACAGACATTCGTCTCCGTCGGACCATACAAATTCCAAATTCGGCTCTCCGGCACTTTCTTCGCAAATCCCCAAAGCTCCCGCCGGGGAAAAACTTCGCCCGCGTACAGAATTGCGCGTGGCGCAGGGAGCAAATCCGTTTCACCACAAACGGTCGCGAGCTTCATGAACATGCTCGGTACACCATACACGACGGTCGGTTCGAGCGTTTTCATCGCGGTCAAAAGCGCCTTGCCCGACGCCAAATCCCGACGCGCCATCGTGCAGAGCGCAGCTCCGGCGCGCCATGTCGCGACGTGATCGAACCACGACAAATCAAAAACGAGCTCGGCAACGCGAAGCACACGGTCCTGCTCGGACAAACCGACGAGATGGATCATGAAGGCCGTGAACGCATCGAGGCCCGCCCAGGTGATCGGTACGGGCTTGGGGCCTCCGGTCGTTCCCGACGTATGCAAGATGCACGCTGGGCCGAGATCCATCGGCGATGGTGGCGCCTGCGTTTCTCCGCGAAGCGCTTCGATCACGTCTCCCGTTCCATTGAGACAGACACGCGACAAACCCGTCCCGAGCAGCTCGCCGGCCTTTTCCACGAGCGCCCGCGCAGGTTCGTCATGGATGAATACCCGCGCGCCCCGCGCTCGCGCGATCGCGGCCCAGCGCGCAGGAGGCGCCATCGCATCGAGCGGCACGACGACAGCGCGTTGAAAGACGATGCCCAAGAGCCCGGCAGCCTCGTCAAAAGCCCTTCCGGACGACACGAGCCCCACCGGTTCGCCCGCCACGACGCCCAACGCGCGCAAAGCATCCGCAACGCGCTGCGCACGCGTGCCCAACGCCGCGTACGTCATCGAGTCTGTCTTGCCAACCACGGCGACACGATCGCCTCGCGCCGCAAATGAAGCCGCATCGAGGCGAAACGGTTCGTCGGGACGAATCATGCTTTCGTCTTGGCGATGTAGTCGTGGAAGAAGCGGGCCATCGAAGCGACGGTGGCGATCTGGCCGATGTCGACGTCTTCTTCCGGGACGAGGACACCGAAGCGTTCCTCGACAAACACCAGGACCCGGGAAAGCGAGAGCGAATCGAATCCCGCGTCGAATATGTCGTCGTTCGGTTCGATCAATGCTTTGCGGAGCAAAATATCTTTCGAGACAAACTCGAGCAAAGCGGCTTCTACAGTCTCTATACGAACGCTCATGATCCCTCGGTGAGGCTGCGCAGCAGACGAACCGATGTCAGGTCCAGGACGGGTCCTGGCGCGGGTCGAGGGGCGCGGAGCCCCTCGTGGGTTCGGGCAAAGCCCGTTTCATCCGCCTCGACAAACTCAAGCGGCGACGCGATTGGCCAAGTAGTCGATCAGGTCGATCTTGGAGATGATGCCGACGACGCGAGTTCCATCGGTGACGATCGCGACGCGTGCGTCATTCAAAACGCCCTTGAGCAGCTCGACCTTCGTGTCGACCGTGACGGTGGCGTATTCGCTCTCGATCAGCGGTCCGATGCTGGATTCGAGGTTGCCTTTGCCTTCGACGAGGTGGCGCAAAAGGTCGACTTCGTGAACGAGTCCGCAGAGTTGCCCCTCGTCGACGATCGGAATCTGACTGATGCCGAACGTCTTGAGCTTGCTGATGAGCGTGCCGACGTTGTCTTTGGGGCTCGCCGAAACGACCTCGCCGAGGGTTTTTCCGGACAAGAGATCCCGCACGGTGCCGAGCGAATGTTCATCATCGAGGAAGCCGTTGGCGCGCATCCAGGCGTCGTTGAAGATCTTGCCGAGGTACTTGGAGGCCGCGTCGGGCAAGAGCACCAAAATGCGTTCTTTTCGGCCGCTGTGTCGCGCGTACTTGATGGCGCCGGCAACGGCGGCTCCGCCCGAGCCACCCACGAAGAGTCCTTCCAGACGAACCAAGTCCCGGGTCATGAGGAAGCATTCTTTGTCGTCGACGCGCACGACTTCGTCGATGATCTTGAGGTTCATCGTGCTCGGGAAGAAGTCTTCGCCGATGCCTTCGACCTTGTAGCTGAAGGGTTTGGTGATGCGGCCGGTTTTTACGAAGTCGTAATAAAGCGAGCCGACGGGATCGACGCCGACGAGGCGAATGTTGGGGTTTTTCTCGCGGAGGAACTTGCCCGTGCCGCTGATCGTTCCGCCCGTGCCCATGCCCGCGACGAAGACGTCGACGTCGTTGCCGCATTGTTCCCAGATTTCCGGGCCTGTAGACAGGTAATGAGCGTTTGGATTGGACGGATTGTGGTACTGATTGGCGTAGAACGTGTTGGGGGTTTCTTCGGCGATACGCTTGGCAACTTGGTAATAACTGCGCGGATCGTCGGGTTCGACTGCGGTCGGACAAACCACGACCTTGGCGCCGAAGGCCCGAAGCGTGTCGATTTTTTCTTGCGACATCTTGTCGGGCATGACGAAAACGCACTTGTATCCGCGGATCGCGGCGTTCATCGCGAGCGCTGCGCCCGTGTTGCCGCTCGTGGCTTCGACGATGGTGCCTCCAGGCTTGAGTCCCGCGGCTTCGGCATCGCGAAGCATGTTGATGGCGACGCGATCTTTGTGACTACCGCCCGGATTGAGATACTCGCACTTGACGTAGATCTCGCTCTCGAGCCCTTCGGTGACTTTGTTGAGCTTGACGATCGGGGTTTGTCCGACCGCCTTCGTGATATCGCTAAGCGCGCCTCGCATCATGGGACGCGTTGTAGACGGGAGCGGCGATGAGCACAATGGGAAAACTGCCCGGCGCTTGGCAAACGCATTTCACCGCGTTTCGCTGGGCTTCCGCCCAGACCCGACCAGGGGCTATCCGCCCCTGGACCCGGACCAGCGAGCGCTGGACCAATACGTTTCGTGTGCTTCGCACCCGAAACGACCAGGTTCATGTCGGCAATAGCCAACTGGCACCGTATTGGTTTGTCCGCAGGACAAACCAATGCAAGGGTCAAGGGCCTGGGCCCTTGCCGGGTCGAGGGCGGGGAGCCCTCGTGGGGTTTGGGGTGAAACCCCAATGTATTCCAATACATTACGCCAGTTCGGCGGCGAGTTTTTCCAGGACATCGCGCCGGGTAATGGCGACCGGAGCGATGGCTTTGGCCAATGCGGCCACGGGCGGGCAGGCTTGGGAGGCGAGGAATTCTTTTGCGGAAATGCGCCCGCGCATCCAGGGACGCGACGCTTCGAGCCGCTCCATCAATGCTTTTTCTCCGAGGACTCGATAGAGGTACGCCGAATAAGGTGACGCGGGAAGATCGAATTCGGGTGGGGTTGGACGTCCTTCTTCGAGCAAACGCAACATGACCGGATCCATATCGTCGGAGCTCTTTTCGACTTTGGGCAGGTACGATTCGGCGCTGATCGAACGCGACTTGGTTCCCGGATGTGGAATCGCGCCCAGGAAAAACTCTACGGGCGCGTCACCACCGGAAACATGCGCAATCGCTTCCACGAGCGCAATCGTATAGAGTTTGGCGCGTAGGTACCGTACGGCCAGCTCGATATTGCGTTTGGCTTGGACGATCAGGCGGGAATACACTTCGGGCGATGGTTCGCCTCGGAACAGATGAAAAACGCGTTCGGCATCGAGCCGCGACAAGAACGCTTCCATTTTTTGAATGGCGACGCGATATTCGCCGGTGCGATAGACGCCGGGGGTTGCGAGCGCCGGGTTTGTCTCGGGCAAGAGACGCCACGTATTGTCCAAAAAGCGTGCCGCGTCTTCTTCGGAGAAGTTTTCCACGTCGCGATTGCCGAGACGAGTGGCCAAGCGGACGGCGTCTTCACAGGCATCGGCGTCCAGATCCGGAAGATTCAAATCGCGCAAACGTGCGGCAAGCTGTTCGAGCGTCAGGTTGTCGCGAAACGGGATCGTCGCTTCAATGGCTGCGGCAATGCGGGCAATTTGGGTTTTCGACAAAAAGGGCGCCAAACATTTCGCCGCGACAAACGCGCTGGCCAATTCGTTCAGTCCGGCAAACGGTGACAATTCATCGCCCGGGGCGCGATCGAAAATCCGCGCGACCATGGCCGTCAAGGGATCATCGAGCACGGCGAGCGAGACGCGATATCCCGTTCCATCGACGGGAAGCAGCAGCGGGCGGAGCATTTCTCCGACGGCTCCGGGAAAGCCTCGATCGACCTGAACATAAACGACGTCGTGAAAAATTCCGGCAAGCGTTTCAATGGGACTCGCGCCTTCCGTCATCGTGAGTACATGTTCGTGGCTATGAAATTCACGAGATTGCCCGGCGAGAGCTTCGTGCACCACGAACACCGGACGCTCCAGATCGCGAGGCTGCGCGGCAGCTCCCAGCTTTTCGAGCGCCGCCGAAAACAGGTTGACGAATTGCTGGACGACGGGAAGAGTCACGTCTTCGTGGGAATTGGCGAGCATGGGACGCATCTTTCCACGAATTTCGCCGCGTGTACACACCATTCGCGTGTCCCGATGATATTTTCTCACGCTTGGCGACGGATGCCCGACGGCGTTTTCGAAACAGTGGAAATGGGCGCAGGATCGGCGTATGGTACGCCATTGGACGCCGGCTGCTGCCTTTCCCAAAAATAGGCCGAACTATGCTTCATCACGTCTTGGCTCGATGTCTTTCTCTTTTCGTTTTGGCGACGACGGTCATTGCTTGTGACGGTGATACACCAGGAAAAACCTCGACCTCGAGCACTGGAGAACCTCCCTCGCTCACGTGCGATGCCAATGCCGGTATCGTCGATACGTCGGGAAATAACTGCGCCACTCTGCCGAACGATTACACGCCGCGGGACGCCGCATCCGCAAAGGATACTTGGCCGGCCTGCGTGAGCGATGGGAATCAATATGTGCCGATTGGACAAACGACTTTGGCGGCGGCTCGGGTGGCGGCATTTCACGATATCGGTCAAAAACTCGGGTTTGGCGGGTTGAATATTCCTTCGTCCGATGATTTCAAGGCGGCTCGAGCCATCTATACAGCCGCCGATGGCATTGAATCGCGGGTGCTCGAAATCGAAGACGATCACTTTCCAGCTGCGCCCAAACCCTGCAAGGACTTGACCGCCGACGAACAAGCGCAATACCCCTTCCGTTGTGTCGGCCCGATACGTATTCGACCCATTCTCGACATTGCATTCGAAGCAGGGAGCCGGGGTGAAGATCCGGTGATCAATGTCGCACGAATCGAAGCGGCGTTGTTGTGGTTTTTCTATATGTCGACCTACGCGGAAGCCATTCGAGCCGCTGAAAATCCCGCGGCGGTGGACGAATCATGGGCTTCGTACACGGGAGGAGAAGGCCGCGACAAACCATTGGCGTTGGCGCAATACGTGGCGGTGCGGAGCAACGAGACTCATGATCGCATTTGGGACGGACTTTTGGCGTTGCGGTGTTGGCGGGATTTGGACAATCCTCAAGGGCCGGCCATGGATACCGTGATGCAATCACGGGCCGTCGAACAGCTCGACCGGGCATTGGTCCGCGGTATTGCCTTGATTCTTCGGCAGAGACTCGAGCTTTCGGCGTGCGAACCCGCGTGGATTTCCGCCGAGATTCTGGGCGGCATTTTATTTCGCGAAGCGCAGGCGCGGGATCCGGCCGCGGCTGACGTATTCATTGAAGAATTGTCGCGACGTCGGGCCGTATTGGTCAATCTGGAAAAACTCCTCGGCGTAACCGATACTCTTTTTCCCTGTCCGTAATGCCGGGGCTCTGCCGATGCAGACTTTGGACGGGTTCACGTGAAACTCTCTATCGGCACGAGATCGAAGATGCGGCTTGACTTCGTGGATCTTCGTGAACACACTCAGCCGCGGAGTTGACCATGGAGTTTCGTGACGGCTTTTTGGTGCTCGGAAAAGTGTGGCGTGCACCGGTTCGAATTCATTGGACGACGCCCATTGTCGCCTTTTTGCTCACGGGACTTTCGTTCGTTCCGGGCGCATGGCTTGGATTTTTGATCATCGTTTTGGTGCACGAGTTGGGTCATGCCTTGGTCGTTCGATCCGTCCGGGCCCACGTCCTGGCCATCAACGTGCACGGGTTTGGCGGGACGTGCGAATGGTATGGGGATGTGACCGCAAAACAGCGCGCCATGATTGCGTGGGGCGGGGTCATTGCTCAAATGGTACTTTACGCCGCCGCTCGTGTGGCCGCGATCATCGTCCCTTCGTGGGGCATTTTCGGCCAACTCATGTATACCCTGACGGCGACCAACTTCATTCTCATCGTCGTCAATCTGCTCCCCATCCGCCCGCTCGACGGCGCTGAAGCTTGGAAACTCCTCCGCCGCTGATCCATTTCCTCTCCTCAATCATGTTCCCGCTCACCTGAGTGACCAGAACGTCACATAATCCGCATATTCCTTGTACCTCCGCGTCGGCAGAACCGGTATACTTTTACCGGGTTCACGAAATTCGTATTTTTCGTGAACATTTTTTTCATTCGAGCAACCAAAGCGGCTGGTTTTGGTCTGGCAAGTCGATGGAGGACACCATGAGATCGCTTGGATACGCATTTGTGCTGGGGTTGATCGGAGCGAGCATACACGCGACGGATGCTCGGGCGGAGTCTTGGCCGGTGGGGCGGCATGATGCTGCGCGAACGGGGGCATCCACGGGGGCGGTTCCCATTTCCGAACCTTTCGTGACGTGGCGAGCGTACATGGGTGGAGCGCCGACGGCGGCGACCGTCGAGTTTGGTATTCAAAACTCATCGACGCTCATCGCGTCCGTGGGGGGCCGGTTCATCGTAAAAGATGCGCTGACGCAAGCGACGTTATGGAAATCCGAAATGCTCGGGGTAGGGTTCGTCGAAGCCATTGCCGATTTGGATGGCGATCAAAATTCCGAAATCATTGTGCGAACCGAAACGCGGGCGGTCGTTTTGGATGGTAAAACAGGTTCCGCTTTGTGGAGCTCGGCATCCGACGCGTTTCAAACGCCGTCGGCGATTCGTGTCGTCGATATGGACGGCAATGGTTTGCCCGATGTTTACGTCGATGAATGTACGACGTGCGCAAAAAAGGGGACGATGAGCGCCGGCGCCTATTCGTTCGCGAATGGTTTTGCCGTGCCGATCACCTTGTGGGAACGTCCTCTGAGCGTTGCGCCGATACCCAAGAATTCGGGAACCGATGCCATCGTGGACCTCGATGAAGACGGTATACCCGAAGTCGTTTTGGCTGCGGGCGATAAGATTGTCGTGGTGAAAGGTTCGACCGGAGCAACCATTGCCACGCTTGCGTTGTCCACGAACGACCCGAATCCATTCCCGCATACGCGAGCGATTGCCGCAAATATCGACGGCCTTCCCGGAAAAGAGCTCGTGATGATTCAATCGACCGGTCAAGTCGCCACCCAAGGCGGTCCGGCCGGCGTGACGGTGTTCCGTTTGGATCCCAAAACCGGTACGAATTCGATGCTTTATCGCCGAGTCGCCGCCAACTTCGACGCCGCCATGGTGACGCAATCCGATGTCGTCTCCGACCTTGATGGCGACGGCGTTGCCGAAGTGATTTTCTCGTACCGAGGTGCATCGAATTCGGTATTCAAGACCGAGGTCTACAGCGGCGCGGGCGGTACGCTGGTCAGCTCCTTCGACAACGCCCGCTTCGAAGGGGCCGCAAACTTGGATGGTCAGCCCGGGGACGAGATCATCCTCGCAACACAAAATGGTTTGTCCATCCATAGCCTCGTCGGAGGGCAATTCACGGCGATCGCCGGGCCCATTCCGGAGCTTCGGGTGCAGCGGATGCCCGACGCATTCGGACGACGAACGGGGCAAATCGAATATCGAGCCGGAGTGCTCGAACGACCGGGCAAACTTCCGGCGCTGCTCGTGGGCAAACCCAGCACTCAAATTGCTTACGCGGATCTTCCCGACGTCTGGAGTTTTCTGGATATTCGCGGAATGGCGATGGGGTCGGCGGGACTGGAAACGGCGGGCATTTACGTTCCGCTCGCCGGGGAAATCACGGGGGTCATGCCTGCGGGAGGTGCGACTCGACCTTATCCGCAAATCGCCATCGGGACGACTGTAGGCACTGTGGTTTTGCTCAGTCAATCGTTTCAAGGGACAAACGGCGTCGTGTACGCGGGCGGTCAAGCGACGGGGACGCTCGTTGGCGGCGCAATGCAGCCGAATACGGGCGCTTATGGCGGCCCGCTGATTGATCAGGATGAAGAAGGTCCGTTCGTCGTCATGCCCGGAGGACCTTTGGGTTTGGCCGTGAGTGACGCGCGCTGGGCGTCGCTCATCGTTCCGCCCGTGGATCGCTGGACGGCGCCCATCGGCGCGGCAAGCATTGTACACCTTGGATCCATGGGTCCGGTCTTGGTCGCGGCCGACGGTCAATCGCTCGTTGCCAAGCACACGCTGAATGGAACGACGTTGGCGCAAGTGAATTTGGGATTCGGCGCGCCTCGAGGTACCCCATTGCCTTTGAACGTGGCCGGATCGAATACGCCTCTCGTGGGGATCGATTGGCAAGTCGAAGGCGTCCAAATCGTTCAGCACGCCGTGGATTTCACCACGCAATCGGAGGTTTGGCAAGGTAAACCATTGCCTTACGGCGGATTCTTCGCGTCGGGCGTCGCGGACCTCGATAATGACGGAACCGATGAATGGTATTCGATGAATACAGGGCTCAATCGTCGAGATGCCCTGACGGGTGATACATTGACGGTCTCGGGCGAAGATATGGGGTATACGCTGCCCATGGTCGCTTCTTTCCAGCCGGGCAATGCGAAACAGCTGCTGCTCCAAGGCGGTGGTGTGGCGCCACGACTTCTCGATGGGAATCTGAAGCAGGTTTGGCAAGCTCCGGCGACGGAGGCGGTGAATGGAATGGGCGGCACGCGAGTCGAGTGTGGTTCGTCCGTGCGGTTTGTCTCTCCGGCCGTATTGTCCCCGATGTTGCGCGCATTCGATGGCCAAACCGGGGCGCTCGTCGCGGAACGCGCGCTCGCGGGCGGCTCGGCCTATCCGACGTTGGCTCAAGCTTCGGCGGCGGGCAAACGCCCCGGCGTTTTGTCGAATGCAAGCTCGACGGCGCAACTCGGCAATGGCAATGGCGCGATTTTCGTCGGTTCGAGCGATGGATATTTGTATGCCGTCGACGCCTGTTCGCTCGATTTGCGCTGGTCGATTTTCCTTGGTGGATCCGTTGCCGAGCCGATCATCGGCGATACCGATGGCGATGTCGGTAATGAAGTCGTCGTCGGGGTTGCGGACGGCACGATCGTCAATATCGATGTTCCCGCGGTAACGCCCATTCCGACCGATGGAATCACGTTTGTCGGACCGAAAAATGGCCAGGCTCCGATCGTTGTTTCACCCGGCGAAAGCGTGACGATTGCCTTCAGCTCGGTGCAAGGCGCGACCTCGTACGAATACGCGCTCGTGAGCCCCGAAGAGCGGGCTTTGTGGTCACCGGCGTTTCTCGAGACGAAGAGTAATCAAATCAGCGTCGACTTGAAAGGTGCGCTCGCTGCGCGACCCTACAAAGTCGCCATTCGAGCCAAAGGTCCGGCCGGCGTGAGTCCCGAGGCGTTTTCGCCGAATATCGTCATCGACGATCACAATGCACCCACGCTCGAGGCCAAAGCCTCCGAATCCGGTAAAACTCTCGAGCTTTCCTTGAGCATGCGCGACGACTTGGCGCTCGATCATTGGATTGTGTGGATGCGCGACGCCGATGTCTCCGATGCACCGAACCTCGTGGCCGGTGAAGCATTGGTTGGCGGCGCTTCTTCCGATGTCACGGCGAACGTCGTGGCTCCCAAGGAATTGTACGGGAAAAACGTAGCCATTCGCGTGGACGTGCTCGATTCCGCCGGCAATGCGGCGCAATCGATGTTCACGGCAAAAGTCGATCCGAACGGTCAGATCGTTTCTCTCGTGGCGCCCAATAGCGACAAACCGATTTCATTCGGCGGCTGTAGCACGTCGAATTCCTCGTCGACGAATTCGGGCGCCGCGTTGTTCGTGGCTTTGGTCATGGCCATGACGCGTCGCATTCGTCGCCGCGCCTGATTCAGCTCGCCCAAGCGCATTCTCGCGACCCGCACAATTCTCTTGACGCAACCCCGTCATTGCGGTTTACCTGCTTTTCGAGCATGGGTAATCAATCGTTTCGACAGGCCAATCCATGAATACGCTCCCGCCCGGCCCGTCGGGAGCCCTCCGGCAAAGCCTCGCGTATTCCGCAGATCCTTACGGGTATGGGCGGTCGATGTGCCGTCGTTACGGCGATCCGTATACCATGCCGATGCCTATGGGCCCCATCGTGGTATGCAGTCATCCCGAGGCTGTGCGATTGATGTTCACCGCGCCGTCGGACACGTTCGATGTTTGGGCGAGGGAGCAGTTATTGCCGGTATTCGGTGAAGATTCGATTTTTACGTTGGTTGGTGCCGAGCACAAGCGCCATCGGCCCGTCGTCATGGAGGCTTGTCGATATCGCGGAGATATGCTCGACGTTTGCCAGGCAATGTTGACGCGGCTCGTTCCCGGACAATCCATTGCACTGGCGCCGTTTTTATTGAATTTGTCGCTCGAGGTCATTCTGGATGTCGTATTTGGATTGCGAGGTGATGACGAGACTCGGACCATGCTGAGCGATTACGTGTATGCATCGGGGAGTACGGCGGTGACGTTGCCTTTGTGTTATCCGTCTTGGCGGCGCAATCTTTATCCCCCTTGGCCGCGGTTTTTGCGATTGCGAGATCGTTTGCGGGCCAGGCTTTCGGACATCGTGCAAGCGCGGCGTTCGGACACGGTGCAACGCGCCGATATGCTCACGATCCTTGGTCGCCATTTCGATACGAAAACGACGGTGGACGAAGTTCTGACGTTGCTCATTGCGGGGCATGAATCCACAGCGCGATCGATTACGTTCACGTGTGAGCTTTTGGCGCAGCATCCGGAGACGATGCGTCGCGTGCAAATGGAAATCGATTCGTTATCCGAAGACGCGAGCTTGGCTCAGATCAGTGCACTACCATTT
>WBZU01002446.1_pt1 | contig 12848 bp, 16 predicted proteins | sample 5204311 | NCBI WGS metagenome assembly WBZU01 (sample SAMN12344359, study PRJNA552823) | activated sludge metagenome | biome: Activated sludge suspended growth; feature: Nitrification reactor; material: Wastewater; isolation source: activated sludge from nitrification reactor of wastewater...
GGACCCCAAGGGGATTCGCAGCAGATAGGGCAAGGACGAGTCGCCGTCCGGGTTGCGGGCGATGAGGAAGTCCTCCACGTGCCCGATTGTCGCGCACCCCAGTCCCCCGCGGGGATGCCTGCGCCCGAGCGCGGACGCCGGACGGTCACATCGTGACGGCCCGTGTCACGCCCAGAGGGTGACAGCCCAACCACCAAGGAGCACCCGATGACCTCCTCCACCACCACCACCCACCCGACCAGCCACCCGACCAGCCACCCGACCAGCCACCCGACCAGCCACCCGACCAGCCACCCGACCAGCCAGTCCCTGCCGCCCACCGTCCAGCGGCTGGCCGACGAGTTCGTCGGCTTCCTGGAGACCGGTACCGCGCCGGAGGGGATGTTCGCCCCGGACCTGTTCTTGGACTTCACCATGCCGCTATGGCGCCTGCAGACCGTCACCGGGCCCGACGCCGTCGCCATCCGCCGAGGTGGGCACCCGGAGCCGAGCCGGATCGCCGTGCGCCGCCTCGACCCACTCCCCAGCGGCTTCCTCATCGAGGTCGAGGAGTTCTGGGACCACGGCGGCCAGCAGTGGTACTGCCGCGAGCTCATGCGCGCCGATGTCGAGGGAGACAGCATCGCCGACCTCAGCGTCTACTGCACCGGCGACTGGGACGAGGCGCGCGTCGCCGAGCATGCCGCGACGGTCCACCTCCCGCGGCCGTGACCGCTGCCCGTCCGGCCGGATCGTGGCATCGGGCAGTTGTCCGCCGCCCGCCGAAGAACCTGATCCGGCCCCTCTAGGGTGAGGCCCGTGGACGTCCCGCGGGAGCCCAGCGGCTACGAGCGCTACCACGAGGCGCGCGCTCGCGGCGACGTCGACGCGATGACCACCATCGCGCTCGACCTCGCCGCGCAGGCGCAGTTCAACCTCCAGCCGGGCTCGCTGCCCGAGCTCCTGCACGACCTGCTCGCCCGGACGCAACCGCCCGCCCGTACGCGGGTCGGGTGCGCGCTCGCCCGGATCTGGTCGTATGCCGGTGAGCCCGGTCGGGCCCGCCCGTTCGCCCTCGCGGCGCTGGCGGAGGCGCGCGAACTGGGCGACCGGGACCTGCAGGCCGAGGCGCTGGACGCGCAGTTGCTCACGAGCTGGGGGCCGGACGACCTCGCGGCACGCAAGGCTGTCACCCACGAGCTGGCCGAGCTCGCGGCATACCTGTCCCCGCACCGGCGGATGAACGCGCACTTGTGGCGGCTCACTACGGCGCTCGAGGTGCTCGACGCGGTGACGACCGAGCGGGAGCTGCGCGCGCTGGAGGCGCTCGCCCACGAGACCGGCGACGCGCGGATCAGGTTCTACGCCGACTCGCGCCTGGCCATGCGCGCGCTCATGGTCGGGCACGCCGACCTGGCAACCGAGCTGCGGCTCAACTGCCAGCTCTGGGCCACCGAGTGCGACGAGCCCGATGCGGTCGCCGTCGACCACGCGCTGGCCGCCGGCATCGCCCGGCTGCGGCGCGACCCGGAAGCGTTGGCGAGTGAGGCCGAGGCGTTCGAGGGTTTCGGCACCGCCCAGGGGGTCCTGTCCGTCATCGCCGAGGCGGCCTCGCTCTGGTTGGCCGCAGGCCACCCGGACCGGGCCGAGGCGCTGGCCGAGCGTGTCGTCCAGGACGGGATCGGCGCACTTCCCCGCGACGTGGACTGGCTGCTCATTGTCGCGAACATCGTCCAGGTCGCTTGCGCCACAAAGAGATTGGACTGGGTGGAAGAAGCGCACGCAGCGCTCTCCCCGCTCACCGGGCGGGCCGTCTTCGACGCCGGGGCGGTCGGCTTCCATGGCGTCGTCGAGCACTACCTCGCCCTGTGCGCTCACGCACTCGGGGATTGGGAACGAGCGCAGGAGTATGCCGCCCGAGCCCGGTCCCTCTATCGCCGGGTGGGCGCGCACGCCTGGGAGGAGCGGATCGAGGCCGCTGCGACCGAAGGGCTCGGGCAACGGGGGTCGGCCTCTGTCGATCCCACCGACCCCGTGTCGGTGTCAGGTGCGGCGCCGCAGGCCTACTGGTTCGCGCCGACGGGTGACGGCTCTTGGAAGGTCGGCCCGCTCGACTCACCCGTGCTGCTTCGCCACCTGGTCGGGCTGGGTTATCTGCACACCCTCGTGTCGCACCCCGGCATCGACGTTCCAGCCCTGGGCCTCGCGGGAGGCGGCCAGCCCGAGCACACCGGGTCCTCGGGCGTCGACCCGCTCCTCGACGACCGAGCGCTCGCGGCATACCGGCGTCGGCTGGGCGAGATCGACGCCGAGTTGGACCGCGCGGACCGCACCGGTGACGCCGCTGATGCCGCCACGCTCACCGACGAACGGGACCAGATCCTCGCGCACGTCCGGGCAGCCCTCGGGCTGGGCGGTCGGGCTCGCAGCTTCGGCTCGGACGCCGAGCGCGCCCGGGTGGCCGTGCGGCGAGCCATCCGCACGGCATACGACCGACTCGCCGACATCGACGCGCGGATGGCCGAGGTGCTTCGCCGCGAGGTGACCACGGGCTACCAGTGCACTTACCGTCCACTCGTCGGGGTCACCTGGCGACTGGAGTGCTGAAACCGCGCCGAGGGGCGCGGGCCGGGCGGCGAGCCATCCGGACGGCATACGACCGGCTGGCGTGGCAACAACGGGCCATGGCCGGTTGTGGCCGCCCGATGAGGGCGTTTTGTGCTGATCGCGTTGGTACGTTCGGCGACGTTGCAGCGAAGGCACGCTGCGATGTTCTGCCCCACAGACCCACCGGACGGCCGTCTGGTCACAGGAGAGCTCCCCGCGAGCCTGGACCGGGCCGCCCGCCGATCGACAAGGAGTCACGATGTTGGACTGGATCCTCGACGCCATTATCAGTGGCATCGGCGTACTCACCGGCAAGGCCCGCAAGAGGCGTGCCGATGGTCAGGCCGGTCCCCAGCACACCACTGGGTGAGGTCGCCGCGGCGCGAGGCGGCGCGCGGTAGCGGTCTTGGGGCACACCGCACGAGGCCCTCCCCGATTCCCGTCACGGGAGCCGGGGAGGGCCTGCTCATGAGGTATGCCGCTCAGGTGCCTTCCTGCGATCCTCGGCGCTCCCTGCGGCGCTTCTTCAGCACGCCGATGAGGGCTCCGAACCCACTGAGAATGGCGTCCATGATCCAGCCCATGACTACTCCTCCTCGATCGTTCCGTACATCAACAGCACCGACCTCGGCCTGAACCGGCCGAGCCGAGTAGCGACCACGTGGACGTCGTAGACCGTCTGCGTGCCCCAGGTCTGCGCCTCGCGGGCCAACCTGGCCTGGCAGAGTTCGCGCTGGCGGGCATACCAGCGTGTGGCATAGGCGAACTCGGCCTTGACGATCGTCGTCAGCATGAGCAGCAGGTAGAAGTGCATCCCCATCCCCGCGACCCGTGAGGCGCAGATGATCCGGCGTGGGCGTCCCGGGCTCCCTGGCGGGGGAACCGTCGTCACCCGCACCTCGGCGAACCGCGCGATGAGGCGTCGGTCCCGTCGGGTGTCGAACGCACTCCACCCGAAGGCCGCCGCCATCCCCACCACGGCGGTGATGACGTCGGACAGCGGATCGCTGATGTCGAAGCCGACCATCAGGATCCGGTCCGGGCGGCGGTGCCGTAGGCGAACACCTCGACGGCTCCCATGGCGACATCCGAGGTCCCGAAGCGGACCGAGACCACCGCGTCGGCTCCGAGCTCGGCCGCGCGCGCGCACATCCGGTCGGCGGCGATCTGCCGAGAGCTCTCCAACAGCCTGGTGTAGCTGCGCAGCTCGCCGCCGATGAGGTTCTTGACCGCCTGGCCGAGGTCGATGGCGGCGTTGCGCGAGTAGACGACCGAGCCGGACACCATGCCCAGGTATGCCGCGACCGGACGCCCGGGCAACTCGGGCGTGGTCACCATGACGATCGCTGGCTCCGCGCTAGTCACGAAGACCCACCACGATCGATGTGCCCAGCGCCGACACGGCCGACAGGACTGAGGCCAGCGGGATCAGGGTGAGCAACAGACCCACTTGGGCGAGGCCGGCCTGCAGCGCGGGCCGGTAGACGTCCGGTGGCGCATCGATCGACCACCAAGCACCCAACGCCAGACAACCCAGCCCCACCGCAACCAAGGCGCGCAGAGTGTCCCGCGAGAACTGCATGACGATGACGTCGGTCCACCGTGCCCCGAGCGCTCGGTAGAGCGCCCACCGCCGGCGGGACAACACGTTGATGAGGACATTGATGACGGTCCACAACCCGAGGGCGAACGCGAAGGTGAACCGCGACGGACGCGAGCGGAAGCGTTCGTCCGGGTCGGTGGCCCCGCCGGCGCTGGGGTCGAACAGCCGCCGGATGACCGGCGGATCTGCGCTGTGCTCCTGCAAGGTGTTGGCGGCGATCGCCACGGCCGACCCACTGCCGCTCGGGGTCGTCTCGAACCAGCATTCGCTGGCGATCTCGTTGCGGTGCGCCGACTGGGTGATGATCCATCCCGTTGCGTCCGCCTTCCGGGGAAAGGCATCGACGACGGCGGTGACCTTCCCGGCCTCGCCCGATCCCTTGTCGGTCGTGAGCGACACCAGGGAGGACCGTCCCAGGCCCGCCTGCTCGGCCACCTGTCGGCCCACGACGATGCCGGTCCCGGCTCCGGTGGGGGCCCCCCACAGCTCGGCCAGACCGGCGGATCCCCGGGTGACGATGACCCGCGGCCCGGCGTGGCCCTCGAAGGTGGCCGGCGCCGATTCGACGACAGCGGCGGACCGGGTCACCGCTCCCTGGGTGCGCAGGTTCTCGCACGACCCCACGGAGATGGGCGACTGACTGTTGGTCGGCACAGCGACGAAGACGTAGAGCCCTTGGGTCACCCGCGCCTGCTCGTCGATGATCGACTGCCGCACCACCGCCGCGTCGATGACCCCCGTGACACCGACCGCGGCCAACGCGGTGACGGCCAGCGCGATGCTCAACACCCCGCCTGAGAAGAGTTGGCTGCACCCCTCCCTGACGAGGAACCCGACACCGGGCCTACCCGGTCGAGGCGGTCTCATCCACCCTCCCGTCGACCAGTCGAACGACACGATCGCAGCACGCGGCCACGGCCGGGTCGTGGGTGACGATGACTGTCGCGCACTCGGACGCGGCACCCGTCGCGGCATCGAGGGCACGTACGACGTCCTCGCTGGTGGAGCTGTCCAACTGCCCCGTGGGCTCGTCGGCCAGGAGCAGCAGCGGTCGCACAACGAGCGCCCTGGCGATGCAGATCCGTTGCACTTGACCGCCGGACAACTTGGCACCGATCCGGTCCGTGCAGTCGGCGAGCCCGACCGCTTCGAGGAAATGCTGGGCTTCGCTCGTGCTCCGGCGCCGGTCGGCGCCGCGCATCTGCAGCGCGAGAGCCACGTTGTCCAGGGCGGTTCGGTCGGGAAGGATGTTGTTCGATTGCTGAACCCAGGACGTCTGCCATTGCGCCAGGTGGCGTCCGCGTCGTTGCGAGACATCGTGACCGAGGACGGTGATCTGCCCGGCCGAGGCGGTGAGAAACCCGCCCAGCAGACCGATGAGCGAGGACTTCCCCGATCCGGAGGGTCCGACGATGGCCAGCTGCTCACCGGCTCGCACGTCGAGGTTCAACCCCCGAAGGACGGTGCGATCCCGGTCGTAGGAGAAGGTCACGTCCCGCATGGTCGCCGTCAGCACCTCGGCACCTCGTTGTCGGCCAGGACCATCGCGGCATGGTTCACCGCCAGTTCGTAGTGCTCGCCGGGCAGGCTCTCGCGACTGAGCCAGAGGAAGCCCGGCGTGGACTGGACGGTGTCGACGGCCATCTCCCGGGGGACGCCGTCCTGGCCTTTGACCAGGGCGCAGGTGGTGCCGTCGTCGCTGACGACGACGGCACTGGTCGGGACCCGATAGACCTCCCTGGTCTGTGCCGACCGTGCTTGCACGACCAGCGCGCCATCGGTCGTGCGTGCGTGGATCGCGGCGGTGAGCGCCGGGGGGAACGGCCCGTCGAGGACCAGCCGGTCGGAGTCGGTACGCGCCGGTGCCAGCCAGGTGACCTCCGACCCATGCGGTATGCCGATCTCCACGGCCGTCGCGGTCGCGCCGCTGGGTGCCCGCTTCACCCGCAACGACGCGATCGGCGCGGCCGAGGTGATGAGGGGGAGCCCATCCGCTGGCCACAGGGTGCCGACCGCCAGGTCGACCTTCGCGGCGACGATCGATGGGGTTGGCAACCACACGACGCTCGACCGGTCGAAGCTCGGGCGCTTCTCCCCGAAGGTGGCGAGGTTCCACGCGGTCACCGCGCGCTCGGTGCGTGCGTCGAAGGTGCCCTTGACCACGGTCGGGCCGAGGAACCTGGCTGCAACGAGGAGGTTCTGCAGCATCGTCACGTCCGGCCCACGGTCACCCTTGACCAGGCTGCGGAAGAACGGCTCGGGGGTGTGCACGGCGACGACCGGGGTCTTGCCGACTCGGGCGATCTCGTCGCCCGAGTGCACCTCGGCGCCCACGGTGACGGGTGACCTGGTGACCACTTGCCCGGTCGGGCCGCCCGCGCTACGCACCACGGACGGCATACCCTCCTGCACTGCGGCGTCGAGACGGAACTCGAGCCGCTCCGTGCTCGCCTTGAGGGGCTCCCAGACGGCGACAACGGACGGGTTGACCAACTCGACCTGTTCGGGCACCCGCTGCCAGACGAACACGGCCGAGGCCATGCTCGCAACGGTGATCATCGAGACCACCGTGGTCCGCAGCGGGAACTCAACGGCCAACGCCGGCCACCTTCCAGCACTCCAGCTGGTCGTTGTACTCGACCGTCTCCATGACGTCATGGGTCTTCGGGTCGGTCTCCGGGTTCTCCGGGATGGCGTAACCCTTGGCGCGCAGACAGACGTAGAAGAGGTTCGCCTGCTGACGAACGTCGTCGACAGTGGACGCGTTCGCGAGCAGATAGGCCGCCTCGACCGCGTTGAGCTGACGGGAGTAGCAGTCCTTCGCCAGCGGGCCGGCCTGGCCGAACACTCCGCCGCCCAGGGTGATGCCGTCACCGAGCACCAAAGTGATGAGCGGGTCGCCGAGGACGACCTCGACCTTCTGGCCGCCGGCAACGATGCAGTCACGGGTGGCGAGCGCGGCGGTCTCGTACTCGGCGCGAGTCACACCGCCCTTGAGCAGGTTCTTCTGGTAGTCGGTGGTCGTCGCGTAGAGCTTCTCGACGTCCTTGTCGGCCTGCACACCCAGATTCGGGCGTGCCGTCGAGCCACCGTTGGCCGTCGCGCTGCCGCCGCAGCCGGCGAGCAGGATGGCCAGTGCCGGGAGTGCGACAACGGGGGAGATGGTCTTTCGCACGGGAGTTCTCCATTCACAGGTGGTCAGCGGATGGCCAGGCCCACGATCACGAGGCCGGCATACCCGGCGAAGGTCACGAGGAGCGACAGGGCGATCCGCACGGACTTCTGGACGATCCCCGCAGTCGTGAGGTAGAGGATCAGACCCGCCCACACGGGCGTGGGGTCGAGCACCGTCCACGGGAAGACGGGAATCCCGTCCACCCCGACGAGGGCAGCGGCGCCGAGGATGGCGCTCCGGGCGGCGATTGGGGCCGTGGCGCAGGCCATTGCGAGGGCGAGGTGGTTGCGGTCGGCGTCCCAACCCATCCACCGTTCGATCTGGTGAAGGGCTTCGCTGCCGATGGCCGCGACGGCAAGGAGGGCCAGCCAGAAGAGGACCACCGACTGCAGGGCCGCACCGATGTAGCGCAGGAAGCCGGCGTCCCCGTAGAGGACCACACCGGACTGCGCGACGAGCGGCTGAGCGGCGACCGACACGCCGACCGTGCCCACCGCGGACAGCACGGCGATCCAGGCCAGCAGGTAGTCCCACCGGTAGCCGGGGGTGAGCATCGCGGCTCGACGCCGGTCGGACAACGTGAGCACGTAGCCCACGTCAACGAGGTACGAATATCCCAACAACTTCGACTCCTGCTCCGACCAGCACGAGGGCATACGCCACCAGCGCGTAGGTCACGACCCGACGAATCCCGCCTCTGAATCCCTGCATGGGGTTCGCGCCCCGGCGGACCTGCCGTCCCCACGACGTCAGGGGCACCAGCCCGGCGGCCAGGGCGAAGCCGAACCCGGTGAGCTCGAAAATGGCGTGCGGACCGGTGACGGCCAGCATGGTGAGCAGCCCTTCGGATTTGATGATGAGCGCCGTTTCTGCGCCCAACAACGTCCCGAGGATCGAGGTGAACAACGCCGAAAGAAGACCTCCGGTCAGCACGCCGATGAGAATGATCGTCACGCTCAGGGCATTGACCAGAAGCACGACGTTGAAACTGGACAGGTCGCGGTTGAAACCGATGAACCGCGCGTCGTTGACCGGCAAGGTCGCGGATGACCCGAAGAGCAGCCCAGCGGCCAGCGACGTGCCAAGGAGCGCGAACGCGATCCAGACCTCGCTGCGCGGCCGCAGGGCGCGACGGGCCTTGCTCCGCCCCGCAACGGCGCCGAGATCGGCGGTGAGAAGTGACTGCACCGTTTCCACCTTCCCGTGGTCTGGCCCCCGAAGGGCCACCCGATCCAGTTCAGACAAGGTGGCCCCCCGGCGGCGAGCTGGCCTCAGTAGGCCTGGATCTGCGAACGCGTCCAGCTGCGAATGACCCAGTAGATCGCCGCGAGCGCGATGGCGAGAGCGATGCCGACGCCCGAGGCGATGAGGGCCGCGTAGAACCCGTACGGTCCGGCGGTCAGCGCGGCCATGATCAGCCACGAGATCGCGTATGCCGTCCAGTAGCCCAGACCGAACCGCGACTGCAGGGCCGCCAGGCTGTCGCCGGACGAACCGAACGCGTCGTGCGAGACCAGCACGCCGGTCTTGGCGAAGACCATGGTGCCGAACATCGCCAGGACGCCGGTGACCAAGAGGAGCCGGATATTCCGAAGCGGAACAGCGGACATTTCTTTGCCTTTCTGTTGCGTGGGAAAGAGGTGTTGAACACGAAAGACAACCTCGAGGGAAAAGCAAGGCAAATTGAATCGCCCTGGTGCTAGCAAAGTGAACGTAGCACCGGCTTCCGCCGGAACGGACGGCCAATGCGTGACCGCAATAGGTCATGACCGCAAGCGGCCACACCCCTCGGGAACCGCGCTGGTGCAGCCGGCCGACGCCCCCGTCCGAAGCCGCGTGACCCGCGACGCACGCCCCGAACGGGGCCGCCACCTGCGACCATGGGCCGGTGGCCACCAGTGACGCAGACCGACGGGCGGACCTCGCTGCGCTGCGCAAGGTCCGCGACCGCATCGACCGCGACTACGCCAAGCCGCTGGACGTCGACGCCCTCGCGCGGGAGGCTCACGTGTCCGCGGGTCACCTCAGCCGAGCCTTCAAGGCGGCAGACGGAGAGTCGCCCTACAGCTACCTCATGACCCGCCGGATCGAGCGGGCCATGACCCTGTTGCGCCGGGGCGATCTGTCGGTGACGGACGTGTGCTTCGCGGTCGGCTCGGCTCGCTGGGCACCTTCTCCTCACGCTTCACTGAGCTGGTCGGTATGCCGCCCAGCGCCTACCGAGCCCTCGGTGCCGACGCGCTTCGAGGTATGCCGCCCTGCGTCACCGCACGCGTCACCAAACCGGTCAGGAATCAAGAAGCCGGCGCCCTCGGACTCGCCTAGGGTCCAGGTCATGGAACTGACCATCCACCAGACCTACCTTCCGCATGACGACCCCGAGGCGTCGCTGCACTTCTACCGGGACCTGCTCGGCTTCGAGGTCCGCGGCGACGTCGGCAAGGGGGCGATGCGCTGGCTGACCGTCGGCCCGCCCGGACAGCCCGGCACGTCGATCGTCCTCACACCTCCCGCGGTCGACCCGAGCATCTCCGAGGACGAGCGTCGGGTCATCGTCGACATGATGGCCAAGGGGACGTATGCCGGCATCAACCTCGCGACCCCGTCGGTGGGCGCCACCTTCGCCGAGCTGGAAGCCGCCGGGGTCGACATCGTCCAAGAGCCGCTGGACCAACCGTGGGGGCTGCGCGACTGCGCGGTGCGCGACCCGGCCGGAAACCTCGTGCGGATCATCGAGGTGCGCTGACCATGGCCCAGCCGAAGAAGTCCGCAACCACAGCAACCACGGCAACCACCGCGACCCCCCGGTTCACCGCCGAGGAGCGCGCCGCCATGAAGGAGCGCGCGCTGGAGCAGAAGTCCACCGACGGGCTCACTGCCCTGTTGGAGAAGATCGCCTCCTTCCCCGAGGCCGAGCGCGCCATGGCGACCACGCTGCACGAGCTCGTCATGGCGGTCGCCCCGGACCTCGAGCCTCGCACCTACTACGGGATGCCCGCGTGGGCCCGTGACGGCAAGGTCCTGTGCTTCTTCCAGAACGCCTCGAAGTTCAAGGTCCGCTACAGCACGCTCGGGTTCCAGGACAACGCTCGCCTGGACGACGGCGACCTGTGGCCCACGGCATACGCCCTGACGGCCCTCACCCCCGAGACCGAGGAGAGGATCCGGGCCCTGCTGACCCGAGCGGTCTCCTGACCCGACACCCTCACCCCTGCGTGAGGTCGAACGCGCGGAATCCAGCGCGTTCGACCTCACCGAGTGCTCAGCGGCACGGGACGGAGGTCGGCATCGAGGACGAGCACCCTCGCCGGGCCGCCCACGACGATCCGCCCGGCGTCCAGCCCATAGGTCTGCGCGGGCGTGACCGTCGCAGACCGGACGGCATCCGGCAGGGGAACGCCGGCGACCACCACGGCCCATCGCACGCAGTCGGCCAGGTGCGCGATGCTGCCGGCGATCGCATCGGTGTCGACCACGCGAGCACCGCGCTCGGACACCCGGACCGGAAGCGGGCCCAGCCGATAGTCCCCGTGCGGCAACCCCGTGGCTGCCATCGCGTCGCTGACCAGACTGATCGACGCGGGGCCGACGACCTCGAAGAGCATCCGCACCGTGTCGGGAGCCAGGTGGATGCCGTCCGCGATCACTTCCAGCACCGCGTCCCCGGCGACGGCCACCCGGATCGCGCCCGCGGCGGCTCCGGGCTCGCGGCCCTGGATGGGCGGCATCGCGTTGAACACGTGGGTGACGACCGCGGGGGCGCCCGAGCGCTGCGCCGCCTCACGCAGCACCCGCTCCGTGATGGTGGCGTCGGCATCCGTGTGGCCGACCGCAACCCGGATCCCCAGGCGGCCGAGGACCTCGGGGAGGCGGTCGGCACCGGGGCGATCCGGCGCGATCGTCATCTGGCGGATCGCACCGGGAGCCCCGCCGTCTGCCGCGGCGTCGACCACCCGCTCGACGAGGGCGGCGTCACCGTCCCGGAGCGCACCCAGGTCGTGCGCACCCCGGCGCGACTGCGCGAGGAACGGCCCCTCCAGGTGTATGCCGCCCAACCGCCCGTCCCGCACCCACCCGGCCAACTGCCGGGTCGCCGCGACGAGATCGGTCTCCGGGGCGGACACCAGGCTGGCGAACATCGTCGTCGTGCCGTGCGCGGACCGACGAACGAGCGCGGGATCGTGTAGAACCGCCCCGCGAACTCGACCGGCTCCTGGGTCCACAGGGCCTTGAGACAGTGCAGGTACTCCTCGAACCGCTCGCCACGCCGCTCCATCGGGACACCCGCGGCCACGTGCTCCTCGGGCAACCACCCCATCCCCAGCCCGACGGTGAGTCGACCGCCGCTGACGACATCGAGCGACGCCAGCATCGACGCCAACTGAGCCGGAGGAGTGAACGGCGCACAGATCGTGGCCGTTCCCAACCGGATTCGCGAGGTGTGCCCGGCCGCGAGAGCCAACGCCACCACCGGATCGAGCACACTCCGATGGCCCAGGCCGAGCGCTCCGACCACGGGCGTCAGGGTGCGCTGGTAGGCCCAGAGGGCGGCATACCCCAGTTCCTCGGCCCGCTGCGCGACGTGCCCGAGCGTCGTCGGCGTCGCCCACGAGCCGGCCACCGGCAGCCCGAAGCCGAGCAGCGGCGTCCCTAGCGGCAACCCCGTCACCCGGCCACTGTGACACGGCGACGCAGCCACACGGCATACGGGGAATCTCATGGGCCGCTCAACGCTGGGCCGGGACGGTGACGGGGGTTGCGAGGGTGTGGTTACCATCGCGGGTGACCACGACGTCGACCGAGCGCGCGCCCGACGCCAAGGCGCCCGTCGTGCTCGTCGTCGACGACGACGAGGCGATCCGCACGGTGGTGCGCTGGCAGTTGGACGACGCCGGGTTCCGGGTCGTCGAGGCGCAGGACGGCCCGTCGGCGCTGCGGCGGCTGCGCAACGACCAGCCGGCGCTCGTCGTGCTCGACCTGTCGCTGCCGGGCCTGGGCGGGCTGGACATCCTGCGCCAGGTCCGCGGCGGGCAGACCGGGCGCACCGACCTGCCGGTCATCGTCCTGTCCGGACGCAGCGGCGAGTCCGACCGGATCGCGGGCCTGGACCTCGGCGCAGACGACTACCTCGTCAAGCCGTTCTCGCCCGGCGAGCTCGCTGCCCGGGTGCGCTCGGTGCTGCGCCGGTCGACCCCGGAGCTGTCCGGTGAGGCGATCGTCATCGACACCTGGCGGATCGAACTGGCCAGCCGCCGGGTCGAGGTCGCCGCGGCCGAGGTCGAGCTGACACCCAAGGAGTTTGACCTGCTCGCGTTCCTCGCGACCCACCCGAACCAGGCGTTCACCCGCAGCCAGCTCCTTGACCGCGTGTGGAACTCGTCGTCCCAGTGGCTTGGCGAAGCCACCGTCACCGAGCACGTCCATCGGCTGCGGCTCAAGCTCGAAACCGACTCGGTGCACCCGCGGATGCTGCTCACCGTCCGC
>WBZU01002451.1_pt1 | contig 12836 bp, 11 predicted proteins | sample 5204311 | NCBI WGS metagenome assembly WBZU01 (sample SAMN12344359, study PRJNA552823) | activated sludge metagenome | biome: Activated sludge suspended growth; feature: Nitrification reactor; material: Wastewater; isolation source: activated sludge from nitrification reactor of wastewater...
GGGCCTGCACTTGAACATGGATCACGTCTTCGTCGAGTTTCTGCGCGACGACGGATCGCCGGCCCAGCCCGGCGAGGATGCCAACATCGTCGTCACCGAACTCGTCAACCGTGCCATGCCCTTGATCCGCTACCGAGTCGGCGACATGGGCATCCTCAGCGATCTGGCGTGCTCCTGCGGGCGCGGCCTGCCGCTGCTGGAACGCGTCACCGGCAGGCGGGCCGATTTCCTCAAGCGCCGCGACGGCTCGCTGGTCGCCGGCGTCTCGCTGGTCGAGCGCACGCTGACCGCGATTCCGGGCATCGAGCAGATGCAGCTCGTGCAGGAGCGGATCGATTGCCTGCAAGTGAGGATCGTATGCGACCAGCGCTTCGACGAGGCGGCAGCGGGAGCGCTGGTCGGCGAGATGCAAAGCGTGTTCGGTGACGATACTGAGATTAGGGTCGCGAAGGTTGCCGCGCTCGATCAGACGCCGTCCGGCAAATACCGGTTCTCGATCTGCAATGTCTGATCGAGTGTCTTGAGAAATTTCGCCACCTTGGCTTTCGAAACGGGTATGGAGCGCGTGACACAGATGCCGGGGCGGAACCATCCCGGGGCACCCGTCGGCGCTGATTTTCTCGGAGCGGCAGTCTTGGACCGTGACGGCTCATCCGCTCCGCTTGATTCGACATTCCCAGGGGCTGAAGCCGTACTCGCAGGCTCGGCCGCCACGGCGCCGGTTGATGACGTAGGCGATGATTCTGCGACCCCGACTGCTTCTGGTAAGCAAGGGCAATTCGACCGCAAGAGCGGCCCGGGCGCGACAGGAGGTCGGCTTCGATTCGTCGACGGGCTGCGCGGTATCGCTGCCATGATGGTGGTCCTCTATCACCTTGTCGGACGCACGTCTGCGGACTGGCTGGCGTCTAAAGGCTACCTTGGTGTATCCGTCTTTTTCGTTCTGTCGGGGTTTGTCATCACGATGGCAATCGGGGAGCGAAGGATTACCCCGGGTTTTCTCGGTCGATTTGCAGCGCGTCGTTCCCTGAGGCTCGATCCGCCATACTGGATCAGTATCGTGATCGCAATTCTGCTGGCACTCGTCGCCACGAAAATTGGCGTGGCAAAGGAGTTTCCGAGTACCCAAGGAATACTTGCGCACCTGTTTTACCTTCAGGATATTCTTGGGTTTGCCGCCATATCCGATGTGTATTGGTCGCTGTGCCTCGAAGTCCAGTTTTATCTGTTTCTTGTCGTGCTTCTCTGGATTGGCGGGCAGAGAGTGAGTTCTAGCGGATTTCAGGCTCTGGTCGCCATCCTCCTGGTTCTGTCCTTGGCGCAGCATGCCAATCTGTTGTCCCTGACGCCCAGAGGAGTATTTCTCCCGTACTGGTATGGCTTCACGGCCGGTGCCGTGACCTACTGGGCCAACGTCGGTCGTATATCGCCGCGATATTTGGTAGGGACCGTGCTGGTCCTCTTGGCGTTCGTGCCGCTGGCACATGGCGAGGCGGTCCTTGTTACTGTTCTTACGCTCCTGTCGCTGCACGTTGCATCCCGGTTGGGGAGAATGCAGGTCTGGTTTTCCGGACCGGCCATGCAGTTCCTCGGACGGACGTCCTACAGTTTGTATCTGTTCCATGCCTTGATCGGCTGGAGTGCCCAATCGTTCGCATTGCGATACGTCGATCAATGGACTGCACTCGCGATCGGCATCGGCAGCAGCCTGATGTTTGCTGCGGCGGCATATGTTGCGATCGAGCGGCCGGCGATTCGATTGAGCCACCTTGTCCGCACTGACAGTCGTGCCTAGCCCATGAATGCGACGCTCACGACGACCGGACTCGATTGTCGCCGCGAAGGCTTTTTGAGAGGTATTGCGAATGCCCGGTGATTCACTCGTCAGCGTCGTCATTGCTTCATACAACATGGGGCAATACCTGGCTATTGCATTGCAATCCGCCCTGGAGCAGACCTACCGGAACATCGAGGTCATCGTGGTCGACGACGGCTCGACCGACGATACAGGTGCCGTGATAAAGCCATTTCTCGACGATGTTCGGGTCCGGTACATTCATCAATCCAATGCCGGGCAGGCTCGCGCAAAGAACGCCGGGATCAAGGAAGCAAGAGGGGAGTTTGTCGCTTTCCTCGACGCCGACGATATGTGGCTGCCGGCGAAACTCGAGCGGCAGATGCCGTTGTTCCGGTCCGAAGCGATTGGCTTGGTGTTCTGCAGGAGCATGGAAGTCGACACCGTGGGCGCGGACAGGCGGCTTCTGGATTTTCCGCTGTACCGGGGTTCGGTCAGCGGCGAACTGCTGACCTTCAACTTCATCGGATTCAGCACCGGTGTCGTGCGCAGACAATGCTTCGAGCGCCTGGGCTATTTCCGCGAAGATCTCGGCATGGGCATCGACTACGAGCTGTGGCTGCGCCTGTCGGCACACTACCGGTTCGATTTCGTGGACGCGCCGCTGGTCAGATACCGGATCTGGCCCGGGCAGATGTCGAAGAACGTCGAGCGACGCTACCTGAATGGCATCAGGATCATGAACGACTTTCTGGCCGAGTGCCCCGATGCGGTCGACGAATCCGTGAAACGCCACGCCTGGGCGCACACGTATTCGGGCTTCGGCGACTCCTTGCGCGGTGCGAAGGGAAGAGGCAAAGCTGCGTTCAGGCACTACCTGCGTGCGCTTGGATACTGCCCAACCTATGTGCCGGCATGGAAGGGCGTGGTGAAGCTGCTTCTCGGCGTACGTTGATCGTGGGCTACGCCTCGCCTGTGCGTGCTGCGCAAATGGGGAATGCCCGGTGTGCGTTCGAGTCGACTAACTTCGCCCAGTTGCCAGGCGATGCTGATAGATCGACAAGTAGGCGCGGGACATGGCCTCGAGGGAATATCGTTCGCGCTGTACGGACCGCGCGTGCTCGCCGAGCGAGCGCCGCAAGGAGTCATCTTGACTGACGCGCTGCAATGCGGCCGCCAGCGCCGAAACATCGCCTGGCGGCGCGAGTACGGCCGTCTTGCCGTCCTCGAGCACTTCGGACAGGCCGCCAACGCGCGAGGCAACGATCGCGCGCCCGAGTGCCATGCCTTCGATCAGCGTATATGGAAGGCCCTCGTGCAAGGAGGGCATCAGAAGTACATCGCAATGAGCGATGAAGTCGTAGATATCACGCCGAAAGCCAAGAAAGTGAACCCGCGGACTCAGGTCGAGATCTGCAACCATACTTCGCAGGCGGTCCTCGTCAGGGCCGTTTCCGACGATGTGCAGCTCGATGTTCGCCGGCACCGCGGGCATTGCAAGGGCGCGGATGGCGAACTCATGTCCTTTCACCGGATCGAGTCTGCCAATGATTGCGAGATTCGTCACTCCGCTGGCGTATTCCTTCGGCCGAGGGAAGGTGGACGGCTCCATCGGTGCGACACCGTTTGCGATCACGACCTTGGGCAGACCAAAGTGGGCATGGCGATAGTACGTTTGCAAGTCGCGGCTTACGTAACAGATGCTGGCCCGAACCGCCTGGGTCGCGAGAATGTCGATCGCCCGGTATGCGCGGTCCCTGATGCCCCTGATCTGATTTCCGCGCAAAGGCTCGGGAAGTCCATGCTCGGTCTTGACAATGGAAAATCGGTATATGAGCCTCGCAAGGGCACAGAAGACGCCAGCCTTGTATCCATGCACATGGACGAGGCGGATTTCTTTGCTCCGAAGCAGGTCTGCAAGTCGTCGAACCGTTGCGAGGAAATCGATGTTCCCCTCCGGTAATATGGCTGGCACATCGCCTTGCTTGGCCGCTTGCGCGGAAAGCTCGGCGTCATGGAACAGGATAAGTTGCGCCGCGATGCCGGCTGCGCGGAAACCCTGCAGCAAGCCAAGGACATGTCTTTCGACACCGCCGAACAATTCACCCACTGTGCATATCGCGACGGATCGGACTGTACAGGAGTCGCTTCGATGCGGATTGATGGAAGCCGGGACGGGGGAGCACCCATCCGGTTCCGAGTCGCAGGTGCGCGATGACGGGCATTTCGAGTGGAGTGGGCTGGGCTGTTCCATGTTGCTCATCGTATTGATCCCGGTCGATGATACCGCGCGTTTGGCTCGGCGCGCGCCGATGCCCGTAACTGGCTGGATCGAAGGCGCGGGCGATCGCGAGGCCCACATGCTCGATCGCGATGTGCCGGGAACCCCGTTTCATGAGATACGTGATTATTGCGGGGATTTAAGCGTGAGGCAGGGTTCTGGCCGACGGATGGCGAACCACGATACGTGGCGCGCTGAAACGAATCGTCGCCGTGGTAGGCTGTTCTCGAACACAGTGCAGCCCGGGCTGAACGCGAATTCCCGGGTCGTGATTCGACACTTCTGATGACATGACTAGCGAGGCAGCCACATTCGCGGATGACGGCGGGCTGCATGGGCCGCGAGAGCGCATGAGTGCGGGTCTACGCCTGTATCTCGTGTTCTCGGTGAGCTGGTTCCTGCACGTGCCGGCACGGTTCGAGTTCCTTGGCGTTCTGCGTGTGGACTTGGTGCTGGTGCTCATACTGATTGTTCTTGCGTTGTCGGGGTCGGCAGAAAAATCGTTTGCTTCGACGAGCATCGACAAGCGGCTCAAATGGCTTCTCGTCTACGCGGTCTTGTCGGTGCCGCTGGTTTACTGGCCCGGAAGTGTCGTCAAGGCAGGCCTTCCGAATTTCATCAAGGCCGTCGTTTTCTACTATTTCACCGTTGCCTTCGTCAAGACGGAATCCGATCTTCGTCGCTTCGTCCTGGTATTTGTCGGGTGCCAGCTGTTCCGGGTGCTCGAACCGCTGTACTTGCATGTCACACAGGGATATTGGGGTTCCGTTGCCTCGATGGCCGGCTGGGAGTACCTGGAGAGGCTGTCGGGCGCCCCAAGCGACGTCGTCAACCCGAATGGTCTTGCCTACGTGGTGTGTACCTTGCTGCCATTCTTGTACTTTCTGGCGCCACTGTCTCGGCTGCACGCGTTGGTGTCCCTGGTGACAATTCCACTGGCCGTCTACGTTCTGGCGCTGACGGGGTCTCGGTCTGGCATGATCGGGCTGGGAGTGGTCATTGCGGGAGTTGTGCTCAAATCGAAACGGCGGCTGACCCTATCCGTGGCGATCGTCATTGCGGCCGTCGCAAGTTTCCCTCTTCTTAGCGCGGACATGCAGGACCGCTACCTTTCAATCTTCGGGAAGGGCGAGAAAAATGCCGGCACTGCTGACGACCGGATGGAAGGGATGCTCGGTCAGTTCGATGTCGTGCTTCACAGGCCCTTGTTCGGTCATGGATTGGGCACATCCCCCGAGGCAAATGCGCACTTTTCTTCGGGGCCGTACGCGGGTACAGAGATGCCCGCACACAATCTTTTCATCGAGATTGGACAGGAGCTGGGGCTGGTAGGCGTTGCCTTGTTCCTGTTGTTCATGCAGTCGATTTATGCAGGTTTCGAGGCGAGCAAACGGGCCGTCGCCAAGACCCGAAGCGGCACTTACATTCCCAGGCTGATCGACGCACTTCAGGTGTGGCTGTGGATGAACCTGATCTTCAGTTTTGCAAGCTATGGGTTGTCCAGCTACGAGTGGTACCTTTCGGCTGGACTGTCCGTCGTCATTTTCCGGCTGACCCAGCGGCATCGCGAAGCGAGCCGAACCGGATCAGCGGCGCAAACGGCACCTTCGTCAATGGTAGCTTGACATTCGGAAGCGGGCAATGATGGCGCTCTCGCGGACAGACAACGATATTCCGGCGCCCGATCCGGATTTCCCGATGAACCAACGACGGGGCGAGCAGACCTTGTTTTTCGGCACTTGAGCGCGGCATCGAGAAGGACTGAATCCAACACCGATTTTCTACAAGGAAGGGTTGATGTCGAATCGCGTATTTCTCACCTGGAATGATCACCGCAGATCCAGGAATCTCGCACCTGCATTCGGCGCGGAGTACATCTGCCTGGAGAGCAGGTTGCCCTACCTCTTTCGCGTGATTGTATTGGGCATCCGTACATCATGGCTCCTGATCGTACGACGGCCCGACCTGGTCATTTCCCAGAATCCCTCGTTGGCGCTGGCAGCACTGTGCTGCGCACTCAAACCAGTGCTCGGATTTCTCCTGGTGGTCGATCGACATTCGAATTTCAAGCTCGAGTCGCTGGATTCGACAAAACTGAAGATGCGCCTGTTTCATGCGATCAGCCGATGGTCCACAAGACAGGCTGACATGACTATCGTAACCAACGCGAACCTGTGCGCGCTGGTCGATAGCTGGGGTGGCAATGGGTTCGTGCTGCCGGACCGATTGCCAGGCATGACGACTGAAGCATGCTGGCAGAATAGTGGCCCGGAACCGTTCGTTGCCGTGTTTATTGCCAGTTTCGACGATGATGAGCCGCTTGGAGACGTTCTCGAGGGCGCCCGCAGGGCTTCCAGCCTGTTTCACTTGTACATCACCGGCAACTACAAGAAGGCCGGGGTGGTACCTTCCGCACGCGACCAGAATGTCACCTTTACCGGATTTCTTTCCGAGGATATGTACGTTGCTTTGTTGGAGCGCGCAGACCTCGTTGTTGTCCTTACGTCGGAAGACGATCTGCTCAACTGCGGTGCTTACGAAGCAGTTGCGCTGGGTAAGCCGATGATGCTTTCCGACAAGCAGGCTATTCGAAAGTACTTTGACCGCGGGGCCATGTACGTGGACAACTCCGCCGACAGCATTGGTCATGCGCTGGCGACATTTCCCGATGTGCGCGACCAACTCGTTTCGGAAGTGCAGGCGCTCAGGGCCAAGCTGGAGAGCGATTGGTCAAAGACGCTGGCTTTAGTGCTGGATGCACTGGTCCTCGCTGACCAGTCTCCGCAGAGCGAGGACCGGTAAATGGGTTGGCGCAGTGCAATCCGCGCAACGAAAAATGCTGTTTGGCGAACTATCCTATTGCCTTCGATTCATGCGCTTCGCAGTGAACCCGTGGCTCGCGAACTGGCACTCCTGGAACGAAGCCAGTGGCTGGATCCGATGCAGCTTCAAGGCCTGCAGGCGGAGAAGCTGACGGCGCTGTTGCGGCACTGTCGAGAAAACATCCCGTTCTACAGGGATCGAATACCCGCCGACTTGCCACTGGATGTTGATATGCACGCCCCGTTCCAAATGCTTTCTGCATTGCCCGTCCTTGAGAAGGAGGAGGTTACCCGGTTGTCGGAGCAAACCGCGCGACGTCTTGGGCCGCATGACAGATTCGTGGTCCGTCGAACTGCCGGAACTTCGGGGCGCCCACTTGTGGTCTTTGCGGATCACGTGGCCAACGCCCGCTCTCTGGCGGCACGCGCTAGATGCCTGGGCTGGTTCGGCGTAAGGATCGGAGACCGTGAGTGCCGCCTTTGGGGAAGATCGCTAAGCCGGAACGAAAGGTTGAAGGCGCGCGTCAGGGACTACCTGCTGAATCGGCATCGCATATCCGTGAGCGAGCTGGAACCCGAGAGAATCATGGAGACGGCAACTGCCGCACTACAGAGTTGCCCGGATTACATCTACGGCTATGCGTCAATGGTCTTCCAGTTCGGCGATGCGATTGCCCGCCTCTCGGCGGCCGATGACACCGGGCTGAAGGTGGCTGTGCTGACGTCGGAAGCAAGTAGTCAGCTACAAAGAGACAAGTCTTCCCGGTTGCTGGGCATTCCGGTCGTCGACGAATTCGGATGCAGTGAGGTCGACATCATTGCGCACCAGTGCCCGGCTGGCAGTTACCACATCATCGCGGAGAATCTTCTGGTCGAAGTTCTGCCAGTTTCCAACGAAGACCCATTGCGTGGCGAAGTCGTGGTGACCGACCTGAACAATACGTTGATGCCGCTTGTGCGTTATAGGATTGGCGACGAGGTTGTGCTTAAGCCGGGCAAGTGTGCGTGCGGACGGTCCCTACCGATGATCGCCTCGGTCGGCGGTCGAACGCTGTATCAGTATTTCCACCTCCCTGATGGGCGTCGCATGCACGCCTACGTCTTCGAGTACTTTATCGATGACCTACTCGAGGCAGGAATCGGAGTTCGGCAATTTCAGGTCGTACAGGAGACGCGGGACACGATTGCAATCTACTTGGTCCTAGAGCACGATTCTGACTCGAATCGACGGGGCGTCGAGATGCAGGTCAAGATGAGGCTGGCGGGGGAGGTCGGGTGCAGCGTCTCAGTCGTTTTGAACTTCGTCGAGAGAATTGTCCCGAAGCCAGGAACGAAGTTTGAGTGCTTCCAGCCGCTGGCGCACTGACAGTTGCGATGAATTGAATTGGTGTGGAAATGGGCAGATCGTAGTCGGGCGTGATGCAAGTGCTACGTCAGTGTCTTCCCGTTTCGCGAGTCGGATGAGCGCTCGTTGCGAACGGACTGCGCTTGCCAGTGTGAAGTTCGATCCACTACTTGATGGCTGCGTGGCAAGTCCGGACGGTTTCTATTGGAGACTCAAGAATGACGATCGGCGAGGCGATTCTTCGTAGTTTCTGCAGAAGCCCACAACAGGGAGACTATTCCGAAGATTATTCCCATGAGCCAACAAGCAGCGCGCTGTGCTTGTTACGAAAGGAGTACCCGGAACTCTCTCGGCTCATCAACGGAAAGCGCGTTGTAGATTTTGGGTGTGGGGAAGGGTATGAGTCGATTGCGTTGGTAAAGGAGGAGCAATGCGTCGTACTCGGACTTGACACAAATCCTCGAACCCTAGCCTCGGCGAAGGCCAACGCAGCCCGATCTGCCCTAGGAGATGAAGCAGTCCAATTCTTGGACCGGCCGAAACGAGAAATGCTTGGCTCGTTCGACGTGATTATTTCGCAGAACTCAATGGAACACTTCCCGGATCCGGAATCGATAGTCGCTGAGATGAAGGCGCTGGTTCGACCCAATGGGCTGCTTCTTATCACGTTTGGTCCGCCGTGGTTTGCCCCTTACGGCTCACATATGCACTTCTTTTGCAGGATCCCGTGGCTGAACATCCTATTCTCTGAGCGAACTGTCATGAATGTCCGTGCGCTGTACCGTAGCGATGGAGCGCGGCGGTACGTGGACGTCGAGTCAGGCCTCAACATGATGTCGCTCAGGAAATTCGAAAGCCTAATTGCTCGCTCCGGATTGGAGGTGAGAGGCAGGAACTACGGTTGCGTCAAGGGGCAGAATTGGTTGGCTAACATCCCCTTGATCCGAGAGCTGTTCGTTAACCGCGTAAGCGTGATCCTCTCTCCACGCTCGGACTTGGGGGCGAGGCGAGGAGTGATCGCGAGCATTGCCTAAGTTGCAGGGTATTGATCGCGAGTTCCGAAATCGTTCGAAAAGAAGCTGCGAAATCCCCAACAACATTGGGGATTTCGCGGCATGGCTCGTCTAGTTCACGACGGTTAGGCCACCTGGAGCTTGAGGCGCGGTTGGGGTTGAGCCGCCGCTACCTCCGCTACCGATCGTGATGGGATACCCCGCCGACGGTACGCCAGCGGAGTCGATCACATATAGATACGCTGTCTCACCCGCCGAGAAGGATCCTTGGTTCGCTTTGAAGGTGATGGAATTGCTCGACCACGCTGTGGGTACTTGAATCTCCCGGTGGGTCGATGCAGCCCACGTTGAAGCGTTTCCAATCTCGATTCGCGCCCGTGTCCGATCGATATAGACTTCATCCCAGTAGTGGCGCATCCAAGGCGTTGGGCTTCCGGTATCAGTCGCATAATAGTTCTGCAGCATGACCATTGGGAATGCGCAATCGTGAGCGACGATCTGTCCCTTTACCGACGCACGTACAACGCCGTCAACCCAGATGGTGTACTCGCCATTGCTTCCCGCAGAATCAGTGTCGACCCAAACTTCAAAGCGATGCCACGCATTCGGGAACAGATTGTCACCTATTCCCCAGTCATTCTTGACTACCGTACCTGCCTGATCGGGCGAATTGCACACGCCGTTCGACGCTTCTAGAGTTGCGATCTGGCCGGACCCTTGCCCAGGATACTGGTCCATTCGAATGTTCGGAGCGTATTCGGAGAAGCCAGGACCTCCTCGCAGCCCCCACGTTTTTACATTCCTTGAGGGTGCGCCCCCAATCTCGCGATAGAACCAGCCACTGATGTATATAGTCTTGAATCCGGGGCTTTGGTCGGTCAAAGCCATAACGGAGTTGTAATTTCCGTTTGTGAAGTTTTGATAGGCCGACTTTCGACCCGCTGCGCGCACACGTGTTGTGCTGTAGGACGCAACATAGCCGTCGCCCAACGTTGACGACAAGTACCAACCGTTTAGGGGTGCACCGGCAGTTCCATTCTCAAAGTCGTCCCACTTGTGTGGCGCAGCCTGTGACTTGGTGCCAAACCCTGATCCGGAAATCGAGACCGATGTCTTGTCGCTCATCGTGCCCGAGACTTGAGCGACCACGGGAGCGGCGAAGGACGGCGCAGCTACGACCGCAAAAAGCGCGGCGCTGGTCTGCCATACAAACCTTTCTGCACTGCGTGCCGGTCCAGTATTGCGCTGCTGTCTTGTGTGGTGCCTACGAAATCTCTGACTGAACATTCCCAATCCTCCAGCTGCTTCCACGGGTATCAAGACCTCGATACCGCGTCGAGTGAACAATTGATACTGAAACGATGAATTGACTGCACTGTGCCCTACCGCATTCGTCTCGGGCATATCAATCAGCGCCCGAGGCAATTTCCTGCAAAGTGTGACGAAATTAACGCTCTACTCTTACCAAACTTTAGCCTTTGTGCGTCGACTATTTTCCAATCGGCTCATCATGCTCCGATTCGAGTCGAAGTCTTTGTCTCTGTGGGTACTCGACGACGCTAAGAGAATTGTCCATTGCAGACAACCTTGGCACTGAAGGTTGCGTTTAGTCGGGCGCTTCCGCTTCCGTCCCAATCATTTATGCCCATTCAAAACTCGTATTTACAACTGACATTTGTGTCCCAACGTGTTCACCGACCGCACTTCCTTCTCCCGTTGCATTCCCGTTTCTTGGCGAACCGAACAGCGCAATGCGAGAGTCCATTTCGCTGGCCGCGGAATAACAGCCGGTCGCAGCGATGGCCGCAATCAGCATCCACGCAGAGATGACCATCTCAGGGATGTTTAGCGCCGAGAATGTCAGCCGGTCTCGCCAAGCACAAACGATGCCTAGATTGAAAACTAATTGATCCCCGAATCTATCGAAGTCGTAGTGTCGGGGCGCAGCGACGCACGTCGTGGCTCCAGCCGAGAAAAGCGATATTAAACAAGGTGTACGCGCGTATACCCCTCACGACAATATGTCGCGCAGTTTCGGCATGCAAAGTGTCATGCGCCTTTCAGTAGTCGCCCCACGCCTTGATTCTCATGATTTCGGCGGCAGGTCGCGGGAGAGAAGGTGAATCGCAGGTCGCAGACGAGAATGAGGCGCGTATCAATGGTTCAAATGTCGCGTGCCCACGCGGCGAGTCCGATTCCATGGATGGTATGCCTCCATGCGCAACTGGCGATCAGGGATACCGCCCAGATCTCTCGAGTAATACCGTCCGATCGGTGAGCCTCGCAAGTGTTAGTGTAGTCGGACATAGGACGAACTGTTTGGGGTTCGAAGGTTTTCCTTGGGTTAGAATCGTTTGCGATCTGGAGATTGCCATGGAAGTGTGACGGGGTTCCGACTGGGGGTCTGCTTTTCAAGTATCCTGCCGGGGTTTTTCGCGCGACCCGATTCGCAGTGGCACTGTTTGGGGGAAATCCAATGCAAACAATGAAGCAAGTGGGGTTCCGGGTTCATGCGGCACGGTGGATCCTGGCGGCCTTAATCGCGCTGCTCGTCTCCGCCTGTGCCGGTCAGCGCTATGCCCCGGCTCCGGCCACGGCGGGGGCGGAAGGCTACAGCTACGTGATCGGGCCGGGGGATACCCTGGGGATCACCGTCTGGCGCAATCCCGAGCTTTCAACCACGGTGCCGGTCCGGCCCGATGGCAAGATCAGTACGCCGCTGGTCGAGGATCTGCAGGCGATCGGCAAGGATCCGAGCACGCTGGCGCGGGACATCGAGAAGGCCTTGGCGAAGTACATTCGCGATCCGGTGGTGACGGTGGTCGTGTCCAACTTCGTTGGCCCCTACAGCGAGCAGATCCGGGTGATCGGCGAGGCGGCCAAGCCGCAGATCCTTGCCTACCGCCAAAAGATGACTCTGCTCGACGTGATGATCGCGGTGGGCGGCTTGACCGATTTCGCCGACGGCAATGCTGCGACCATCCTGCGCACCGCCGATGCGAACAAGCAATATTCGGTGCGCCTCAAGGATCTTGTGAAGCGAGGCGACGTTTCGGCAAATGTCGAGATGCGCCCAGGCGATGTCCTGATCATCCCTCAGAGCTGGTTCTGATTCTGGCGGCGACGCGGGAGGGCGCATGGCGAAAGCGCTTTTCGCCGGGTCCGGGTGACGCGCCGCCACATTGTTTCGAGTCCGAGAGCCTTTTCCCCGACCTTCGCAGAGCCTCGACCCCCTCCGGCTGAATCATGGACGAACTGATCCGCCAATCCGTCATCGTTCTTCGTGGCATTTGGCAGCGCCGCTGGGTCGGGCTAGCCGTGGCTTGGCTGGTCGGCATCGCCGCGGGTGTGGTGGTGTGGAAGATTCCCGACCGGTATGAAGCGACCGCGCGCATCTTCGTCGATACGCAGTCGGTTCTGAAGCCGCTGATGACCGGCCTGGTGGTGCAGCCCAACCTCGAACAGCAGGTTGGTCTGTTGAGTCGCAGGCTGATCAGCCGGCCGAACGTCGACAAGCTGGTCGGGATGGCAGGTCTGGATGGTGAGATCAAGTCGAAAGCGGATCGCGATGCCCTGGTCG
>WBZU01002032.1_pt1 | contig 12830 bp, 9 predicted proteins | sample 5204311 | NCBI WGS metagenome assembly WBZU01 (sample SAMN12344359, study PRJNA552823) | activated sludge metagenome | biome: Activated sludge suspended growth; feature: Nitrification reactor; material: Wastewater; isolation source: activated sludge from nitrification reactor of wastewater treatment...
CGAAGGGCAGCCCGAAGAGGTCCGCGACATCGTGGTCCAGCAATGGCTCGGCGGCTGGATTGGCATACCGGATCGTGCCGTCCTCATCCACGACGAGCATGGCGTCGGCATTGCCACGCATGAGGGTAAGGTTCTGCTGCTCGACCTGTGCCAGGCGCTGCACAAGCGTGGCATAGTCGGCCCTGAGCGAATCATTGTCCGTAGACATCACGCAAACAATGCCTTCTCACTGATTCCGGAAGAGTTCGTCAAGCCGATCTATCTCGTTGGGGACAATCATGTGTGGATTGCCGGACAAAATGCCGACGACATTGCGGAAGGGCTTGCCGATGTGCAGGCCGCCCCCGTCGATGGTGAATTCGCGGATATCCTTGTCGTGCATGGAACCGCGCATCTTCAGCACCGTGATCCCGCGCCGCATCTCGCCATTCATCTCCACGTAGCGCAGCAAGATGATCGAATCGGTCAGGGTCGAGATATGTGTCTCGGTCACCGACGCGCCCCCCGTCAGCGTGGGCGTCGTCGCCGTGAACAGGCCGATGATCTCCTGATGCTTGATGAAGGAGGTCATGCCGATGACAAACTCGCGAAAACTTCTGATCGTCCCCACGCGTTCGAGCGCCGAGAGGCTGTCCACTGCAACCCGGTTCGGCTTGAACTCCTCCACGATATCCTTGATCGCAATCAGGTGATCTTCAAGACTGGATGTTTCCGGATAGACACAATAGACCTTGAGCTTGCCTTCCGCCTCCATCTGCTCGAAGTTGACGCCCCAGCCGGTCGCATTGCGGAAGAGTTGCTCGCGGCTCTCCTCAAACGCCAGCAACAGACAGCGTTCGTTGTTGTTGACGCCGCCGGCCAGAAACTCCGTTGTGAGCAATGTCTTGCCGGTCCCGGTCGCGCCGGAAACCAACACGACGGAGTCACGAAAGAAGCCGCCGCCGCACAGGCTGTCGAGATCGCTGTTGCCCGATGTAACACGCAGGCTGGAGGAGCGTTGTTTCAGCTCCATGGCGGAAAGCGGGATGACGGTGACGCCGCGTTCCGGCGTGACGCTGAAGGGGAACTCGCCCTTTTGGTGAGAGGTGCCGCGGTATTTCAGCACCTCCAGGGTGCGCCGGCGCTTTTCGTCCTCGAGCACATTGCGCAGAATCACCACATTGTCGGCCACAAATTCTTCCACGCCGTGACGTGAGATTTCGCCATATTCGGCGGTGCGTTCGGCGGTGAGCACGGAGGTCACCCCCATGCGCTTGAGCGCAACCGCCACGCGCAGCAGTTCTCGGCGGACCACATCACCATCACGCAGGCGGTTGAAAATGGCGCCGAGCGAATCGAGCGACACGCGGCGAGCGCCGATCGAGTTGACCGCATGTTCGATCCGCGCCAGCAGCGCGCCGAGATCGTAGCGCCCCACGACATGTTCATCGTCGCTCGCCTGCACCGAACCGTCGACGAATCGCCACCGGTTCTGATGCTCCCATGCCGCGATCGGCCAGCCAAATGAAGCCATGTTCTCGCGCAAATCATTGGGAGGTTCTTCGAACGTCACAAAGACGCCGGGCTCGCCCGCGCGCAGAATTCCTTCGGCCAGGAACTGGCACGCGAAGACTGTCTTAGCGCTGCCCGCGGTGCCCGAAACCAGCGTTGTGCGCCCTTGCGGCAGGCCGCCCAAGGTCACGAGGTCGAAACCAGGAATGCCGGTTGGCAGTTTTTCCACCGGAGCCGGAACTTGCAAAGCCATATCGACTACCTTCGTTTTGACTGCGACTGCATAGACAAACCACCGCCAAGGTCGAGCAACGAGATGACCATCGCCTGGTCGGAGAGATCGCCGATCAGGCGGCGGGCCGGCGGCGGCGAGAGCTTGATCAAGGTCGGTGTGGCCAGAACCCTGTCTTTTTCGGCCAGCGCCGGGAACTCGAGCACGTCGATTACCGTGATTTCACAATGACCGTTCAACAGCTTCTGAATCTCTTGCAGGTTGGCGATTGCCTCGGCGGATCGCGTGGTGTCCCCCGTCACGTACAACACCAGGCGCAGTACATCGGAGTAGATCATTCTGATTCCCTCGCTGCGAAACTCTGGCGGGTCGCGATAGCTTCCAGCCGATAGAGCGAAAGCAGATTGCCCATCAACTGCAATACTACGGAGCGGGACTCTTCGACGAGCAGCGTCGTGTTGGTGCCGGCCGCCCGTCGCAATTCCACCTTGATGGCCGCCAGGTGAATATCCAGCACATCACGCGGGCCGCCATTCTGAAAGCGCAATCGCTGCGCGATCTCGCGTAGATCGTCGTCGAGCGTATGGTCGATCCGGTAGGTGCGCTGTTCTACGGCCCGGTTCAGAATCTGGCAGTAGCGGCTGACCAGGCTGCCAAAAATGGCCTGGTTGGTCTCGCGCACAGGGAGTTTGCCATAGAGCGTTGCCGTCACCGATGTGACCGGCTGCGATGAGATCGACTCCAGCGAAACCATTTCGCGCTCCTGGCGATCGCGTTGCTCCACTTCATGCTGTGCCGTTAACACCTCGGCCAGTTTGCGCCGGCTTTGCGTGACATCGGTATGCGCAATCACCAGGGAGCGCGGCGGCGCGCCGGCGAGTGGCGTCACTCGCATGAGATACCACTGCCTGCCGGTGCGACCAGGGCAAGGATATTCCATTTCAAAATAGTCCGTTGCGCCGGAGCTTACTGCTTGCAGACCCACGAGTGCATCCGCCGCTTTCGGGTCACCATTTTCGGCCGACCGGGTCGTCGCTGCCAGGTAATTGGACCCAACCGAGACACTTGCCACTTCGCGCACACCGGCCGCCCGCGCCGTGTTGTCCCACGCTGCGTTGGCGTAGACAATCGTCCCGCCGCCATCGATGACGACAACTTGCAGCGGTAATGCATCCAGTATGCTGTGCGTAAGGTCCAAAGTGGTCACGCAATCCCTCGCTCGCACAACGATTCTGTGCGCGGTGTCGGCCATCTTTGCAAGCAGGCGTTTGCGCCGGTGTGGCCCCCTCTGGCAGGCAGTCCTGCCCCACCATGACCGCCGCCTGACGGCACCTGTAAGCAGAATCCATTATAACGATTTGTCGGAATGGTGTCGAACGGATTGTGACGCACCCTGGACGTACGCCCGCACCGGGCGATCAGAACATCGCCCAGTAGCGTTCCCACGTCGAACTGGCCGCCACACGGCTGACCGCGGCAATCGCCTCTTCATCCAAGGTCAGCAAGACGCGATCGCGCATGAGCGTGGCGCCGTGCGCGATGGTGCTGTGCACATGGCCGCCACTGATCCCGAAGAGAATGTGCCACGGCAGATTGGCTGCGCTCAGCGGCGTGGTGGGGTAATAGTCGAGCAGGATCAGGTCGGCGTACGCGCCGGGGGCAACGATACCCACCGGCTTGTCGAAGAAGATGCCGGCCAGCGCGCGGTTATTGTGCACGGCCATCTGGATCACCTTGTCGGCACCCAGATAGCGCGGATCGCCGTGCGCCACCTTTTGCAGCATGTCGGCGACCTTCATCTCGGCAAACATATCGTTGCTGAAGCCGTCGTTGCCCAGGCAGACGCGCATCGCGCCGCGCAACATGGGCACGATCTCGGCGGCGCCGACGCCATTGTTCATATTCGATCGCGGCTGGTGGCTCACAAAGGTGCCGGTTTCCGCCAGCAGCGCCGTCTCCCATGCATCCACGTGGATGCAGTGCGCCATGATGCTCTCCGGCCCGGTAATGCCGAAGCCGTGCAGCCGCTCCACCACGCGCTTCCCTGATTTCGCGAGGCTGTCATACTCGTCGGCCGGGTGCTCCGCGACATGGATGTGAAAGCGCTCTGCCTCCGCGGCGCACTGTGCCAGCGTCGCTTCGCTGAGCGTCAGGCTGGCATGCAGGCCGAAGGTGGCGGCCAGGCGCCCCTGGTGATCCTGCCGCGTCTCTTCCAGGCGCTGGCGAAAGCGCACATTCTCGCGGATGCCAGCCTGGGTGGCCTCGCTGCCATCGCGGTCGGTCACCTCGTAGCAGAGCGCGGCGCGCAGGCCGCTCTGCAACACCGCTTCACCGATCACATCCAGGCTGCCGTCGATGGCGCGCTGGCTGGCATGGTGGTCGATGAGCGTCGTCGTGCCGTTGCGGATGGCGTCGACCAGGCACACTTCCGCCGAACTGCGCACGCCTTCGAGATCGAGCGCCTTGTCGAGCGGCCACCATAGCTTGGTCAGAATCTCGGGGAAATCCTTGGCCGGTGGCCCGGGGATGTACATCCCGCGCGCAAAGGCGCCGTAGAAGTGCGTGTGCGCGCAAATCTGCCCCGGCATGAGCAACAGGCCGCCGGCGTCCCACCGTTCGTCGCTCGGATATTTGGCGAGCACTTCCAGGCTGTGGCCGACGCTGTCGATCGTCGCGTCGTGATAGCGGACCGCGCCATCTTCGATCACCCGGTTCTCGCCGTCAAAGGTCACGACCGTGGCATTGTGAATGATCATCTGCCTGTTCTCCCTGGTTGGTGCGGCGGCCGGCCAGCAATCCGTTTGCGATGGGCATGGCCAGTGGGAAATGGAGTCCCGTTCGAGTATAACATGCCCTCCGCGGCGTCACAATGCACTTGCCCAGCGTGGCGCTGGCCGATACAATCACGGGACTATGGCAAGCGCATACGAAACATCGCCCGCCGGCCACAGGCTTCACGTCGCAGTGAACGGCTGGATGGCGGGGCGGCTCACCGCGGGGAGCGGCCAATATCTCGACCATCTGCTGGCGTGGCTGCCGGCCGTTGCACCGGACGCGCGGCTTTCGCTGCTGCTGCCGGCCGGCTATGCCGGGCTGACCGCCGCAGCGTGCCGCGCGCGCTGGCCGCAAATCGACCCCGTGCCGGTCGCCCTCCCGCGGCTGCCGGAGAACGTGGCCAAGCTCTGGTGGGAGCAGGTCGCCGCGCCTTCGGCTGCGGCACGGCTGCGCGCCAATGTCTACTGGGTGCCCTACTGGGCCGCGCCCCTCCGCGCCAGCGTGCCGGTCGTCATCACCATCCATGATCTGATCCCGCTGCTGCTGCCCGCCTACCGCGGCGGGATGCTCCAGCGCGGTTACACGCGGCTGGTCAGTTGGTCGGCGCGGCGGGCCGCGTCTATCCTCACCGTCAGCGCGGCCGCAAAGCGTGACATTGTCGCCCATCTCCATATCCCGGCGGAGCGGGTGCATGTCGTCTACCACGGGCCGAATCAGGAAGGCGTCGCCGTGACCGCTGCGGACCTCGCCCGCGTGCGCGCCCGCTACGCCCTGCCCGATCGCTTCTTCCTCTACCTGGGTGGCTTCGACGTACGCAAGAATATGCGCGGGCTGCTGCAAGGTTATGCGCGGTACGTGCAGCAAGGGGGCGACCCGCAGGTCAAGCTGGTGCTGGCCGGCGCGCTGCCCGCCCAGGACAGCGCATTCTTCCCCGACCCGCGACGGCTCGCCGCCGAGGCCGGCTGTGCCGCACTGGTTCACTGCTGTGGCTGGGTGGATGAGGCCGACAAGCCGGCGCTCTACGCGGCCGCCACGGCCTTCGTCTTTCCCAGCGAATACGAGGGCTTCGGCATGATGGTGCTGGAAGCCATGCAGGCAGGGACGCCGGTCGTGACGAGTGGGGGGCGAGGGGATGACAAGGTGAGGGGATGACAAGGTGAGGGGATGACAAGGTCATCTGATGAGGTGTTGGGGGTGTGAGGTAGTGGGGAGTTGCAGGCTTCGTTGCCCCATCGCCCCAACACCTCAATACCCCACCACCTCACCTTATCACCCAGTCACCCCCTCATCTTGTCACCCCCTCATCTTGTCATCACTTCATCTTGTCACTTCCACATCCCGCGGCACGAAACAGACCTGCTCCGGTGCCAGCGCGGGGTGGTTGATGCCGAAATGGTCGGTGATCTGCCAGGTCAGCGTTTCCTTGTCGAAGATTGGCTGGACGGCGACGCACGCTGCCGCGGCATCGCCATCGTCGCGGTAGGCGGCCAGCCACGCATCCGCTGCCTGGGCAAAGCCGCTGTCAGGCTGCCCCTGCTGGAGCGCAGCTAGGTCCTGATCGGCGGCTGCCGCGTCGCCGGCCAGCGCCTGCGCCTGGATCAGGCGGAAGGTCGCCAGCCCCTGCAAGAGCTTGAGTTCTTCGGTCGCGGGTACACCAAAGATGGAACAGGCACGCAGCGCCGGGTCCAGCGTCGCGCGGTAGCGTTCGATCGCCGGCGCATAACCCAGCAGGTCGGCTGCCTGCAATGCCGCATCTGCCTCGACCAGGCGCAGCCCCATGCAGTCGTTGCCCGCCGTTTCGCGGTTGTAGAGCCAGCTCAGGCGCCGGAAGGGTTGGCCGTCGACGCTCTGCCACGTCTCCGTGTGGTCGACCTCCAGCCCGCCGGCTGCAGTGCCGCTCACGCCGCCGGCCAGGACCAACTGCGTCCCCTTGCCCGGCGCGCCCTCCGGCAGCGCTTCGACGGTAGCCGTGCCTTCGGCAATCGTGGCGCCCGGCTCGATGATCGAGACGTAGTCGCCGGCATCGCCATCCCACGTCACCATCTGTACTTCCTTGACGCAGAAGGTCGAGCAGCCCTCCACCGTCCACGCGATGTCGGTGGCGCCGGTGCCATTCAGATCCTCGACTGCCAGCAGCGTGGGCTGCCCGTAGACGTCGGGCGAGTAGACCAGGTCGTAGCCGCCGCTGTCGTTGCCATGGTAGATGAGGATGGCACCCTGCGCGCCGCCGGGGCCAAAGCCCAGGTCGCTCACGATCGTGGGCAGGAAGAGCGCATCCTCGCGGCCGTCGCCATTGAAGTCGGCCAGCAACATGCCGCCGCGGTCGTCCGCCATGCCATCACAGAGACGCAGCCACGTCTCGACGACCAGCGGATCGGCTTCGGACACGGCAATGACCGCAGGCAGCACGCTGGCGTAATCGCTCAGCGTCGTCGGGCACGCCGGCAGTTCGCCGGTGGCGCCGGTCAGGGCGGGGGCAACGGCCGAAACGTCGGTCGTCGCAGTCAGGGTCAGGAGCGGCGTGATCGGCTCGGTGGCGCCGGCGGCCGGTGTCTCGGCTGCCTCGGCGGGCTCGGGCGTGACTGCCGGCTGGATCGCCAGCACCGGGCAGAGATCGGTCGCTGTAAAGGTCGGGTTGGCGTAGCCGTAGTCGGAGAGTGCCTCATAGCTCTCCGGGTTCTGCTCGGCAAACGCCGTAGCCGCTGCACAGGCCGCGCCAATGTCGCCGCTGGCCTGGTATGCTTCGAGCCAGCTCAGGCCCATGGCTGTGTAGATCGAGTCGGGGTAAGCTTGCTGCAATTGGGCCACGCTCTCGGCCGCGGCATCCGGCTCGCCCGCATACGCGTCGACCAGCGCCAGCCGGAAGAGGCTGAAGCTGCGCAACTCGTCCATCTCGCCGGGGCGCTGGCCGCAGGGCACCAGGTTGCGGTTCGTGATCGCTTCGTTGTACATCTCGCGCGCCTGCACCAGCCCGATCTCCTGATAGCGGGTCAGCGCCTCGCCGGCGTCCAGCACCTTGAAGTAGAGACAGGTGCTGCGCGCGTAGACCTTGTCCAGCAGGGTGTACGGCGCGCCGTCGACGCTGCCCCATACTTCCGTGCGCGACCGCTGCGGGCCGGCGCCCACGCTGCCATACTCGCCGCCGGCCAGCACGATCTCGCTGCCCTGGGCGGTGTCGCGCGCGTCTTCGAGCGTGACGTCGGCATAGGCCATGACAATCGTGCTGGAGGTCCAGTCGCTCCATTGGGCGCCATCCCAACTGCGTACCATCACCGTGTCGAAGCAGGTGCTGGCGCCACAGGTCGTATCGAGCCAGGCCAGGTCCGGCTGGCCGTCGGCGTTGATGTCGTCGGCCGCCAGGATGCTGATCTGGCCGGCGGGCCGCGCACGGTAGGCAAGCGTATGGCCGCTTTCACCGCTCATGAAGACGAACAGATCCGTCTCCGGCGCGGCTGCATCGGAGAGCGGGTTCTTGATGGTCACCGCATAGTCGTCGGCGCCGTCGCCGTTCCAGTCGCCGCTGCGCAGGTTGGTTTCGTCCAATGCCTCGCACGTGCGCAGGAAGTCGAGGACGCCGTCCATGCCCTCCGGCGCGCGCAGCCGCGCGCTCAGATCGGTGGCGTAGCCTGCGAACTCGGCGGGGCAGGCCGGGCCGGCCTCTTCTGGCGCCGGCGCCGTGGCTTCGGCGCCCGTCTCGGCGGCCGGCGTTGTGTCGGCGGGCGCCGAGGTGGCCTCCGGCGCGGTGGTCGCCGTCGCAGCGGGCGTGGCCGTGGCTACGGCAGTCGGTGGCGGCGGTGGTGTGGCGCCGCCCTGGCCTGGGATGGTCAACTGGTCGCCGCGGAAGAGGACGAGCCCCGGCCGCACGGCCTGCGGGTTGGCGGCACGCAGCGCATCGGCACTGACGCCGAACTTCTGCGCGATGCTGTTCCATGATTCGCCGGGCTGCACCACATACACGCCGGCCTCGGTCTCAGGCGCCGCCGTGGGCGTGACCGTTGCCGTCGGTTCGCTGGTGGCCGTCGGTGGGGCCGTCGTCGGCGCCGGCGCAGTGCTCTCCGGTTCGGCGGTGGCCGCTGGCGTTGCCGCCGGTTCGCTGGTGGCGGTGGGTGCAGGCGCTGGCTGGGTGACGCCCGGCAGCGTCAACTCTTCGCCGACGATCAGCCAGCCGCTGGCGCGGACGGCCTGTGGATTGGCGGCCTGCAAGTCGCGCACGCCGAAGCCGGTCTTGCGCGCCAGGCTGCTCCACGAATCGCCGGGCTGGACGACATAGACGCCTGCTTCGGCGGCGGATGTTGCCGTGGCGGCCGGTTGGTCGGGCGTGGACGTGGCGGGTGCGGCGGTCGGCGTGGCGGTTGCGGCGCCCGGCAGCGCCAGCTCTTCGCCGACGATCAGCCAGCCGCTGGCGCGGACGGCCTGTGGATTGGCGGCCTGCAAGTCGCGCACGCCGAAGCCGGTCTTGCGCGCCACGCTCGTCCAGGAATCGCCGGGTTGCACGACGTAGACGCCGGCATCGGCGCCCGCGGCAGGCGTTGCGGTCTGGGCGAGGGCTGGGGCGGGCGTCAATGCCGGCGCCAGGGCCAGCAGCAACAGCAACGCACCGGCCAGCAGCCAGTGATGTCGGGCGCGGAGCTGCGGGCCGGGCCGTGCAGAGGAACAATCCGTGGATGTGTGCATGCGGGTCATGGGTCTTTCTCCATCCTTGATGTTCTGCTGTGGCCGAATCCGGACGCTGTCGCTCCGTCAACTGCGCCCGGCCTCGTGCCAGATACCGTCAGACTATTGGTAGGTAACGTCTTCGATCTGCTGGACTACCTGTACCCAACTCTGGCCCGGTTTGAGGGGAACAGGTACTTCGCCGGGGCCCAGCCAGCGCGGCGGGGCTTCCTGGCTGGCGCGCCACGTGCCTTCGTAGACTTTGCCGTCACGGAAGACGCGCAGATCGCCGAACTCGTGCAACTTGATATTTACACCCTTGGTGCCAAGCGAGTCCTCCACAATGTCGGTCAACTCGTGGACGGCCGATGCGACGATGACGTTGGAGGCCACGAGCGGGCCGCCGCTGGCCGGGTCGAACTCCTGCACACCGCCCTGGAAACGCACGTAGCCGCCCAGGCTCGGGTCGTAGCGCCACTCGACACTGTTGCCGCCGGGGTACGGGATTTCGATGACGGTGGCGTCGCCGGCGAAATTGGGCGGCGTCGCCTCGCCGAACTCGAAGCCCGGCTTGCTCCACGTGAGGTCGATGCCCTGGTCGGCCAGCCACTGGCGCACGCCGTCGGTGCGTGCCTGCAAGCGCGTGCGATAGTCATCGCCCAGGTTTGTGAAGTAGCGGTTGTTGGACGGGTCGTCGATGTCGGCATCCAGGTAGGGGAAGCCGACTTCGTTCTTGAGCAGATAGCGAATCGCATCGCTGCCGCCCGAGCAGGCCAGCACGCCGCCATACATCTGCACCATCCAGATGTTGGGATAGCGCGCCGAGCGCACGGGGCCGATCCGATCGGCTTCCTGGCTCTGGTACATGGCCGTGATGCGCGTCAGCGTGAAGCCATCGACGATGTATTCGTAGACGAGGTCGGCCTTGGAGAGCCCGTAATGGGCCGCACGGCCGGCGGCATCATTGTTGACGCAGACGAAGATGGGCGGGCGCTTGAGGATGGCCGGGTCGGCGACGGGCAGGCCGGTGAAAGGCGCAATGTTGCCGGGCTGCGGGGTCGGGGTGGGCGGTTCGGGCGTTGCCGTCGGCAACTGGAGCACCGGCGCCGGTGTGTTGGTCGGGGTCGGCGCGGCGGCTGCCGCCATGGGCGTCTTCGTCGGCGTGGGCGTCGGCTCAGCGCCGGGCGACCCGCACGCCGACAGCAGCAAGGCGGCGACGACCAGCAGCGACGCATAAATGACAAATGAGCGATTGGTGCGTTGCATAGTGTTTCTTACCAGAAGTGCGGCGAGCAGAGAATAAAGAATACTGAGCGATCTATCGTTAACCGGGCAACGCCGGCGCCTGATCCGTGCCATGCGATCAGACGGCGAGGTCGACCTCCATCTGACCCTGTGCGATGCGCCGGCGGAAAAGTTCCAGCAGGCGCTGTGTGTGTGCGCCGGGCTTGCCGTTGCCGATCGCGATGTCGTCGACGCGGACAATCGGCATCACTTCCTTGGTCGTGCTCGTAATGAAGGCTTCGTCCACCGTCGCCAGCTCGTCGTAGCGAATCGGGCGTTTGACGACCTCATAGAGATCGCCGGCGATGTCGAGCACCGCCGCGCGTGTCACGCCCGTCAACACGTCCGCTTCCGGCGTGATGAGCTGGTCGCCGCGCAGCACGAAGAAGTTGCTCGTCGTGCACTCGGTGATCGCACCCGCTGTGCTGCAGTAGAGCGCCTCGATCGCGCCGGCGGCACGTGCCCGCTGCTGCGCCATGATCGCCGTGATGTAGTTGAGGCTCTTGACCGTGGGCATGAAGCGCGCATAGTCGACCGTGATCAGGCTGGCGCCGGCTGCATACGTTGCCGCGGCATAGGGCTTGACCGATGCCAGCATGACGATGAGCGACGGCCGGTTCTCCGGTGTGATGAAGTTGCTCGACGCGCCGCCGGTCACGACGATCCGGATCGTGACATCCGTCGGGTCATTCTGTGCCAGCGTGCGCTGGACAATGGCCTCGATCTCGTCGAGCGACCAGGGCAGCGCCAGGTCGATCTGCGCGGCTGACCGTTGCAGCCGTTCCAGGTGAGCGCGCAGGCCAAAGGGGGCCGTGCCGTAGGTGCGCAGCAGATCGAAGACGCCATAGCCACGCACCAGTCCGAGGTCGTTGAGCCCGACCCCGGCGGTGGCGGCCGGCACGAATTCACCGTTGATGAAATAAATGTAGTCGCTCATCGAGCCGTTGCGTTCCCTGTGCCGGGCAAACGAGAAATTACGGGCGAATGTTCCAGTCGCCCACGCAGACCCACTTGTAGGTCGTCAGTTCTTCCAGCCCCATCGGGCCGCGTGCGTGCAGCTTTTGCGTGCTGACGGCCACCTCGGCGCCCAGGCCAAACTGCCCGCCGTCGTTGAAGCGCGTGCTGGCGTTGACAAAGACCGCCGACGAGTTGATGGCATCCACAAAGCGCGTCGCGTTGTGCAGATCGTTGGTCAGGATGCCGTCGGAATGCTCCGAGCCGTGTTCGTAGATGTGCTCGATCGCCTCTTCCACGCCATCCACCACCTTGACGCCCAGAATCAGCGCCATCCACTCCTGGTCGAAGTCATCGGGACCGGCCTCCACCACCTGCGCCCCATGCGGATCGGCGCGCAGCGCGTCCCACGCGTCGCCCGTCGCGCGCAGTTCGACCTTGCAGCGCGCCATACGCTCGGCCAGCATGGGCAGGAACGCGCCTGCCACCGCACGGTGAATCAGCACCGTGTCGCACGAATTGCAGACGCTGGGGCGCTGCACGCGCGCGTTCTCCACGATGTCGAGCGAGCGGGGCAGATCGGCGCTGGCGTCGACAAAGAGGTGGCAGACGCCGATGCCGCCGGTAATGACGGGGATGGTCGCCTGCTCGCGGCAGAGCTTGTGCAGGCTGGCGCCCCCGCGCGGGATGATCATGTCGACATACTTGTCCAGGCGCAGCAGTTGCGTCACCAGGCTGCGGTCGGGGTTGTCGATATACTGCACCGCGTCCAGCGGGAAGCCGGCTTCCTCCAGCGCCTGCTGGATCGCCGCGACGAGCGCCAGGTTGCTGCGCAGCGTTTCGCTGCCCCCGCGCAAAATCACGGCGTTGCCGGTCTTGAGACAGAGCGTGGCAATGTCGATGGTAACATTGGGCCGCGCCTCGTAGATGACGCCGAGGACGCCCACCGGGATGCGACGCCGGCTCAGGCGCATGCCGTTCGGCAGCAACCGGCTCTCGAGTTCCGCACCGACCGGGTCGGGCAGCGTGGCCACCTTGCGCGTGTCGGCGGCCAGGGCACGGATGCGCGCTTCGTCCAGCATGAGGCGGTCGAGCATGGCCGGCGTCAGCCCCTTGGCGCGGCCGTCGGCCATGTCCTGGGCATTGGCCGCCATGATGGCGTCGATACGCGCTTCCAGGGCATCGGCGATCCGCTGTAATGCCGCATTCTTGGCGTCGGTTGTGTAGGTGGCAAGGCGCCGGCTGGCAGCGCGCGCCGCCTGTCCCATTGCAACCAGGTCAGTCGTACGGTCGGCAACCACAATCATCAGCAAACGCTCCTTCTTGCCGGGCATCCGGTCGGCAAATCTGGTGTACTTTACCACAAAGTGTGATGACTGCCACAAGAGGCCGTTGCGCAGCGGCTATGACAGGTTATCCGCGCTTGGATTGCACTGGCTCG
>WBZU01002454.1_pt1 | contig 12827 bp, 19 predicted proteins | sample 5204311 | NCBI WGS metagenome assembly WBZU01 (sample SAMN12344359, study PRJNA552823) | activated sludge metagenome | biome: Activated sludge suspended growth; feature: Nitrification reactor; material: Wastewater; isolation source: activated sludge from nitrification reactor of wastewater...
GGCCCGTCTGGAATCAAAGGCGGGGACTACAACGCCCACGCCGCCGCCACCTCCGAGGCCGCCCGCCACGTTGGTTGGGACCGCGGCCTGCGCCCCGGCCACGAGCCGATCGTCGTCGCGTCGAAACCCATGCGCGGAACCGTGGCCGAGACGGCACTGCGACACGGCACGGGCGGGATGCACGTCGACGCGTGCCGCATACCGCGGGGCGATGCGGGTGAGACGCGCAAGTCGACACGGACGGAACACGACGAGCATCGCAAGTATGGCCATGGTCTGGGCGACGGAAGCGGTGAGAGCATTACAATGGACGCCCGCGGCGGCTACCCGGCGAACGTCATCATCGACGAGGATGTCGCGGCGGACCTCGATGCACGGTCGGGCGTCCTGACGTCGGGCGCGCGGGCGGCGGGTGCGTACGACCAGCGCAACGGCGACGGCGTGTACAACGCATGCGCACCACGCGACCAAGCGCGCATCGACGCCAGCGAGGGTGGCGCCTCGCGGTACTTCTACACCGCCAAGGCCTCGACGTCTGAGCGCGACGCGGGCCTCGACGCGATGCCAATGTTGACAGGCGGCGAGCGGTCGAAGCGCGTAGACGGAAGCGCAGGTATCAACGGGTATGCAGGCGCACAGGGCGAGGCGCGCAATCCGCATCCAACGGTCAAACCCGTCGAGGCCATGCGAGAGTGCGTGCGCGAGGCCCTGTACCGCTATATCGCCCGCCTCGGGTCGCCGCCCGGCGCGTGGCACGAGGACGTCCGAATGCGCCCAGTCGTGCTCGACCCGTTCGCCGGGAGCGGGTCCACGGGCGTCGCGTGCATGCGCGAGGGGTTGCGCTTCGTCGGGTGCGAACTGGGCGAGCAATATGCAGACGTTGCCCGCGCCCGCCTGCAGCACGCGTACGCCCTCCCGCGCGAGTTAGGCGAACGGGTCGGCGGCGCCGTCGACGACGGGCGGCGTGATGGCGTAGGGCCCGCTCGCGGCGTCGTCGGCCAGCAGCCGCTGTTCTGACGCACGGGCGGCCGCGGCGACGCAGAAGCCTGTCGGATTGATGATGAAATTGATCCAGGATTTCACCGACCCAGGCGACCTCGTCCTCGACACACACTGCGGGAGCGGGACGACTGGCGTCGCGTGCCTGCGCCTCGGCCGACGATTCATCGGCATCGAGATCGATCCGGCGATGGCCGAGACGGCCCGCGAGCGCCTGCGGGCCGAGGAGCGGATGGTCGGGGTCGTGTCGACGCGCGCGGGTCAGGGAGCGCTTTTCCAATGATTGAATATGCCAAGGGCGACAGATGGGCCATCTACCACGGTGACAGCCTTGCAGTGCTGCCCAAACTTCCGCGCGTTCACGCGGTCATCGTCGACCCACCGTACAGCAGTGGCGGGGCGATGCGCGGCGATCGGATGGGGGACACCCGGGCCAAGTACCTGTCCAGCGATTCAAAGCAGACCGAGTACCTCCCGCAATTCGCGGGCGACAACCGGGACCAGCGGGCCTACCTCGCGTGGTGTGCCGTGTGGCTTGGCATGTGCTTGGACCTCGCCGCACCCGGATGTCCGATCTGTTGCTTCTCGGACTGGCGCCAGTTGCCGACCACGACTGACGCGCTGCAGGTCGGCGGGTGGGTGTGGCGTGGCATCCTGCCATGGGTGAAGCCGAACCCGCGGCCGGTCGCGGGGCGCTTCATGGGCGGTGCGGAATTTGTCGTGTGGGGCAGCGCGGGGCCGATGCGTGACACCGGACCCTGCCTGCCGGGGCATTTCAACATGAATCCTGACCGGGACCGTGAGCATGTTACGCAGAAGCCGGTTGTGTTGATGCAGGGGCTTTGCGAGGTCGCTGAGGTCGGCGGCATCGTGCTCGATCCGTTCATGGGGAGCGGCACGACGGGCGTCGGAGCGTTGCTTGGCGGACGTCGCTTTATCGGCATCGAGCGCACGGAGGAGTATTGCGCCATCGCTGCGCGCAGGCTTGCCGAGGCGTCCGGGGCGATGGTCGACCGCGCGGACGGCCAAATGGCGCTGGTCGTTGGCTAATGTCAGGCGAACGGGTCGTCGCCGACGACGGGCGGCGTGATGGCGTAGGGCCCGCTCGCGGCGTCGTCGGCCAGCAACCGCTGTTCTGACGCGCGGGCGGCCGCGGCGACGTCGTCGAGCGTCGCCTGGCGCGGGAGGTGCCGCCGCCACGCCTCCGGCCACGGCTTCCCGTACTTGCCGACCGTCGCGTCGGGGTCGACGGTCAGACGCACGCGGCCCTCGCCGATCGCCGTGCATGTCGCCGCGACGATCCACTCGCCCGGGTCGCTAACCCGCTGGGCCCGCGGAAGCGAACTGCTCACGCTCTGGCGGTGCGTCAGGAACGCGGCGGGCGACCCGGCGCGGGCGGCGAGCAACTCGAGCGAGAACTCGGCGAGCAGGTACTCGAACGCCAAGCGCATCGCGCCCTGCTCCGCCTCGCCGAACGCGCCGTGCCGGGCGACGTCGCGGCGGGCCTCGTCCATCGGGAAACGGCCCATGACGCCGATGCCCAGCGACCGGCCGTTCGTGGGACCGGCGTGCATCGTGTGGCGCTCCGTCGGGTGGACGAGCGCGACGACGGGGACGAACGCCCCGTCGCGCAGGCGGGCCACCCCGCACGACCCGTGGTAGGGCGCCTCGCAGGCGCGGGCGGCGAGCGCGAGGGGCACGCCGAGGAGTGACCTCGCCTCGGGCACCGTGCCGACCGCCGTGCCCCACTGGTGGACGAGGACGACGTCGACGTTCTCCGGGTCGCGCTTGACGCCCCGCGCCCACCCCTTGCCGCCCTCGGAGAACGGCAGCGAGGTCGCCGGGATGTGCCGCCAGTCGAAGATCTGGACACCGTCGGGGGTGGACGTGACGCGCGGGGCCAACGCGCCGCGGGGGTCGAATCGGAGTTTCACGGCGTCACCGCCTTCCCCGGCTCGATGGCGGGCGTCACAGCGGGCGCCCCGATCGGCGGGGGCGTCGTAGGCACACCGTCCACCGGCACCGGTTCGGGCGGGCACTTCGCCAGCGCCAGCGCGACCGCGAGGAACGCCGCACACATCCCCACCGCGAAACCGGCGATGAACCCCTGGCGGAATGACCGACGGCCCGCCAGATCGATCCGGTCAGTGACGTGCGGCGGCGGGGGCGATGCGGGCGGTGGTGCGGACGGGTCGACGGGTGGCACGCCCGCAGACTACGCTCGCGCCGTGCCGGGCCAGGACGACGACAGGCGGCGAACGGGGCGCCACGGGGTGGTGCCGCTGGCACCCCCATCGTCATTCTCGCCGCCCGCTCGCACGCCCGTGGCCGTGCCACCCGTCACCACCGCCGCCCCGCCGATGCGTCGCCGTCGACGCTCACCGACCCGCGTCCACCCGCGCCCCGCCGGGCCCCTGCTCCTCCTCGCCCCGCTGTTCGTCGTCACCGGCGCCGTCGGACTCGGGGCTCTCCACGCGTGGCTCGGCCTGCCCCTCGGCGGAGCGTTTGCCGCCGAACTGTGGGGCGTGGCGAAGAACCTCGGGATCATGTTGATCCCCTACATCCCGGCGGCCCTCGGCGTGCACAGGACGAACCGCGCGGCGCTCGCGTACGACCGCGAACTGGCGGCGGAAGAGGCCGCGAAGCGGTGGCGGCCCATCCCGCCCGTGAACAGGAGGCGCGACGAACGTGCGCTGGCGCGGGGGCGGACGGAGGCGCACGACGGAGGAGGCGACGAGCGCGAGGCCGGCGCGGGCGAGGACGATGTGCGGCCCGCGGACCCCGACGAGGAAGGAGACGACGATGACCACGACCACCATGGACGGGATCCCCGGGGCCGGACCCCATCCGCCCCGCGCCGCTAACGCCCGCAAGACCCCGCCGCCGTACGAACTGGGGGACGCCAAGTGGCCCACGGGGCGCCGAGGTGTGGCCCCGCCGCCCGCGCCGTCGTCGAGCTCGACCTGGCCCCGCTTGCGCGTCATGAGCGTGCTCGGCGTGCGGGTCGACTCGGACACCCGCCACGCGCCGCCGCCGTTCGTGTCGGCGCGCCTCGTCGTCGCCGCGATGTGGGTGTTCTTCGCCGCCGCGGGGGTCAACACGTTCTTGACGTGACGGAAGCGCGCGAGGCGATGCGCGGGGACATCGCCGCTTGCAACGTTTGTCCCATGTGTGCGACACGGCCGGCATGCACGACCACGACAACACCACGCCCGCCCGACCCCGCATCCTCGCCGCCTGCGCCGCGCTCGCCGCGCTCGCCACCGCGTCGCTCGCGTGCCCCCTCCCGGACGACCCCGACCCGAGCGGCACGACCGGCCCCGCGATGAGCGACGCGTCGACCACCGGCCTCTCCGCCGAGGAGACGGGCGCCCCTGTGACGACGGGTGGGACGATGGGTGGGACGACCACTGGCCCCTCCACCGACGACTCGACCACGCTGGGCGGGACCGACGCGACGACGGCGGGGGACAGTGCAGGTGAGTCCTCCAGCGACGCGACGACGGGCGTGCCCCTCTGCATGCCGGGTCCCGGCGAGGCCCTCGGCCCGTGCCGACCCACCCGCGACGACCAGTGCGACCCCGACCTGCTGTGCCTCACCACGCCCGACGGGTCGATATGTCAGCCGACCTGCGCGGACTGCCACGCAGGCGAGCACGACGCGTGCGTCGCGGAACTCGGCGACGACGGGTTCACGTGCGAGGCGGGGCAGGGGTGCCTGCTCCCGTGCGAGGACGACGCGGGGTGCCACGGCGGCGCGGTCTGCGGCCTGTACGCCGAGAGCGGCCCCGTGAAGGTCCAGTTCTGCGTGTGGCCGCGCCCCGAGACCCCGCCGGATCCCGCGTGCATGAACCTGGCGGCCGCGCGCTGCCCGACCGAGGCGTCGACGTTCTGCTGGGCGGTCGTCGAGGCGATGGAGGCGATCCCGAGCGGCGGCCTCCCGGAGACGCTCGAGATATGCGAGGGCGGCGAGGCATCCGCGTGCGAGGTGTGCGAACAGGCCCGTGTGCAATGCGTGTGGTCCTCCGTCGCGCCGATGAAGTGCGCCGACCTCGAGTCGACGTGCCTGTGTCTCGCCGCTGCGTTCAATGCACCGTGACGGACGGGCGCGGCGGTGCCGATACTGACACCGCCGACGCCACCGGCACCGATCAACTGAACCCGGCCACCATGTTCCCCGACTCGCCAGCGTTGAACTCGACGACGAGCGAGTCGGCCAACATGAAGTGAGCGCCGCCGTCCTTTGCGATCTGGTACGTCTGCCCGTTCGAGTTGAGGGCGACGACCTCAGTCAACACGACGTCGTTGAAGATCGCGGCCACCGGGAGCAGCGCCGGGTTCGGCGAGTAGGGGACGCGGATCGTGGCGAGTGGTCCGCTCACGCTTTCGACGTACCCGTACGAGTTCGGGTTCGGCAGCGAGTTGGCGAACGCGACCGCCTTCGTCACGAGGTATGACGGGAGGTCGAACCACGTCGAGACGGTGGTCCACGCCGGGTCCGAGAAAAGGAGGAGGTTGAATCGGATCCAGTCGCCTGCGACGAATGCCACGGAGCGAGGTTAGTACACCCCGGTGACACGGACCGACGCGTCGCGCACCACGATGCCGCTGCCCGCCGGGTTCTTCACCCGCAGTGTGAATGTCGACGGACCGGCGACCACGGCGCGGGGGACGGTGACGGTGTGCGCCGTCTGCCAGTTCGTGGTCGCGCCGGGGAGTTCGATGCCCGCGGTCGCCCCGTTGCCAGCGCCGGTGCGCGAGTAGAACGTGACGCCGTTGTGCTGGATCTCGTAGTCGAGGGTCGTGACGCCGAGGACCTGGACCCTCGGCGTGAACGTGACGGTGACTTCGACGGTGCCGGCGAACTTCGGGGCCTCGTCGCCGGTCATCAGGGCGGACGCGGCGGTCTGGTAGGCGGCGAGGGCGGTCGTCGGGGCTGAGACGAAGTCGAAGCCGTGGCACCACCCGCCGACGGTGTCGTGGAAACCGCGGTAGCCGACCGCGGTCGCCGACGACCGGATGAACTGCCGCTCCGTCGTCGACCAGTCCATCGCGCCGTCGAAGGTGTTGGCGGGGCGGGCGGCGATGCCGACGAACTTGAGGGCGGTGCGCGCGGCGTTGCCGGAGATCTGGAGCGCGTGGTTGGCCAACGCGATGAACTCCGCGGCGATGGCGGACCCGCCGACGTTGGCCCGGTAACCGCGCGCGGTCGCCGAGGGCCCGCCCCCGAGGGACACGTCGAACGCGATGCCGTCGGCGTGGAGGGTGCGGCCGCGGACCGAGACGGCGGCGGCGACGTTACTGCCGACCGCCTCGATGGCCCGGAGCGCGCCGGCGGCGGTGACGGACAGCGCCTGATTGAGGCCGCCGGAGAAGGACGACCCCGACGAGGAGAGCGCGGACCCGAAGAATTCGGCGGCGAGGCCGAACCCGGTCGCGCGGGCGGTGAGTCCGGAGTTGAGGCCGGCGTGGTCGATGCGGAGGCCGACGGCCTGCGTGGTGGCGTCGGCGGTGATCTTCACGCCCGCGTTGGTCCCCGAGTCCCCCAGGTCGAACATCGACACGGCGAGGCCGTTCGGGGTGTTGAGCGGGCCGGACATGGACGCGGCGAACGCGGTACCGCTCGAGGCGCCGACGTCGGACTGGACGACGGTTGCGCCGGTATCGCAGAAGAACAGGGCGGTGGGCGCGAGGGTGTTGACGCCGCGGACGTTGAAGGCGGTCTCGTCGTTGTTGTTGTCGACGTCGAGGCCGTGGAGGGTGGCGCGGCCGGTGGCGTTGGTCTCGACGATGTGGGCGTCGGGGAGGCCGAGGGAAGACCCGGCGAAGAGCCAGTCGCGGACCCACTTCGTGACCTGGAACTGCTGGAAGTTCTCGTGCTCGGCCGCCGTGGGGAAGTTGCTCCCCGGCCGGTGGCCGTCCGCGGCGATGCCGACGCCCGGGTCGGACTTGACGGGCGACCCGATGAAGGGGCCCGTGGTCCAGTTCGGGCCCACGCCCCACGCCTGCGGTAGAGTTACCGGCTTCGTCGCCACGCCGTCAGCGTACGGCGGTCACGGTTGGGAGAAGCCAGCGGGGCCTTCGCCGACGAGTTCTTCCCACGGCACGATGGCGTTGGAGTTCATCCACGTCGTGAGCATGACGTGGGCCTTTGCATGGATTTCGACCTCGAGGCCGGGCGAATTGCACACCTGGCACCGTACGGCCTCGGTCGGACTCGTTCTGCTTCCGCAATGGTGGCAAGTCGTCTTCATGTCAATCCATGCGGATGACGAGGCTGATCTGGACGCTGCGCACGCGCTCGGTCGGCAGCGTGACGGTCATGTCGAGGCCGGCGTCGGCGAGCACGTCGCGCAGGGCCGCGTGAGCACGCTCGATCGCACCTCCATCAAACGTCATCGGGAGCAACGCTCGTGCGCGCCTGGCGAATTCGTCGCGGACGTGCCGCTCAGCGAACCATGCGAACAGGCGGGCCTCCTCGGCGTGGTCGTCAGGTGGAATGAGGTCGCCGACGCGTCCAAGCACATGGTCCCTACCGGCGACCACGACGGCGTCGCGAAGGTTGATCCTCGTCACGCGCCCATCCTCCGCACGCGCACCGTCTCACCGTGACGGGCACGGATCGGGGCTGGGTCGGGCGTGTCCTGCAGTGGGTCGGCGGCCATCTGAGGGAACATGTCACGGAGGACAGACGCGGCGTCCACGGCGACGGCGGTGCGGCTCGCAGGCGTGACGAACACCCCGTCGACGTGATGCGAGGCGGGCGCACCAGCGAACCAGATGAGGAACAAGTCGACTTGCTGGTGGTCCTCGCAGACGAAGTCCCAGTGCATAGCGGACCACACGACGGCGGTGTCGACCTCGCGCTCGTCCTCATCGGGCCAGGCGCCCTGCCAGTTGGCGGCGGAGATGGTCACGGCGCGTCCTCCGTTTGATGTGCTGGGTCGGGCGTGCGGCCGCCACCGTAAGTGCCAGCGTCGCCTCTCGCTGATGCCGCGAGCACCGCCCGCGTCGCCCGCACGACGAGGATCGCGGCGACCTGCGCGGCGACCTCGGCGAAGCGCACCGCGTGGCGGGCGAGGTGCGACGAGAGAACCTGCGCGACGGCCTTCGCCTCGGCCTCCGAGCCGATGTGCACGCCCGGGACGAGGCGGACCATGCGCTTCTCGCGGCGCTCCCACACGCACCACCCGAGGCGCGGGTCCTCGCCAACACGAGCGGCGGTCCAGCGGCCCGTCGAGTCGACGAAGCGGACGCCGGGGACGTGACCGGGCGTTGAATCTGCAGCGTCGGTCCAGGTCAGCACGGGCGTCCCTCCGAGTCGAGTACGACGTCGCCTTCCATGAGCGGCGAAGCGTGGCGCCACCCGCTCACCGTCTCGGCCGCGCGCTCCCATTTGTTGATCTTCATGTTCGAGATCAGGATGGCGTCTTTCGGATCGTTGCGCGCATCGATCTCGGCGAGCGTCACCACGCGCATCCCGAAGTAGTAGGTGGGACTGCGGTTGACCTCCTTGCTGTCGAGGTCGTTCTCGCTGCGTGCTCTGGTGGTGAACACGAACGCGAACGGTGTGGCACCGTGGCGCTCGACGATGTCGCGGGCCATGGCCATCGCATCGCCGATGTTCCACGCGTCGATCGGCTTGCGGGTCTGTTCGGCGACGAACGTGCCAGGCGAATAGAATGTGACGAAATGGGCGGTGACAGTGCTCATGGTGTCACCCATACACGACACGCCGCCGCCCGTCAACTAGATCGGCACGACGTGCGCCCAGCCCGCCTCGTCGCCCCCGCTCGGGCCCTGCAGCGAGGAGAAGAACCCCGTGATCGGCACGGGTCCGACGAGCGACGAGAACGCCATCACCTCGCCGTCCCACGTCTTCGCCATCCCGTTGTCGCCCGCCACAGAGAACCCGCCGCCCTGGGGACTCGGCCGCTTGCGCATGAACTCGAGCGCCTGCGCCGTGTCGGCCATGTCGACCCCGCCGATCTCTATCGTCCAGTGTTTGTTCCCCCAGAACGTGAAGACGAGCGTGGGGACGGGTCCGAGGAGGAAACGGAGGATCTTGAGGCCCTGGTCGGCGGCGCCCCACGAGTGGTTCAGCATCCGCTTGGCGCGCACATACAGGCGGAACGTGTCGTCGTCCATGCCGTTGCGCTCGATGTCGTGGTACGGCCCCCAGTGCTGGTCGAGTACCCACCCGCTCGCAGTGTTGAGGGGCCACGACGTCGAGATGAACTGTTCGAGCGCTTCGGCGCGCACGTCAGCGATCTCGTAGAGGATCCGATGCCACTCAGCGAAGAGGTTCCGCTGGACACGCCGGAACAGCGTCGGGATCTTGCCGAGCAGGTCGTCGACGTGGGAGCGGAAGATCGGCACGGGGCGAGGCTAGGCGGGGTCACCTTTGTCGATGGGGAACAACGTGAGCACGCATCCCTCGAGCGACTTCCAGTCGAGGACCACGCCCGGGTTGATCTGGACGTTGATGTGCGCGTTATCCCCGAGATGGTCGTTTCGCCACGCAGCGCCCACGCTCGCGGACTTCCCGTCGGCGGTCTTGAGGCGGAGACGATAGTCGGGCGAGCGGCCGCGATCGCGCGGGTCTCGGTGCCCACTCACGGCGACACCTTGAACCCGCACAAACCACCGTACTCGCCGTCGGGACGCCACTCGCCCAGCGCCGTCACCCGCACACCCACGTCGGGCGCGAGGCCGTCTGGGTCCCACCCGCCGACGTCGGTGGGCGCCTCCAGCCCGAGGTTGGCGGTGTAGAGGGTGGCCGCCTCGGGGCCTGCATCGCCGACGAGGACGCGGAGGCCGATCTGGGGTTCGGTGCACCCGAACGCGTGGACGACCACGGCGCGAGAGTCGTCCAGGCCCGTCTCGCGGGACAGGTCGGCCCACAGGAGGCGGGCGCAGCGCGATGGCGGGGCGGCGGCGAGGGTGGCGCTGGCGGCGCGGTCGCCCTCCTGCGCGGCCTCGTACGGGGTCGTGGGGAAGTCGGCGGGCGGCGCATCGCACCCCATGGTCAATAGTGCGAGTGCACCGACCGCCGCCACCAAAACGACAACGGAGATGGTGAAATGGGCGAGGGTGCGATCAGGATCGTGCGTGTTGCTCATGGTGTTAGGTGTAGACGACACCGTGGCGACCTGTCAAGATGCGCGTATGGACAAAGAAACGGCACCGCCGGAAGTTGAGGACCGATGTGAATGGGACCCAGCGACAGGTGAACCTGGTTTTGAAAATACGGGATGCCCAAATAGAGCGACCCTGATCGTCGGCGCTGATGGATACATCCGTGTCTGCGATGAATGTGCGAAAGCCCCGCAACTCAGTCGCAAACGTGTGCGCAAACCAATCACGGCCCCGCGGTGACGTCGCCGACGAAGCACCGCGCCCTCTGCCGGCCGGTGAGCGCCACGGACGCGGCGGTCGCGTCGGGGTTCGTCGGCCAGAACGGGCCGAACGGGCCGAACGGACCGCCCTGCGCGGCACCCGTGGCGAGGCGCACCGCGAAGTTCGCCACGCCTCGCGGGGTGCCGTCGGGGTTGTTCGAGATGGGCAACTCATTGACCCGCACGTCGTTGTTCGCCTGCAGCGCGTCGATGAAGTCCGCCACGTCCTGCTCGAGTTGTCCCTCCGGGTCGCCCGTGTTCGGCCACCCCTCCCCGATGACGTAGTCGATGTCCACGCGGAACCAGACGTCCTCGAGGAAGTCGATGAGCACATCATGGTTGCCGCCCTCGACGTCCGTGATCACCACGAGGACTGGGCCATTCGTGTCATCACCCGCAGCCTTCGCCTTCCAGACGGCCAAACCCACAGCGCCCTGTTGAACGGTGTCCTCGACGACGACCCGGATGCTGTGCGGGACGTTGCCCGTCTCCGGGTCCACGACGTCGTGCGGGTTGTATTCGACGGAGCAGAAGTTCGCGCCGCCACCGCCGAGGTCCACGCTCGCCCGCACGATCGCCTTGATCGCGTCGGGGTTGCCGCCGCCGAGACCCCGCTGCGTCACCTGGTGGCGCGCCCGGAGTTGCGAGTCGGTCTCTCGCGGACGGCCGAGCGTCGCCGTCTGCCAGTTGCCGAACCCCTGGATGTTGGCGAGGGGCGGGCCATAGACGAGGGCACCTGGATTCGCCGCGACCTGCGGGCCGGGCACCTGCGCCTCGGCGAGGTCGATGAACGCCGGGTAGTCGAACACCTGCCCCGGCGGACCCGCCGAGGTGAGCGCGAACTGCCCGCCACCCCCCTCCTCGCGGACCAGCAGGCGGTGCCGGCCGGCGCTCACGGACCCAGGCGGCGATGTGCCGAGACGGTAGGCGGTCGGCGAGATCGGGAGGGATGGGGCGTTGATGCGGGCGACCAGCGCGTCGCGCACGGCGGCCCCGTCGTCGCCCGGTTGGACGGCGATGCTCGCGGGGGTGCCCCCGACGGTGACGGTGAAGAATTGCCCGGTGTAGGCGCCCGCGGCGAACGGGAGGACTTCGACGACGTAGGCGTGGGCGGGCGGCGCCGGGATGACCCCGCCGGTCAGGAGGGCCCAGGCGACGCCTGTGGGGGACGTGCGCACGAGTGTGTTGATGGGGACGGCGGCGCCAGCGGTGCCGTAGGCGGCCTCGAGCACGCGGGACGGGGAGGCCTGGACGCGCTCGGTGACGTTCTGGAGGAGCTGGTCGAGTTCGACGCCCTGGGCCGAGATGAACAGCGTGCGCCCGACTACGTCGACGTCGCCCTGGGCGGCGAGGTCGAGGACCTGCGCGAGCGCGTCGACGAACTGCCCGATGTAGTCGCCGGGGTTCGTAGCGAGGTTGGCGACGGCGACGAGGTCGGCCCAGTACGTGGCGATCTTGGCGCGGAGCGGGGCGTACCCGGGGAACACGTACCCGAAGCCATCGTCGCCCCAGGTGAGGCCGAGAAAGGTGACCGCCACGGGCGGAGGTTACGGGGACGCGGCCACGCCGACGCCCTCCGCGATGTCGACCAGTTCGCGCGCCGTCGGCCTCGTCCACGCTGGTGGGAACCACCGTGGTGCGGTCGACATGAACTGCGACATGTACGAGACGGTGAGGATCCAGAGGCCGCGATGCGACGGCGTGTGCTGGTGAAATGGGGAGTGTTGGTGCACGGGGGTCGCCCGCCACGCCTCGACGAACTCGCGGAGGCCCTCTAAGTCGGGGCACGCGAGGATGATGAAGCGCTCGCCGTCGAAGAACGCGACCATCTTCGCGCGCGTGCCGTCGACTGGTTTCGTCACGGCGACACCCCCGGGAGGGCGACCTGTGTGGGCTGAGCGACAACGATGCCGGGGACGACGCGAAACTCGATGCGGGTGACCTCGGTGTCGGCCTTGCAGTTATTCGCATCGAGGAAGAACTCGTCCGGGGACATGTCGGGGAAGCCTTCTGCGATACAGTCGACGGCGTCGACGGCGTCGATGCGCTCCCGGCGGACGCTGACCACCTCTATCTCGGCGAGGACGTCGACCTTCTCGCCCAGTCGCAAACCCATCGCCTTGCGCACGGCCTTGAGGCGGTCGCCCGGTTTGAGGTTCGCCCAGCCGACGCGGCGAGTGACGGTCTTGCTGCCGTCGAGCAGTTGCGCCGTGGTGAGCGCGAAGGACATCAGGCGCATGGCGAACCTCCAGGCGTCAATCCCGTTCGCCGCCACGTGACGGACATCCGCGTCCCGTCGCCAAGTGGATCGTGTGGTGGCGACGCAGGCGGACCGCCAAACAAGTCGAGCGGTGTGGGGCCTTCGGGCGGCAACAGTCGCACGATTCTGTGTTCGGCATTGCGTGATGGTCCCACCATCACCACGCCGTC
>WBZU01002113.1_pt2 | contig 12815 bp, 11 predicted proteins | sample 5204311 | NCBI WGS metagenome assembly WBZU01 (sample SAMN12344359, study PRJNA552823) | activated sludge metagenome | biome: Activated sludge suspended growth; feature: Nitrification reactor; material: Wastewater; isolation source: activated sludge from nitrification reactor of wastewater...
AACAATGAAAGCAGCAGCAAAATCCTTAACAGTTCTTATCAGCTTAAGCTTGATACTTGGAACAATTTCTTCCTGCAAGAAAAAAGACAAAGAAGAAGCAGAACCAGAATTGGATTCCCAAACTAAACAGTTTAACGACGATGCCAATAACTATAAATCCGAGTCGGATGAGGTTAGTGATGATATTAACAATTTTATCAAGGATGTACCTGCTTTTGGTCGGGTTTCTGGAACTGCATCGAGTCCTATGTGTGGAGTTACTGTAGATTCTTCCCAACTAGCACAGAAAATTTTGATATTTAACTTTGATGGAATTACTCCTTGTTCAAGTCCTTCGCGCACTAGAGCCGGACAAATTAAAGTGCAACTTACCACCGGTGTGCATTGGAGCGACGCAGGTTCAGTTTTAACTGAGACTTTCATTAATTTTAAAGTAACTCGACTAAGCGATAACCGCTCCGTAACCATTAACGGAGTGAAAAAAATAACCAATGTGAATGGAAATGACTGGTTAGGATTTTTGGCCGGTACTGCAAAATTAAAATACCGTGAACGTGCCTTAAACGTACAAGTTAAATTTGACAATTCCCAGGTTGCCACCTGGAACAGTGCACACACACACGAATGGGGGTATACACCATCTAATCAACGCATCGAATTTAAAGCCGATGGCGATACTAGTTTGAATGGTTTTAACACAGTAAGTGCATGGGGCGTTAATCGTTTTGGGCAAGCATTTACAACCAATTATACTAGCCCTTGGTCATCGAATAGTTATTGTGGATTTTGGCGTCCGGTTTCGGGAGGATTAGTGCATCATGTTAATAATTCTGATTTTACCTTAACACTCGGTGTGGATCAAAATGGGAATCCCAGCACCCTAAATTGTGCATACGGATTTAAAATAACCTGGACAACTGGAAACAGCAATGGTAGTGCTGTGTTTAGTTATTAAAAAAAAATCATTGATTGAAAAAGCTGTCTTTTATCGACAGCTTTTTTTTTGTAGTCTAGTTTTGAGTTTAAACTTCTAGTAGTAATAATTTGTTTTTATTTCGTAAAGAAATCTTTCTGCAAGAAATTCGACCGATAAAATTATTTTTCGCTTCAATCGATTAACTTTGTGCACCTATACACAATGAACCGAAGTAAACTATTTGTAATCCTTTTCATTTTGCAGTTGATGTGCATTGCTTCCCTAAAAGCACAGTGCATTTATATAAATGAAATACTCATTAATGGACCAGGTAGTTGTGATGGTGGTTGCAATCCTAATACCGAGGAGTGGACAGAATTGTATAACGATTGTTCATCCCCTGTAAATATTGGTTGTTATGTACTTACTGATGGTGAATTTACAGTTACTATTCCGGCTGGGACTATTTTAGCGCCCTATGATTATTACGTTATTGGAAGCAACAATTCAGGAGGTGTTGTTGATTTAAATATTGCTACATGCAATTGCACTTCCGGAACTCTTGTTGGAACCTATAGCAATACCGATGAACAAGCAATCTTAGTAAATCCATCCGGAGTTATTGTGGATGCTGTATATTGGGGAGCAGGAGATTTTCCGGTTAGTATTTTAGCTGCGCCGGTTGGCAGCTGCGGTGCAGTAAATATTAATGTTCCTAGTCCGGGTGCTATTTTTAGCCAATTAGCTACCGGTGGAGCAAATGGCTGCAGTATGGCTCGCGATTGCGATAGCAATCCTACTTGGGTAACTCGATGCGGTTCGGCAATATCCATTAACTCGAGTAATGGTTCAGTAGTTCCAAAATTTTCATGCAGCGATTCAACAATTTGTCCGGGTACTTGCATTAGTTTTACTGACCTCACAAGTGGAAACCCGAGTAGTTGGAACTGGACCTTTGCTGGAGCAACTTCAGCCACTAATAGTTCCTCCGTAAAAAACCCAAGCAATGTATGTTACAATACACCGGGCAATTTTCCGGTGACTTTGGCAGCAACAACCATTTGTGGAAGCATAACGGTTTCTATGCCTGCATTTATACATGTTACTGCTTTGCCGGTTCCATTGATAACTCCTGCCGGTGCATTAAACTTTTGTACCGGTGGTTCGGTAGTATTGCAATCGAGCACAGCTCTAAATTATCAATGGTACTTAAACAATACCATAATTGTTGGAGCTACGCAGCAAAATTATACTGCTACACAAGCTGGAAGTTACACAGTTAAAATTAAAGATGGTACCTGCACTGCAACCTCATTACCTGCTGTGGTAGTAGTATCTGCACAACCCACTGCAAGTATAACTGTGAATGGGTCAAGCACCATTTGCGCAGGAGGAGCAACTTTGTTGGAAGCAGGAAATGGTTTCACATCGTATCAATGGCTTTTAAATAATGTACCAATTACCGGTGTACAAAATTCAAACTACACAGTTTCAATAGCCGGCGATTATAGTGTAATTGTGAGTAATACGGGAGGTTGCACAGATACTTCAGCTAAAACAGTAATTAGTTTTTCAAGTGGATACACGGTAAACATAATCGCAACAGATACCATCTTTTGTGAAGGAAAAAATGCAACGTTATCAATTAATGGAAGCTTTCCAAATGTACTTTGGTCGACCGGACAAAATACAACAAGTATAGCGATTAGCGACAGCGGTAGTTACAGTGTGGTTGTTTCAAATAATGCGGGCTGCGTAGGTAAGGATACAGTAAAAATAAAAGTTGTTCCTTTACCTACTATTCATGCAGGAAATGATACTATAGGCGATTGTGCCAACGGAATTATGTTACATGGAAGTGGTAGCGGTTCTATTTTTTTGTGGTCGCCTGCTGAAACATTAAGTAATCCAAACATTCCTAATCCCATTGCGACCCCAACCGAAACTACTACCTATTTGCTCACCGTAACCGAAAACAATTGTACTATATTGGATGAAGTTACCATAACGCTCGATTGTGGTAATTTGTATTTGCCTACTTCCTTTTCACCTAATGGCGATGGGAACAATGATATATACAAAGCTATAGGCAACAATGTAAGTAGTTTTGACTTGCGCATTTTTAACCGTTGGGGAGAATTGGTTTTTACTAGTACAAACGTTGCTTTGGGTTGGGATGGAACCTATTTAAATGCTCCAGCACCAGAGGGAGTTTATGTTGTCAAAGTAAAAGCATTTAACCCGCTTGGGAAATCGTTGTTTGACGAGAAGGAAAGAAAATCAACTATAACTCTATTCCGTTGATTTAGGCAACCAACTGAGTTTACATGCAGTTATATTATTTCATAATTTAGTCATCATGAAACATTTTACAGAAACAAATATTTCTAAATCAAGTTTGAGAACTACTTGCTTTCTATTGTTTTTTATGCATTTGATTGGTTTAAGTTTCCAACTAATGGCTCAAACAAAAAGTGTATTTCCACAAATATTAGTGAATCAACAATTGACAGCAGCCATTAAAAATGGAGTACAAACTGCCTCAATTCCCTCAATCAAAAAAGAACTACTCTCCCATTCAGTGAAATCTTTATTGAAAATAAAAGAACAACAAGTTTCTATTTTACAAAGTGTGCCAAAGAACAGTTCCGCACAAAATAAATCATCGGTAATTGATACCTTGGTAGTTGGTTTTATACCAAACGATACTGTTGTAATAAGCGGCAATTATTCGCATACAGGTCCAATCTATGTTTTTAATGATGGGGTACTTTATTTTAAAAATGCAACGGTAACCAACATTGGCGAAATTTATGTTTTTGGCCATGGAAAACTCTTTGCCGACTCTTCATCACTCACATTTCCACAAAACTATTTTTATGAACGCTCGTTACTAGTTGTTCAAAATGGCTATTTACGAATGCAAAATTGTTCACTGAATTACAGTGGCTATTCACACAATTTATTTTTAGCGGATAGCGCAGTAGTTGAAATGACTTCTATACATCAAAATGATTTTACAACTTGTGGATTATTTGGAAGCCCCAATTTACGTATAGATGGATGTAACTTAACCGGAGAATATATCTTATTTGGGAATTCAACTACCCATTTTTCGAATGCCGACACTTTGTTACTTTGGCATCATGTGCCGGATAGTGCAATTCTAAATTATTCCTTTCCTTCAGGGGATACAGTGTTACATTATGAGTTCAATTCTGGAATTGCCGGTATAAATGGAATTGAATATTCAGTTACTGTTGATACTTGTAGTACGGTGTGGTGGGGATTAATGCCGGTAAACGGTTCAGATGTAACTATTTCAAATTCAAAAATCAGAGCTATCGGTGCTTGGTTTGAAAGAGGTGATACAGCTTCCATCAACGGTTTGTATAATAATTCTACTTATGTAAACTATGTGATGCCGGTAAACGATCGCAATTTGCATTTAGTAAATAGTACTGTTCAAACGTGGAGTTTGTATGCTTTTGATTCATCACAGGTTTCAATTAGCAACGCTCAATTGGGTGAAGTTGGATGTCAAAAAAACTCATCGGTACTATCCAATAACTTTATTTTGGATGGTAGTGGTGGATATTTTTGGGCTACGGATACCAGCTTTATTGTGGCAAATAATGTAACAGTTTATTCAACTGTAAGAAGCGAAAAAAATGGAATATTTATAGTGGGATACAGTTGGTTGCCATTTATGCCTCCTATGGCAATTGGCAATAGTTTAATGGTAAGTGTGCAAAACAAATTGGTTCAAGATCCTATTGCATATGATAATAGCAATGCATGGCTATTAAACATTGCTACTACAGATACCGCATTTATTGATACAAATTTGACGATTATCGGTTCGGCTTGGCTAGATCAGGGACCACAAGGTGGATGGATGGATTTTAGCAAGTTTAGTATTTCCTATAAAGCTTTAGCAGATACAAACTGGCTGCCAATTGTAAGTGATTCAACAACAGAAATTCGGAATGCTACATTAGCTAATTGGAATGTATCCAGCGTAAGTCCAGGAGTATACTTGTTGCGTCTGAGTTCCTACAATACTTTAGGAGACAGTATTGAATGTATAAAGGCTATTACATTACTACAAAATAGCATTGGGGTTAACGAAAATTCCTTTTCAGAAATTCGTTGCAAAGTTTTTCCCAATCCTACGGATGAGCTAATTCAATTCGAACTTTCAACAGTTCAACCGGTAGCAATTGAATTAAGTATATACACAGAATTAGGAAAACAAGTTGTTTCAAAAAAGTACAAACTTGAATCAGGAACTAACAGAATTGAACTAAAAAATAACCTTGTTTCTGGAAATTACTTTTACACAGTTCGTGGGAGTAATAAGCAAAGCCAAGGAAAAATTACGATTTATTAAAGCCGCTTAGATTTCCTTTTTGGGATTCATTAAGTTATTGCTATTAATCGCCATCATTTCTTTCATGGTGCGTTGCATATTTTCGGGACTTCCATCGAGAAAAATAAAATTTCCCTTTCCGTTTTCAGCAAAATGCTTGATAGATTCGGCCCACATCGAAAATAAAATTACAGAGGTATCCATGTTGGCTTGCTGCATTTCTTTAGCTGCCGAACTCATGCCTTTTGCCACCTCTTCACGAAACAAAGCAACACCTTGTCCGCGCAATTGAGCAGCCTGTCGCTCAGCTTCGGCGGCAATTTTTATGGCATTTCCTTCGGCTTCAGCAGCTTTAGTTTTGGTAATGAGTAAAGCCTGACCTTCATTTTCGGCTGCAGCTTTTAAATTATTGCTGGCAACAACTTGTGCCATGCTTCGCATAATTGCCTCATCAAAAGTGATGTCGTTGAGTTGCAAATCAATTAAATGATATCCCCATCCTTCTAAGGTTTGGTCAATTTGTTCCTTTACGTCTTCAACAATTTCACGGCGTAGTGAAAGCACTTCCGATTGCTTTTTGGTAGCAACAAAACCACGAATACTTCCTTCAACGGTGCGTATTAAAGCTTGCATCAAATTACGTTCATCTAAAAATTTAAAGGCAACATTTTTTATAGTTTCTTCATTTTGATTCAGTACAGCATACAGTAGCATGGCTTTAAAATACACATTCGCCTGATCAATGGTAGTTGCTTGAAACTCTAGTTCAACCGAGCGATTTTGAATAGTTACACGTTTATTAATTACTTCCACGAACGGAATTTTCATATTTAATCCCGGCCCGAGTATACGTCGGTATTTTCCAAAAATTGTTACAACACCAATTGTTCCTTGTTGTATAGTTACAAACGACAAAAACAAAATTGCAAGAATAAGAATAGCAGTAATAGCAGATAGTAGTTGCATGGTTTGATGATTAAATTTTATTTAAAGATAAACTATTTTATTGAGCCATGTTAATTTGTTAAAAAAAAGTAAGCACCTTCTGAGTTATACTATAATTACAGGTTTTAGAATTTTGTTTTTAATATATTTGCGCCCCTTTAGTAGTCGAAAAAAATGAAAAATAAAAGTATATATCTGGGAATTTTAGTAATACTGTTGCTTGCAGCAGGATTGTATTATTTTAAAAGTGGTTCTAAAACCAACACCCTAAAGAAAGAGCTCAGTAATTTTGCTGTGAAGGATACCGCCAGTATTACTAAGATTTTTATGGCAGATAGATCCGGCAAAAAAGTAACGTTAACAAGAGTAAATTCAGGCGAGTGGCAGGTAAATGAAAAGTTCAAAGCAAAATCTTCTGCTATGAACACCTTACTCGAAACTATTTATGGTATTACAGTAAAACAAACAGTACCAAAAACGGCTTTTAATACAGTTGTAAAACGGTTGGCAACAGAATCGGTTAAGGTTGAGATTTATCAAAACAATGAATTAACTAAGACCTATTATGTTGGCGGACCAACATTAGATTTTTATGGGACTTATATGATTCTTGAAAATTCATCGGTGCCCTATGCTATGTGGATTCATGGATTTGAAGGATACTTGACGACACGCTACTTTTTAGAAGAAAATTTATGGCGAAGCAATTATTTATTTCCCTCAAGCCCATTGGATTTAGCTTCTATCAAAATAAACTATCCTAAAAATACAGATTTATCTTTTGAATTAAATATTCTTCCTGATGCATCGAATTCAAAAGCCGTAAGTTTTGAGGTGAAGTCGCTTAAAACAGGTAAGTCAGTTAATTTTGACGAGAACGCCGTAAAGGCATATTTACTTGATATTAAAGAAATTTCTTTCGACAATATTGCCAATAAAATGGATCCAAAAACAAAGGATTCAACCTTAGCTTTACCCATTCTTCATGAAATATGGGTGAAAGATATACATGGCAAAACAACGCATATTAAGACCTATCCCCGCAAAGGACGCAATGGACAATTGGATGAAAAAGGCAATCAGCTTCCTTATGACTTAGACCGCTTTTATGGTGCTGTTGATGCTGAACCTGATTTATTTACCTTGCAATATTACGTATTTGATAAATTGCTCAAACCACTTACCTATTTTGAGCGTTAATTTGTTGAAAAAATGTAATAACTCAACAAGCCAGCTTCTCTGTAAATGTTGCCAATCATTTATATTTGCCACTTAACTTTATAAAACTAAAAACAACGTATGAAATTTATAGTATCGAGTTTGACTTTAATGAAGCACCTTCAGCATATTGGAGGAGTATTAAACTCAAGCAATTCGCTGCCTATTTTAGATAATTTTTTATTTGAAATTGAGAAGGGAGAGATGACGGTTTCAGCATCCGATTTGGAAACCACGATGAATACCAAAATTGCCATTAAATCGGAAGAAAGCGGAAACATTGCAGTCCCTGCCAAAATGTTGATGGATATGTTGAAAAAACTACCTGAAACTCCACTTTCATTTTCAATAGATGATAAAACCTTTGCAATTGAAATTTCAGCAGGAGAAGGAAAATACCGATTAACAGGCTTCGATGGTAATGAGTTTCCTAAAGTTCCTGCCATAGCCAAGCCAAGTACTATCAAAATTAATTCGCACGTAATTGCAAACGCTATAAACAAAACTATTTTTGCTGCAGGTAATGATGATTTGCGCCCTACTATGAGTGGTGTTTTTTGTCAACTGAGTGAACAAAATATATTGTTTGTTGCTACTGATGCTCACAAATTGGTGCGCTATACACGCAGCGATTATAAAGCACCTAAAACTGCTGCTTCGTTTATTTTGCCCAAAAAACCTCTTAATCTCATTAAGGGAATTTTAGCTGCCGAAGATACAGAGGTTACCATGGTGTATAACAACACCAATGCTTCTTTCAGCTTTAATGGCATTAATTTAATTTGTCGTTTAATTGATGGAAAGTATCCAAATTACGAAGCTGTAATTCCAAAAACCAATCCTAATAAACTAACCATCGACCGAGTAGCTTTGCTTAATTCAATTGGGCGTGTAGCTTTATTCGCTAATAAATCAACCAATCAAGTTCGATTAAAAATTACAGGCAGCGAATTAAGTATTTCAGCTGAAGATTACGATTACAACAATGCTGCGAATGATCGTTTAACTTGTAGCTATGTTGGAGAAGATATGGAAATAGGATTTAATTCAAAGTTCCTATTAGAGATGCTAAGCAACCTTGAAAGCGATAATGTTATTATTGAAATGTCGGCACCGAATCGTGCAGGAATACTTTTACCAGCCGAGAATGAAAATAAGGAAGAAGATATACTCATGCTTGTAATGCCTGTGATGCTCAATTCTTAAACTTATTAGCTATTACAAAAACAGCTTGCAATTCTCTATTGCAAGCTGTTTTTTTTTGAGGTCAACTAATGGTCAAGAAAAGATAAATGAAGCTATCTTATAATTAGTGTATTCAGAATTTTTGACTAAACACTTTTTATAGCTAAACAAGGTTAGCTGCTTCACCAAGATTGTAGCTAACTTCACTTGTTTCCAAGAAAATATACCAAGCTAGTAATTGTCTTTTTAAATTGTAGTGTGTAATAAACTTCTTCAAGCAAATCAAAATGCACTCAAAGATTGAATTTGGTACATAAGGAATGCATTAAAAATAACCCATCAAATCGATTGTAACTACTTTAGAGGCTTCATTATAAATTAATACACATAAAAAAAGCTGCATTGGTTAAATGCAGCTTTTAATTTGTAAGGCTAATTAATTAAAACTTAGCTCGTACTCTTCGTTTTTTGTACTTGCTACGAGATACATAGCTAGATTTGCTTCTGTAGTATTTGCTTTTACCTTTCAGCACATATCCAAGTTTAAGTTGTAACAACATATAGGAATCGTTGTGTGTGTCATCTCCACGTTTTTGTTCACCTGCTTTTTCATCACCTGCTTTTGCAGCTCTTTCAGCATCGTAACCATAATTTTTACCATTGGCAGCAACTTCACTGCGATTTGGATCATCATCCGGGCGCTTATCACTCTTATCGTAGAAATATACTTTTTGCAAATAACTTGCTGAAGTTTTATCTCCTGCGGGCTTCTTGAATCTTTCAGGATTAACATAAACTGTACTAACATCATCAAGGTAATCGGTAAAGGTTGTTCTCCAACCTAATTCGATTCCAATACGATAGGTTCGGTTAAGTGTATAACTTGCACCAGCGCCTAAAGGAAATGCAATTCCAGATAATTTGTATTTAGCTGCTTTTCCGGTAGTACCTTGACCTTCGGTTCCAAGTGGTTGTAATTTTACCCAATCGCCATTTGCATCGGTTCCTTTGGGATTGTGATGAAACCAAGCGACCCCTCCTGTAACATAAGCTCTAAAATCTCTTTTTGAACCTCCACGTCCTCCTCCTCTGCTACCACGACCTCCACGACCTTTCATTCCATTGTTTTGATAAAACACATATTCTCCCAATACACCTAATTCAATAATGTTATTTTTAAAATCCAATCTTCTTCCGTTGCGTGCTGGATTTAATGATAATGTATCAGCTCCGCGTATAATCAAGTGATTGAAGGTACCGGTTACAAAAATTTTAGGCTTTACTTTGTAACGAAAATAAATTCCTTCATTGGTGCGTGTTTGACTCAATTTCGTATCCATCACAAAATCTCTGCGGGTTTTTTCCTTTCCGCCAATTTCGCCCAAATAGGAAGCACCACCAAGCATAATCCCAACTTCCTTTTTATACTGCCCAAATACGAGGGAAGGAAGTGAAATAACAAGAGCAATAAGTATAATTTTACGCATTTCTGAAATAATTATTTTAATTTGCTTTTTCTAGTTTAATCGAATTTTGACAAAAATATAAAATTAATCTTAAAAAAAAAGTCTTATCAGCTAATTCTACTAAAAATTTACACTTAAAAATATGAACAAAAATGTGCTAACAAATTTATTGAATATTAAGTATCCTATTATACAGGGAGGAATGATTTGGTGCAGCGGCTGGCGGCTTGCATCAGCAGTAAGTAATGCCGGTGGCTTAGGCTTGCTTGGTGCAGGTTCGATGTATCCGGAGGTGCTTAAGGAACAGATAGTAAAATGTAAGGTAAACACATCTGAGTCATTTGGTGTGAATGTGCCTTTACTTTACCCCAACATTGATGCCCACATGAAAATAATTATGGATTCAGGAGTGAAAATAGTTTTCACATCTGCCGGAAATCCAAGTACTTGGACTGCCTTATTAAAACAAGCAGGTATTACTGTTGTGCATGTTGTATCAAATACCAAATTTGCAAAAAAAGCCGAAGATGCCGGAGTAGACGCCATAGTGGCAGAAGGGTTTGAAGCCGGAGGACACAATGGGCGAGAAGAAACTACCACCCTTTGTTTAATTCCGATAATTCGTGAAGCTGTGAAAATTCCAGTGATTGCTGCCGGAGGAATAGGGTCGGGTAATGCGATGCTTGCAGCAATGGCACTAGGTGCTGATGGTGTACAAGTTGGAAGCAGGTTTGTAACTTCTGAAGAATCGTCGGCACACCCAAATTTTAAGCAAGCTATTATTGACGCAAAAGAAGGCTCAACAGTGCTGACATTAAAAGAAATTACCCCGGTACGTTTACTTAAAAACGATTTCTACTATGAACTTGCCCTTGCTTATGAGAAATGCGCGAGTGTGGAAGAATTGAAAACGATACTTGGGAGGGCTCGTGCTAAAAAAGGTATGTTTGAAGGAGATATGCAAGCAGGAGAATTGGAAATTGGTCAAATTTCGGGAAGCATACACACCATTAAGCCCGCAGCGACTATTATTGAAGAAATGATACGTGATTTTGAAACCGGTAAAAAGCGTTTAGCTCAAATTAATTGGTAAAGCGCTTACACCTCATCAAACAAGTGTTCGCTAGAAACCAAAACACTTGCGAATCCTACAACTACTCCACCTACTCCCTGCTCCAACATTTGCCAGGCACAATCAAACATAATGTTGCCTAAAGTCATGGTGCGTGTAAATGAAACTCCAATTACTAAAGTTATCATGTAAAGTGAAAAACCAAAGGCGACACCTACCAGTAAGCCTTTTCTTAAGGGTTGCTTTTTTAAAGAAGCAATACTATCCAACCGGTGATGTGAATAAACTATGGCAATTCCCATTGAAATAATGAGGTATACCATAATTGCTATTACAAAAAATACTTGCTTGGGATAGTTCAATCTGGAAAAATCGTTTAAAAATACTCCGTGCCAGAGGTACGACAATGAAAACATAATTATTGCCGACATAATCCAGGAAACAAAAAAGCGTTTGGTAAGTAATTTCATGCTAAAAATAATCCACTATTTTGAACGAATTAAATGGTACTGCAAAAATACGAAAAATTCGATTACGAAACTGTAATTTCGATAGACCGCAAAATAAAACGATAACAGAATTTTTGCTACATTCGCTTCAATTTCACACACAATAAACCATCGCTATTCCTTTATGATAAAGCATCTTCCAAATATTCAACACCTTAACTCAGATAACTTCTTTTTAATTGCCGGTCCTTGTGTTGTAGAAACAGAAGCAATTGTTTTTGAAATTGCTTCTACAGTAAAATCACTTTGTAACGAATTACAAATTCCGTATATTTTTAAAGCCTCCTATCGAAAAGCAAATCGCTCACGTTTAGATTCATTTACCGGAATTGGTGATGAAAAAGCACTTGAGCTCATCGCTAAAGTAGGACAACAATTACAATTGCCTACCCTTACCGATATACACACAGCTGAAGAAGCAAGCTTAGCGGCAAAATACGTTGATGTATTACAAATACCAGCTTTTTTGTGCAGACAAACCGATTTATTGGTTGCAGCAGCAAAAACCGGTAAAACCGTGAACATTAAAAAAGGTCAATTTTTAGCACCTGAATCCATGAAGTTTGGTGTTGAAAAAGTACGCCAGTCGGGAAATGATAATGTATGGCTAACCGAACGAGGGGCTATGTTTGGCTACCAAGATATGATTGTTGATTTTCGTGGAATTCCGGAAATGCAAAAAAATAATGTGCCGGTAGTGCTAGACATCACCCATTCGTTGCAACAACCCAATCAAAGCAGTGGTGTTACCGGTGGAAAGCCCGAATTAATTGCAACCATCGCCAAAGCCGGAATTGCCGTTGGAGCCGATGGAATTTTTATTGAAACTCATCCCGATCCTTCAAAAGCCTTATCAGATGGCGCCAATATGCTTCCTTTAAACAAACTAGAGTCCTTGTTGAAACAACTAATAAAGATTAGAAAAGCAATTCGTTAATGCATCCATTTTCAAACAAAGTAGTTTGGATTACAGGCGCCAGCTCGGGCATAGGAGAAGCTTTGGCCTATGAATTTGCAAAATTAAATTGCAGCTTAATACTAAGTGCCCGCCGGTTGAATGAACTGGAGCGTGTAAAAAATAATTGCACAGTTGATGCATCCAAAATTATTTTGCTTCCATTTGATTTAGCTG
>WBZU01001863.1_pt1 | contig 12814 bp, 7 predicted proteins | sample 5204311 | NCBI WGS metagenome assembly WBZU01 (sample SAMN12344359, study PRJNA552823) | activated sludge metagenome | biome: Activated sludge suspended growth; feature: Nitrification reactor; material: Wastewater; isolation source: activated sludge from nitrification reactor of wastewater treatment...
TCCAGCCCCTGGTCATCAGCCAGAGCGCGCCGACAGGCACCGTGCAGGCCATCGATGCACCGGCAACGGTCTACACGACCACCGGCACGATTTCCACGGAATACTTCTTGCAGCCCCCAACGGCTCCCGAATATGTTTGGGGCGACTGGTGGGGTACCTCGACGAACTGGTACCGGCAGCACATCGACATCGCGCTCAACCATCCCAATCGCTGGAATGGGAACGGATCCGATTGCAATACCACAGAACAATATGCCGGCCAGTGTATCCAGCCCAACCTGCCCCAATTGACGGCCTTTGGCGCGGCCAGCGACGAGCCCTACATCAGCCAATGGCACCACATGCGCGGGTTGCTCGTTACCGTCGGCGCGCCAGGCGGGCCACAGCGCGTTTCGGCCCAGGTGGGTGACGCCATCTATTTGCAGGCGCGCGTCTACAACTACTCGCTCGTGCCCATGGCCGCAAACGACCAGATCAAGGTACAGTTCTACCGCCAGGGCTACGAAGACTCGGCGTTAATCGGCGATGCCGTGCTCATCACCGAAACGACCGTCGCGCCGCTGCCGGCCTTTGGCAACGGCGCGCTCACCCCCAACTGGACGACGGCTACGGCTGAATTCACGGCCACCGAGGCGCTGAGCGGCACCAACCAGGTCTTCTGGGTCGTCACCTGGGCAGAAGATGGCAGCGGGAACATGGTGCAAGAGGTCGAAGGTCATGGCCTCACCGCCAAACCCGGCACGTTGACGTCGATCGTCGATGTGCCGATTGAGGCCGGACCCGTCGTTTCGACCACCACCGGCAGCGGCATCACATCGTTCAGCAACAACGTCGGTCTCTTCCATCTGCCCTTCTGCATCGGCGTCTGTGCGAACACCGAACTGGCGGCGCCAAACCCGCCAGCCGTGAGCATCAACAATCTAAACGTTGTGCCGCTCGGCAACCAGAAGCTGCCACAGTATGTGATTTCGGCTGAAATTCAGACCACTAACGGCGGCGCCGAGGCCGTGTTGGTCTCACTTGTCGAGGAGGACGGCATCAAGCGTACTGTCTTGAATACGGACATCCTGCCCTTCGTCGCCGACAACAACAGCCAGTTGATCCGGATGCCCTTTACGCCAGTGCGCTGCAGCACCCACAACCTGTTGCTCGAAGTGCGCTCGCACAATGCCGGCTCAACCGCGCAACGCTTGGCCATCGACGCCGATTGCCGCGCCTATCTGCCTATCATCAAACTTGGGCAATAAACGCCCGCATCTACTCTAGACTGGACATGCGTAATCCAGACAAACACACAAAGGAGCACCGTTCTCATGTTTCGTAACCAATCCGCACCCAATCAATATCTGTGGACGCTGGCCATTCCGGCGCTTGTGATTCTGGTGTTGCTGGGCTTCGCAGCCAAACCTGCCTTTGCCCAGGATTTCAACTTCGGTACCATCGACGATCCGCTCAACGGCGACTACGAACTTTTCACCGTGGACGATCTCGTCGTTGCGCGCACGAATCCGGAAAACAACAACACAACCTCGTCGGCGCTCAACTACATCCTGGAGACAGAGAATTACACGATCAGCAGTCAAAGCATACTGGACGCCGACAATCCCCCGTGCTGGATGACCAGCGGCCCCCAACCGCAGCAGACCCGGATCGGCCGCTTCTTTGCCTATAGCTACGACGTCATGGTCACCCTGGTTGCGTACGGCGTCACGGCCACAGGGGGTGGCTGCACGGCGCCGGCCGGCCAGCCGAACATGGCGCTCCACATCCAGAGCACGCAGAACGGGGCCAACACGGCGACACCCTTCACCATGTCGGCCAGCAACACTGCCGTGGCCATGGACGACTTCAACCAGGACGGCTTCGAAGACCTCTTCATCATGAGCGACGCCGAAGTTCTCGTCGCTACGGCCAACGACGTTACTGACAGCAACCAGGGCATGAGCTTCGGACCGAAGACGGCCCTCCCCTCGAGCAACTACGCGGCCATCTCTGACCCGGCGACGGGGGACTTCAATAAAGATGAACTCGAGGATGTGGCCTGGATCGCAAAAGACCAGACCGTCCACTTCGCCACCGTATGTCCCGGTGATGTGGCAGGGACCGTCTGTGCAGGCGCCGCGCCGGGGCAGGTCATCCTCGATCCGCTTCAGTCACGCGCGACCGTGATCAGCACGCCGATACAACCCGCACAATGTTTCGCAAGCGCCTTCGGTAGATCGGGCGTTGCACTGACTGCGGGCGACTTCGCAGGAGATGGCAGCGATGATCTGCTCACGGCCAATTTGGCAGGCTCCTCGTTTAATTGTTACAACTATGCCTACTGGTGGGAGTTCGACGGCAACTTCAGCGTCGTCGGCGGCAAGGCAAACGCAAACATCCTGGTGGAGGCTGGAAATTATTTGGATGTCTATGCCGCCGCAGCAAGCCTGGATTGGTTCGGCGGCAGCGTGCAGGCCGTACTCAGCGGGGGCAGAACCGTGGGCTCCACCGATTGCTGGCAACGGGTTGAATCCGTGATCGTGATCACATTCGACAGCAACACAAACACGATGGCCTCCGAGTCCACCTCCAACATCGATCCGACTTGCATGGACCCCGGGGCGAACTATCCTCAGCTTCCCTGGATGAACGGGATGGCTGTGGGGCGCTTTGCGTCCATTCCGGATAATCCCAACACCGAGACGGACTTCAACTTGCAGATCGCGACGCTGTTGAATAACGGCACGGTGCATATCTACAAAGTCAGTGCGCCGACCAACTACAAGCCGGCGCTCGCCTCGACGACGACGCTGGAAGCCGGTCTGGGTCTGAATCTACGGCCGACCACGGGACCAACCAATCAGTCTCCCTTCAACTGGCTCGTCTCCGGCGATCTCCAGGGGCGCTCCGGTCGGCTCGGGCCGCCGACGATCGTCAGGGTGAACAATCACTCGCAGCCGTCGGTGATCCTGGGCGCGCCGCCCATGCACCTCGACTACATCCTGCCCGACCCGAGCACCACGACCGAGACCCAGATCGTCAATTTCACGGCCGCGCCGGACAGCTACAACAGCGCGTATGCGGTGAGCGAGTCAACGACGACCCAGTCGTCAGACACCAACACGTCAAGTTACTCCTTCGCCTACTCCGAGTCGGCTGAAGAGAAATTCAAGCTCAAGATCCCGGTCATCCCGGAGATCCAGGGGTCATTCAAGCAGGCCTGGGAGCAAAAGGGCGAAAACACCACCAGCAACTACAGCTTCACGCAGGGAGAGTTTTCTTTCAACGCCAGCACGACCACCGGGTTCAGCGACGAAATCTGGTATTCGACCAATGACTTCAACGTCTACTTCTATCCGGTGCTGGGCCAGACCGTCACCGTGACCGACACCGTCGGCGGCACGAGCGAGCAACCGCTCTATGTGTCGTTCTCCGGCCCATCGGATTCGACCCAAATGACCCCGGTGGCCGGCGCGTCCGTCGAGTGGTACCAGCCGGTGCACGAGCCGGGCCAGATCTTCTCCTATCCCTGGAGCAGCCAGCAGCTCGCCGAGCGCGAAAGCGGCCTCAGCCTGCTGACCTCCGCGAATCCGGAAGCCTTCTTCACGGATGACTCCGGCACCACGCAGACACTGAACTGGTCTCAGAGCAGCGGCGCCGATCAGACGACCGGCAGCAGCCACACCCATTCCTTCGAGACCGACAACAGCATCAGCATCGGCGGAATTCCTGACGAAGGTTCCGGCCTTGAACTGACCGGCAGTTTCGACTACAACAACAGCACCGCCACCTCGACGTTAAATCAGTCTTCGACGACTGTCGGAGAGTCCACCGGCATCACGATCGACAAACCGAAGTTTCCGGCAGCCTACGGCTCCCTGTACCAGTACATCGTGCGGCCATTCATCTTCGGCCAGACGCCGAACCCCGGCGTCGTCCAGGATCTGAGCCTGGGCACGGATATTGCGACCACCGGGCCCCTGCGCACGGCTTACGTCGCCAATCCGAAGGACCCGCAATCCGGCTCATGGTGGAGTTCCGATGTCAGCCCCTATACGCAGTCCATTGACGTGGCGCTCAATCACCCGCAGCGCTGGAATTTCACCTTTGGATACACGGGCAGCGGTCTGGCCTGCATGGCGAACGATTGCGCCACACCCGCCCAACCCCTCCCCGGCGATCTCTGGAACAGCCAGTTTTACCACATGCGCGGTCTCTTTATCACCCTGGGCGGCGCGAGCGGCCCGCAACGCACGCAGGCCACCGTCGGCGACGACGTCTTCCTCCAGGCGTGGGTCTACAACTACAGCCTCAAAGACATGCCGGCGGGCAGCACGATCCACACCCGCTTCTATCGCCAGGAGATTGACAACACCACGGCCACCGGCGACAGCGTGCTGATCAACGAGGTGGTCACAGACCCCCTGCCCGGCTTCAACTCGGACGCGGCGCCCGATGCACCCAACTGGACCACGGTGATGACCTCGTTCGAGGCGACCAGTGACATGGCGGACACGAACTTCATCTTCTGGGTCGTCGTCTGGGCGGAGGATGCGGAGGGCGCCATGATCGGCGAACTGCCCGGCCACGGCCTGACCGAGTTGCCGGGGACGCTGGCGACCATCGGCGATGTGCCATTGGAAACCGTCAGCATCACGACGGCGTTCGGCGACCAGGAGCAGACTTCTTTCACCAACAATGTGGGCATGTTCAAGCAGAAGTTCTACATCGCGCCCGCGCCCGTCCCGGGTGCGCAAACGCCCGCGCCGGGTGTGCCCGTGGTGGAGAATGCCCAGGCTATGGCCGCACCACAATTGGGCAGCGCGATGTATCTGGTCTCCGCCGACATCAGGGCGGCGGGCGGGCCTGTCGAAGGTACCGAGGTCTTGCTCTACGACGGCGACCCGGCAGACCGCAAGTCGCGCGTCCTGGACGTTGACGTGCTACCCTTCATCGCAGCCGGCGAGATCGACGTGTTCAGCGTCAATTTCGCGGCGGATCACTGCGGAACCAATCGGCTCGTTATCGTTGCCCGCTCCAGTGCAACGAATCGCACCCAGCAGACACTGACCTTTGACGTTTCCCCATGCCCGCCCATCTACCTGCCAATCATCCTGAACCGGGGTACGTTGCCATAGGGTTCTGTCACTCGTCTACCCACAAGGAGAAGTGATTACAGGAACAAGCCAATCAAATTCAGTTTTCCTGATTGACACACCGCAGCCAATCTTCTATCATGGGCGCCCGCACCAGCCGTGGCGTGCCGGGTGCCCATGATAGAAGATTGGCGCACGCTTCCAGCATGGCGGGTCCCATATTCCCCGCGCGTCAGTCTGTTACGCCAGGCACCCGCCAACCCAAAGGAGAATGCCGATGTCTCGTACGCTGTCCGTCCCCCGCCTGCTTCTCGCCGCGCTGCTCATCGTGATGGTCGCCGCGCCCGTCAGCGCCGCGCCGGAGCAACCCACCATCATCGGTGGCCAGACCGCCACCGCCGGCGAGTTCCCCTACATGGTCGCGCTGGTCCAGGCCAATGGCGGCTCGCAATTCTGCGGCGGCTCGCTCATCGCCGCCAACTGGGTGCTGACCGCAGCCCACTGCTTCTTCAACGACCAGAACCAGCAGGATACCTTCACCGCCGACGTGACCATCGTCGCCGGCAACGTCGACCTCAGCAGCGCCGGCGGCCAGACGGTCGGCGTCACGCGTATCGTGCACCAGGGGTACGACCAGAACCAACTGCTCGACATCGCCCTGCTCGAGCTGGCCCAGCCCATCACGCTGGGCGGCGGCGTCGCTCTCATTGCCTTCAACAGCGCGGCCGCAACGCCGGCCACCGGCGCCACGACGACCATCACCGGCTGGGGTGCCACGGCCCCGGACGGCAACAACCCCTCCGACCAGTTGCGCAAGGTGCAACTGCCCGTCGTCGCCTGCGACCAGGGCGACGACCCCAGCCTCTTCATCTGTGCGGGTGGCGTGGAAGGCGAGGATTCGTGCCAGGGGGATAGCGGCGGCCCGCTCGTCGTCGACAACGGCGGCGGCAACTTCCTCCAGGTCGGCGTCACCAGCAGCGGCCCGGCCACCTGTGCGCAGGCCGGCCAGTACGGCATCTACACGCGCGTCTCGCAATACAGCGGCTGGATCAACCAGACCATCGGCGCCAACGTGCCGCCGCTCCAAGCCGACAACTATGTCTACCTGCCCGCCGTGAGCCGCTGACACCCGACCAAAAACGCACCCGGAATCTTGGGCGATTCCGGGTGCGTATACTGTCCCACGATTCAATTGGATGGAGCGGCGCAGCGTAGCCATCTTGCGCCGAAGCGCCGAATGGCCGCTGCGTGCCCCAGCCGGCCGCCTAGAAATCCGCCGGCGGGTTCACTTCGGGATGGGCACGCAGGATGGCCGCGACCTCGACGCGCAGTTGGCGCATGGCCGTGCGCAACTCGGCCACGGTGGCATTGCGGGTCGTGGTGGCGTCGACGGCTGCCTGGCGCGCCTGACGCCGCGCCCGGTAGAGCAGATCCAGCGCGTCGATGAGTGCCTCCAGGCCGTCGAGGCGCTCGGCGTCATAGCCGGCCGCGGCCAGGCGCGGTGCGTGCGCCTCCTGCCGGGCAGCCGCCAGCACCTTACGACTCCGATCCACGAAATGGGTAATCCGGTCCGGCATGGGCTTGTCCAGTTGCAGGGCCAGCCGCGCATCACGGTCGGCGACCGCGTCGGGAAAGAGCGTGCGTCCAATCTGGCGCAAGGCGCTCATGCCGATGGTGGCCTGCCGCAGCCCATTCTGCAAAACGATCGTTGCCCTCGACTCCGCCGCCATGGCGTCGCCGCGCGCGCCGACCGCACCCTGCGCGGCATCGTAGTGATCGCGCACCCCGGCCAGCCGTTCTTCGGTGATGCCGTTGGCGGGCAGCAGGGAGGCCATCGGCTCGCCCACTTCCTCCAGTCCGGCCAGGGTGTCGTCGGACTCGGCCAGGAAATCCTGAATCTCGATACTTTGCAGGTTGCGCTCCACGGGCGGCTTGGGCGGCACCACCGGCTCCGTCGATTCCCCCGTTGCCTGCGGCGCCGGCGTCGGCGCGGCCGTAGCCGCCGGTGGCGCCGCTTCGGCCGTCCCCACCGGCAGGACAGGTGCCGCCTCCGGCGTCATGCCAGTGACAACCTCCGGGGTGACGGGGTCAGCGCTAGCGGCATCCACGGGGGTCGCCTTGCGCTCCACGTCTCCATTTCGCTTGGTCCGATGCTTTGCTACAGGCGGCAAGCGTAGCGATACCGAACTAGGCGGGGCAACATCACTGCCTCGATTGGTGGTGTAAGGGTTTTATCTCACATTCCACCAAATCGGGGCAATATCAACACACAAGAAGCTGCATTTTAGGACGAGTCCTTCTGCGATGCATCAACGGTTGTTTCCTCGAAAAGGGTCTCCTGATGGACTTGTGACCGTAACAAGAACGCATCCACCCCCGCCGCCAAGGTAGGAAACGTATTCTCTGTGCCAATCACTTCCATGAGATTGGCGCGCTCCAGGCGGTCACGCACCGCGCCGCGCATCTGGGCGAACATGAGCGTCACGCCGCGATCGCGCAGTTTGACCGCTACATCTGCAATCAAGTCCATGGTGGGGACGTCTAGATCGCCGCTGGCGCCCACGTCGAGCAGCAACGCCTGCGGCTGTGGCTGCGTCGCCGCCAGGTCACGAATATTGGTCTGCGCCACGCCGGCGTTGAGAAAGTAGAGTGGGGCATCCAGGCGCGCGATCATCAGCCCAGGGATCGTCTCATACTCAGGATGGCGCACAACGTCGCCGAACTCGACGGTGCTGTTCGGCGCCCGCCCGACCAGCGCAATATAGGGCCGGCTGGCGCGATAGACGATAAAGATCAGCGAGAGCACCACGGCAATCACCAGCCCCGTGAGTACGTCGGTCAGAACAACACCAGCCAGGGCCGCCACCGCGACCACGAAATCGGTGCGCCGCAAGGCATAGAAACGACGCAGTTCTTTGACATCCATCAAACTGATCACTGAGTTCATCACCACGACCGCCAGCACCGCATTGGGCAGGTTCTTGAAAATCCCCGCCAGGAAGGCCACGGTGAGGATAATCAACAGCGCAGACACGAGCGAGGAGAGCTGTGTGCGCCCGCCCGCCTGTTCGGCGGTGGCGGTCTGCGAGAGGCTGGCGTCGATGGTGAAGCCCTGCAACAAGCCGGCGCTGACGTTGGCAGCGCCCAAGGCGACCAACTCCTGGTTGGCATCGATGGGATAATCATATTTTGCGGCATAGGCGCGCGCGGTACCCAACGATTCGCCCACCGCCAGGAAGATGATGCCGATGGCGCCGATCACGAGGTAGATCTCGTCATTCCAGGTCAAGTCCGGCCACGTCAGTTGCGGCAGTCCGGTGGGCACCACACCCACGACGCTGACGCCGCGTTGGTCCAGGTTCAAGAGTGCGACGACCAGGATCCCATAGACTAGCACGACCGGGGCGGGTGGGATGCGCCGGTAGCGCACCCTGAGCAAGATCACAATCGCCAGGGAGGTGACGCTGACCGCCAGGGTCCAGGGATTGGTCAAGCCCAGGTTGCCCAGCAACTGGAAGAACTGCTGGATGGTGCTCCCGCTTCCCGCCGGCACGCCGAAGAGCTTGGGAGCCTGGCTGATGGCAATACTGATGGCCAGGCCAAAGACAAAACCGACGACCACCGATTTGGAGAGGAAGTCCGAGATAAAGCCCAGCTTGACGATCCCAGCCAAGATCAACAGGACACCGACCGTCAGAGCCAGCGCGGCGGAGAGGCTGACATAGGCTGCCATGTCGCCGCCCGCCAGCGGCGCGATTACGGCGGCGGACATGACCGCCATGGTCGAACTGGCAAGCACCTTCTGGTGACGGCTCGTGCCAAAGATCGTGTAGGCGATCAGCGACGCCAGCGAGGCGTAGAGGCCGGCTTGCGCCGGCATACCTGCCATCTGTGCATAGGCCATGGCCACCGGCACCATGACGGCCCAACTGATCGCGCCGGCCACCAGGTCCGGCTTGAGATCGGCGCGCTGATAGGCCGGCAGCCAGGCAATGATCGGCAGAAAGCGCCGGATCAGCGGGATGACTTTGTGTGTAGTACGCGTAATCGTCGACGTCATGGCTGATTTCCCCCTCAACCTACAGTAGCTTGTCCAATTCCTCTAGCTGCGCCTTCAGATGCGCGGTCGCCTGCTCCTGGGCTTCGATCATCTGCTTGAGCTGCACCAGCTTCGCTTTGGGCGTGGCGGCGTCGGTGGCCGGCTGTTCTTCCTGCTTTGGCTTGGGCGGGGTGAGGAAACTGTTGGCCAGGAAACCGCTCAGCGTGCCGAAGAGACCGACGCCGGCGGTCATCACGAAGATGCCGATGATGCGCCCCCAGTTGGTCGTCGGGAACCTGTCCCCATAGCCCACGGTGGTGATCGTCACATAGGCCCACCAGATGGCGTCGGAGGCATTGATGATGTTGGCGTTCGGCGCTCCGCTCTCGGCCTTGAGCACAGCCAGCGCGCCAAACTCCAGCACGCAGAGCACGAGAAAGCCAACAGTCAGCAAGGCGTTTTCGGCGCGGTGCGTGACGAACTCCATCACCAGGTTGCGCACGCCAAATTTCATGAAGAGCCGAATCACCCGCCACAGGCGAAAGACGCGGAAGATCTTCACCTGCTGGAAGGGCAAGCTGGATACCAGATCGGCCCAGCCAAAGTGGCGGAAGAAGTAGGTCGAGCGGCTCGGGGCAGTCAAGAAACGATAGATAAAGTCGCCCAGAAAGATGGGGAACATGATCGCATTGATGACCGCGAGCACGGTCTCCAGGCTGGGATCCCGCACGAACAGTTGCAGAATGAGATTGATGATCGAGAGGATCGACAACGCGCCGATAAACAGCTCGTAGCCGATGCCCTTCAGTTCCTGTTTCTCCGCTTTCGTGGCTCCCATCGTAGACCCCTTTTCAACGGTTCCGTTTGATTGATTCAATAGAATTTCGGGTTACGAAACCACCTGGCGCCCCAGCAGGAAGCCATTGGTCGCCTGCATGATGACCTCGTTCCGTGCATCGATGACTTTGTCGTCGATCTGCTGGCGCAGGGAGGGCGCTTGTTATTCACTCATCGTTACGCTCCATTGCTTCCTGAATCAACTTGTGTTTCTGCGAGCCAGCTCTGGGCAGCCGCATAAGCGGCCCGCGTGCTGGCACCGACGGTTGTCGTGGCCTCAAAAACGTTCTCTGCACCCAGGATTTCTGCGGTGGTCCCGGTGCGGTCGAGTTGCCCCTTGATCTTGGGATGGATGCCGGCGAGCATCAACTTGCCGCCGTGCGCCCTGAGCTGCTGTGAATAGCGCTCCATTACGGCGATGAAGCTGCTTCCGACGTTTTCTTGCGCGCGCAAGCGCAGGATGACCACCGCACGCTCCGCTTGTTTGACGGCGGGCAATTGCGCCTCCAGGGTCTCACCGCCGGCGACGGCCATATCGCCGAATATTTCCAGCAGCGTCACGGCATTGCTGGGCAGCTCGGTTGGCGCCTCGTTCTCGGTCACGGTGCCGTCGGCGTTGAACAACAATTGGGTTATCCGTACTTCGTGTGAAGCGGTGGCAAAAAAGTGCACCAGGATCGAAAGCAGCACGCCCAGAAAGACGGCCTGTTGCAGAGGAATCACCAGGGTCATGACGAGGGTGAATGCCATGACGATGCGTGGCGCCCACCCCGTCACCCAGACATCCTGGATGCGCCCGACCTTGATCGACTGGAATCCCGCTACAATCAGCAGACCCGCCATGGCCGGCATGGCCACCATGCTCACCGCACGACTGAAGAGCAGAACTGCCAGCACCACCAGCAGCCCTGAAAAGATGTTGGCCCAGCGCGATTTGGCGCCCGAACTGATGTTGAGCGCGGTACCGGAGACGGAACCGCCAATTGGCATACCCTGGAAGAGCCCGGCGCCGATGTTCGAAGCACCTTGGCCGATGAAATCGCCCGATGGGTTCGGGTAGTTGCCATCTGGGTTGGGATAAGCTTTGCTCACGCCGGCGCCCTGCACCAACGCGATGATAGCCAGCGCAATGGCATCCATCAACAGCACGGGCACGAGCGAAAAGTCGGGTAGTTGCGGCATGGGCAGTGAAGTCGGAATGGTCGCGATGTCGTTGACCTGTTGCACCGTGGTCAAACCGAGGAGGATCACCGCGGCCGAGCCAATCACCATGCCGAACAACATCGAGAAGTTGCGCAGCCGCGTGCGGTCAACCAGCAAGATCACGGCCACCGTCAACAAGCCGATGGCTGTCGTCGGCACGTCGACCTGATCCAGGTGCAGTAGCGTGTCGATCGCTTTCATCACCTTGTTGGGGTATGCACTGGAATAGCCGGTGAAGTCGCTCAACTGCGACAGGATCACGTTGAAAGAGACGCCAGTGAGGAATCCGATCACGACGGAGTTGGCGACGAAGCGCAGCAGACGTCCCATCTTTAGGAAGCCGGCGAGCACCATCAACAATCCTGTCAACACGGCCAGGGTGGCAATGGCTACGGCGTGCGCATCGCCGGTGAAGCCGGCGTCGGCCAGCGCCGACCCGGCCGTGATGGCCAGTGCGCTCGTGGCGGCGACATTCATGAAGGCGGAACTGCCAAAGAGCGCGCCCAGGGGCGTGCCGATCATGATGGCATACAGTCCCTGGACAGGGTTGGCGCCAGCCAGCACCGCCGAGGCCATGGCATCGGGAATATTGGCGACGCCTGTGGTCAGCCCGGCAATCATATCGGGTACCAGGTTGCCACGGTTCTTTTGGGTACTTGTGGTTGTGTCCATCAATCAATCCCCCTCCGGTCGTGTTGCCGGGGTCATGACGCATCCCCTAACAGAACAGTGACCGCGGTGCTGCTCTGTGCGATGCGCTGGCGATCATCCTCAATCAGGTTGCCAACCCGGCTTTCTGCCTGGATCAGGCTGACGTGATCCAGCAATTGCTGGCGCGCCACTGGCGATTTCGCCGCCTGACCGATCTCCTTGATAACTGCTAGCATGTGCAGCAGGACAGCGGCATTCTCGCAACTGGCATGGCGCAGCATGCCAAAGGCGGCGTCGAGTAGTTCACCGAAGGTGACGGGATCCAGTACCAGGCGCAGCCTGCCATCCTGATCATAGTAGTCGGAGCCCTTCTCTCCCTTCTGAATGAACGCCACCAGGCCATCGCCGATATGATTCAGGCAGGTCATGGCCGTGAACGGGTCATTGATGGCGGGAGACATGGCGCGTACGGCCATCTCGGTGAGCTGGTTGACGGCGCATTCAATATCCTGGGTCGGTGTGCGCACATTCCCAACTTGGAACGCGCGACGAATCAGTTTGTCGATCTGATCGTCGACACGATCGGCGGGCCAGACCGTCGCAACGACTGCACCGGTCGCAACAAAATGCCCCGGCTTGTGCAGCAGGCGGATAACCAGGTCGTTGTCCTGGGCCACGGTCAGCATGATCGCCGGATCGACGTACTGAATGTAACCACTTTCCTTGATGCGCACCGGATGTTGTTCTGACTCCGCCATGGATTCGGCGATGCGCTTGGGATCGGGATTGATTTCAGAACCACGCTGACCATCATCGCCGTAGGTGACCTCCGCCTCGTACGCGGAGCGGATGACTTCCTGCAGTTCGGCGCCCGCCGCGGGCGCAGCCAGCCGCGCGGCATCCGCTGCGGGTGACGCTGCGGCAACTGCAGGTGTCACGGACGCGGCCTGAGTCTCGTCCGCTTCGGCGGTTTCCGCGGCCGCCATGCTCGCGGCGGGCGGCACAC
>WBZU01002457.1_pt1 | contig 12811 bp, 9 predicted proteins | sample 5204311 | NCBI WGS metagenome assembly WBZU01 (sample SAMN12344359, study PRJNA552823) | activated sludge metagenome | biome: Activated sludge suspended growth; feature: Nitrification reactor; material: Wastewater; isolation source: activated sludge from nitrification reactor of wastewater treatment...
ACGGCGCCCGCTCGCGCGGCTTCGTGCAGGCGCTCACCGGCGCGGCCGACATCGTGCTCGGCACGCGGCTCGCGGTGTTCACGCCGCTGCCGCGCCTCGGCCTCATCGTGGTCGACGAAGAGCACGATGCCTCCTTCAAGCAGCAGGACGGCGTGCGCTACTCGGCGCGTGACCTCGCCGTCTGGCGCGCGCACGATCTCGGCGTGCCGGTGGTGCTCGGTTCGGCCACGCCGTCGTTCGAGAGCTGGCACGCCGCCCGGCGCGGCCGTTACACGCTGGTCGAACTGCCCGAGCGCGCGCTGGCCGACACCCTGCCTGCCGTGAAGCTCATCGACACCCGCCGCATCCGGCTCGACAACGGCCTCTCGCCCTTGCTGATCGACGCGCTGCGCCAACGCCTTGCGCGTAGCGAGCAAAGCCTCGTCTTCCTCAACCGTCGCGGCTACGCGCCGGTGCTGTGCTGCTCGTTCTGCGGCTGGGTCAGCGCTTGCAAGGCCTGCTCCGCGAACCTCGTCTATCACGCGGCCGACCGCCGCCTGCGCTGCCACCACTGCGGCGCCGAAGGCGCGGTGCCCGAACAGTGCCCCTCGTGCGGCAACCAGGACCTGCAGCCCTTCGGCCGCGGCACGCAGCGGCTCGAAGCGCGCCTGGCCGAACTGCTGCCCGAGGCGCGCATCCTGCGCGTCGACCGCGATGCAGCGCGCACGCCCGCGATGTGGGCGCAGATGCTGGACAGCATCCACAACCACGAGGCCGACATCCTCGTCGGCACGCAAATGCTCGCCAAGGGCCACGACTTCGCGCGCCTCACGCTGGTCGGCGTGGTCGGCGCCGATGCCTCGCTGTTCGCTGCCGATTTCCGCGCCGCCGAACGGCTGTTCGCGCAGCTCATGCAGGTTGGCGGGCGCAGCGGCCGCGCCGAATTGCCCGGCGAAGTGCTGGTGCAGACCGAATACCCGCACCACCCGCTCTACCAGGCGCTGGTCGCGCACGACTATCCCGGCTTCGCCGCGCTGCAGCTCGACGAACGCCAGGCCGCCGGCTTTCCGCCCTTCGCCGCGCACGCCATCCTGCGCGCCGAAGCGCCGCAACTCGCCGCCGCGCTCGATTTCCTCCACCGCGCCGCCGCCGCGGCCGAACCGCTGCCCGACAGCATCGTCTTCTACGACGCCGTGCCCATGCGCCTCGCCCGCCGCGCCAATATGGAGCGCGCGCAACTGCTCGTCGAATCCTCCAGCCGCCGCGACCTGCAGGCGCTGCTCGCCGAGTGGCTGCCCAGGCTCTACGCGCTCAAATCGCCGCGCGACCTGTTCTGGCATGTCGAGGTGGATCCGCTGGAGTTGTGAAGCCGTATTCCGAACGGCTAATTGCGCGGAACGCCATGAGATCGAATGAGCAGCGGTGCTAGCGCGGACAAGTCGAAAGGCCGCGCACGGCCAGAAGCGGTCATAGGGGCACCACAAGCCGGGCGAACCCGAACGGCAGGCAACTCATCCGAAACCTGCCGCCCGATTCTGATCGGCCGTAGCCCGCTCATCGGTCGAAGCGGCGGATCAGTATCAACGGTAAAGCGCGAGAAATCAGCGATTCAGCATATGGGCTGCCAAAAGGTCGAGTTCTTCTTTCCATTTCTCCCAGTTGGGTAGCAAGCTGGCGAGCAAGCGATAAAACCGCGGACTGTGGTTGTGTTCCTTGAGATGGCAAAGCTCGTGGAAGATGACGTAGTCAATGCATGGTCCGGGTGCCTTGACCAAAAGGGGATTCAGGACGAGATCGCCCTTGGGCGAACAGCTTCCCCACTGGGTACGCATCGTCAGCATCCGGAAGCCTGGAATGGCCTTGAGCCACGGCGTCTTTGCCGCGCACTCGGCAATCCGTCGAGCGAAGATGTCTTCGGCATGCCGCCGATACCAGGCGTCGAGCAAAGCGCGAATGCTCGCCGCATCCTTCGTACGCGTCCGGATTTGCAGCCTGCCGCGCAGGAGCTTCACGCCTTCGGGCTCCGTCGAATCGACAATCACCTTGAGCATGTGCCGCTTGCCCAGGTAGAAGTGGCTTTCGCCGCTTACGTATTCCCTGGGCAAGACATGGCGGGTTTGTTCTCGGCAGGCACACAAGCACCGCCAGATCCAGCGAACACGGCGCCGCACCGCGGCCACGACCTCGCCGACATCCACACTCTCGGGCGCATCGACCGTCACCAATCCATCGGGATGAACGTGGATGGCAATTCGCTTCGTGGTCCGGGGCAGGAATCGGATCGAGAAATCGATGCGTTCGTCGCCGTAACTGATGAAACGCTTCACGCCGATAGATTTCCGCGGCTCAGGCCGATCCGGGCGATGTGGATCACCAACTCGATCACTTCCTTCGCCTTGTCCAAACCCATCAAGTCGAACAGGCGCGGCAGCAGGGCCTTGCGGATCGCCGCTTCGATGTTCTGCGGATTCAGCGAGTTTTCGGCAACAGCATCGCGCACGGCGGCGTCGATCGCGAAGGCTTCGTCGACATAGCGCCCTGACCTGTCCCCGTCGCCGGCGCTGTCGCCATCGAACCCCGATTCGCCGAGCACCATGCGGAACGCGCCAAAGTACGCACGTGCGTGGAGGTTCTCGCCGAACGCGTCCGGAACCCCCGCCACTTCCCGCTGCTCCACCTGCTCCTCGAATTTCTTGAACAGCGCGTATTGCTTGAGCGGATGGTCGAACATCGCCTCGGCCTCGGCAATCGCCTGCTTGAGCAATTCGGCGAACACCTTCTGGGCGTAGGGATCTTCGGCCAGATCCTGCTCGATGGTTTTCTTCAGGCGCGTGCGGATCATGTCCGTTTCGTTGCGCGTCTTTTCCTCGCTCCAGTTTTCCGGCTCATCGCCCGAGCCTAGCTTGTGCACGACATAAACGCCTTCCGGCTCGCGTACTTCCTTGCCGATCACCTGCTTGTCGACCATGCGCCGGATCTGCTCTTCGTAGACGCTGTAATCGACCGTCTCCATTGCATCCTGCCGCGCAATCTTGCGCAGGCTGATGAAGAAGCGAAGGTCTTCCTTGTAGGTCCGCAGGTCTTCTTCCGAAAAGCTGTGGTCCTCGAAGAAGCTGCGCGATGACAACGAAGTCTGCAGGCAGAGGCCGAACTGCGTCAGCGCCTCGTAGAAATCCTCGCGCAGCTTCTGGCGCGTGTCGTAGCTCTGGCCGTCTTCGTCGTCGGCATGCCTGGGCATCAGCACCTGCCGGTATTGCTCCAGATCCTGCCGGTTCTTCACCTCGGCAAAAATCGCCCACAGCGCCTGATGCAGGCCGGGCAGTCGTTTGTATTCGGTGCTGAACTGCTGATAGAGCCCTTCGATGTCGGCCAGCTCGTAGCCGCCCTGCGTTCGCGCTTCGAGGTCCTGGTAGGCGCGCACCGCCGTATCGAGTTCCTTGAGGATGCCGCGGTAATCGACCAGCACGCCGTAACGCTTGGCCTCATGCAGGCGATTGACGCGTGCAATCGCCTGGATCAGGTTGTGTTCCTTGAGCGGCTTGTCGATGTAGAGCACGGTATTGCGCGGCTCGTCGAAACCGGTGAGCAGACGGTCCACCACGATCAGCAAATCCGGATCGCCGTCGCCGGAGAAACCCGCCAGCACCCGCCGCTCATACTCTTCCTGCTGGTTGCCGACATTGGCGTTCCACCACTTCTGCACTTCCGGCAGCTTGCTCTCGTCGACCTCTTTGTTGCCTTCGCGGCTGTCGGGCGCGGAAATCACGATGGCGCTGCTGACCAGCCCGGTGTCGTCGAGAAAGGCCTTGTAGCGGATCGCCTCGAGCTTGCTGGCAGTGGCGACTTGGCCTTTGAGCCCAAGGTCGAGTTTCTTCACGTTCTCGCTGAAATGCGTCGCGATGTCCCAGGCGATCAGTTCGATCCGGTTCGCCGCGCCGTAGATGACCCGCTTGTTGTCGAACTTCTTCTTGAGGTCGGCGCTCTGCGCCGCCGACAGGCCGGCAGTGATCTTGTCGAACCAGCGATTCACCGCCTCTTCGTTGATCGTCAGCTCGGGCACGCGCTCCTCGTACAAGAGCGGCGATACCGTCTCGTCCTCAACCGCGCGCTGCATCGTGTAGGCATGGACGATGGGGCCGAACTTGTTGGCGGTTTTTTCCTTCTTCAAAAGCGGCGTGCCGGTGAAAGCGACATACGACGCCCGCGGCAGCGACTTGCGCATACGCTCGTGCGTCTCGCCGCCGTGGCTGCGGTGCCCTTCGTCCACCAGCACGATCAGGTCGGCCGAAGCATTGAAGCACTCCGGCAGGCGCGACGCGGTCGCGAACTTGTGGATCAGCGTGAAGATGATGCGTTCGCTGCCCTGACCGATCCGCTTGGCGAGTTCGCGCCCCGAGCCGACCTTGGCCTTCTCGCCCTCTTTCCTGGTCGCGATCGCCGAACCGAAAGCGCCGCTGCTCATGAAGTTGCGCGCCAATTGGTCTTCGAGGTCGAGCCGGTCGGTGACCACCACCACGCGGCAGGCTTTGAGGCTGTCGTGCAGTACCAGCGCCTTGGTCAGGAAGACCATCGTGAAGCTCTTGCCCGAACCCGTGGTGTGCCAAACGACGCCACCCTCGCGCCCGCCGTCGGGCCGGCGTTCGTTGATCCGGCGGATCAGCGCGCGGATGCCGAAAAACTGCTGATATCGCGCGACGATCTTGCCGACCCTGCGGTCGAAGAGCACGAAGAAACGCAGAAACTCCAACAGGCGGGCCGGCGACAGCAGCGCGACCAGCAGACGGTCCTGATCGGTCGGCAGCATGGGTTGCGACCACAGGCGCTCGAAGTAGCTCCGCAGCTTGGCCGGCTTGCCGGCGAACAGCGCTTCTTGCATCGCTGCGTCGAGCCGGCGGTTTTTCCAGTCCGCCACCTGCGCGTCGGAAAACTCCTCCTCGCGCCAGCGCGCCCAGAACTTGGTCGGTGTGTGGGTCGTACCGTAACGCCCCTCGCTGTGACTCACTGCCAGCAGCAACTGCGCGTAGGCGAAGAGCTGCGGGATTTCGTCGTTGCGCTGGTTGCGCAGGCTCTGGCTGATGCCTTCCTCGACCATCGCCTTGTTGGCGTTGCCGCTCTCGGGGCGTTTGGCTTCGATGACGACCAACGGAAGACCATTCACGTAGGCCACCACGTCCGGAATGCGCTTGTGCGTGCCCTGCGCCGACAGCACTTCGAGTTCCTCGGTCACGTCCCAACGGTTCGCCGCCGGATCGTGCCAGTCGATCACCGCAATCGTCGCCTGGTGTTTCTTACCGTCCGGCATGAACTCGGTGATCGTGATGCCCAGCGCCAGCTTGTTGTAGAGCCGCTCGTTGGCCGCCAGCAGGCCCTCGGCGAGATTGAGTGCCGAGAGTTCGCGCACGATCTGGTCGATGCCGGACGGAGAGAGCGGAAAATTTTCGCCCTTGTAGTCGAAGCGGCGCGATTGCAGGACTTCGATCAGGCGGGGCTTGAGGAGCACTTCGCGCGTGCTGCCACGCAGGGCGAGGCAGGCTTCGGTGCTGAGGAAATTCCAGCTGAGGTTGCAGAGCAGATGCAGGGCGGGGATGTGGGCACTGTATTGCTCGCGGGTTTGCGGGACGGTGCTCATGAGGCGCCGACTTCCGCTTCGGCTGCAGGAATACGGGCGCGGCGTTTGCCGGTCAGCAGTTGCTGCATGAGCGCGCGTTTTTCCGCCTTCAAGAGGGCAAGCTGCTGTTCGGCCAATTCGATCTGGCGTTTTGCGGCATCGAGGATTTCAACGATCCGGCGTTGTTCTTCCACGGGCGGGATATTGAACGGCCATTTCAGCCAATGGTCGAGGCGGAAGAGCATCTTTTCCACATGCACGCCGATGCTGGAATGGAAACAGGTTTGCTGGAAATAGGTCGTTTCCGAGAGATAACGCAGAAAGCGCGGGTCGATTTCGCCATCGGTGCCGAGCACCGTATATTCGTTGGAGACCACCGCGCCATCGAGCTCGGAGGGGACGATGCCGCATGCTCCGTGAACGATCTGGCGCTTGGAGATCAGAAAGTCGCCGCAGGCGACGGAGAATTGGGTTGGCGTTTTGATTTCGCTGCCACGCAGGTCCACTCGCTTGTCAACGCCGCCGCGCGAACGCCGCACCGTAACCAGCGTGTACTCGGCGTCTGGCTGCAGAATTACAGGGCGGTTGATCTCGTGCAAGTGGGCGCCCAAGGCCACCTTGCGCCAACCATTGGGCGCAGGCGGTAATTTCGGAATTCCCGACTGGACCGACGGCGGATATGACCCCGCTTGTCGCTCGGTGGCCAACGGGACCGGCATCAGTAACTTGCCAATCAAAGCGCGCCAATAGTTACTGCAGTTGACGAGCAGCCGCTCCATGGTCGTGATGGCTTTGTCCCAAGTGGCCAGGATGCCAGCAATACGTCGCTGCTCCTTTATTGACGGCAGGCAAATAGGAAAACCACAAACATCGTCACGAGTAATGTTCGGATCTTTTCTGCTGCTCGCGGCAAAACTCTTCCACGTTGAAACATGGGCGTTTAGCCAATGAAGAACAAAGGCGGGGTAGGCAGTCGCCGTGTCCAACTCGATCGCGCAAATCGCTTGATTAGTTGCACTTTCTCTTGTCAGAAGTCCAGTACGGCCAATCTGATTGAACCCACCGTACATCGCCACCAATACTGTGCCGCTTGAAAAAAGTCTGCATTGAGTCTCATTGAGCGCCGCATCCGAGATCGATTCATCTGTTGTTTCGATCTCGGCATTTGTTAGATCCATGGTTTTCACCCATGGCCATGATCCGTTAGAAAAATAGCGCTCGTGTTGTGCCCTCGGTGGCGTTGCCCCGGACTTGATTTTTCCAATATCTGCAAGAGTTGCTCGCTTCCACCCCTTAGGCAACATCCTTGCCCCCCTTCTTCGCCTTCGCCAAGCGTTTGCTCTTGTCCACCGCTTCCTCGAAATGCTGCTCGACCGGGCTCGGCAGATCGATCACCATGCGCCGGTATTCCTCGTATTCGAGGTGCGCCTTTTTCATCGCGTCTTCGCTGCTCACCGCGCCGGCGTGCGTGAGTACGGCGTAGTCGGTAGTGCGCAGGAAGTCGTCGAGCTTGTCGATCCAGTCCCGCATCGTCATCGGCTTGCGGCGGATGGCTTGCAGTTCGGCGAATTCGAGATACATGGTGACGAGGCGGTTGAGCAGGTCGAGCTCCTGTTCGCCGAGGTAGTTCTTGGCGATCTCGACGTCGGCCTTGCGCGGCCGGCTGCCCTGCCAGTTGGTCAGCCCCATGTTGGGCTGCGTGGCGTCAGCGCGCCGGACGATCAGTTCCGCGGCGGTATGACCATGCGCCGCCCAGTGCATCTTGTTCTGGATCGTTGCGAAGAACTGTTGCGAGGTTTCGGCGCGTGAGTCGTAGTCGATGCTGGTGGCGTAGATGTCGAGCACCTTGCGCCAGAAGACTTTCTCCGAGCTGCGGATGTCGCGGATGCGCGCCAGCAGTTCGTCGAAGTAGCGCCCGCCGCCCGCGGCCTTGAGGCGCTCGTCGTCCATCGCGAAACCCTTGATCAGGTATTCGCGCAGGCGTTGCGTCGCCCAGATGCGGAACTGCGTGCCGCGATGCGACTTGACGCGGTAGCCGACCGAGATGATGACGTCGAGGTTGTAGTGGTCGACCCGGTAGGTCTTGGCGTCGGCGGCAGTTGTTGCAAAATTTGCAACAACTGCATCCAGCTGCAATTCGCCCTCGGCGAATACGTTGCGGATGTGCCGCGAGATGACCGACTTGTCGCGCCCGAACAGCTCGCTCATCTGCATCAGGCTGAGCCAGACCGAATCGCCGCTCATCCGCACTTCGATGCGGGTCTGGCCGTCTTCGGTCTGGTAGAGCAGGAATTCCGCCCCGCTACCCGGCTCGCCCGCCTCGACGGAACTCCGCGTCGCGGGCGGCGTGGGGCGCTTACTCATAGCCGAGCTCCTTCAAGTACCCGGCCATCTTTTCCTCCAGCACTGCCAGCTCGGCCTTCAGCTGCTCGCGTTCGCGGCGCACGGCCATCAGGTCGATTTCTTCCTCTTCCTCGAAGGTATCGACGTAGCGCGGGATGTTGAGGTTGTAGTCGTTCTCGGCGATCTCGGCCGGGCTCGCGAGGTAGGCGTACTTGTCGGCGCTCTGCCGCGCCGTGGCGTGCTCGAGAATCTTTTGCAGATCCTGCGGCCGCAGCAGGTTCTGGTTCTTGCCGTCCTGGTAGTCGCGGCTGGCGTCGATGAACAGAACCTTGTCGTCGGTCTTCTTCTTGCGGAAGACCAGCACGGCGGCCGGGATGCCGGTGCCGTAGAACAGCTTCTCGGGCAGGCCAATGACGATGTCGAGCAGGTTCTCGTCGATCAGTTGCTTGCGGATCTTGCCTTCGGCCGCACCGCGGAACAGCACCCCGTGCGGCACGACGACCGCCATCCGGCCGCTGCCGGGCTTCATGGTTTCGATCATGTGCAGGATGAAGGCGTAGTCGGCCTTGGTGCGCGGCGGGATACCGCGCCGGAAACGCTTGTATTTGTCGCCTTCGGCGGCTTCGTGGCCCCACTTTTCGAGCGAGAACGGCGGATTGGCGACGACGATGTCGAAATGCTTAAGCAGGCCGTCGCCGTCGAGCAGCTTGGGGTTGCGCAGGGTGTCGCCCCACTCGATGCGATGGTTGTCCTCGCCGTGCAGGAACATGTTCATCTTGGCCAACGCCCAGGTGCTGCCGATCGCTTCCTGCCCGTAGAGCGCGTATTTGCGGCTGCCGGCGCGCTGGCGGATGAGCTGGCCGCATTTCATCAATAGGGAGCCCGAGCCGCAGGTCGGGTCGCAGATTTCGTCGCCTTCCTGCGGGTCTACCAACAGCGCCATGAGTTGCGAGACCTCGGGCGGGGTGTAGAACTCGCCGGCCTTCTTGCCGCTGGTCGAGGCGAAGTTCTTGATCAGGAATTCGTAGGCGTTGCCGATCACGTCGAGCGTGCCGATGCGGCTGGGCCGCAGGTTGAGTTCGGGCTTGGCGAAGTCTTCCAGCAGGTGGCGCAGGATGTCGTTCTTCTGCGCCTCGTCGCCCAGCTTGTTGGCGTTGAAGCTGATGTCCTGGAACACGTCGCGCAGCTTGGCGATATTGGCTTCCTCGATGGCGTGCAGCGCCTTGTCGATACGCTCGCCGTTGCCGGGCTGATGCCGCGCTTCATGCAGGGCATAGAAGTTGGCGGCTGACGGCAGGACAAAACGCTCGTTGCGCAGCATCTCCTCGATCAGCTCGGGGTGGTCGCCGTACTGCTTCTTGTAGGCGTCGTAGTGGTCCTGCCAGACATCAGAGATGTATTTGAGGAAGAGCATGGTGAGGACGTAGTCCTTGTAGATGCTCGGATCGACGGTGCCGCGGAAGGTGTCGCAGGCGTTCCAGACGGCGGCGTTGATGGCGTCCTGGTTGATCTTGGGGTTCGACATGGGGCGTTCCGGGTCAGGGATTGAGGGGGTGCAACTCGAAGGCCAAGGCGTCGAGTTGTCGTTCGCGATTGCGGATCAGACTTTCCAGAAGGTGGCGTTCCCGGCCGGCATCCCTGGCTAGGGCGACGATGCGCTGTTGTTGCTCGATGGGCGGCACGACGATCGGCAGCGCTTCCAGCACGCCACGGCGGATGCTCAATTGGTCGGAGCCTTCGGCGCTCCTGGCCAGATAGCGCTGGGCGGGCGCGCGGTTGATCTGCCAGGCGAGGAACTCGGGGAGCAGCGCCGCCGATTTGACCCGCAGCAGGAAGAAGTACTGGGAGCAGACGGCAGGCACCGGGACATCTTCAAGGCAGAGGGCGTAGTTGCGAGCGCCGCGCGCGACGAAAACCACGTCACCCGGTTGAAGCCACACCACACCCTTGTGCCGATCGAGTGATGTGCGCGTCAGTCCGGCCCACGCCAGCACGCCGTCCGGCGTGACATCGCGCATCTGGAGCGCGTAGGCATTCCCGTCGGGATCCTCCGGGACGCTTCCCCTGAAGGGGTGGCCGGCTTGAACGTCGGCATGGTCAATCAAAGGAATCATTGCTGCACCAATCCGGTTGATGCATAAATTGTGCTTGCAATCTTCGATTTGCGCAACTAGCATTCAGTTCTATGTGCATCAATACCGATGATGCACACAATTGTTATCTACCTTGAAGGAGCTTCTAAGTGAATGAAGGTTATGAAATTGATTTCCTTCCTGTAGGAAGCGGAGAACGTAGCGGCGACGCAATCTGTGTTCGCTGTGGAAGTCCCGGCGACTACAAGGTGATGGTTTACGACGGCGGCACCAAGGAGTCCGGCGAAGCCTTGGTTAAACACATCCGTGAGCACTACGGCACAAATCTCGTCGATTACGTCGTGTGCTCGCACCCCGACGCGGACCACGCGTCTGGCCTCTCGGTGGTGCTCGAAAACATGACGGTCGGCGAGTTGTGGATGCATCGACCTTGGGAACACTCCGAAGTGATCCGCCAGTACTTCGACGGGCGGATTACCGATAACAGTCTGGCCGAGCGCTTGAAAGAAAAGATGGCGGCGGCTTACGCGCTGGAGGAGTTGGCGACGGCCAAGGGGATTCCGCTACACGAGCCGTTCCAGGGAGCGCAGATCGGCGCCTTTCACGTGACGTCTCCCGACAAGAACTGGTACGTCCACACCCTGATTCCCGATTTTGCCAAGTCGCCGGAGAAAAAGGCGGCGGTCGCCTGTGCCGACGGTTCGATTTTCAGGGTAGTGCTTGCGGCCGACAAGGAGATGGCCTCCGGGGTTGCCGAGTCGTGGGGTATCGAGACGTTGAGGGAGGATGTGAGCACGTCGGCCGAAAACGAAAGCAGCGTCGTATTGGTCGGCGAAATCGCGGAACGCAAAATCTTGCTGACCGGCGATGCCGGCATCCAAGCCCTGGCGGCAACGGCGACCTATGCGGAGGCACGCGGCGTTTCATTGCCCCAAACGGTCAAGTTCATTCAGGTTCCGCATCACGGCAGCCGGAACAATGTTTCGCCGAGTGTCCTCGATCGCTTGATCGGGCCGAGAACGTTCAACCCTGCCGGTGAAGCGCGCATGACTGCATTTGTGTCTGCCGCTCAAGGTTCGGAGGCACACCCGCGCAAGATGGTTGTCAATGGATTCCTCCGACGAGGTGCACGCGTCATTCCTACAAAGGGCCAATCGATCTGGCATCACTACAACATCGGTACGCGCGACTGGGGACCGGTTCATTCGCTGCCATTCTTCGAGGAGGTCGAGTCATGGGACTGAACAGTTGGGCTTCCCTCGTAACGGATCCGTACGAGCGTGCCGCGCGACTCTATCCGGCGCTGCTGGCTCTGCTCCCGATGTTGGTCGTGATCGTCGCGACGTCGGTATTCGGCAAGCCGATCGCGACACAACTGTTGGCCTTATTGGGGGCATGTGGAGTCGCGTACTTGTTGGCGAACATATCCCGCATGCTCGGCAAAGCTCAGGAAAGCAAGCTGTTCGACGCCTGGGGAGGTACGCCTACGACGCAACTGCTGAGGCACAGAAACACGTTCGTAGACCCGCACACGAAGCAGCGTTACCACGCTTTCCTGGCACGTAAGATCAAGGCTGAGTTTCCGACGAGCGAGCAAGAGCAGGCATCTCCCGAGGCCGCCGATGAAATTTATCGGGCAGGCGTGAAGTGGCTGCTGGGAAAAACGCGCGACAGGAAGCGGTTCTTCCTGCTATTCAAGGAAAATGTTTCATACGGTTTTCACCGCAACGGGTTCGGCCTCAGGTGGATCGGAGGCCTGATCGGCCTGCTCTCGGTTGCGTGGATGGGAGTCGCCTTTCAGGCATTCGATTCGCAACAGCGAGTGGCTTTGTCGACAGAGCAGATCGTAACGATGGGCTTCGCGCTCGCCATCACTCTGGCATGGATCGCCTACTTCAACGAGACTCGCGTCAAACAGGCGGCTCACGCCTATGCAGATATGTTGTTGCGGGCATGCGACGAATTGCGCTAACTCGAACAAAGGTTCGAAAGCAACGGGCTGCCAGCCTGCTGTCCCGTTTCGGCCGAACACGATGCCGAGGCCAGAGCCCTTCGACGGGCCGCTTGATGATCTGTATGCCGCCATAGCACTTGCGTGCGTCATCAGGCGGCTTCGGGTCGATTTCACCCCCTGTGCCGTACAGAGGAACAAGCCGCGGCCCGGTTCTTGGCGCGCGTTTGACAAAAATCCGTGTCGGCCGACGACGAACGGTCTTTGGGCTGGAAGTTGATTGATTCGTTTGCTTGATTTGCTCGCACCGTGCTAATTTACATTTCATGGTTCCTGGTGTTTCCCGTTCGCTGCTCCGCATCCTCGCCCGCACCCTCGCCGGCGTACTGCTGTTCGCCCAATTGGTGACGGCGGCGCATGCCTGTGGGCTGGCTGTGCATGCGATGCCGGCGCAGGTGGCGGTGGCCGATTCGCAGCATTGCCACGAGGCGCCGGGTGCGCCCGATCCGGGTGCGCTGTGTGCGCGCCATTGCAGTGCGGACGAGCAATCGCCCTCGACCTCCACGCCCGCTGTGGCGCCGATGCCGGCGATTGCGGTGCTGGTGGTGCCGCCGCTGGCGCCTGCGCAGTTGGCATCCGCCAACGGCATTGCCAGCGCCAGCGACATCGCGCCGGCGACCGATCCGCCGCCCGCCATCCTGTTCCACGCCTTCCGCAGTTAGCCCCGCTCCAGCCTTGAAGCGGCGCGCGCCATTTCGGCTCGCGCCGACGTGTTCATTGCTGCAAGCGGAGGCGTCATGTCTGTTCGTTCCATGTGGTTTGCCGGGGCCGTCGTCC
>WBZU01000871.1_pt3 | contig 12810 bp, 9 predicted proteins | sample 5204311 | NCBI WGS metagenome assembly WBZU01 (sample SAMN12344359, study PRJNA552823) | activated sludge metagenome | biome: Activated sludge suspended growth; feature: Nitrification reactor; material: Wastewater; isolation source: activated sludge from nitrification reactor of wastewater treatment...
GGCGCCGTGCGTCTGCCTGCTGACCTGGAGCGGGCGCGGCGCTCCTTGATCGAGTGCCAGGCACAATACAACGTTGTGCAGCGGCGGCTCGTTACCGAGCTGGCATCCGACCGGCAACTGACCGAACTGCTGCGCCTGGGCCAGCGGCTGGGCGGCGAGTGGAAGGGATGGGCGGTCAATATCCGTCCGGTGCTCAACCAATGCTTGCCGCCCCTGTACGAAGCCAGCCAGGGACTCTTTCTCTGCTGGCAAGAACTGTCCGACCGGACAAGCACCCCACAGGTCAGCGTCCACACAGTGACGGTGGGGCAGGCGTACCTGCCGCCGGCCGGTGTTTGACAGGAAGAGCTTGACAAGTCTGCCGGCCAGCGCCGGCTATTCGAGAGGAGCGCACTCATGGCAAATGGTGAAGAATTCCTGAAGGACCTTCAAACTTACCCGATCCTGGCACAGGAGGTCAGCCTGGGCAGCGCGCCGGCCGCTTCCGGCCCGTCGACCTCGCTCAACCGCACGGTGGAGAACCTCATGCGTGACGTGCTGGGCTGGCGGCCGAAAACCTCTGACCCGCGCGGGTTCGTGGCGGCCTTGACCCAATCCTTCACGTTGGAAGAGGTCGAAGGGCATGTGGAGTGGAGCTACGTGCCGCGCGGCTACGCGGTGCAGGCCGACCTGGGCGCGCTGACCGGCGCGCAGGCCAGCATCTATCAGCGCGCCAAGGCGGCGTTGGCCGAGATGTTGCCGATCCTGGACCGGCTGTACCCGCTGCAACCGGAATACGACCCGGAGAACGTTGAGGCCATCCGTACCATCGTCCATGACGCGCTCGTCGCGCTTGTTGCCGAGTTCGGCGTGGAGGGTGGACCGCTGATCTATCGCGTGCGAATGCTTTTTGAACAACTGCTTGGGGACAATCCGAATCTCGGTGATCCTGAGAATCCAGGTGGGCAGCTTGGAGAGTTGCGCTCCGTCTTTGGTATGTTCCGCAACGCAATTGCCACAATTGAGGAAGAGCGCAACTACACCGATTTCCTCATGTTAGTCGATTACACCAACACGTTCAAAGTCAGTTGGGATGCCCAAGAGCGGTACTTCGACCGGGTGGTTACCGGCGGCGACGAGCCATACCTGGGAACGCAACTCGTGCTGCTCTCGCGGCAATTGGGCGTTATCGCCGAATCAGTCCAGGAGACGTACTACGCGTTGGACTCCGTGTTCATGGGACCGGCCGAGCGGCAAACAACGGAACTGAACTTCCCTGCGTTTGTGGTAAAGGCGCAATCAGATCCCACCCTCAATACATGGTGGTTGGCGTTGCCTGCGGATGCTCGGCAACACCTAGAGGACTTGGCACAAGACTACGCGTCGCCGATCTTCTTGTCGGAACTCCTGCATTGGGTTGAGAGTGCGGTTTCTGAGACTGGGACGAAACTGATCCAAGATGCTGGAAAGGCGGGTGTTGATGCTCTGCAGCCAATGCTCGATAACCTCACCGACCTGATGACGGCGACTGCACTCATGGCTTCTGCACCTTCCAGCAACCCCGCGCGCGGATTTCATACCCCACGTTCGGCTCGGTCACTGGATGAGGTCAGTCGCGGACTGGCAAAGGCCAAATCTCTTGCCGACCAGATTGCATTTGACGGTTTCACTGACAACTCCATTCGTGAAGTCAAGCAAACGACGCTCAGCGGCTTCGACACTGTTGCATCACAACTGAACGACGTCATCGACGTTGTCAGTCGCCTTGGCACAGTTGTGACCGCAATCGGTAAGGACTTCGATGGCCGTATTAGGACACTAGAGCAAGCAAGAGGCGATCAGGCAGCCGATCTGGTTTTGATGATCGCCCAACTGAACGCCACAGTGGAGAGCATCCGAGACGGACTAACCGGCTACGGAACTCGTTTGGATAGGCTGTCTGACGATGTGTCGCGTCTCAAGCGCAAGTCAGGCGATAAAGGAAGTTCCTGAGCCAAGTGTAGGCATGTCGATGTAATCCTATAGATACGGCCGGGTTCCGACCCGACAGGTATGTTGTCCTGCCGCTATTCCCGATACGGCGGTATTGAACGAAACGTAACGCTGGCAGGCGTTTGATGAACTGGAGGCACTCGCATGGCAAACGGACCAGGATTTCCACCAAACTCGAACGGCGCCCGTCCCAGTCAGAACGGGGCGACGCCGATGACGGAACAACAATACCAGGACTTGCTCGACCGCATCGCGGCCCTGCGCGAGACGCTGGTCGGCCGCCTCTCGGCGGATCTGATCCAGAATCCGCCGTTGGCCGACGCGCTGACCAAGCAGGTCGACGAGCTCTATGCGGCCACGATCGAGGCCGACCAGAAGGCGCCGCTGCCGCCTGACAAGGGGCTGGCTCGCCTGGTCGGTCTCGGCCCGGAGGCAGCTACCGCGCTCGGCCAGACACGCATGCCGCAGGGCGTCGAGCCCTACGACGAGACGGTCACCTCCGAGCGGCTCATCGCGGTGGGCGATCTCTATTACATCTATCAGCACGAGCGCATTGGCGTCTTCCGCGTCGTGCAGAAGTTGCAGGAGCTTTTCCGCGGCGGCACCGTTCGGCTGTCGGATGGTCCGGGCGCCTACTCGCTCTACCAGTTCGATCGCCGCGAGGTGCTGCGCTACACCCAGCGCGACCGGCTCTCCGCCTACCGCCGCGTGCTCGGCTATGGCAACGCGCCGGTGCCGCAGGGATCGCGGCCCAATACGGAGTTTCACAACCAGTTCTCGCACTTTGTCAACCAGGTCACGCTCTTCTGGCGCGACAAGCGCATCTCCGACGTGCTGCGTGAGCGCGCCTACGATCCCAGCTTTGGCAGCATCGCCGTCGTGCGCCGCGCCGGGCTGGATCTGCGCAACAACCTCAAGTTTACGTCCTTCGGCCATCTCAACGTGCTGCGCGTCGAGGTCATGCAACTGCTGGACGAAGCCTTCCGCATCCTCGATGCTGATGACGTCAAGCGGCTCTTTGGCGCCGACAACGCGTGGGACGTGGTGGAAGAAGTGCTGATCCGCTACTTCAACGAGCGCCTCGTCACCTCGCCACGCCAGCGCATGGGCGTCGCCGGCCGCGAGGTTCTGCGCTGGCTGGCCCAGCCGCATGTGCTCCAGACACAGCGCGCCCAGTTCGAGGCACTGCTGTTGGAGATCGCCGAATATAGCGAAGAGTGGCTGACCAGCGCGCAGGCAATGGGGCTGGCCAATCGCTCGAGCAACGCACGCGTTCAGCCGTGGGACCGCACCGCGCCGCAGCCGGCGCGCCGGACCGCGGCGAACACGGCACCCGCGGCCAGCCGCGAATACGAAATGGAGTTCTAGCCATGCGAGCCTCCCGTCCCGAGTTGCTGCTACATGGCACGACGCTACAGCGCGCACGCGCCATTCAAGCCAGCGGCAGGTTTGCCGTGCAGGACACCTTCTTTGCGCTGGGCATATCCAATCGCGCGGTAGCCCGGTTGTTCGCCCGGCGAGCGGCAGCGCGGCGCCCTGGTGAAGGTGGTCCGGCGCTTGTGCTGGTCACACTGCCCCAGGCGACGTTGGCGAACCTGCGCGCCAATCGGTTGGCCATCCCGCGCATGTTGCAGGATCCGCCAGACGTGCGCGGGCGCGTCGAGTGGCTCGTGCGTGCCGGTGGTGTCGAGCTTCTGAACCGCGATTTCGACGATCTGCGCGTGGTGACGTTGCGCGGCCGACCCCCCATCGTCAGTCGCACCAAGCGTGAGGCCGAGACCTTCGCCGTACATCGTGTCGTTGCATTGCCAGTGCCGGCGGGCAGCCGGCCGCGTTTTCGGATTGGCGGCCAACTCTCGCCAGCGGGCGCGCGTGGAAGGGCACGCCGGTTGCCCGGTATCTTTATTCGAGGTGCTAGGGCGCAGGCAGCTCAGGTTGGGCGCGCCGTAGCCGCTCGCACGGGAGGAATTCTCACCGGACCCGAACGGCACGGCAATGGCCTATCCCACTACCATGTGATCCTGCCGGGTGGCGAGCGAATCCACATCTGGTTCCATCAGGCGCTGCCACGCGGTGAATTCTTCACATGATGTGCCGGGCGCCAGCGGCGCAGGAGTGAGCCATATGTCGTCGCGCACGCCTGCACTAGCAGCCAGGTGGAAACGTGCCGAACTGGTCGAAGACCTATGTGACTTCGTGCGCATCCCGTCGATCAGCGCGCAGCCTGCCCGCGCCGGTGATGTCCGGCGCGCGGCCGCGTGGCTGGCGGCGCGGCTGCGCCGGGCCGGGCTGGAGAATGTCACGATCGTGACCACGCCGCGCCATCCTATCGTCACCGCGGGGTGGCGCCATGCGCCGGGCCGGCCGACCGTGCTCGTCTATGGCCACTATGACGTGCAGCCCGCCGACCCGGTGGCAGCCTGGCACACGCCGCCCTTTGCCCCAGCCGTGCGCAATGGCCATCTCTACGGTCGCGGCGCATCCGACGACAAGGGACAGTTGCTCTGCCACGTTTTTGCCGTAGAGGAATTGCTGCGCAGCCAGGGGCGACTTCCCTTGAACGTCGTGTGCCTGTTCGAGGGGGAGGAAGAGATCGGCAGCCCGAATCTCAGCCCATTCTTGCAGAAATACCGGCAAGCCTTTGCGGCAGAGGCGGCTGTCGTCTCCGACACGCGCTTTCTGGCGCCTGGTCGACCTGCGATCACCTATGCGCTGCGCGGCGGGCTGGGATTGGAGATCACCGTGCGCACGCTCCGTCGCGACGTCCACTCCGGCAGCTTTGGCGGCGCGGTCGTGAACCCGATCCAGGTTCTGGCGGAGATGCTCTGCGGGATGCACAACCGCGATGGGCGCGTGGCGGTGCCGGGATTCTATCGGCGCGTGCGGATGATCGACGACGTCGAGCGCGCCTTCATGACACGCAATGGTCCGGACGACACCCAGATTGCGCGTGACGCCGCGAGTTCAGCGATTGTGGGCGAGCCAGGCTTCACGCTCTACGAAAGTACGACGATCCGGCCGGTGCTTACATTCAACGGCATCTCGGGCGGCTACCAGGGGCCTGGCGGCAAGGGCATCATTCCGGCGCAGGCCTCTGCCAAGATCAGCTTTCGCCTCGTGCCCGACCAGCGGCCCGATGAGATCGAGCAGTCGGTGCGCAAATTCCTGGCGCGCCTGACCCCGCGTGGAGCCACGCTCACGGTGACGACACAGCAGCAGAGCGCACCTGTCATCATCGATCGCCGGCACGCAGCGATCCAGGCCGCCGCCCAGGCATACCGGAGTGGGTTTGGTGCTGCCCCGGTCTTTCTGCGCTCGGGTGGGTCGATCCCGATCGTGCGAACCTTTGAAGAAATCCTGGGGGTGCCCACGGTGCTCATGGGCTTTGCCCTGCCCGACGACGGCATGCACGCGCCGAATGAGCGATTTGCATTGCAACAGCTTTTCCAAGGCGTCGAAACTTGCATCCATTTTCTGAAAAACATGAGTCGGCTGTCGCCAGGCGAACTGCGGCGCCGGTCAAGGGAACCCCATGATCATCGACTGCCACTGTCACGCCGGCCAGGGTGACCAACTGACTCAGCCGTGGAACACGCATGCGCCGCTCGCCGCGTATCTTCGACGTGCGCGCCGCGCGGGTATCGACCGCACCGTGATCCTCCCGCCCGGCCACAGCGACTACGCGGCCGCCAATCGGCAGATTGCTGCGATCGTGCGGCAGAACCCGCAGCGGCTGATTGGCTTCGGCAGCGTGCACGCCCGGCGCGACGCCGGTCGGATCGACAGGCTCGTGCGCCAGGCGGTGCGCGAGTTTGGTTTGCGCGGGATCAAGGTGCATTGCTACGATGCGCCGCCAACGCGCGAAGTCTGCGACGCTGCACGCAAGTACCGTATTCCGCTGCTGGTCGATGTAGTTGGCCTAGCCTATCTGGTCGACCTCTTCGCGCCGCAATATCCCGACGTACCATTCATCATTCCGCATCTTGGCAGCTTTGCCGACGATTGGCGCGCCCAACAGCGCGTGGTCGAACAACTTGCCCGCTACCCCAACGTCTATGCCGACACCGCCGGCGTGCGCCGTTTCGGCTATCTGGTCGAGGCGGTGCGTGCTGCCGGCGCGCACAAGCTCCTTTTCGGTTCGGATGGACCGTGGCTTCATCCAGCGGTGGAACTCTACAAGATTCGCATGCTGCGGCTGCCGGCGGCCGAGGAGCGGCTGATTCTCGGCAGAAATCTGGCGCGCCTCATGTCGCCTGCCGTCGTCAAGACGCGGATCACCCAGGTGCCATCCGCGCATCCGCATGTGACAGTGGCGAAGTAGCGCGTACCATCGAATGGTACATCCTCCCCGGTGCAACCACTGATACACAACTGGCGCTTGAAGTGTGCAGGCCGCCTGTCATGATGAGGACGAACAAGCGCAATCGTTCGGTCCGATTCACAAACCAGGAGGATTCACATGAAACGCCATCACTTCTTCGCCAAGGTTGCCGGCTTCGCCCTCATCTCTTCGTTCGTGCTCAGCGGGTGCAGCGCCACATCCTATTCACCGTCGGCGCCGGCCGCCGAGAGCTATGCCGCCCCAGCCGCGATGGAGGCGCCGGCGGCCGCTCCCTACTACCCGGACGCGCCGACCGATATGTTTTTTGAGGACTACGGCGTGCGTGGCTTCGTCACCGCCGCCAAGGACAACCTGTCTACCTTCGCCGTCGACGTGGACACCGGCTCGTACACGGTGGCGCGCAACTACGTGCAAGATGGCTGGCTGCCGCCCGAAGACGCGGTGCGCGCCGAGGAGTTCGTCAACTATTTCGACTACAAGTACCCGAACCCGGCAGCGGACGAGACCTTTGGCATTTACGTGGATGGCGCACCGTCGCCCTTTGCGGAACGTCAGGCCAACCGCATGCTGCGCGTCGGCATCCAGGGCTACAGCGTGCCGGCCGACGAGCGGCAGGATGTGGCATTGACCTTTGTCATCGACGTCTCCGGCTCCATGGACATGGAGAACCGGCTCGGGCTGGCCAAGCGGGCGCTCTACCTGCTCGTCAACGAGCTGCGCCCGACGGATAGCGTCGCCATCGTCGTCTACGGTACGAACGCCCGCACTGTGCTGGACATGACGCCGGTCAGCGAGAAGCAGGTCATCCTGAACGCGATCAACCAGGTCTACGCCGAAGGGTCAACCAACGCGGCGGCCGGGCTGTGGCTGGGCTATCGCCTCGCCTCCGAGCACTTCAACCCGGAGGCAACCAACCGGGTGATTCTGCTTTCTGACGGTGTGGCCAACGTGGGCGTGACCGGCCCCGGCGAGATCCTCGACGTCATCAAGCGCCATGCGCAGGAGGGGATCACGCTGACGACGGTCGGGCTGGGCATGGGCAACTACAACGACACGCTCATGGAGCAACTTGCCGACGACGGCGACGGCTTCTACGCCTACGTCGATTCAATGAAGGAAGCCGAGCGCCTCTTTGTCGACGAACTGACCAGCACGCTGCTGACCATCGCCAAGGACGCCAAGATCCAGGTCGAGTTCAACCCGGAGGTCGTGGAGCGCTATCGCCTGGTCGGCTACGAGAACCGCGACGTGGCCGACGACGATTTCCGCAACGACGAGGTCGACGCCGGCGAGATCGGTGCCGGTCACAGCGTCACGGCCCTCTATGAAATCGAACTGCTGCCGGGTAGCGAGGATTCCGACGCCCTGATCGCCACCGTGCGCATGCGCTGGGAAGAGATGGGCACCGGCGAAGTCATCGAGATGGAGCAGCCCTTCACCGTGGGCGAACTGGACGGCAGCTTCGTGGAGAGCGAACCCCGCTTCCAACTGTCGGTGGCCGTAGCCGAGTATGCCGAGTTGCTCAAGCACAGCCCGTACGCCTGGGAAGGCTCGCTGGCCGACCTCAGCGCCGAGGTGCAGCGCATTGACAGCGCCATCACGGAAGAAGAAGGCGCCGGCGACGAAGATGTGGCCGAACTGGCGCAGTTGATCTGGCTGGCCGACAGCCTGCAAGAGTGAGGCGTTCTTCCACAGGAAGCAATCAAGGCCGCCAGGAATCCCTGGCGGCCCGTTTTTTGCTCCCTCCATTGAGATCGACCGCGATTGCCGGAAATCGCGCTTCGATTTATCATGCATGCGCGCGAAAGCGGGGTGGTTTGCCCTAACGTATTGCGCCTCCACCAATCAGGTTTGACGATATTCTTCCGCTTCAACAGCAGGCTCACACGAACAGCTCGACGCTGCTAATTGCTGAAACTTACAGGATGATTCTATGGAGATGATTCAGGGATTTTTCACGTATATCAATCAATTGTTTCAAGTGATCGGCCATGCATTGCGTATGGACCCGCGCCTCTTTGAGATCGTCAGCGCCAATCCGAACTCGCGATGGCTCGTCTTGGGCGTCGTCTTTCTGGCTGGGATGTCTACGCTGTTGGGGCAGAGTGTCGTACTCTTCGTCAACCGTGTGCGACGCGGGCGCTTTGCGATGAGCCTCGTGCTCAACGGGTTCATCTACATCGTCAGCTATTTTGTCTGGGGCGTGACGATCGCCTTGATCGGGCTGCTCATCTTCCCATCCAGCCCCGATGGCTGGGCCATCGTCCGCATGGTCGGTTTGAGCACGGCTCCGCTGATCTTCGGCTTCTTCATCCTCATCCCTTGGATGGGGCCCTTCATCGGCAAGATTCTCAATATCTGGGGCTTCCTGATCCTAGTGTCGGTGGTGGAGTTCGGCTTTCAGGTCGGCCTGTGGCGGGCGTTGATTGTCGTGGGCATTGGCTGGCTGTTGATGACGCTTCTTACCAACTTCATCGGCAAGCCCGTCATCGCTCTACGCAACAAAATCTGGCACATGGTGGCCGGCACCTCGCTCGATGCCGACACGCAGGATCTGCTTCTCCAATTCAGCCGGTCTGGTGATGCGCCGGCCCTCCTACAGGAAGTCAAACAATGATCACCTATCTCATCATTGGAGCGTTCTTGCTGCTCTTTGTTACCGCGGCAATGGCCCCGATGGAGTCGCTTGGCTGGTGGGCGGGCTGGTCGCGCGAAGGGACAGAACAGGGGCCGTCTGAGCTGACGGAGGCTGCGGCAACGGCCGCGCCGGTCGATGAGCCCGACATGTATGTTATCTACCTCTCCGGCATCGGTGCGATTTCGGGCGACTCCTTTCCGGAGGAAGAGTATCCCTTTCTGCACGGGCTGGAAGATCGCCTGCCGACGGCCAAGGTCATCACGGACGTCTATCCCTATTCGGTGACCAACAATGGGCTGACCGGCCAGCGCCTGTTTGCCAAGGCGTGGCAGCAGGTCGAAAAGCTGCGCTGGAAGAATCCCAACAGCCTGCTGGGTATGTTCATCAACTTGCGCAACGCCCTGCAGATGTTCGTCTCGGCCGACCGTCGCTACGGCCCGATCTACAACCTGGGCATCGCCAACGAAATCTACCGCGTGTTGCTCGAGAAGGGCTATCGCCCCGAAGGCAAGCGCCCCATCATCTTGCTCGGCTGGAGCGGCGGCGGCCAGATCTCCATCGGCTCGGCGGCCTATCTGGCGGAGTTGCCCAGCCCGATCTATGTCCTCTCGCTGGGTGGTATGCTCTCGGACGATCCTGGCATCGAGAAGCTGACCCATCTCTGGCACCTCTATGGCGTGGCCGACCCGCTGCAGGCGCTGGGCGGCGTGCTCTATGCCGGGCGCTGGCCGATCATGCCGCAGTCGCCGTGGAATCAGACCATGGCCAACGGCCGCATCGACATCATCTGCTTGGGCGCCTACTCCCACAACGGCAAGGGCAACTACTTCGATATGGAGACCAAGTTGCCCAACGATGCACGCGGACGCACGCACGGCCAGAAGACGCTGGACACCATTCAGCACATCCTGACAGACCAGGGGTTGCTCGGCCGGCCGGAGAACCTGGCTGCCGCGCTCACCGAACCGGAGCCTGGTTTCGACGCGCCGCTGCCCGACGCCGTCAGTGACGAAGCGCCCGCAGCGGATGTCGCCCAAGAAACCGCCGCCGCATCCGATCCTTCGATCTGAACTCGATGTAACCTGCTACGGCGCGGCTCGCTCGACGAAAGCCAGCGGGTCGCGCCGTAACGCGGCAAGTGCCACCTCCCACATCGCTGTCGCCTCGATGACATACACGGTCGCTGACAGCACCTTCCCTTTTTGCAGGTCCGGTTCGGAAAGCAACTCCTCAAGCCGATCGTAGCGCTGCGCATAGCCGTCAAAGTTGTGCGGCAGGTAGCGCTTCACCGTGCGCTCGCCACCACCGTCAATCAACTCGTACTCGATCGCTTCGCCGTAGAGGTAGGGCGGCACGACCATTTCCTCGATGGCGTGAAAGGACGTGTTGGGCGCCAGCCCGCAGCCGAGCATCAATAGCTGGCCATTGACCTGGGGCAGCCGGTGAAAGGGTGAGTGTGCCCCGCAAGGCGTCGAATCCTGGCCGTGCTCGCCCAGTAAGGCCGCCGCGGCCGGCCCAATGCCGCACACCGAGTGCGTGGGGTGCAGGCTGCGTTGCACGCCGGGCTGGCGGCGGAAGGTTTCCGGGATGATGCCCACGTTCGACGGCGTCAACGTCAGATCGAAGCGCGGCCGCTCGCGTGTCACGGTCGCGTAGCTCAAAGCCGGCATGAGCAGCGTGCCGTCGGGCCCCAGCGCCTGTCGCAACCCGGCGATGACCGTCGCCGCGCCGCCGGGCACCTTGCCAAGCGAACGCAACGACGCGTGTACGAGCAGCACGCCACCCGGTCGCACGCCGGCTACCCGTACCGCCTCGGCAATGCGCGCTGATGTTTCGCCAGCCGCCAAATCTACTGTCATGCTCTGTCTCTTTTCCGTGCGGATCAATTACCGGTGCAACCGGGCCAGGGAGATCCCGGCCGCACCGGCGGGGTGTCAGGTCATGCCTGCGCGTACGCCTCCATGGGCAGGCAGGCGCAGACGAGATGGCGGTCGCCGTAGACGTTGTCGATGCGCGAGACGTATGGCCAGAACTTGCGCTCGCGCACCCACGGCGCCGGGAACGCTGCTTGCTCGCGGCTGTACGGGCGATCCCACTCGCCCGCGACCACTGCCGCCGTGTGTGGGGCGTGCTTGAGCGGGTTGTTCTGCGCGTCCATGCGTCCCTCTTCGACCGCGCGAATCTCCTCGCGAATCTCGATCATCGCCTGGCAGAAACGCTCCAACTCGGCCAGCGATTCGCTCTCCGTCGGCTCGATCATGAGCGTGCCCGCCACGGGGAAGGAGAGCGTCGGCGCGTGGAAGCCGAAATCCATGAGGCGCTTGGCCACGTCTTCGGCAGTGATGTGCGTGGCGTGCTCGATGGGCCGCAGGTCGATGATGCACTCGTGCGCCACGCGGCCATGCTCGCCCTTGTAGAGCACGGGGTAATACGAATCGAGCCGCGCCGCGATGTAGTTGGCATTGAGAATGGCAACTTTCGTGGCATCAGTGAGTCCCTGCTCGCCCATCATTGCGATGTAGGCGTAGGAGATGGAGAGGATGTCGGCGCTGCCCCACGGCGCGGCCGAGACTGAGCCGACCGATTCGGCGCCGCCTACGCCGTCCACCACGGCGCTGCCGGGCAGGAAGGGCGCCAGGTGCGCGGCCACGCAGATCGGACCCATGCCCGGCCCGCCGCCGCCGTGCGGGATGGTGAAGGTCTTGTGCAGGTTGAGATGGCAGACATCGGCGCCGATCGCGGCCGGGCTGGTCAGGCCGACCTGGGCGTTCATGTTGGCGCCATCCATGTAGACCTGGCCGCCGCGTGCATGGATGATTTCGCAGATGTCGTGGATGGCCGACTCGAAGACGCCGTGCGTCGACGGGTAGGTGACCATGAGCGCGGCCAGGCGGTCGGCGTGCTGGTCAGCCTTGGAGCGCAGATCGTCGAGGTCGACGTTGCCGTTCTCATCGCAGGCCACGACGACCACCTCCATGCCCGCCATGACCGCGCTGGCCGGGTTGGTGCCATGCGCCGACGAGGGGATGAGGCAGACGGTACGGTGGTCATCGCCGCGCGCATGGTGATAGCCGCGGATGACGAGCAGACCGGCATACTCGCCCTGCGAGCCGGCGTTCGGCTGAAGTGAAACAGCGGCAAAGCCGGTGATCTCGGCCAGCCATTTCTCCAGGCGGGCAAAGAGTTCCTGGTAGCCCAGCGATTGATCGGCCGGCGCAAAGGGATGCAGCCCGGCAAACTCAGGCCAGGTGACGGCGATCATCTCGCTGGTGGCGTTGAGCTTCATCGTGCACGAGCCAAGCGGGATCATGGAGTGCGCCAGCGAGAGGTCGCGCGCTTCCAGCCGCTTGATGTAGCGCAGCATCTCGTGCTCGCCGTGATAGCTGTTGAAGACCGGGTGCGTCAGGAAGTCGCTGGTGCGGGCAAAGGGGGCGGCAAAGTCCAGGGCCACGGCGCGCGCCAGGGCCTCGACATCCGCCGTGCCATCGTCGCCGAAGATCTCGAGCAGCGCGCGCAGTTCGTTGACGGTGGCGGCTTCGTCGAGCGCGACGCCCACTGCGCCGTCGGCGTAGTAGCGCAGGTTCACCTCGTTGGCATGCGCCAACCGCCGGATCTGTGCCTGCGTGTGCGGGCCGCCGCTGACCTTGAGCGTGTCGAAGATCGCACCGTCGTTGGTCGTGTAGCCCAGCGCCTGCAAGCGCGTGCGGATGATCTCGGCCATGAGGTGCGTGCGGCGGGCGATGTCGCGCAGGCCGTCTGGGCCGTGATAGACCGCGTACATCGAGGCCATGACTGCCAGCAGCACCTGCGCGGTGCAGATGTTGCTCGTCGCCTTGTCACGGCGGATGTGCTGCTCGCG
>WBZU01002459.1_pt1 | contig 12807 bp, 8 predicted proteins | sample 5204311 | NCBI WGS metagenome assembly WBZU01 (sample SAMN12344359, study PRJNA552823) | activated sludge metagenome | biome: Activated sludge suspended growth; feature: Nitrification reactor; material: Wastewater; isolation source: activated sludge from nitrification reactor of wastewater treatment...
GCCGCAGCGTGCGGTCTTCCGTTGATCGCCACCAAGGAATCAGGCGATGCTGTGGTCGATGGTGAAACCGGACGTGTGATCGCTCCGAATGACGTCGAAGCCATCGCCGACGCATTGGAACATCTCATCGGCGCGAGAGGTGACACGCCAGGTGAAGCCGAAGAGGTAGCGGCTCTGCTCTTGCAGGCGCAGGCGGCCCACGCTGGCGTTGACGGGACGCACGGCGGTCAGCAGCGTCTCGCCGCCGCGATGGCGCGCCGGCGCGCGCAGCACTGTGAATGCGCTCTGGCGGTCGAGTAGGGTCATCATCTGGTCGAAGACGCGGCTGCCGTGGGCGATCAACTCGCGGTCGCTTTCCGGCTCCCCGCTGTGAAAACTCAAGCCCAGGCGCTCGCGGCCAAAATGCTCGGCCAGGTCGGCGGGGAGGAGCACATCCAGTCGCGATTTGTCTTTCGGCACGTCCTGCGCGACGGTAGCGCCCAGTTGCGTGAAGTACTCGTGGGTGAAATCAAAGAGCGTGTGATCGGGTGGCGGCGCCGGCGGCGCCGGCCTGGTTCGGCGCGGCATAGAAGCCCATTATACCGCCAAGATTAGTACAAACGAAAGCAACGCGAGTTTCGGTATTATGCAAAGTAGTGGTATGATTGAGTAATCGAGAAGTACGAATGGTATGGCCGACAGCTTCGACGCCGCGGCGCCACTCCGGCAGACGCACTTCCCCCGTTGCGCGGTCCGGACAGCCGGTCGGCTCTCTACGCCGGGAGTCAATAGCATGCAGAAACAAATACAGTCCTATTTGAACCATCTGGCAATCGACGAAGAATCCTCCGAAAATACGATCGCCGCGTATCGGAATGATCTTGGCCAACTGTATACGTTCCTGTCCCAGTACAGTGAGGTCGACGGCACGACGGTGACAGGGTGGAGCGACGTGACCCCGGCTGTCATCCAGAATTACGTGCTCAACCTGCGCGCCCGCAACTATGCGTCGTCGACCGTCGCGCGCAAGGTGGCGGCCGTCAAGAGCTTCTTCGAATACATGATCAATCATGGCGATATCGAAACGGACCCGACCGCATCGCTGGCATCGCCAAAGGTTAAGAAACATCTGCCGCACACGATCTCCTACGAAGAGGTCGAGCGCCTGCTCGAAGCACCGCTAGTGCAGGACTCGCCGCAGGCCAAGCGCGACAGCGCGCTGCTGGAGACCCTCTACGCCACGGGAATGCGCGTCACCGAACTGGTCAATCTGGACGTCGCCGATCTTGAATTGGAGAACAGGCAGATCACTTGCGGCGCCAGCAATCGCCGCCGGCGCGTCGCTCCGCTCAACGATCGCGCGGCCGAGGCGATGGCAATCTACATGGAAGAAGGCCGGCCCAGCCTGGTCGTCAAGCCGGACGAGATGGCGCTCTTTCTGAACCACCGCGGCCAACGCTTGACGCGCCAGGGGCTGTGGCTCATCATCAAGCGCTACGTCAAGGAAGTCAACATTCAGGAGCCGGTGACGCCCCATACGTTGCGCCATAGCTTCGCCACTCACCTGCTCAACAAGGGCGCCGGCCTGCGCGAAGTTCAGCGCCGCCTCGGCCACGCCAGCCTGAGCACGACGCAAGTCTACAAGCAGATGAAAAGTGAAAGCGGCCCGGACATTACCATCGACGGCAAGCCGGTCGATAAGTAGCCGCGCGCTGCGCCCGTAGCCGGCAGAGAGAAGTTGCCTTGCACATTGACCTGAGCGGACGCATCGCCGTCGTTACGGGCGCCAGCCGGCGCGTGGGCATCGGCGCAGCCGTGGCGCGCACGTTCGCCGTCGCCGGCGCTGACGTCTTTCTCACCTATTTTCGCCCCTACGATGCCTCCATGCCTTGGGGCAGTCGCGACGAGGAAATCGACGCGTTGCTGGCCGAATTGCGCGGCCTCGGCGTGCGCGCATATGGCATGGAAGCCAACCTCAGCCAGCCGACCGGTGCTGCGCATGTCATGGACGCGGTCACCGGGCTGCTGGGCACGCCGGCCATCCTGGTCAACAACGCCTGCGTCTCGGAGCCGGGCGATATCCTGCACGTCGATGCCGAGCAGTTGGATCGCCATTACGCCGTCAACACGCGGGCCACGGTGCTGCTCTGCCAGGAGTTCGTGCGCCGCTGGCCGGGCGAGCGTGGCGGGCGCATCATCAGCGTCTCCTCCGGCCAGAGCTACAGCGCCATGCCGGGCGAGATCGCCTATGTCGTGACCAAGGCCGCTGTCGAAGCGCTGACCCTCACCTTGGCGGCCGAAGTCGCCGGCCGCGGCATCACCGTCAACGCCATCGATCCCGGCGCGACCGACACGGGCTGGATGGATGACGACCTGCGCGACCACATCGCCGCCCGCACCTACCTGGGCCGCATCGGCCTGCCGGCGGACGCCGCCAACCTCATCTGTTTTCTGGCCTCGGAACAGGCGGAGTGGATCACGGGTCAGATCATCCGCTCGCGCGGCGGGGCATAGAGACCGCGCTCACCCACCAGTTATTTCCCCGACAGAATGGATGCCGGCGGGCGCGCCACGCGCAGGCCGCGCTGGCGATGAATCATTCCTTCCGCCCAGTAGAGGATCAACGCCGCCCAGATGATCGAAAAGCCGATCAACTTGCTCTGGCTGAAGGCTTCCTGGAAGATGAGCAGCCCGACGAGGAATTGCAGCGTCGGCGCGATATACTGGAGCACGCCTAGCAACGAGAGCGGGATGCGTCGCGCCGCGGTGGCAAACCACGTCAACGGCAGCACGGTGACGACGCCGGTCGTCAGCAACAGCAGCGTCTTACCCCAGCCGTAGACGCCCAGCCCGCCGGCGCCATTCAGTTCACGGAAAATAAGCAATGCCACCGCCGGCAGAAAAATGACGCCCGCCTCGATGGTCAGCCCCTGAGTCGAAGTCAGCGTGCCATGCTTCTTGAGCAGGCCGTAGAAGCCGAAGGTAAAGGCCAGGATCAGCGCGATCCACGGCAGTTGGCCGTAGCTGACGGTGAGAAAAAGCACGCCCGCGGTCGCCAGCCCAATCGCCGCCCACTGCCCGCCGCGCAGCCGCTCGTGCAGAAAAAAGACGCCCATCAACACGCTGACCAGCGGGTTGATAAAGTAGCCCAGGCTCGTCTCGATGACATAGCCGGAATTGACGCCCCAGATGTAGGTGTACCAGTTCGCCGCCAGGAGGATGCCGGCGGCCGAGTAGAGCAGCATCACGCGCCGCGAGTGCAGCGCCGGGCGCAGCCAGGACCAATCCTGCCGAATCGTGAGCAGCCCAACGAGAAAGACCAGCGACCAGATGACGCGGTTGGCCAGGATGTCGATGGCCGGCACTGGGGCCAGCAACCGAAAATAGAGGGGAAAGATGCCCCAGGTTGTGTAGCAGGCAATCGCCAGCCACATACCGCGCCGTTCTTCACTGCTCATCGCCGGGTCCTCGTTCGCACCATTCCCAAGACAAGATGATTCACTGTAAACGATCTCAGGGTGCGAACCAAATAGGGCTGGGATGCCGCGCACAATCGACCTCGGAGGCGGGCAGTTCCCAATAGCCCACCACGAAGAGACAACTAACATGAAGGAGCACGAAGCGGCGCACCGAGTTTTTTCTTTGCGCCCCTTTGTGTCCTTGGAGTCTTCGTGGTTTTCGTGGTTGCCTGGGCAGCCTATCTGCGGCGGTCGCGGCCGGGCGCATCGACGACGCTGCTCAGTTCGCCATGGTCGAGCCAGATCAACTGGCAGGCGCCGCACGTGTCGATGATGATATTGCCGGGGCCGTAGTAGGGGTGCACGTCCATGCTGCGGCCGCACTGCGGGCACTGCAACTGGCGCGCCAACTGTGCGTGATCGACGGGCCGCGGCTCGATTGCCGGCGTCTGTGCCCGGCTGCGCAAGTGGCGGACGACACCGGCAAAGCTCTCGCGGTTGGCCAGGATGCCTCGGCAGCGCGCACAGTAGCCAACGCGCGTCCCCGCCACCGCGCCGGCCACGAGCTCTTGTTTGCACAGCGGGCAGGCAAGCCCCACCGGCTCGGCCAGCACGCGTACGTGGTCTTCAGTCTGCTCGGGGAAGACAAAAGTCGTGCAGTAGGCGCAGGTGTAGTAGTCGTGGCTGGCGACCAATGTCATCGGCGCGCCACAGTTGGGGCAATTCATGGCATTTAGCGAAACCTGAGCTCAGGACAACACATTGCGTTCGTGCACATCTACGCGGCTCAGCCGATCGCCGGCGCGAAACGCTGGAATCGCCGCGATGGTTTCACACTCCAGACGTTTGCGACGCTCCCGGTAGGTCTCTTCGTTGGTCAATTCGATCAAGAAGCTCCTGACCAACGCCGCCACTGAGGTGTTCATCGCGATGGCCTTGACACGCGCACGGTGCAAGACCACTTCATCTATGGACAGGGTGAGTTTCTTCATGACTGCACGGTAACATCGAGCAAGTGAATCGTCAATGTGATGTTGGCACCTTCGCCGGGCCGAGTGATGTTGCTGTTGCCACTTGGTGCCGCAAGGATGCGAGTCATGCCAACACTCTGCCGAGACGCCACACTCAAGGGCGTCTCGGCAGAGTGGTCCGAACTAGCGACGGATCGATGGTAGATAGAGGTTGGACTGGCCGATAACCACGCTGCTGGCCGCGCTGTCGATGCTCCAGAGCCCGCTGGTGTTGCGCGCCTGCACGGTCACGTAGTACGTCCGCCCTTTCACGAGATTCAAGTCGTTGCGCTCGAAACTGGTGCCGGCCACGTAGGTCCAGCCGACGACGTCGCGTGCGCCTGGGGTCGTTCCGATGGCATAGCGATACTGGTCAATGTTCGGGCTGCGGCTCTGCCAGCTTGCCGAGATGCTGGAGAGGCTGCCGCTCGTGCGTGCGGTGACAATCGGGGGCAGCGGCGGATCAAAGGTCACGCCGGCGCCGAAGTCGACACGGAAGGTATCATCGGTGGCAGTGTCGACAGACATGCCATCGATGCCGATTGCTCCATCAGTTTCCAGGACGTAGTAACCAGGCGGGACGAGAGCCGTGAAGTCATATCCGGCTTGAAAGCGAGTCGGAGAAATCCAGCGACCATCAACGAAGACGAAATTATTGCCACCCCAGCGTACTGAGGTGCCAGCACCCATAAAATCGCTGTACCAGAAGTTGTTGCGGCTATCAAATATAATGGTTCCGTTGTACGTGTTACCAAATGTCGCTGTAGACCAGCTACTGCCATCATATGACACTAAGTTGCCACAAACGCGGAACCACAGACTTCCGTCAGGCGCCTGAGCAGCGCCATTCACCGTACAGGAAACATGACCGTTTGTCTCAGCCGAGCCATAATAATGCCAACTAGCACCATCGTGCATAGCTAGATAGGGCCGATTAGGATCGTTTACTGCCCCGCCCATACCTAAACCAACCCAAACACGCCCTAAGCTGTCGACAAATAGGCTGTCGATCCCGTTAGCCGGAAAGCCATTTGCTACGTTGTATGTGATCCACTTGATACCATCAAAAACACTTAGACCCTGCGTCATCATCGACTGGAACCACATTCGACCCTGTCCATCGCGTACAATCCGAAGTACATCGGATAGAGCTTGCCCGTCGGCGGTTGTATATTGCCGCCATGTGGAACCGTCAAATCGGTAAACCCAACCCATCGTGCCTAGCCAGATAGCACCTTGCCTGTCGTCTCCGATTGTCATAACCAAGCTTATTGAGCTGCCGTCTGGCATATTGTTTGTGTATGTCGTCCAGGTTGACCCTCGGAGTCTGCTCATAATTGCACTTGCAGTTCCCATGCCACCTTCATGCCCAAACCAAATGTCCCCATTAGCAGCGGCATGAATGGCAATAATGTTGTCATTACCAAGACCCGAATTGGTCGTTCTATAGGTTGCCCACTGACGGCCATCATACATGCGAACACCAATACCTTCGCCCGTCATAGTTTTCATTCCGAACCAAAGTCTGCCAAACACGTCCTTCACCATGACACCCGCAGTGTCCGAGAAGACCTGTTGAGTTGTCCCGCTCCGCGAATCATGGAAACTTACAGCGGGCAGAGCGGTCACCGACATTGGCTTGCTGAAGTCGATCGTAACCGTGCCTCGCTGTAAGCCCACCGGGTTCGGATCCATCGTGACGCTACGCACGTAGGCTGGCGCGGTCTGGTCAGGCGCGGCCAGCGGTGGGTTGTAGGCCACCTTGCCGACGGTCGAACTGGCCGTGTTGCAGCCGTTGTCGTCGAAGGTACAGTCGCGAATGCGGTTGGGAATCTGGCTGGCGTCGATGTTCCAGAAGTTGTCCGTGGCGTTGACCGTGAAGTTCTGCGTGCCTGCCTGCCCGCCGCTCAGGTAGAGGTCATAAGTCCCATTGCCAAAGAGGTTGTTGTTGGCGATGTTAACCGACGCTGCCGACTGACCGCCCAACTGGATACCATAGCCTGTGTTGTGGATGATCGTGTTGTAGCGCACGCCACGCGACTGGCTGATGCGGAAGTTATTGGCCGGGTTGGTTTCGTCGGCCGGCGTCCAGGTGTTGTCGAGCAACTGGCCCGTTGCGCTGAGGCGCTGGGCAAAGATGTTAGAGGTCATCCCCAGTCGATTGTCAGCCCAGGCAACCAGATACTCGTTGTTTTGGCTGTTGTAGGCAATGGCAGGGCGCCCCATCTGCATCCCGTACATCGCGCCGGCCGACGCCGGTGACGAAACCAGGACGGGCGATCCAATACCGGTGCCATTCTCATCCATGCGACGCACATAGAGTGTATGCTGTGCCGGCGTCGACGCGACAGGCCCATGTACCCAGGCCATCATGAAGTTCCCGTCGGTGCTGTTGAAAACGACGCGCGGGTTGGTCGTCTGGCCCGAGTCGGAATAGACGACGGTCGAACTGATCGGCAATGACCCGTCTGCGTTGACAATCTGGTCCATCAGTGCACGAGGCGTACTCCATTCATCCCAACCGCGCAGCCGCTCCCATGCAACGGAGTAGCGATTCGGACCTATTCCAAACGCCGCTGCCGGTCGCCTTGCGCTACCATCTGGATTTTCGGCAATCACAACCGCTGAAGCCGTCTGCGTTGATGGCTCGATCCAGGCGCCCCAGATCCGCTGATTCCAACTATCGGAATGAAATACGACGAGCGCTCTATCTCCTGTCGAAGCCAATGCGACATCGCCCAAATAGAGAGCCCCCGAAGGTTCGCCATCGACGGTGACTGGGGGACCGTTCAGTGCGCCGGTTGCCGTCAGTCGCTGAACATAGATTCGAGCAGAGCAGCATGGATTTGTGGTCGTCGCCTGATAGGCGACGAGGAACGAATCACTCCCAGGTAGATGGCGTCCGATAGCAACGGAGGCGTCTCCGGTTGGGGAAACTGACACAACGTCGCCGCTGACTTGGCCACTGCCAGACACGAATCGTCCTTTCACTCCCTCCATCCCAGACCAAACCACCAAATAGCGGTCTTGGGACGGTTGGTACGCGATCTGCGAACCTGTGGCCGGCATGGCCTGTTGACCCGATATCACGATCTCACCCCCAATCGGTTGGCCATCAGGTCCGAGCCGCAAAGCCTTCACCGCCCCCATGCCGGTCGAATCAATCCATGCGGCCAGATACTCGTTGCGCGTTGAGTTGTACGCAAGCGCCGGGCTGTGTTGACTAGACCCGCCTGATTGCACATCCAACGTAACGGCGGCAGCGTTTCCTCCACCACATGGCGGCATTGCACAACTGCTGGCACCATTGTTCGCAATCAGGTTATGCTCGATATCGACCTGCTGAAGGCCAGCAGCATAGATACCGCCGCCATTGCCGACAATGACATTATCGCGGATGACCGGGGTGCTGCTACCACAACATGGGATATTGATCGCTGTACCGGTGTAATCCTGAATGACATTTCCAACGATCGTAGCGGACCCCGACACATATATAGGTGAGACACCATCGCGGAATGAGTTGGACAGAATACTAGGTCCGCCACCTGACATCCCTGTATTGGCGATAATCCCACTTGTTACCCTTGCGAAGCTGTTCTGCTTGATCAGCGGCTGACCACCATTGATCAGAATTGCGCTTCCTGCTATACCGGGCATCATGTTGCCAACACTGTCAGAAAAGGTGTTGCGCTCAATGTATGGTGCGCCGCCGTTATTGTTGTTGCCAATCTGGATACTCGTCCCGTTGTTCTTGAACGTGGAATCGGCAATATACGGCGACCGCGTGCTCAGATTGGCCGCCACATCCGCATAGCTCACCTCGACGTGCTGCAGCACACTGCCGGCTACGTAATTTCCATTGCCATCGTAGGTGGCGTCGACCGCAGTGTCGGCAAAGCGCAGACCGCTCCACGTCGCGTTCGTGATCGAATTCGTCGTGAAGACGATTGGCTGCGCCACCGTGCCGCGCGCGACCAACGTGCCGTCCACGCGGATGAACTTGCCCGGGTTGCCCTTGATCACCGTGCCCGGCTGGATCGTCAGGGCGACACCCTGGTTGACGATTACCGTGCCGGCCAGCACGTACGTCTTGTCACTTGTCCAGGTTGTATTCTGCGTGTAAATCGTATTACCGAGCGTTTCGACCGCGCTGCGCACCTGAATCGTGAAGGGCACGGCCAGGCTGTAGCCACCGGCGCCGCTCAGATTGAGGGTGAACTGTAAGGCGTGGTTGTAGGGCGCGCTGCCGCTCACCGTCATCCCGAACGGATCGCCGCTGTTACTGCCCAGTTGGCCCGGCGCAATGTCGCCAAACACACCGGCGTTGTCGCTGATGCTCACATAGGGGTCGCTACTGGCCAGCGTGCCTTGCAGGCTCTGCCCCGGCAGCCACAGGTTGCGCACGTTGATCACCAGTTGGATGGCCTGGCCCGGCGCCGGCCGCGCGTTCGCCTGGCCGTCAATAGCGTAGCTCTCGACCCTGGCACGCGCCTGTGGTGTCGTGGCCAGCGCGCTGCCGGCATTGATCCGGCCGGAACCCAACTGCCCGGCACGCGTCGGGTTCAATGCGTCGATATTGGCGGCGGTATTCAAGATCTGCCACTTGACCTGTTCTGCCGTCCACACAGGATTCTTGCTCTTGATCAGCCCGGCAAGCCCCGAGACAAACGCCGTGGACAGACTGGTGCCACTATCCGTGGCGTAGCCGCCGAGGGTCGTCGTGCGAATGTCTTTGCCCGGCGCCGATACGTCCACCCACGCGCCATAGTTGGAGAAGATCGCCTTCTTGTCATCGGCGTCGGTGGCCGCGACGGCCAGCACCTCGGGATAGGCGGCCGGATAGAAGGGTGTGGCGCTGTCATCGTTGCCGGCGCCCGCCACGATCACGGCCGTCGTTGCCGCCTCGCGGATGGCGTCGCGCAGCACGGCCGAGTCGGCATAGCCACCGAGCGACAGGTTGATCACATGCGCGCCGTTGGACGCGGCGTACTGCACGGCCGCCGCAATGTCCGAGTAATTGGCCGCATTGTTGGCCTGCATGGCGTTGACAAACATCAACTTACAGCCCCAGCACATGCCCGCCACGCCGGCGCCATTATTTGTCGCGGCACCGGCCACGCCGCCCACCTGCGAGCCATGGCCGTTCGGATCGGTCAAGGTCGCGTTGCCTGCCAGCACATTCCAGCCATTGGTGTCGTCAACCTTGCCGTTGAGGTCGTCGTCCACCCCATTCGGCGGATCGTCGTTGACCCACAGTCTGCCGACAAAATCAGGGTGCGTCGTGTCCACACCCGAATCGACGATCGCAATCACGACGCCAGGATCACCGGTGCTCACATCCCATGCCGCCGGTGCGTTGATCTTTGGCAGCGCCCACTGGCTGGCGTACTCGACATCGTTCGGCGTGCGCGCCGGCCGTGCGATGTAGTCAGGCTCGGCGTACTCAACTGCGGCGTCAGCAGCCAGCGCGGCTACCGCATGTTCGACCGGAATCGAGGAAGTCCACTGCACACGATAGATGCGATCCAGGCCAGTGGAAGTCCCCGCATCAGCTCGGGCCGCCCTGACGGTGTCGGTTGCATCAAAAACTGGAGTGGTTGACGTGGCGCCCAGCGCGTTCAGCAATCCGTTGAGCGACTCAGCGTTGGTGTTCATGACCGCACCTGAGGCGTTGACCTCCCCACTTGCCAAGGCCACCCCCGGTCTCAATTTGATTAGCGCCGTATTGGGAAGGTACTCGATGTAGGGTTCCGTCGAGGCCACGATTGGTTCGACCGATGGCACCGGCGGTTGCGCCATCGTTGTCTTGAAATTGACACCAAAGACGGCAAGGAGAAGCAGCAATGCGACAAGTAGACTAACCACCATATGCGCGAACCAGCGGTTGCTTGTTGGGGAACTGGTCATGAGAAACCTCCCAGACATGAAATTGGTGTTGGGTGAATCAAGCGCAGTCGGCGCGCTTTATTGCAGACGATGGATAGTGATGGGAAACAGGGTTGTGTCACGAACATCGCTGTCCGACCGCATTGGAGGACACACGATCTCACATTCGCTAGCTGTCTGCCCGTTGGGAAACAGACAGCGGCTGTCAAGGGCACACTCGATCCAGTATGCGCCCGTTTGGCGGGACAGAAAAGGGTCAAATGTCCTTGCTATTTGTTCAGTTTCGTGTGGAAATCTGCGAGACGTGGTTGGCGGCCAGCGCGACGTACTGCTATCGATGCATCACCCCATCAAAGCGCCGCGCCAGCCACGCCAGCAGCGCGCCCGCGTAGAGCAGCCCGCCCAGGAGATAGAGCCAGAACCACGCGCTGCCGGATTGCAGGTGCCAGAGCGCCTGCGCCGGCCACCAGGTCGGCGCGACGGCAAAGGGAATCTGCCACGCCGGCGGCAGGAAGTAGGCGATGAGTGGTGGCATGAGCACGATGCCTGCGGCCTTCATCAGCGCCAGTCCCTGCACCTTGTTCTGCGCCAGCGCGGCCAGGGCCAGCGCAGCCAGCGGCGCCATGGGCGCCACGCCCAGCGCCAGCAGCGGATACCCCCACCACGGCAGATCGAAAAGGCCGGTGATGGGCATGACCAGCAGCGTCGTCAACGTGGCGGCCAACGCCGGCACTGTGAGCCGATAGGCAAGGTAGCCGCGCAGGGGCAGCGGCGTCACCTGCAGCGCGGTCAGCGTCTGCTCGTCGCGCTGGTCGAGCAGCAGAAAGCCGATGATCGCGCCCCAGAAGTAGGGCACGATGAGCAGCACCATGTAACCCATGAGCGGCGGGTAGTACGCGGCCAGGTCGATGCCAAGCCAATCCTGTGCCGCGCCGACGAGCAGCGGCAGCACCCAGCGCACGGCCAGCGCCATGACAAAGGGAATGAAGATCATCCAGCGCAGCATGGCGTCGCGGCCGATGCTATGCGCGTCGATGGGGCCGAGCGCACGCAGCGCGCCAAAGCGTCGCGCCACTGCCCCGTTGACATCCAGTTGCACGCGCGGGCGCGAAACCGGGCGCGGGCGCAGATCCGCGGCGTTCACCTTGTCGACGACAAAGCGGTGAAATGACCGATTGGCCCACCACGCAAAGAACGCCACCCACGCCGCCCCTGCTGCCAGGCCGTACAGGATCATGACCGGGACAGCCGGTTCAACCGCCGCGCGTAGCAGGACCAGCACAGGCTGGAGCGGGTGAACCAGCAGAATCATTTCGACCAGCGTCCCCTGTCCGATACCGAAATAGGTCAGCAGCGGCAGACCCAGCAGCAGCATATAGCCCACCGACGGCAGCAGAAAAGTATTGATGCCATCGTAGCGCGCCACGACGACAAAGCCTGCCAGCGCATAGAGAGCAGTCCCCAGCACGATGCCGCCGAGCAACAGGCCGGGCCGGAACGCAAAACCGGTCACCGCCAGCGTGATGGCGACGTTTTCGACCAGCGAGAGCAGCGCCAGCGTGCCGACCTTGGCCGCCAGGTATTCGCCGCTGCGCAACGGCGTCACGATCTGCGCCTCGATGGATCCCTCGGCCTTTTCGAGCAGCACGAGCCCGGCCATGAAGTAGAAGCCATTGACGATCAGGTTGTTGACAATCATCGCCGGCAGCAGCCAACGCAGATCGGCAACGGGCAGCAGCCGCAGCACGACGACCGTGATCACGGCCACCACAACCGCCGCATAGTAGAAGCCGTTGCGCGCTTGCAGGCGCATATCGCACAGCAGCGTCGCCTGGATGCGTGCGTTCATAGGGTCCTGCCTGTCACCTCGATAAAGATATCCTCGAGCGTCGCTTCCTGCGTGTGGATCGTCTCCAACTGGCCGCGGCCGAGCAGCGCCAGAAACTCTGCGTTGCTGCCGATCTCCGCTAGCGGGAACTCACGCCGCTGTGGGCCGGCGCCATTGGCGTTGACGTCGACGCTCACCATGGGCCGGCCGTAGCGCAGCTTGAGCTGGCGCGGCGCGTCGATGAGCTTGATCTCGCCGTCGACGAGAAAGGCGACGCGGTCGCACAGTTCATCGGCCACCGCCATGTTGTGCGTGGTCAGGAAGACGGTCTTGCCCGCCTGCTGCTGCGCCTTGATCAGCTCCTTGACCATGCGAGCGTTGAGCGGATCGAGCCCCGACGTCGGCTCGTCCATAAAGAGCAAGTCCGGATCGTTGAGCAGGGAGCGCGCGATGCCGAGGCGATTCTTCATGCCCTTGGAAAACTGCGCCACCAGCAGATCGGCGCTGTCGCCCAGCCCCACCATCTCCAGCAATTCAAGCGGCGGCCGACCCTGCCGCGCATAGAGCGCGCCAAAGTAGGTCAGATTCTCGAGCGCCGTGAGCTTGGTGAAGTAGTTGGGCAGTTCGAAGGCGACACCCACGC
>WBZU01002327.1_pt2 | contig 12806 bp, 4 predicted proteins | sample 5204311 | NCBI WGS metagenome assembly WBZU01 (sample SAMN12344359, study PRJNA552823) | activated sludge metagenome | biome: Activated sludge suspended growth; feature: Nitrification reactor; material: Wastewater; isolation source: activated sludge from nitrification reactor of wastewater treatment...
GAGCCTACACGCCGAAGCCGAAGGACACCGGCGGCAAGGGCAACAAGGAAGCGCAGGCGCGCGCCGCTGAAGCCGTGGCGAAGAAAAAAGGCGTGAACATCTACGACATCCAGCCGCAGGTGTGGACATGGGAGAAGGACAACTACCGTTCCTTCGTCTGCATCCCTGGCCACGTTTACGAGAACTTCAATCGCTCCAACTTCCGCGCCATGCTGCTGCGTGGCATCGCCTGGGCCGGCAAGCGCGAGAACGCTGATGAACTCTGCAAGCCCGAAGAACTCGGCGACGCGCTGCGCTATGTGGAAGGCGGCCCCACGCACCCGAGCAAGGCGGCGGAGAAGCTCGAATTGCATCCCGAGTTCAACATCTCGCTCGTCGCCTCCGAGCCGCTGATCAACAAGCCGATGAACATCGACTGGGATGAAAAGGGTCGCCTGTGGGTCTGCGAAACGCCGGAGTATCCGAATGGTCGTCGCGAACTGAACGTCGAGCTTTGGAAGGACTCGGGCTCGTGGACGAAAAAGTATGATCGCGATCCGATCGACCGCATCTCATGGCTCGAAGACACCGATGGCGATGGCATCATGGACAAGAAGCACGTCTTTGCCGACAAGCTCGAACTCGTCACCAGCTTTGTCTTCTACAAGAACGGCGTCATCGCGTGCAGTGCGCCGGACATCTGGTATCTCGAAGACACCGATGGCGATGGCGTTTGCGACAAGCGCACGAAGCTCTACACGGGCCTCGGCATTCGCGACACCCACGCCGTGATCAACAACATGCGCTGGGGCCTTGATGGCTGGATTTATGCGACTCACGGCTACAGTTCCGGCGAAGTCACTTCACCCGATGGGAAAAAGAACTTCGGCGTCGATGGCAGCGGTGTCGTTCGCTTCAAGCCTGATGGCAGCGCCTTCGAGCAATACTCCTCACGCGGCGGCAACACCTGGGGTCTCGACATCACTTCCGATGGACAGGTGTTCTGGACGCAGCCCACAAGCGGCACGGTCTTCTTCCACGTCGTGCTGCCGGAATACGTCCTGGCGAAAGGAAAAATCTCCGGCACAAACTCATGGAAGGGCATGGTCGAGCACCAGAAGAGCTTCCCGCTCATGTCGTGGCCAGAGCAGGCGTATGTGCAAATCGATCAGGTTGGTGAGTTCACCGCGGCCGCCGGCTGCGCCATCTATGAAGGCGGCGCGTGGCCCGCGAAGTGGAACTACAGCTACTTCACCACCGAACCCACGCTGAACATCGTGCATCACGAGTTCGTCGAGAAGGACGGCGTCAGCTACAAGGTCCACAAAGAGCCAGGCCGCGAAGAGACCGAGTTCATCCGCAGCAAGGACCTCTGGTTCCGCCCGATCGAAACGAGAGTCGGTCCCGATGGTGCGCTGTATGTCATCGACTTCTACAACCAAGCCGTCATCCACAACGACACGCGCGGCCCGATTCATGGGCCTGCCAATGCCGCCGTGCGCCCCGACCGCGACCATTACTTCGGCCGCATTTGGAAGGTGCAGCACAAGGAGGCGAAGCCCGTCGCTGGCAGCTTCTACCATCACTCGGAAAGCTCGAAGGGCACGATGGGCAGCGCGGCGCTGCGCACTTATGAATCAAACACCGACGCGCTCGCGACCTTCAAATCCGCGCAGGATGATTGGACTCGCTCCGCAGTGATCGCCGCCTCCGTGGATCATGCGGACGACGTCATTTCCAAGGCACTCGCTTCGCCGGAAGGCGTGGACTTGCTGGTGAAGTCGCTGCTGCCAACGCTGAAGTCCGCAGAGAAGCTGATCGAAGCCTGCGCTAGCGCTGATGCGAAAGCGGACGCTTTAAAGACCATTATCCTGCAAGGCATCGCGCAGCAGGTAAACGAAGCACCCGCGCTCTCGCCTGCTCTGACCGAGGCGCTGAAGAAGCTCCTCGCTCAGCCTGCGCTTGCGCCCGCTGCGTTGCCGCTGGCGGTGAAGTGGGACAAGGGCGGTGCCTTGGCTGATGTGATCAAAGCTCAGATTGCCAGCCTGAGCGGCGTGCTCGGCAAGAACGGCGCTCCGCTGCCCGAACGCATCGGTGCCGCGAAGGCGCTTATAGCACTCGGTGGATCGAATGCGCAGATCGGTGTCGAGGCTCTTGCTGATCCGACCTCGCCGGAAGAACTCGCTCGCGCAATCATCGTCGCGCTGGATGAAAGCGGAAACGCAGCGCCCATCGTGGCGGCATTGGACGCGCTGAGGCCTGCGCTGCAACAGGCCGCATTCGACGCGATCCTCAAGCGTCCGGAAGCCACCCAGCAGCTCCTCACTTCGATCGGTGACGGCAAGGTCGATCCGAAGCTTCTCGGCCCCGGCAATATCGCGCGTCTGCGCACGCATCCGAACAAAGCCGTCGCCAAGCGTGCTGCCACGATGATGGACAAGCTGAACCCGAACGCCAAAAAGAAGAACGAACTCATCGCGCAGTTCACACCCATCGTGGAACAGCCGGGCGATGCTGCGAAGGGTAAAGTGATGTTCACTGCCGCCTGCAGCATTTGCCATCGTCTCGGCGACATCGGCAAGGACGTGGCGCCGCCGCTCACTGGCATGGGCGCACATGGGCCCGCTGAACTCGTCATCCATGTGCTCGATCCAAACCGCGAAGTGGATCCGAGCTTCTACACCTGGAACATCACGAAGAACAACGGCGAGACGCTCGCTGGCGTGATCGCGTCCGAGAACAGTGCCAGCGTCACCTTGCGCAGTCCGAGCGGCGACGTCGAGATCAAGAAGTCTGACATCAAGGAGCGCACCAACACGAAGATGTCGCTCATGCCTGAAGGTCTCGAAGGCCTTGGAGCGGAGAATATCCGCGACATTCTCGCCTTTATCGTCGGCGACGCCGCGAAGCACTTCCGCGTGATCCCGCTGACTGACGCCTTCACCGCCGACAGCCGCGATGGCCTTTTCGCCAGCGCTGATCCGAAAGGCGGTCAGGTGAAGCTCGCGAAGTTCGGCAACGTCACCGTCGAAGGCATTCCGTTCACTGTCGTCGATCCGGCGAAGAGCAGCACAGGCGCGAACCTCATCGTGCTCAAGGGCGGTCCTTCGCCTGATGTGCATGGCCAGTCCTTCCCGGCAAAAGTCGAAGTCGCGCTCAACGTGGAAACCAAGCGTTTGCAGTTGCTGAGCGGCATCAGCGGCTGGGGATTCCCGTTTGGTCAGGACAAGGCCACAGCGATGCTCGCGACGGTGATTTATGCCAGCGGCGAACGTGAGGTGTTTGATCTAAAGAACGGCATCGAGTTCGCGGATTACATCCGCCCCGTGGAAGTGCCCGGCTCGAAGTATGTCGAAGACCTCTGCAACGGTGGTCAGGTGCGCCTTGTCACGCTAAAGCTCACGAAGAAAGGCATCGCGAAATCGTTGATCCTCGAAAGCCCGAACGGCAACAGGACTACGCCCGTCGTGGTCGCCGTTACGGCTGACATCGAAGGCCGAGTGGATGCGAAGGGCGAAGAGCGCGCCGCGCCTGCTCCTGGCCAAGCCAAGGGCAAAGGAAAAGGCAAGGGCAAAGGGAAAGCCGAGGCCGCGCAGAACGGTCCGGCCGCACCCGATTCACCGAAGCAAGGTGGCGGAGGTGATGGCCCTCTCGCACCGACAACCCCTGCGAACTGGGAGCCAGGTAAAACGAAAGTGCTCGTCGTCGGCGGCGGTTCCTCGCACAATTTCGCCAAGTTCTTCGGCGACACCGACGTAGCCACGCTCAAGGCCGCAGGCTACACCGTTCACTACACCGAAGACCGCGACCAGGCCGCTGATCTTCTCGCCGAAGCGGACGTGGCCGTCATTAGCGTGAACCGCAAGTTCTTCGACACCGCCCGCTATCGCAAAGCTCTCATGGATCGCGTGAACGGTGGCAAAGGTGTCATCATGCTGCATCCCGGCACCTGGTATGGCTTTGCCGCATGGCCGGAACTGAACGCGCAAGTCGTCGGCGGTGGTGCCCGCGGACACGACAGGCTCGGCGACTTCAAGGTCAACGTCACCCGCCGTGACCACGCCATCATGGTCGGTGTGCCTGACAACTTCGCGGTGACCGACGAACTGTATTACGTGAACGCGGAAGGCGTCCCCGAAGGCACGAACAAGATCGAAGTGCTCGCCGAGACGACCCCGAGCATCAAATACAACAAGCCGCACCCCAGCGTCTGGATCACGGATCATCCGAAGGCTCGCATCGTCGGCATCGCGCTCGGACATGATGAGCGCGTGCATGATCTCGCTGCGTTCAAAGCGATCCTCACCAACGCGGTGAAGTGGGTGGCCGGGAAGTAAGTGAGCCGGTGTGCCCGCGCATGAGCGTTTAGGCGTCCCTTTGAACGAGCGATTCCTTCAAGGCGGGAAATCGACCGCATCAGATGGGGAGCACACGCGTCCACACGTGCACCAAAGATGGAATGCTTCCGATGGCTGGCATGTCGTGCGCGGTATCCCAGCTGTTTCTTCGCACGGGTGAAAGCGCTAGTCATCCTCGCTATGCTTGAATGATTCTTGCGCGACGCCGTCATCTACACGCGAGTCGCGTAGGCTCGCCGGTCGCGCTACGAACGCTGCTCGAAAGCGAATCCGCCGAAGAACGTGACCAGTTCTTTGAGCGGCGCGCGGAACTCGCCTTTGGTTCGCGGATAACCGTTTATCAGGCCGGGCTCGCCCTTCGGTTTGAACGCGTCGCCGTGAGGATTCCACAGGTGCAGTTCATCCTTCACGGCATCATAGCCGAGCACTGCGTAACCGTGGTTGAACGTGATACCGGGCGGCCCCGTCTTGCCTTTCGCCAGTGCGGCCGTGCCGCCAGTGACCAGCCGCTTCTCTGAAAATGCGCTCGCCAGCTGCTGGCGCAGATCATCCAGCAGCGCAGCCTTTTTCGTTTCGTCCTTTTCATCACGCCAAGTTTTGCAGGACCATCGCTTGATGGGCTTGCCCACGAGCGTGCTCATCATGGCTCCAGCACTGCCTCCTTTGGTCGCAACGTTGTAGGGCGTCGCATCCTTCGCGCCGGGCTTCATTCGATAAATGCCGATCGCTTTTTCATACACGAGGGGCCAGAGGCCATTGGTGGTGCTGGCGCCGATCGCAATCTCACCGTCGGTTATTGGAGGAACCGTGATGGACTTGTCTCCAATCTGCACCGAATGCACGCCGTTGCCTGCCGGCTGAATCATGCGCACGATCGCAGCAGGATCGCGCTGCAGGACGGTGCGCAGCGCGGCGAGGCAAAAGCAGTCCCCGGTCTTTCCCTGCCGGATGGAATCGATCTGCGGCGGTTGAGTGGCATAGAGTGTGCGGCTGGCCTTTCGTATCCGTGTCATTGCCTCTTCATAGGGCTTGGCGAAGGATTTCCCCGTTCGGATGAATGCCGCCGTGAGCGGCTTCGACGCTGTTTTGGAGCCGCGCTTCAAGGCCACGAGCGCGGCGGCTGCTTCGCCCTTGTTTTCGGATGAAGCGATCGCTTGATCGAGCTCCGCAAGCGACAGCACCTCGTCGTGGTTTTGATCCCAGGCCGCGAAGTGGCTGATGGCCTGCTCGCAAAATGCGCCGTCTGGTTCCTTGGCTTGAAGCGATGCAAGAGTGACGAGAAGGGCGAGGCAGAGGAGAATTCTCATACGGTTGACCGGGCGCAGAACGTCACGGGCGCGACCGGTATTCCAGGGGAATCGTCATAGGCGGCTCAAACTTTGGCGCGTTCGAGCTGGGCGCCGAGTCCGGCGAGCTTGTCGTCCAGGTGCTCGTAGCCGCGGTCGATATGGTAGAGGCGGTTGATCTCGGTTTTGCCTTCCGCGAGCATTGCAGCCAGCACCAGCGCGGCGCTGGCCCGAAGGTCGCTGGCCATCACGGGTGCGCCTTTCATGTGTTCGCCGCCGCGGATGCGCGCGGTGGCACCCTGCAGATCGATGTTGGCACCCATGCGCTTCATCTCCGCGACATGCATGAACCGCTGCGGGAAGATCGTCTCGGTGATGGTGCTGGTGTCCTGGATTGCGCAAGCCAGCGCGCAGAATTGGGCCTGCATGTCGGTGGGGAACCCCGGGTAGCACAGCGTGGTGAGATCGAAGCCCTTCGCATCGGGATTGCCATGAATGGTGATCGTGTCCTTCGTGATCTCCATCGGGAAGCCACACTTGCGCAGCGTCTCGGTGACGGCGGTGAGGTGCTCTGGCGCGCAACGACGGATGGTGAGGCCATCGCTCAGCATCGCGCCCACGCAGAGAAAGGTGCCGGCCTCGATGCGATCAGGTATCACGGTGTGTTCCGCGCCGTGGAGTTCCTTCACGCCCTCGATGATGATGCGGTTGCTGCCAGCGCCTTCGATTTTGGCGCCCATCTTGATCAAGAAATTCGCCAGATCCTCCACTTCAGGCTCGGCGGCAGCGCCTTCGATAATGGTAGTGCCTTTGGCGAGCACGGCGGCCATCATGACATTGTCGGTGCCGAGCACAGTCGAGCCGTGTTTGCCCATCAAATTCAGCGTGGTGCCCTTGAAGTGCTTCCTGGCGTCCACGTGAATGTCGCCGCCATCCACCGTGATTTGTGCGCCCAGAGCCTCCAGGCCTTTGAGGTGCAAATCCACGGGCCGGTCGCCGATGACGCAGCCGCCCGGGAGCGACACGGTGGCTTTGCGCAGCCGTCCCGTGAGCGGGCCCAGCACGCAGATGCTGGCGCGCATCTTCCGCACCAAGTCGTAGGGGGCCACGTGTTTGATCTTTCTGGCCTCCACCACCACCACGCCGCTGGCGCGTTCCACTTCCGCGCCCAGTTCGGCGAGGATTTGGGTCATGTAGTTCGTGTCGCTGAGATCCGGCACGCGGCGGATGGTGCAAACGTCGCCCGTCAGCAAAGTGGCCGCGAGGATGGGCAGGGATGAGTTCTTGGAGCCGCTAATGGTGACGCGGCCTTTCAGCGGCGCACCGCCGTGGACGATGAGTTTCTCCATCATGAATGAAATGCAAAACGGGTGTGCTCCGGTCAACACGATGCACGGCGGCCGCGCAAGGTGTTTTATGTTCCGATGGCACGAACGCGCGGCACGCGCACCGCGCTGCCTCTCCGTTTACTTCCTGGCCTTCTGGGCGATGGCTTTGTAGTAGCTCTCGATAGCTGCGCGGTATTCAGGCGCGGCTTCCTGGCGTGTCGCTTCGGTCAGGTCCTCGGCCATGCGGGCAGGAAGCTTGCCCCAATCGGTGACAACGATCGTTCCCACGTTGGCGGGCACGATGACCATCTCTCCATCTTTGACCGTGGTGGAAAGATTGCCGCCATCCTTGGAGGACGCGCTCTGTGCGTCCTGATTGCTCTTTTGCTGGCTCTGCGCGGTCTGCTGATTGCTCTGAGACTGGCCGGGAACCTTCCCCTGGGCACGGGCCTGGGCCATCGATTGCTGCTGGCTCTGCTGTGCCTGGGCCAGGCTTTGCTGGGCATCCTGCTGGCCTTGTTGCTGCTGGCCCTTCTGCTGCTGCCCTTGCTGGGCCTGGCCGTTCTGCTGCGCGTGCATTTGCGCATCGAGCTGATCCAGCGCCTGGGCGAGCGCCTGCGCCTGCGTTTGCTCGAACGCGGAAATGTTCTGCGGCGATGGCGTCTGCATCGCGGCACTCTCCGCTGACTGGGCGGCTGCCTGCGCTGCTGCCTTCGCCTGTTGTGAAACCTGCGGAGTCGCCTGGCTGACATCTGTCTTCGTGGCTTGCGCCGTCTGCTTCAGCCGTGCTCCCGCATCCGCCGCTTGTTTCGCGGCGGTCTGCTGGTTCAAACGTGTTTCGTGGCGGGCCACGCGCTCCAGATTGTGCCCGGCATCATCGGCGGCCATGCTGAGCTGCGTGGGCTGGTCCGCGCGGGCTGCGAGCGATTGCTCCTGCTGGCGGGCTGTGTCTTTCGCAATCTGCGCGAGCGCGTGCTGCATGGCGGGATTCCGTGCCAGTTGCTTCTCCAGATCGGCGAGCGCTTTGCGCGGGTCGTTTTGCGCATCTTGTGCGGCTTCGGCCAGTGCCTTGGCTTCATCGTAGGCTTCGTCCAGCGGCTGCTTCACGCCGAGATCCTGCTCCATCTCGGCGAGCTGATCGAGTGCCTCCTGGGCCAGTTCTTCGCCTCGCTCCATTTTGGCAAAGTTCTCCGCGAGCCGTTGCAGCGCGTCAGCGGTTTTTCGCTGCGCCTGTGCGGCATTCGCCAAAGCCTGAGCTTGAGGGAGAGACTCCTGCGCTTGGGCCGCTTGTCTGAGATTGCCCTGAATTTGCGGTGTCTGCTGGCGCATGCTTTCCAATGCGACATCCGCCGTGCGCGCGAGCTGGCGCTGGCTTGACTCCTGAAGCTGGGCGGCATTCGCCTCCTGTCGCAGCGCGGCCTGCAGCGTGCGCATCTGTTCGGCATTCGCGGCAGCGTCGGGCTGGATGTCACGGGCCTTCTCGGCGACTTCGGCCACGGGTTTGGCCGCTTCGGCCTCCTGTTGCGCATCGGTCGTTTTCCTCTCCGTGCCGCGGAGATCACCCGCGACTTTGCGCATCATGTCACCAACGGACGGAGTCATGGCGAGGAGCTTCTCTCTCGCTGCCTGGGCTTGCTGCGCGAGCGCGGCGGCCACTTGATCGGCCTTCGCCTTTGCATCCAGCAGGGCGGGGGACTGCGCCGGCGGCGGTGTTTGCGCTGGCTGCTGAGCAGCAGTGCGGGCCTGATCGGCAAGTTGCTGCGCGGCATTGCGCGCCTGATCCGCTGCCTGCTGTGCGGTGTTAGCCAAATCTGCAGTTAATCCCGCACGCCGCGCGGCCTGCGGCAGCTGGCGCAATTTTTCCGCCGCCTGCTGCGCGCTCTCTGCGACGGCCTTCGCCTCCTCGGCCCCCGGCTTCGGCGCGGCGGCGGCATCCGCCAAAGAAGCGGCGGCTTCGTCGGCACGGTTTGCAGCATCCAGCAGACGCCCAACCTGCGCCAGCTCACGGGCCATGGTCGTCGCGGCATCCAGCGATGGAGCATCCGCTGCGACGGCTGCCACCGAGCGAAGCTTCTCGGCAGCACGGCTGGCGCGATTGGTGTCCAGCGCGGCCTCCGTGTTCGTCAGCGGATTCTGTTCGCGCAGCTCTGCCTGATCCTGAAGCTGGCGACTGGCGGCAGCCAGCTCTTCCTGGGCGCGCTGCGCGGGCATGCGGCCCTCTTTGTCCGGCTTCTGGCGTGCGGCGGTGCGCTGATCCTTCGCGGCGGCGGTCGCCTCGGTGAGTGCCTGCTGGGCACGCTCGACCGCGGTGAGCGCGGGATTGTCGATGTCTTGCAATCGACGGCGGGCATCCGCTGCACGGCGGCTCGTTTCCTCCGCGATGCCACGAATGGCGTCGCTGCCGCGCTGCAGCCGGTTACGCAGGTTGTCGGCGGCGCTGTAGAGATGCTCGGGGGATTTGGGCTGCGGCTGGTCCGCAGTGTTCGCAGCCGCAGGCTTGTCGAGCGACTCGCTCACATCGTGAGCCACGTCAGCGATCTCTTTCTGCATGTGATCGAGTGCGCTGGCCTGGCCGCCGGAGACAGCGGATTCGAGCGCCTCCAGTTCCTTGCCCAAGGCATCGGTGGCCAGCAGCGATGCGCGCTGCTGCTCCTGCCACTTGGGCCGGCGCGCGCTGTCGCGATTCGCATCCAGGGACGTTTGGGTGAGCATCGTTTGCTGGCGCGTCATCTGGCGAGTGGCCAGTTCGGCGATCTGCGCGGCGCTGCTGGCGGCAAAGGCAGCAGCTGCGTCTCGCACGGCTCCAGCGGCGCTGTGCGCTTCCGCGGCTGCTTTCTTAGCCGCCTCTGGCTGCTCGATGCTGCCATCGCGCGTGAGTGTTTCCAGCGTCTGCAAGGCATCGCCACGCAATTGAGCGATGCGCTCTCCCAGCAGGCGGGTTTCCTCCGCGGCCTGTTTGGTAGGCGCGGTTTGAGCGGCCTTCTTCAATTGCTCCCACAAATCATTCGCCTGGGTGCGCGTGGACTCCAGCGATTGCTGGAACCTGGCCAGCCGGACCTCTGCGTCGTCAGCGGGTGCCTTGCCCGTCTTGCGCGCCTTGGCCACTTTCTGCACGCCGCTGGAATCTTTGACGAGATCACGCGTGCGCTCGTCCAGGTCCTTCGCCATCTGTGCCAGACGTTGCTGCTCGCGCGCCCATTGGCGTTTCAGGGGATCGATCGTCTGCTCCAGAATGATGACGCGCACGGGCGGTGTCTCGGTCTTCTGCCCCTTCAAATCGGTGGCCACCAGCTTCATCAGCAGCGTGTCGCCCGCGTGCAATTGCAGGGGCGTGAGCTGAAACAGATGCTGCACCGAGGCCTCCTTGCCGCTCTTCCCTGCCAGCTCGGTGTTCGACCAGGCGCCGCCGTTGAGATGGTGGGCGAGTTGCACAGCGGCGAGCCCGACGTCATCCGAGGCTTCACCGGTGAGGCGCAGTGCTTCATCCGCCATCAAGCTGATCTGAGATTCGAGCGGCGAGGTGATTTGCACGACGGGAGGCAGGTCGGGCACCACCGTGATGCGCCAGGTTGCGGATTCGTCGTTGGCGAAGCCGGTCTCCGCGCTCTTTAGGCGGATCGTCCATGCATCGAGCTTTTCAGTCAGAGGCAGACTGGAGGCCAGCGTGTCAGGGGTTGTCATCGTCACCGGCGGCGCCTCGGGATGATCGGGTGTTTCGGGATTGAGAATGATGCGTGCTTCCGAGGTGGGTTGGTTGCAATGCATGGTTAGCTTCACCGTGCTGCCGGCCAGCCCCTCGATGTCGCCGTGTTCGTCTTTGATCGTGACCGGCTGGGCGCCCACGTATGAGGGCGGGACGATCGTCTTTTCAAATGCGATCACACGCGGACGCGCCCGTGCCTGCAGCGTATGCCACTCGCTGATGCCATCGCTGGCGTGAACGCGGAAGCGGACATCGGTCTGGCCGACCGGCAGCCGCGTTTCGAAACGCTGCGGGGACACATTGGTCAGTTCCATGCGGCTGGTGCCGCCCGTGAGTTCGCCGTATTCGATGAGCGCGCTGTCCACGTGCTGGCCTTCGATGCTCACGGCGATGCCGACCTCGGTGCCGATCGCTGCCAGCGTCGCGACTTGCGCGGGCTTCTCGACCACGATGCGCACGCTGGAAGGGCGGGGGAGATTGGCAAAGGGGAGCGCTGCCCGGGCGAGGAAGCCCGGCAGATGCAGCATCGGGATGAAGGACAGGCCGCCGATGACCACGGCCACCAAGGCGAGCCGTTTGAACCACGGCACAAGTGCAGTGGCCGGCTGGCGTGCGCGCCAGTCAATGCCTTTGATGGAAGCGGCGACATCATCCTGAAGGTGGGCGCGGAACTCAGGCGAATCTTTGATGGAACCTGGATCAGCCTGTGCGAGTTCCACCGCAGCGAGCAGCTTCTCATGCACCTCAGGCGCGACACCTTCCGCCATGCGCGCAGCTCCGGTGTCTGACCGCGATTGAGCCAGCGCCCGCCACGCCAGTTTCCACGCGGCGATGCCGCAGGTCACGTAAGCGGCGATGCTCACCCACGGACGCAGCATGTCAGGCAACAGCCAGCCGCGATCCAGCAAGGCGATGATCGCGAACAGCGCGGCGGCGATGACCAAGGCGACGAGCATGCCACGATTGCGCAGCAGGCTTTGGTGCCGCGAGCGAAAGGCTTGCAGCGCGGCTTGTGTTTCGGGGCGGAGGGTGAGGTCCATGAGGGCGAATGGTGAACGTGGGAGGGAATGACATTCTTGTCCCGGAATCCCCGATGCGAAAAGCAGGAGAAAGATTGCAGACAAATGTGCGAGGAGGCGCAACTTCCCATCATGCGGGCAGTTTCAAGCGCCCGTTCCCAGGAACGAACCCACCGAACCGCAACATGAAAACACACACATCCACCCTTTGCATCGCCTGCAGCATGATCGCAGGCCTGAGCTTCGCCCAGCAAGGCGAGCGTCGCCCGGAAGGCGCCGGGCGCGGCGCTGAAATGATTCAGCGCATGGACGCCAACAAAGATGGCAAGGTCTCCAAAGAAGAGTTCCTCGAATTCTCCAAACGTGATCTCGAGGATCGCTTCGGCAAAATCGATGCCAATGGCGACGGTGTCGCCGATGAGGCGGAACTGAAGGCCGTGATGGACAAGATGCGTGCAGGCGGTGATCGCCGTGGCGGCCCTGGACCTCAAGGTGAAGGCGGTTTCCGCCGTCCCCCGGAAGGCCAGCCCCGTCCGGAAGGCCAGGGCCGTCCGGAAGGTGGCCCACGTCCAGAAGGCGAAGGCCGCCGTCCTGAAGGAGGCCCTCCTGGTGATGGCGAGCGTCGCCCCGAAGGCGGTCCGCGTCCTGAAGGCGGCCCCCGCCCGGAGGGTGGCCCTGGTGGCCCCGGCGGAATGGTCCGCGGCATGTTCGGCGCGATGCAGAATCCTGACGAAGCCTTCAAAAAGCTCGACACCAACGGAGACGGCAATGTCAGCCTGGACGAATTCAAAGCGTCGTCCGCTGCTGAAATCGAAGGCCGCTTCAAGGGCATGGACGCCAACAGCGACGGCAAGGTCTCAGCCGAAGAATTCAAAGGCGCACTCGAGCGCATGCGCGGCATGATGCGTGGCGCGATGGGCGGGCGTGGTGAAGGCAGCCCTGGCGGCGCGCCAGGCGGCTTCCGCCGTCCCGGTGGTGGTGGTGCGCCTGGTGGTGAAGGCGGCGGCTTCCGTCGTCCGCCGTCACAGGATGGCGACAAGCCCAAGCCGGAAGGCGAAGGCAAGAAGCCCGATGGCGTGTAATCGCTGTCGCAGTCAGCATTGATGTTTTGGCGGAGCGCGAAAGCGCTCCGC
>WBZU01002462.1_pt1 | contig 12788 bp, 13 predicted proteins | sample 5204311 | NCBI WGS metagenome assembly WBZU01 (sample SAMN12344359, study PRJNA552823) | activated sludge metagenome | biome: Activated sludge suspended growth; feature: Nitrification reactor; material: Wastewater; isolation source: activated sludge from nitrification reactor of wastewater...
CGCCGGACGGAGCTCAGCCTCCAGTCGGGCCCTTGGGAATCAAAGTCGCGTCGATGGATTTTTTCCTCGGCGATGCGTCTCCGGTCCGGTGGAAGGGGCCGATGGATCTGAGCCCGGTGTGGCTGGGCTTGATGGAGATGAACGTCATCCGGGAGTTCCTTGCCGATGTGGCGTGGGGAGAGCTGGATTACCTTCTCGCCGACTTGCCTCCCGGAGCGGCCGCGGACAAGCCACCGGTCATCGCGGGATTTATTCCCGATCTGGCCGGTGCGATCGTGGTCACGACGCCTTCAGAAGTGGCTTCCGATGTCGTGCAAAAATCGGTGACCTACGCCAGGGACATGGGCATCCGGGTGTTGGGCATTGTGGAAAATATGAGCGAATACCGGTGCCCGTCCTGTGGCGCTGAGAATGAGCTGTTTGAGGGAAACACCGAGGCCATGTGCGAAGTGCTGGACTTGCCGTTGCTGGGCCGCATTCCCTTCGACCGTACACTCGCCAAGACCTTCGACAAGGGGCAGCCGCTCCTTGATCCCGAATACCCCACGATCCGGAAATATCAGGAGATCGTGGGACGCATTCAATCGTTGCTGGATTACAAAAAAGTCCTGGCGGAGAAGCTGTAAGCGCACCGACCTGGAAGGGGGATCCTATGAAGTTCGTTTGCCTGAACTGCGAGACCTACATGACGTTTCAAAAGGTCGAAAAACCCGGTGAGGGCTCACTCGGTGTGTTCTTCGGCTGTCCATCGTGCGACGCCAAGTTTTCGATGGTGACGAACCCCGGCGAGACGCAAATGGTCGCGTCCCTCGGCGTGAAACTCGGAGGCCGCACAGAGACGGCCGAACCATTCGAAATGACTCGTGGCACCTTGAAAGATGAGGCGCAGGCCGGCGCAGGCCAGATGGCGGCCTATCTCAACGAGAAGATCCAGGGTGGGCAACCTGCGACGGCGGCACCGAAGGCCAGTGCGCCAGCGGCTGGTGGAGAGAAGGCGGCCGGTGGATGTCCGTTCTCGGCGATGGTGGCGGAGATGGGGCTGACCTCGGGGGGCAAGCCCCAGAACGGCGCCGGTGCCAGCGAATTTACCTGGACCGCGGATGCCAAGGAAAAACTGGAGCGCCTTCCGTCGTTCGTCAAGCCGATGGTGCAGAGCAGTGTCGAGGCCTATGCGCGCAAGCACGGGTATAAATCGATCACACTGCAGGTCATGGACGATTCCAAGAACGATTCACCCAACGGAATCGCTTGGACGAAAGATGCCGAGCAGCGCATGGATAACATTCCTGACTTCATCCGTCCCATGGCCAGACGGGAAATCGAACGGATTGCCAAGGAACGAGGGTTAGCCGAGATCACCGCACAAGTGATGGATGAGGCCAAAGAGAAGTTCATGAAATTTATGTAGTGGGCCTGCATGCCTGAGACGCGTATCCGGCCCATCCGGCATTCCGGATGGGCCGTGCGATTCCTGCCGAAGTTTCTTCTCTCACCAAGACAGGGCTTGAGCTCGCTGACAGTAGGGCTCCCGCTGCTGGGCCTTCTCTGCCTGCTGATGACGTCTGCGGGTATCTCCCACTCCATGGCACAGCATGCCGAGCAGGGTCAGGGGCATGCGCTCGCAGCGCAAGCGCCTGATCATAGCCATCCCTCCACCGTCGGGAACCAATGGGAAGGCTCCCGCCAAGGCATTGCCTATTCGGAGTTCAACCACCATCTCGCTGGCGTCTTTCTGCTGTTGATTGGCCTGGGTGAAGTGCGACAGGCGATGGCCTGGCAGTCTCTGGCCTGGACAAGGGTGTTGCTGCCCAGTGCGTTGATCGTCGCCGGAATCTTTCTTCTGATCTGGAGTGATCATGATGCCTGGCCTATTGGGTCGCTAAGTTTTTTTGAGACCTTCGGTGGCCGAGATCCGGAAGTCCTCCAGCACAAGATGTACGGCATCCTGGCGTTGGCCGTCGGGTCGGTGGAGTTATTGCGGCGCGCCGGCTGGCCCGGGCATGCGGTGTGGGCTGCCCCCTTGCCGCTGTTTGCCATTGTCGGAGGGTTGATGTTGTTGAGTCACTCGCACGGAGATCACCCGGCGGCTCATAAGATTGCGCTGCATCACGCCATGATGGGAACCATGGCGATTGTCGCCGGGTCATCAAAGTTCATCTCCGGGTGGCGATCCCGACAACTCCACGCTGAACGATCCTACTGGGAGCTGTTGTGGGCCTGTCTGGTCGTTGCGATCGGGTTGCAGCTGCTGATCTATTCAGAATAAGACGAATAGCGGATCAGATCCCATCGATGCCGCTGCGTTGACACCCCCGTCAGGACTATGTTAGCTGTACATTTTTAATTCCGTTGTGCATAGACGCAGCGATCCCCAAGAACATTCGAATCACCTGCGTCAAGAGGAGTCGCCATGGGTGGCCATAGCCATTGGGCAACAATCAAGCGGCATAAGTCGGCAGTAGATGCCAAGCGGGGAAAGATCTTCACCCGCATTATCCGTGAATTGACCATTGCCGCCCGGTCGGGCGGTGACCCGGATGGCAACCCGCGATTGCGGCTGGCTATCGCCAAGGCTAAAGAAGCCAATATGCCTGGCGATACCATGAAAAAGGCGATTCAGCGGGGCACCGGGGAACTTCCCGGTGTGACCTATGAAGAATTCACCCTGGAAGGGTACGGTCCGGGGGGGACGGCGGTCCTGATGGAGATTACGTCGGACAACCGGAATCGCACGGTAGCGGAAATCCGTAGTCTGTTGACCAAAAACGGCGGGAACATGGCGGAAGCAGGAGCCGTCGCCTGGCAGTTCCACAAGAAGGGCGTGTTGGTCGTCGAGAAGGGCAAGGTTGAAGAAGATGCACTCCTCACGATCGCGCTAGAAGCTGGTGCCGAAGACGTGAAGGTGGGCGACAAGGCCTTTGAAGTGCTGACCAGCCCCCAAGACTTCGAAGCTGTGAAGAAAGCGCTCAGCGACGCCAAGATCGACTATACGCTTGCCGAATTGAACTTCATTCCCCAGAATACGATTGCGCTCGAGGAAAAAGCCGCGGAGCACATGTTGAAGCTCATGGAGATTCTGGACGAACACGATGACGTCCAGAAGGTGCATGCGAACTTCGACATCTCCGATGAAGTGATGGAGAAGGTTGCCGCTGCGACCGCGTAATTCGCGAGCGTCAACGCCCGGTCTTGATACGACGGGCGTTTGTTCGCCGGAGCCTCCGCACCACACCAGACCACGACCCGCATGATCGCCCTACTGACGGGCCACTTAGCCTTCAAGGCGCCTTCGCACGTGACGCTCGATGTGCACGGCGTCGGCTACGAAGTGTTGATTCCTCTCAGTACCTACTATTCGTTGCCCAATCAGCATGAAGCCGTCACGCTCAGCATCCACACCCACGTGCGGGAGGATGCCATACAACTCTACGGCTTTCTCACGGGGGCTGAGAAAGAGGCGTTTCTTCTCCTGACGAGTATCTCCGGCATCGGGCCCAAATTAGGCTTGAGCGTCCTTTCCACACTGTCCGTGCCCGATCTCTTTTCGGCTATCCAGGCCGGTGACACCGACAAACTTGGTACCGTGTCAGGGATCGGCAAGAAATCTGCCGCTAGGATTGCCTTGGAACTCAAGGATAAGGTGGCGCGGCTCCAACCAGCGGGCACCTCAGTGTCGGGAAGCAATGGGGAGCCGGTGAGTCCGTTGTACGAGGACGCGCTGTCGGCCCTGGTGAATCTCGGGTATCGGCCGCCGGATGTGAAAGAGGCATTGAAACGTGTGGACAAGTCCGGCGCCATGGCGCGGGGCTTGGAACAGGTGATTCGAGAGGCCCTCAAAGACCTGGCCAAGGGGTGACACATGAGGACGGGGATTACGCACTCAACTCGGAAACAATGGAGTCTATCGCTGACGGTCGCGCTGATGCTTCTGGCCACCGGTGTCTCAACATCCGCCGTAGCAGGGGACGGCCAGGATGAGGTGAAGAGCATCCGTAAGATGTGCGGAACCTGCCCTGACGGATATGCCACCACCGGCAGGACGAATGCGCCGGAGGTCTGTAAAGACGGAGATCCGGCCTTGGTGCAGTGCGTACCGTTGGGAGCGAACATGCTTTCGGTCTGCGGGTCCTGTCCGGAGGGCTACAGTGAGGTGGGCCGGTCGAACGTGCCTTCGCGTTGCGGTTCCGCCGATGGCGGGCTGGTGTCACAATGCCAATCGCAGCAGATGGGGTCGGGTCTGCCCGATCCTTCGCAAGGCGGCGTCCGTTGCCCGCCGGATTGTGGCAGCACGGCTGCCCCCGGCCAGGGGGCGTCACCACCGCCACCAAAATTCAGACCGGCACCGGAATCCCGGTAGTCACACGCTTGGCGGAGTAGGCACGGTTCAATGAATGAGCGCACGGTAAGCAGTCAATTGACCGACGACGAACGCGGCCTCGAAGCGGCATTGCGCCCGCAGAGCCTGCAAGAGTATGTCGGCCAACCACGGATGAAAGATTCCCTGGGCATTTGTATCGAGGCCGCCAAACGGCGGGGCGAGGCCTTGGACCATGCCATCTTTTACGGGCCGCCGGGGCTGGGCAAGACCACCATCGCGCACATCATCGCCCGGGAGATGGGCTCGACCATACGCTCGACCTCCGGCCTGGTCCTGAGTCATGCCGGTGACCTGGCGGCAATCTTGACCAATTTGCAGGAACGGGATGTGTTGTTCATCGATGAAATTCACCGGCTGCCGGCTTCGGTGGAAGAAGCCCTGTATCCGGCAATGGAAGACTATCAACTGGACCTGGTCGTCGGCCAAGGCGTCTCAACCAGAACGGTGAAGTTGGAATTGCCTCGCTTCACGCTGGTCGGCGCCACGACGAGGGCAGGCGCACTCACCTCGCCGCTGAGGGACCGGTTCGGGTTGGTCCACCGGCTGGAGTTTTATTCTCCGCAAGAACTCACCTCGATTGTGACGCGTTCAGCGGGATTGCTCCACATTCCCATCGACGAGGCCGGGGCAGCCGAGATTGCCAGGCGCGCGCGCGGTACGCCCCGGATCGTCAACCGGCTGATTAAGCGCATTCGCGACTATGCAGAGATCAAGGCTGAGGGGCGGATCACCGAGACGGTGGCACAGGACGCGCTGCGGTGGTTGGCGGTCGATGCGGCCGGGTTGGATGAGATGGACCGCCGGATTCTGCTCACGGTCATCGAAAAGTTCAATGGCGGCCCGGTCGGTGTGGATTCCCTGGCCGCCGCCGTGCAAGAGGATAAGGGCACGCTCGAAGATGTCTATGAGCCCTATTTGATCCAAGCAGGATTTCTCGAGCGGACCGGCCGTGGTCGTCAGGCGACCAGGTTCGCCTTCGAGCATTTCCGGAAGCAGAAGGATCTGCTCACCCTCTCCGACGGGCCGGACGCCGTCGCAACTCCTTGAATCCCCACACCTATCCTTGCAATGCCCTTGCAGGCTCCTGTAGGATGCTCTCTTGCCTGGACGCAGGTCCAGGCCTGGGCACGTATCGCGATCCCGCCACAGCGAAGGCAGGACTCGCGAGGAGGGAAACCCCCCGTCATGTCTGATGATCTGCAGGGCCATCGCCAGGAAATCGACCGGATCGACGACCAGATTTTGCGCCTCCTGAATGAGCGCTCAAAGTCCGTGATCGAAATCGGCCGGTTGAAGAAACTAAAAGATGCCGAGGCGCATCTGCATACGCCGGCTCGGGAAGCGGCGATTTTTGATCGGTTGAGCCAGCAGAATACCGGCCCCTTTCCGACGGAGGGCATTCGGGCCGTCTATCGGGAAATCATGTCGGCCTCGTTGTCACTGGAGGGGCCGCAGAAGGTCGCCTATCTCGGGCCACGGGCCACATTCACGCACATGGCCTGCATGCAGAAGTTCGGTTCTTCCGCGCACTATATTCCTGTGAACAGTATCAAAGAAGTCTTCAGCGAAGTGGAGCGCGGCCGCGCCCATTTCGGGGTGGTGCCGATCGAGAACACGACGGAAGGCGTGGTCAACCACACGCTGGATATGTTTGTCGATTCGAATCTTCTGATCTACGGAGAAGTCCTCCAGGAAGTGGCACACCATTTGATGTCGAAGAGCGGACTCGCGGGCGATATCAAGCGCATCTATTCTCATCCGCATGCCATTGCCCAATGCCGGAATTGGCTCGAAACCAATTTGCCCCACGTGCCGGTGTCGGAGGTAGCGAGCACTGCGCGGGCCGCGGAAATCTCCGTCGATGATCCATCGGCGGCGGCCATCGCATCGGAATTGGCATCGCAGTTGTACGGGTTGAAAGTGGTGACGGCGAGAATCGAAGACAACATCAATAATTTTACTCGCTTCCTCGTGCTGTCGCAGAAGGCTCCGGAACGCACCGGGCGTGACAAGACGTCGCTGATGTTGTCGGTCAAGGATAAGGTCGGCGCCCTCTATGACCTGTTGCGTCCCTTTGCCTCCCATGGGCTGAACATGACCAAGATCGAATCGCGGCCTTCGCGGCGCAAAGCCTGGGAGTATATTTTCTTTGTCGACATCGAGGGGCACATCGACGAAGAGCGAGTGAAAAAGGCGGCCGAAGAGGTCAAGAGCCGCTGTTTGTTTATGAAGATTCTCGGGTCGTATCCCGCCTACTCCTAGAGGTCCGAGTCACGCCATGCCATTGAAGGTGCATCCCGATATTGCCTCCCTCGTACCGTATATTCCCGGAAAACCCATTGAAGAGCTGCAGCGAGAACTGGGGCTGCCCCGCGCGGTGAAGCTGGCTTCCAATGAAAATCCGATCGGCCCCTCGCCGAAAGCCTTGGCGGCTTTGGCCGAGACTGCGGCCACCCTGCACCGTTACCCGGACGGCGGTGCGTTTCGCTTGCGGGGTGCGCTGGCGGAGCGCTGGAAGGTGACGCCCGATCAGGTCATTCTCGGAAACGGGTCGGATGAAATTCTCGGACTGCTCGCCAGAACCTTCCTGTCGCCAGGAGACGAGGCCGTCATGGCCGAGCATACCTTCGTGATTTATAAAATGGAGGTACAGGCAGCGCATGGTGTCGCGGTGGAAGTGCCTCAGAAGGCCTGGCACCACGATCTCTCGGCCATGGCGGCTGCCATCACCGACAAGACGCGGCTGCTGTTTGTCTGCAATCCCAACAACCCGACCGGCACCATGGCGACCAAGGCGGAAGTCGCGGCGTTGATGGCACGTGTTCCCGAGCACGTCGTGGTGGTTTTTGACGAAGCCTACTACGAATATGTCCGGCATGCGGAGTTTCCGGACTCGATCGGGTATGTGAAGGCGGGGCGGAATGCCATTGTGTTGCGGACCTTTTCGAAGATCTATGGCCTGGCCGGACTGCGGATCGGCTATGGCATCACGACGCCGGAGATCACCAACTATTTGAATCGCATCCGTCCGCCGTTCAACGCCAACAGCATGGCGCAACGCGCGGCATTGGCGGCACTGGACGATGAGGCTCATGTGGCCGCGAGTCGATCTCTCAATCATGCGGAAATGGACAAGGTGCGAGCCGGCCTGCAGCGGCTCGGTTTCGAAGCGTTGCCGAGTGAAACCAATTTTCTCTACTTCGATGTCGGGAGGGATGGGCGTGCAGTGTTTGATGCGCTGCTCCGCAAAGGCATCATCGTTCGTCATATCGAGGGGCGCATGTTGCGGGTCACCATCGGCCTCCCGGAAGAAAATCAACTGTTCCTGAGCGCGCTGCAAGACGTGTTGGGCGCGTCGCGATAAGGAAAGCGAGACGAGATCATGATTATTGTCTTGAAGCCTGATGCTTCGGAGCGAGAAGTCGATCACATCATCGACCGGCTTCGTGAGCTGGGGCTGAAGTCGCACATTTCGACGGGGCAGGAGCGTACCATTATCGGGGTGATCGGCGACGACCGGATTCTGCACAATCAGCCCTTGACGGCATTGGCCGGTGTCGAAAGTGTGTTGCCGATTCTGGCGCCCTGGAAACTGGTCAGCCGGGAATTCAAAAAAGAGAACACCATCATCGACGTGAACGGGGTGAAGATCGGTGACAAAAAAATCACGATCATGGCCGGTCCCTGTGCGGTCGAGCGCTTGGAGTTGACGGTCGGGATCGCGCACGAAGTCAAATCTTCCGGTGCCACGGTCTTGCGCGGCGGTGCGTATAAGCCTCGAACCTCTCCCTATTCGTTCCAAGGCCTGGGGCGGGAAGGGCTGGACTACCTGGTAGAGGCCAAGAAGCAGACGGGGCTTCCCGTCGTGAGCGAGATTTTGGATACCCGCGACATCGAACTGTTCCTCGAAAAGGCCGACATCATTCAAATCGGTGCCCGGAATATGCAGAACTTCGAGCTGCTCAAGGAAGTCGGCGCGTACGACAAGCCCGTGTTGTTGAAGCGGGGCCTCTCCGCCACGATCAAGGAATTTCTGTTGTCCGCGGAGTACATCATGTCTCGCGGCAATCGCAATGTGATGCTGTGCGAGCGCGGCATTCGCACCTTTGAAACGCAGTATCGGAACACATTGGACCTGGCGGCCATCCCCACGTTGAAAGATTTGTCGCATTTGCCGGTCATCGTTGATCCTAGCCATGCGACCGGGAAATGGGATTTAGTGGCGCCGATGTCGAAAGCCGCGATTGCGGCGGGAGCCGACGGACTGTTGGTCGAAGTGCATTCCAATCCCGAATGCGCCCTCTGTGACGGCGAGGAGTCTATTCGGCCGTCGAAATTCAAAGAGTTGATGGGCGACTTGCGGAAGATTGCGGCCGCAGTCGATCGCACCCTGTAGTCATGTCTCGTACCACCCGGACGCCGGCTGGGGTATGGAAAGCCCGGCTGTGATTCAATGAACACACCGCATTTTAAACAAGTGGCGATTATCGGCGTCGGGCTCATCGGCGGTTCGTTGGGCATGATCCTGCGTCGACAACACATTGCGGATGCCGTGGTCGGCATCGGACGCCGGGTCGAGAACCTGAAAACGGCGGTAGAAGTCGGTGCCATCGACCGGTACGTCTCTGATCCACGCGAAGGCATCGAAGGCGCTGACTTCGTCTTGCTGGCGACGCCGGTCGATACGTACGAGCGGCATCTGCAGGAGTGGGCCGGATGCCTCAAGCCCGGTACCATCGTGAGCGACGTGGGCAGCGTGAAGGGTGAACTGGTCACGCGCTCAGAAGCATTACTGCCGCCGGCTGTGCGGTTCGTGGGCGCGCATCCCATCGCCGGGAAGGAAAAGACCGGCGTGGCTGCCGGTTCGGAGACGCTCTTCACAGGTGCCCGTTGCATTCTGACCCCCACCACGAAGACTGACCCCGAAGCGTTGCAGATCGTTCGCGCGATCTGGGAACTGGCTGGCTCGATCGTCTTGGAGATGGATCCGTTCCTCCACGACAAGATTTTGGGCGCCGTCAGTCACCTGCCGCATGCGGCGGCCTTTGCATTGATGACGGCGTTGGCGGATGTGCGCGACCATGGCGTGCCGGAATTGGATCTGGCCGGGCATTCAGGCGGAGGATTGCGGGATACGACGCGGATCGCCGCGAGTTCGCCGGAAATGTGGCGGGACATTTTTTTGTGGAACCGCGACAATGTCGTCTCGCTGATCGAAACCTATGAACGGCATTTAGGCGAGCTGAAGCGGTTGATCGCTGCCGGTGACGCTGCGGGGATTGAAAAGCAGTTGGACAAGGCCAAGCATGAGCGGGAACAACTGGCGCTCAAGACGCCGCGGAAAGCCTAGGTCGCCATGGCGTCATCGACGATCACTCCGGGCCGACCGCTGAACGGCACCATCACGGTGCCGGGGGATAAGTCCGTCACGCACCGCGCCATCATTCTCACGGCGCTGGCCGAAGGCGCGAGCACCATCAGCGACTATTGCCTGGGTGAGGATTGCCTGAACACGATGAGGGCATTCCAATCCCTCGGGGTGCGTATCGACGAGTCACCGCGCACCTTGCACGTCACCGGGAAGGGCATGTGGGGTTTGACGGAACCCTTCGGGCCGATCGACTGCGGGAACTCGGGGACGGGAATCCGTTTGATGGCCGGTCTCCTGGCCGGGCAGGACTTTTTCACCATCCTCACCGGAGACGACTCGATCCGTCGTCGCCCGATGGGACGCGTGGTGAAGCCCCTGCGGACGATGGGCGCGACCATCGCCGGGCGCAAAGGTGGAGAGCTGGCGCCATTGGCCATCACGGGGACCCGGTTGCGGGGGGTGTCTTACGTCTCGCCCGTGGCGAGTGCGCAAATCAAGTCGTCGCTCCTGTTCGCCGCGCTGTATGCCGACGGCCTGACGACAATTTCCGAACCGCGCCTCTCGCGGGACCACACCGAACGGATGTTTGCCTATTTCGGGATTCCCTTCCAGCAAGAGGGCTGCACAGTGCGGATCGAGGGGCGACCGTCCGTACGCTGGGCCGGGAAGCCGGTGGTAGTGCCCGGAGACCTGTCGGCTGCGGCATTTTTCTTAGTCGGCGCTTCGATTGTTCCCGATTCGGACGTGACGATTCGCGGAGTCGGGATGAACCCGACCCGAACCGGACTGGTGGACATCTTGCGCAACATGGGTGCGCATATCGAAGTGCTAAATCCGCGAGAGGAGGCCGGTGAGCCGGTTGCTGATTTGCGGGTACGGTCTAAGCCGCTTCACGCGGTGCGGATCGGGCCGGATCAGATCCCTCAGACCATCGATGAATTCCCCATTCTGTGCGTGGCTGCCGCAGTGGCGGAGGGGGAGACGGTGATCACCGGCGCCGAAGAATTGCGGGTCAAAGAGAGTGACCGGATCGCGACCATGGCAAAGGAGTTGCGGGCGATGGGCGCGCGCATCGAAGAGCGGCCGGATGGCATGGTGATCCAAGGGTTGGGACGCAACGGGATCAACGGGGTGCTGACCGGAGCGACATGCGAAAGCCATGGCGACCACCGGGTGGCGATGTCCGTCGCCATCGGCGCATTGACTGCCGCGCAGCCGACCCAGATTCTCGACACGGCCTGTATCGAGACCTCATTCCCCAATTTTGATCGTAAGCTCTTGGAACTGTTGACTGATTCTGGGAAACGTCTATAGTGCGAGGAACGTGTGCCTGAGAGCGCGGATGTGAACCGGGGAAAACGTGGCCTGATCATCGCCATCGATGGTCCAGCCGGGGTGGGAAAGAGTACGGTTGCGCGATTGTTGGCGCGACAACTGGGATATCTCTATTTGGATACCGGAGCGTTGTATCGAGGGATTGCCTGGAAGGTGCAGGACATGGAAGTCCCTGCCGATGATCATCTGGCTATTGCCGCCTTGCTGCCGAAGACGACGTTGCAGATGGCCTGCGGACCGGAGCAAGCTCACGTGCTCTTGGATGGCCGTGACATTACCGGGGAGTTACGAACGCCTTCGGTGACGGCGCTGGCATCCGTGGTGTCGGCCATTCCTGCCGTTCGTGAATGGCTGTTGCCGGTGCAGCGCAAGATCGGCGCGGAAGGCTGTGTCGTGGCTGAAGGCCGTGATATCGGCACCAACGTCTTTCCCCAGGCTGACGTGAAGTTTTTTCTGGAAGCTGATGCGGACGTACGGGCCACCCGACGGCACCGTGAACTGGTGGCCGCCGGGCATTCGGTGCACTTTGACCAGACCAAACGCGACTTGAGCGGGCGGGATGATCGCGACCGCTCCCGTGCGGTGGCGCCCTTGATCCCGGCGCCCGATGCGGAACACATCGATACGTCGACTTTGCCGGTAGAAGCCGTCGTGGAACAGATGCTGGCCGTGGTTGCGGCGCGATTGTGAGCTCCGCACTGTATGGTCTGTTGTGGGTCCTGTCTCGCACCATCGGATGGGTCTGTTTCCGGTATCGCACCATCGGCACGGTGCCACGGCAGGGCGGATTGTTGATCGCCTCGAACCATGCCAGTTATCTGGATATCCCGCTGCTCGGCTGTGGCGTGCCCAGGCGAGTCTGGTACATGGGGCGGCATGATCTGTTTCCGATCCCGTTGCTCAACGGCCTGCTGCAAGCGTTGGGGTGGATTCCGTTGCGGATCGGTCGCCTGGATCGGGATGCCTTTAGCAAAGCGGTGGCCCTGATCAAGGAAGAGAAGGCCGTCGCGATTTTCCCCGAAGGGGGGCGGACGATGACCGGCGCGTTGAAGCCTGGCAAGCCGGGCATCGGCGTGATTGTGTCCCAGACTGGTTGCCGGGTTGTGCCGGCGCATATCGGGGGTACGTTTGAGGTGTTGCCGCCCGGCGCGAAGTGGCCGAGGTTTCGCCCTGTCACCGTGTCCTATGGGGAGCCGTTGGATTTTTCCGCAGATGCCACTCGGTTGGAAGGGAAAGCGTTTTATCAACATGTCAGTCGGACGGTGATGGCGAAGATTGCGGAGCTCGGACAGGTTCCGAATCCGGGAGATGGTCCGGCCCAGGCCGGGAGACCCCATGATTCCGCCGCCACACCCACAGCCCAGTCTTGCAACGCTGAGTAAGACGCGGGCGTTTTTCACAATCAGCACCCGGCGCAAGCCGGAGGACGAGGATGTTTTCATGAGTACTGCCACACCCCAGAGCGAACCCAAACTTGATCGCGATGCTTTAGCGGCGATGTATGAGGAGACCTTCCGCAATTTTGAGGAAGGTACCATCACCGAAGGCATGGTGGTCGCCATCGGCAAAGACAAGGTGGTCGTCGATATCGGCTACAAGTCCGAGGGCATGATTCCAGCCGATCAGTTCTCCAATGAAGAGTTGGGGCAGTTGAAAGTGGGCGATCGTCTCCAGGTGTATCTCGAAGAATGCGAGGATGCCGAC
>WBZU01002463.1_pt1 | contig 12787 bp, 11 predicted proteins | sample 5204311 | NCBI WGS metagenome assembly WBZU01 (sample SAMN12344359, study PRJNA552823) | activated sludge metagenome | biome: Activated sludge suspended growth; feature: Nitrification reactor; material: Wastewater; isolation source: activated sludge from nitrification reactor of wastewater...
GAATGCTCCATTAACTCCGCTTGTTATTCCAACATATGCAACTACTATAGCAAATATTCCTTTTTTTGAATTTAAAACAGATTACATTTTAACCAACGAATCATCCTACTATTCCAATTTCTTTAAATTGGTTTTTCATCCCCCGCAAGTCCAAAGAAGCTAATTCTCGGTTTTTTCAATAGGTTTGAATTAACCTCATAGGAAATAATGTACTAATCGCTTTGCGCGGTTTTTAAAGCAGTACATACTTCATGCTGCCTATGGCAAAAATTTAGGCTATGTCTAATTCTATAAGTTAAAACCTATTAAATACACTATTAATCATAATCAATTTAAAATTCACACAATGAAAAAATTACTAACCCCATTCTTACTAGTATCGCTCTTGTTTTTTTCTTGCTCTAACAAATCAACTTCTATCACTCCTAGTACCACTGCTTTTATTGAACAAGGCAATTGGAAAATCACCTACTTTGAGGATAATTCGAAAAATGAAACAGCTAAGTATTCAGGATTTGTATTTCATTTTAATTCAAATGGTAACGTGAGTGCTACCTCCGCTAGCGTAACTGTAAATGGCACCTGGTCGAGTGGCAACGACGATAGTCAAGATAAGTTATACCTTAATTTTACAACTTCTCCTTTCGATGATTTGAGTGAAGATTGGCATGTTGTTGAACAAAATTCTTCCACCATAAAGCTCGAAGATGTTAGCGGTGGTAATGGAGGTACAGATTATTTGACTTTTGAAAAATTATAAACTATATGAAAATAGATAAAAAAATGTCGCACAAAAGTTCATCAAACAACCTACTATATTTTATAGTTTTTTGTTGCATTGTGTTAGTTGTAAGTTGCAAACACTATCCATTAAATATGGAGGAATTAACTCCTGTTTACTCAACTACACCGCCAACTTCGAATCAAAATTTAATTCCATGTGATTCCGATTCTGTTTATTTCTCAACAACCATTTTACCGCTTTTTACTTCAAACTGTGCAAAAGCCGGTTGTCACGATCCAATTACACACGAAGAAGGCTTTGTGTTTAATTCTTATTCAGGTATTTTAAGTTCAGGTGAAATAACTCCAGGAAATCCTGCGAAAGGCGATATTATGAAAACTATTAAATCTAATGACCCGAATAAAATTATGCCGCCACCCGGGAATACTCCACTTACTGCTCAACAAATAACTTGGATATCAACCTGGATTTCGCAGGGTGCTAAGAATAATTATTGCAACAGTTGCGATACTTCCAATGTAACCTATACCTCCAAAGTGAAACCGTTTATAGATTTAAAATGCAAAGGTTGCCACAATGCTGCTAATGCACCCAATGGAATAAATTTGGAAAGTTACTCAAGTTGTGTTGCCGCTGCACAAAGCGGAGCATTGCTAGGTTCAATCAAACATCAAGCACCTTATTCGAATATGCCAAAAGGAGGGCAAAAATTACCTGCATGCGAAATCGATATCATTAACAATTGGATAAATTTAAACTACCCTCAATGAATTATATGCTAAAAATTAGGAGTATAGCATTGCTGTTTTTAATTACTTTTTTTTCGGCCTGTTATTACGATGTGGAATCTGAATTATATCCGGCAACAACTACTACTTGCGATACAGCCACGCCAACTTATAGTGCCACTGTTCAACCGCTCATAGCTGCATCATGTGCCATTACCGGCTGTCATACATCGGGAGCTCAATCACCCGACTTATCATCTTACACAAATTTAAAGGCAAGCATCGAACGAGTTAAAGTACGTGCAATTACTGAAAAATCAATGCCGCCTTCGGGGCCCCTATCAAGCTGTTCGCTAGAGTCGATAAACAAATGGATTGCATCCGGAGCCTTAAATAATTAACAAGTCAACCATGAAATACAAATATATAATTCTTGCTTTTTTTCTTAGTGTATTTTTTCAAAAAGCATTTTCACAAGACATGATGGATCTTCTGGAAGAGGAGGCTCCGGCTAAGGAATTTGTGAAAAATGCATTTAAATCTACTCGAGTAATAAACAGTCATTCGCTCGAATTTATTGGCAAAGGAGTATTAGATGTGCGTATTCTGCATCGTTTTGGTGCAATAAACGGAGGCGCTTATGAAGCATTTGGAATTGATCAGGCGAGGGTTCGCTTAGGATTGGATTACGGCATTAGTCCACGTTTAATGATTGGTATAGGACGTAGCAGCTATAAAAAGGAAGCCGATGCTTTCATGAAATATCGTTTACTTTGGCAATCAACCGGAAAAAAATCAATTCCATTTTCAATGATTTTGGTAAGTGGAATTACAAATAGTTTTTTGAAATGGGAATATCCCGAACGTAAAAATTATTATACTTCTCGTTTAGGATATTACAACGAACTTATCATTGGTCGTAAATTTTCAGAAAGTTTTTCGATTCAAATTTCTCCCACACATGTGCATCGAAACATCGTAAAAACAAGTACTGAAAAACACGATATATTGGCCATTGGTACAGGAGCACGAATAAAATTAACACGCAGACTAGCTATTACTATTGACTATATTTATCAACTTCCAAATCAACAATTGCTAAATGTACAACAACCGCTTGCTATTGGATTTGATATTGAAACCGGTGGCCATGTTTTTCAACTACATTTTACCAATGCATTGGGAATGAATGAGCGAATTTTAATTACCGAAACCGATGGTAAATGGAACAAAGGAGATGTACATTTCGGGTTCAATATTTCACGCGTTTTTTCACTTTCATCCAACAAAAATAAATAGTACCAAAACTACATTCAAACATTTAATACCTTTATCCAAATTTTTTTGAAAAGCTATGGGAATGGATACAATAATTGAAATTAAAAATGTTTCTGTGTTTCAGAAGTCAAACCTTGTATTGACGGATGTAAATATCGAAATTAATAAAGGTGAATTTGTGTATTTGATTGGTGAAACCGGAAGTGGAAAAAGTAGCTTGCTTAAAATTTTATACGGTGAGTTACATCTGAAAGAAGGTCATGGCAAAGTGGCCGGTTTTGATTTGGTTGCATTAAAAAATAAGGAGGTACCTTTTTTAAGAAGAAAACTTGGAATTGTTTTTCAAGATTTTCAACTCTTGAGCGATAGAAGTATAAACGAAAACTTATTGTTTGTAATGCGTGCAACTGGTTGGGTAGATAAAACCAAAATGCAGGAGCGTTGCCAAGAAGTATTGAATAAAGTAGGTTTGGGTACCAAAGGATTTAAAATGCCTCACGAACTTTCAGGTGGAGAGCAGCAGCGAGTTTCCATTGCACGTGCTTTAATTAACGATCCTGAAATTATTTTAGCAGATGAACCAACAGGAAATCTGGATCCAAAAACTTCAGAAGAAATTATGAGTTTGTTGTTTGAGATTTGCAAAACAGGTAGAGCTATTGTTATGGCGACTCACGATTATTCCTTGTTTGCAAAGTTCCCGTCACGCACCATAAAATGTGAAAGCGGAAGAGTACTCGATTCAAATCCAACTTTTGCGTAGTTATAAAGCTGAATAAACAGCAGCTATTAACTTCTGGGCATTTGTTTGATTCGAATAGGTTTTAGACAGGCAGTCAATTCTACGTTCTATTTCTTCGGAGGTAAATTCTTTTTCAACCAACACATTCAAACGTGAAATAATTTCTTGAGGAGTATTAGCTATTTCACACAATTCATCCAATCCGGTTCCAGCAAGCATAGCAGTATTGACTAAACAAAACCTCCCGCCATACAGCACATTTAATAGTTTCAACTTTAAGCCTGTTTCTTGAAAAGTGAGTAGCAAATTAACTTGTGCATTACGAAGTAATTTCTCCATTTCCGCATCATCAGGATTGGCAATCAGCGAAACATTTGTATATGATTGTGCTAATTTAACCAAGTCGTGTGGAGGGTGTAAACCTGCAATAATAAAGCGATGTGCACACTTACTTGCTATTTCAGAAAGTATGTAACGAGCTGCCAGATAATTTTCAGATACAGCCAAATTTCCATGATACAACACATACTCGCCTTTCCCGGGCTTCGCAAGTACAGAAGAATTGGGATGAAAACTTGGTAAATAAATTACCTTGTTATTAGGAAATTGTTGTTGAAAATAGCGTGTGTCGTTTTGTGAAACCACCAGCATCAATTGTGATTTCGCAACCGTTTTTTCATACAACTTTAGTTTCCAGCTTTCGATTCGGTAAAATATTTTTTGCCAAAATTTGGATTCACTTTTATATAGATGAAAATAATATTCATGTTCAATATTGCTCTCACGAAAAATTTTAAAGCGAGCTGACAATCGATCATCTTCTAATAAATAACAACTGTGTAATCCCTCTAATAGAATGGGAAAATTGTCTTTCAACAAGCGTTGAACAAGGGCTTCCGATCTTCGTGTAATAACAATATAGGGTAAATAATGGAATAAATACAACAAGCCTTTTTTTCGTGGATAGTAATTTACACTTTCACACAAAACATTAAGTTGAGGGGCTATTTCCCGTCCATATTCAAAGCAATGCAAATGTATTTTTATCCCTAATTGATGTAACTGATAAAGTTTGTAGTATACATCAATCACTCCACCGTAATTGGCCGGATATGGAACATTAAACGATACAACATGGAGCTCTTTAGTTTGCAAAGGGGCGGTATATTTCAATCAGTTTTGCTTCTTCGTTTTCCCAACAATATTTTTCGGCTGCAAGTTTAGCATTTGCTTTCCATTCTTTCATCTTCTGATCGTTCGCAAGCATAAAATTTATTTTTTCGGCGATGTGCTTAGGGTCATGAGATTCAATCATTGTTCCAGGAGAAAATTCGTCCATTATTTTTTTTATTTCTACCAAGGGAGATGCTAAAACTGCAATACCTGAATGGAAATAATCAAAAAGTTTGTTGGGCAAACTATAGTAATAATTTAAGCTATTGCCTTTGTCAAGGGATATACCAATATCGGCAATACGCGTGTATTCCAACATTTCCTTAAAGGGAAGTTTTTTTATGAAAAAAACCTTGTTTTCAAGTTTCAACAACAACACTTTTAGCTTTAAATCTTCTAGTACATCACCACTTCCAACTATTAAAAATACTGCATTACTAACATGTTGCATTGCTGCTATTGCTTCTTCAGCACCTCTATTTACATTGATTCCTGCACCTTGCAAAATCACAATTTTTTTATCACCGGGTAAACCTAAATCTTCCTTTGTTTTAAGAGAAGAGTTTTGCAAATTAAAATTACTTTTTGCTGGTACATTTTTAATTACATGCAACATTTTTCCATATTCTTTTTGGTAGTTCTCAGCAATGGAATCGTTTACAGTTATGATGGTTTTGAGTTTTGGGAAAATCCATTTTTCAAGTGTTAGCCAGGTTTTTTGCTTCAATGGGTGGTGCATCAATTCAGGCACGTAACAAAAATATTCATGCGTATCGTATACTAAATCTGTTTTTTTAATTTTTGAAATTAGGTAGTTTGGCAATAAGGTATCTAAATCGTTAGCCACTAATAAATGCGCTTTTTTTACTACTAAAAATAAAAACAAACGCACTTGAAATTCCATGTAAAAAAGAACTCCTTTTGTAAAAAATAATTTCATTCGATGCGTTTTGTACGGACGGTCTTTTACCTCCATGCTGTCTTTTAACTTTCGTCCAACTAACATTACCTCAAAGCCAAGTTGATGTAAGCACATGCAGGTTTTATGCACCCTTTGGTCGGTTGCTAAATCGTTAATTACCGAAACTATTGCTTTCTTCATAGTCCTTTTACTGCCTACGAATTTACAAAAATTAAGAAGGATTCTGAATCAATATTAATTCTAAATTTGCCCATAGCAACTTGTCTGTTTCTATGAAATTACTTGAAAATTACTCACTTAAAACTTCCAATACCTTTGGAATTGAAGCTTCTGCCCGCTACTATTTGGAATTATTTTCCAGTGCCGACATTGAAGAATTCGTTCATACTAAAAAATGGAGTACACTACCCCACTTAATACTTGGCGGTGGAAGCAATTTGTTATTTACAAAAAACTTTGATGGCATTGTGCTAAAAAATAAATTAAAGGGAATTTCATTGGTTCATGAAACTCCTGAACATGTTTTTGTAAAAGCACAAGCAGGGGAGGTGTGGCATAATTTTGTTCTGCATTGTATTCAGAATAATTATGCCGGTGTCGAAAATTTATCGCTGATTCCCGGTTGTGTTGGTGCAAGCCCTATGCAAAACATCGGTGCTTATGGAGTAGAAATTAAAGATGTGTTTCACGAACTTGAAGCCATTTCATTGGCAGATGGATCAACTAAAATATTCTCCGCAACTGAATGTGAATTTGGATACCGTGAGAGTGTTTTTAAACGCAAATACAAAAATCAATTCATTATAGTTTCAGTAACTTTTAAACTTAACAAGTATCCAAAGTTTAACACTTCCTATGGTGCTATTGAAAAAGAAATGGAAGCAATGGGCATAAGTGAAATTTCAATTGCAGCCATCAGCAAAGCTGTGTGTAACATTCGAAGCAGCAAATTGCCCAATCCAACTGAAATTGGAAATGCAGGAAGTTTCTTTAAAAATCCGGTGGTATCAAGCAATAAATTTGAACAGTTGAAAGGAGCATTTCCCGAAATAGTAGGATATAAAAATTCAGACACCGAAACTAAATTGGCAGCTGGATGGCTAATTGAACAATGTGGCTGGAAAGGTTATCGCTTGGGCGATGCAGGCGTTCATAAAAATCAGGCTTTGGTGCTTGTAAATTATAAAGCAGCTAGTGGAATGGAAATTTTTGACTTATCGCAACAGATTCTTGATTCTGTAAAAGCAAAGTTTGACGTGGAACTCGAACGAGAAGTAAACATAATTTAACTTACTACCTATGGCCGAAGAAAAAGAGCTTAAACGAAGTCTTGGATTATTAGATGCCACCAGCATCGTAGCAGGCTCAATGATTGGAAGCGGAATTTTTATTGTGAGCACTTTTATGGCGCGCGATATTGGTTCTTCAGGTTACCTAATTCTACTATGGGTACTAACCGGATTTATTACCATAACCGCAGCATTGAGTTACGGTGAACTTGCCGGAATGATGCCCAATGCTGGCGGACAATACGTGTATATACAACGTGCCTACGGGAAACTCATTTCTTTTTTGTACGGTTGGACTGTATTTACGGTTATTCAAACGGGTGTTATTGCCGCCGTTGCAGTCGCATTTGCCAAATATACTTCTGTATTTTTTCCAGGTTTAAATAGTGACTTTTTGCTAGTATCTGATAGTTTTAAAATAACCTATGCCCAATTACTAGCTATGGCATTAATAGTATTTTTGACCTTGGTAAATGCACAAGGCATACAAAGTGGGCGAATAGTACAATTGGTGTTTACATCGGCGAAATTAATTGCGCTTTTTGCATTAATAGTTTTAGGATTAGCCTGGGGATTTAAATCGGATACGCTTGCACAAAATTTTACCAATATGTGGTCCGCTTCAAAAACTACTTTCGAAAATGGCACATTAACAATTGTACCATTAACGGGTTTTGCACTATTAGGTGCAATGGGTGCAACGCTTATTAATTCATTATTTAGCAGCGATGCATGGAACAATGTCACGTTTATAGCCGGTGAAATTAAGGAGCCACAAAAAAATATTCCGCGTTCTTTATTTTTAGGAACCTTATTGGTAACCGTGGTTTATATATTGGCCAACCTTGCTTATTTAGCATTACTTCCATTACATGGCAATCCTGTTGCCACAGATGTATTTTCTCAAGGTATTCAGTTTGCCAGCAACGACAGAGTAGGAACCGCAGCAGCCTCGGTAATTTTTGGCAACAGTGCAGCATTTTTGATGGCTGCCTTAATTATGGTTTCTACGTTTGGATGTAACAACGGAATTATTTTGGCTGGTGCACGTTTGTTTTATGCCATGAGTAAAGATGGTTTGTTTTTTAAAAAAGCGCAACAGCTCAACAAGAATCAAGTTCCTGCTTTTGCATTAGTAGTGCAATGTTGCTGGGCCTGTGTGTTGTGTTTATCGGGTAAATACAGCGATTTACTTACTTATTCTACGTTTGCTTCTTTATTATTTTATATTCTTACCATTGCTGGGATTTTTATTCTGCGTAAGCGTGAACCCAATACACCAAGGCCCTATAAAGCATGGGGTTATCCGGTAGTTCCAATTTTATACATTCTTATTACGCTGGCAATTTGTATCGACCTTATGATTTACGATACTCGAAATACTGGCTTGGGACTAGTAATTGTATTAGTTGGAATACCAGTTTATTTTTTGAGAAAAAAGAACAATTAAATATTCCTACTCCACAACACATTTAAAAAATTTCTTCATCCGGAATAAGTGTTTAGCATTTTAGCTTATTTAATTAAGAAAAATGAGCTTTCTTTAAGCACAACAAGAGTTTTAGCAACATTAATTCACCGAATTAACCCTTGAAACTAGCAAGAGAAATACATCATTCAAAAATGGAGAGTGGTTGTTACAACTTAGATTCTTTAGGAATTTACCTGAAAAAACTACGTAGAAATTTATTTTTCTGATAAGGCTAAACATTGATGCAAGTCAAATGGTTACTTTTGCAAACAACAAAAAATTATGGCTTACAAAGATCTTCAGCAGTTTATTGATGCCCTTGAACGCGCAGGCGAATTAATTCGAGTAAAGGAATATGTAAACCCGCATCTCGAAATAACCGAAATAACTGACCGTCTCTCAAAATCAGAAAACAATAAAGCATTGCTTTTTGAAAATACCGGATATGATTTCCCATTGTTAATTAACTCAATGGGCTCCAATAAACGCATGTGCATGGCTTTGGGTGTGGATAATTTAGATGCAATTAGTAAAGAAATAGAACAACTTTTTCATCAACTTTCCGGACCCAAAGAGGGAATCTTAGATAAATTAAAAATGCTTCCCATGCTGGGTCAAATTTCGTCATGGATGCCAAAGCAAATCAATGGAAGAGGTGCTTGTCAGCAAATAATAATGGAGCAACCCGATTTAGGAAAACTGCCGGTTATGACCTGCTGGCCCGAAGATGGTGGACCATTTATCACTTTGCCTGTCATTAATACTAAGCACCCAATTACAGGTATTCGCAATGTAGGAATGTACCGCATGCAGGTATTTGGACCAACTCTTACAGGAATGCACTGGCACAAACATAAAGTGAGTGCAGGGCATTACAATGAGTACAAAAAGCTGGGTATGAAAATGCCGGTTGCTGTTGCTTTAGGTGGCGATCCTGCTTATACCTATGCAGCTACAGCGCCATTACCTCCTAATGTTGACGAATACATGCTTTCCGGATTTTTGCGTAAAAAAAAGGTAGAACTTGTAAAATGTATAACCCAAGATATGTACGTTCCTGCTGATGCAGATTTTATTATTGAAGGATATGTTGACCCTGAAGAAGAATTGATTTGGGAAGGTCCTTTTGGAGACCACACCGGATATTATTCATTGGCCGATTGGTATCCAAAGTTTCATGTGACTTGCATTACACACAAAAAAAATGCTGTTTATCCAAGCACAATAGTGGGCATTCCACCGCAAGAAGACGCATGGATTGGTAAGGCTACCGAACGTATTTTTTTAGCTCCAATTAAAATGACATTACTGCCCGAAATTGTAGATATGGAATTGCCCATCGAAGGAGTATTTCATAATCTCACCATAGTGAAAATAAAAAAGGAATATGCCGGCCATGCACAAAAAGTTATGAATGCCATGTGGGGTGCCGGACAAATGATGTTTAATAAAATACTGGTGATTACCGATGGTGAAGTTGATATTCATAATTATGCCGCGGTTGCTAAAGCCATTAGCAAAAATTGCGATCCACAACAAGATATTTATTTTAGCCAGGGACCAATGGATGTGCTCGATCATTCGTGCAGCAAATTTGCATTTGGTGGAAAAATGTGCATAGATGCAACTACTAAATTTGAGGAAGAAGTACGTTGCGCTAAACAACCGGAGGGAGCAGTGTACCTCGACGATGAAAAAGTAAAAGCGCTTTTTGGTGAAATTAGTTCAATAAACAGTTCACTGCTTAAACTTGGAATTTCGGTTGTTTTTATTGCAGTTAAAAAGAGCCGCATCAACCATATTAAAGAATTACATCAAAACTTATTTTCATTGCCCGATTTTGCCGCAGTTAAAATTGCCATTTATGTTGAACATACTATTAACACTAGCGATATAGCCGATTGTATTTGGCGTTTTGCAAATAACATTGATCCCAAAAGAGATAGTTTTATAATTGAAGGTGCAAATGAAAGCAGTATCTCACACATAGGTTTTGACGGAACAAGAAAGACAAAGGAGCTGGATAATTTTCACCGCGATTGGCCCAATATTTTGATATCGGATGATGCTACCATTAAAGCTATTGACGAAAAATGGAGCAATTTAGCTATTGGAAAATTTATTCAATCTCCTTCCTTAAAATACAAAAAACAAGTATACAAAGGAGGAGCTGTAGTAAGCGAAAAATAAATGAAAACGTATACCAAAATAGGTAGTGAACAGCTACAATTTTTTCAATCGATACTGGGTAAAGAATTTGTTTTTACAGATAGTGAAAGCCTTGCTAAATATTCGAAGGATGAAACCGAAGATTTACGATTTGCTCCAGAATGTGTTGTAAAACCAAGAACTCCGCAAGAAATTTCGTTGTTATTAAAGTATTGTAACGAACAACTTATTCCGGTAACTACACGTGGAGCAGGCACCGGACTAAGTGGTGGCGCATTACCAATATTTGGTGGTGTAGTAGTGAGCATGGAGCGTTTCAACGATATTCTCGAAATTGACGAACGAAACCTTCAAGCAACTGTAGAACCCGGTGTAATTAATCAGGTGTTTCAAGAAGCTGTTAAAGCAAAAAAATTGTTTTATCCCCCTGATCCTGCCAGTTATGGAAGCTGTTTTTTAGGTGGCAATATTGCCCACTGCAGTGGTGGTCCAAAGGCTGTAAAATATGGAGTTACCCGCGATTATGTTTTAAATTTGGAGGTAGTTTTTGCTAATGGCGAAATAGCTTGGACTGGCGCTAACGTGCTGAAAAATTCAACAGGGTATAACCTTACCCATTTGCTTATTGGAAGCGAAGGAACTTTAGGTGTAGTAACAAAAATTGTTTTCAAATTAATTCCCTTGCCTCAACACTCCCTTGTTTTGCTGGTTCCTTTTTTTTCGGCCGAAAGTGCATGTGCAGCTGTATCGCAAGTATTTAAAGCTGGGATTGTTCCTTCAGGAATGGAGTTTATGGAGCGAGATGCCATTGATTGGGTACTTAAGTTTATGGACCATAAACCGGTACAAATAAGCGACAGACATCAAGCACATTTGCTTGTTGAGCTAGATGGAAATAATTTAGAGGTACTCATGGCAGAAGCCGAAAAGGTGACCGAAGTTGTTCAGCAATTTGAGTGCGATGAAATACTGTTTGCCGAGAGCGAACAGCAAAAGCAAAATTTGTGGATGATGCGTCGTAAAGTAGCTGAATCGGTTAAGGCAAATTCTATTTATAAAGAAGAAGATACTGTTGTTCCTCGAGCTGAACTTCCTCGTTTACTTGCAGGAGTCAAAGAAATTGGGAAGCGATATGGATTTAAATCGGTGTGTTATGGCCATGCCGGAGATGGAAATTTGCATGTAAACATTATCAAAGGAGATATGTCTGATGAGGACTGGAATACAAAACTTACTCCAGGTATTCGAGAACTATTTTCGTTATGTGTTGAGCTAGGGGGCACTATCAGTGGCGAACACGGTATTGGCTATGTACAAAAAAAATACATGGACATTGCATTAAATCAAACTCGTATTGGTTTTCAAAAAGGAATAAAAAACTTATTCGACCCCAATCACATTTTAAATCCGGGAAAAATTATCGACTGATTTTTTAACGAAGTAAACTCACAAATCCTTTTTCTGTTTTACGATTTCCATCCGCTTCATTATAACTCACCACCCAATAATAGGTTCCATTATCGCAGGTTTGCCCATTGTTTTTACCATCCCAACCTGTTTTCAAATCACTCGATTTAAAAACTTGTTTACCCCATCTATCGTTAACGATTAGCTCAACCGGTGAATTAAACTCTTGTAATGGTTGCACAGGACTAAATACATCGTTTATACCATCACCGTTTGGTGAAAACACATTGGTAATTGTGGTTTCAATTTCGGGAAGGGTATAACTAGTAAAAACAGCTTTTACACATGCGTCTTTGGTTAGTTTTACATACATCAGCGAATCTTTAGCAGATTGATGTATAGTATCATTGCTGGTTATTTCCCAATGATCAAACTGAAAACCCGAATTTGAAATAGCAGTAAAATAGGTTTTCAATCCTCCATAATACACTCCCGAATCTGGGAAATTATGAATGTACAACGAATTTACTTTTATGATTCCAGCATTTTCGGGCTCTACGTTAACACAAACATCATAGGGTCCACTTAAACCATAACATGTATTCATACCGGTTTGAACTCCCACACAGCGATTGCTGATAAATGTGCGCAAAGCCTGAACATTACCTTGCCATTCAGACAAAGTACCGCCCCAACGTGCAATTTGTGCAGGCATTTCCGGAGCAATAATCGCTATCATACTATCCAGTAAATGCAACATATACTGGCAACTTAATGCCCCATTAGTTAAATCAATATAACGACTAACATAATATTGCTTAAAATCTGGATTGGCCAATAATTTTTTCATTATTTGAGTATGT
>WBZU01002464.1_pt1 | contig 12781 bp, 8 predicted proteins | sample 5204311 | NCBI WGS metagenome assembly WBZU01 (sample SAMN12344359, study PRJNA552823) | activated sludge metagenome | biome: Activated sludge suspended growth; feature: Nitrification reactor; material: Wastewater; isolation source: activated sludge from nitrification reactor of wastewater treatment...
CCACAGCCGGTCGGACGGCAGTTTGTAGACTTCCGTCAGGAGTTCCCAGGCGTACTTGATCGCGTCGTGCTTGAAGTAGTCGCCGAAGCTGAAGTTGCCCAGCATCTCGAAAAAGGTGTGGTGACGCGCGGTGTAGCCGACGTTCTCGAGGTCATTGTGCTTGCCGCCGGCGCGCACGCATTTCTGCGAGGTGGTGGCGCGCGTGTACGGGCGCTTGTCGAAGCCAAGGAAGACGTCCTTGAACTGGTTCATCCCGGCGTTGGTGAACAGCAGTGTCGGATCCTCGTGCGGCACCAGCGAGCTCGAAGCGACGATCTGGTGGCCCTTGGAGGCGAAGAAGTCGAGAAACTGCTGACGGATTTCTGAGCTGTTCATGAACTGACTGCCGCAAGGGGCGCTGGATTCGAAGCCGACAATTCTAAAAGAAAACCCTGCCCCCTTTGCAGCCGGCGCCCGAGCTATCCGGCAAAAAGATCGAGGCGATCGGTGAACAGGCCACTGACGCCGCGGGCGAAAAGCATTTCTGCCTGTTCCGGCGCGTTGACCGTGTAACACAAGACTGGAATGTCATGCGCCCGCGCCTCGGCCAGGACCTCGTCGCGCAACAGGTCGGCGTCACAATGCAGGGAAATCGCGCGCAACCGCTGCACTTCCGCCCGCCAGTCGCGAGGCGGTGCCTCGAACAGCACACCACGGCGGATTTCCGGGGCCACGTCGCGCGCCACCTCGAGGGCTGCCAGCGAGAAGGAGGACAGGAGCGGCTGAACCGCCGCCCCGCGCCAGAGGTCGGCAGTCAGCCGGGAAACGACCGCAGCCGTCGCCAGTTCGTGTCCGGCTGCCGGCTTGATCTCGACGTTGGCGAGCAGGCCGAGTTCGCGACAGAGCGCGGCGGCCTCGACAAAACGGGGAATGCGCTCGCCGTGACCGGCATCGAGCGAGAAAAGCACCGAGTCCGGCGTGTCGCAGACGCGACCGGCACCGTTGGTCGTCCGCTCCAGCATCTCGTCGTGAATGAGGACGGGCGTGCCGTCCCCGTTCAGCATGACGTCGAACTCGACGGCCTTGAACCCCAGCCGCGCCGCCATACGAATGCCGGCGAGCGTATTTTCCGGTGCCAGCCTGCCGCCGCCGCGATGGGCAATCCAGCGCGGCAGCGGCAACGGCATCAGAACGGCTGCGACTTTTTCAGCGCCGGCTTGGCCGCCAGCACCGCGTTGCCACGATTGACCGCGGTATCGAGCGCCGCCTTGGCCGGAGCCTTGTTGGCCCAGACCGATTCCAGTTCCTCGTCGGCGATGATGCGCACCGGGTCGATGTCGGAGACATGCCGCGATTGTGCGGCGCCCTTGCCCTTGAGCGAACCGTAGGCCACCTCGAGGGTCGCCTGCCCTTCCTTCAGCAACTTGCTGCGCGCCGCGGCACGCGCCGCCGCCGTCATCGGCAGGCCACCGTAGACGCTGACCAGTTCGACCTGCATGTCCGGCGCCAGCATGAACGAAACGAACCTGGCCGCCTGCTTGTACTCGGCGGCGGATCGCCCGGCGCCCGCCCACAGCGCGAAGCCGTCGGCGAGCGTGTTCTGGCGCCCGCCGTAGACATCGTCGTGATACGGCAGCGGCGCCACCCCCAGGTCGACGCCCTTGGCCTCCCGGAATTCGGCCTGTTCGCGGGAGTCGGTCGTGATGATCGCGCACTCGCCCGAACTGAACTTCGCGCTGCCCTCGGCTCCGCGGCCGAAGTGGCGGAAATAGTTGGCCTTGGTCCACGTCGCCATCATCGCGATATGCTTGACCTGCGGCAGTCCGTTGAAGGCCAGGGCACCTTTTTCGGTAACCGACGGCAGGCCGGAAACGGCGCTGACATTGTCGATATGCACCCAGACCGGCCACGACGTCGTGTACGGGCACGAATAGCCCGCGTCCTGCAGCTTGTCGAGCATGCCCTGCATCTCGAACCAGGTCTTCGGCGGCTGCTCCGGATCGAGCTTGGCCTTGCGGAAGGCATTCTTGTTGTAGAACAGGACCGGCGTCGAATAGGCGACCGGCAAGGCCACCAGCCGGCCCTTGGCATCCACTACCCCGGCCTTCAGGTCGCCGGAGAGTTCGCTCATGTTCAGGGGCTGGCCGGCCTTGGCCATCATTTCGTGAAGCGGAATGAAATACTTCGCCTGGGTGAGGACGTCACTGACCTCGTAGGGGTGGATCAGGTTGAGGACTGCGGGCCTTTCGTTCTTTTCCAGGCGACCGAGCTTCAGGTTGCCGCCGGTTTCCTTGTTGAAGCGATCGACGATGGCCTGCACATGCTTCTCGCCCTCCGGACTCAGATTGTGCGAAATTTCAAAATCAGGAGACGCCACCGGCGCCGGCTCGGCCTTGGCGGCGGGTTTGGCGGCGGCCTTCTGAGCGGGTTTGGCGGCGGGTTTGGCGGCGGGTTTGGCGGCGGGTTTGGCGGCAGGGTCGGCAGCCAGCGCCGGAAAGGCCAGTGCGAGGCCGACGACAATCGCCAAGGGGCGAAGGGAATGCGACATAGGTACTCCAGTGGGCGAAAAATTTTGATTATAACGCTCAATCCGGCAGCGTGAACCGCAATGCCAAATACAGCGCGCCGCCGTGTCAGGGATGGCGAACCGCCGCCTGCCGGCGGGATTACGCGCCAGAAAAATTGCTTGCCATTATTTACATACATACACGATTGTATGTAAAATGCGCGCATCGCCAATCCCGCGGGCCACGCAGCCCTGCCCGACCGCCATCTCCGGAGCCCCGACATGCACTCATCCCAAGCCTTGCCGCACCGTTTCCCGAATGCCCTGCTCCCCGTACTCATCGGCGCCGCCCTGCTCCTCGGCGCCTGTTCCAAGGCGGAAGCGCCACCCAGGGCTGGCGGCGCCATGCCGGTCACCGTGCTGGAAATGCAGCCGCGCAGTGTCCCGAACGCGGTTGAAATCGTCGCCCAGACCGAGGGCGCCAAGGAAACCGAGGTGCGCGCCCGCGTCGGCGGCATCCTGATGAAGCAGCTGTACCAGGAAGGGATGCCGGTTAAGGCCGGCCAGCCGCTGTTCCAGATCGACCGCGCGCCCTACGAGATCGCCCATGCCGAGGCCAAGGCCAAGGCCGACCAGGCGGCGCGCGAACTGGCCCGCCTCAAGAAGCTGGTCGACATCCAGGGCGTCAGCCGCAAGGAATACGACGATGCGATCAGCGCCAACGAACTGGCCCAGGCGGCCCTGCGCCAGGCGAAACTGAACCTGTCGTGGACCACCATCACGGCACCGGTGGACGGGGTTTCCGGGCGCGCTGCGAAATCGGTGGGCAATCTGGTCACCGTCGGCAGCGACAGCCTGCTGACTTCCGTCTACCAGAACGACCCGATGTGGGTGCGCTTCAGCATTTCGACCAACGAGGTCGAGCGTCTGCCGGGCGGTCGCCTGACGCCGGAAACGGTGACCGGCGTCGAACTGGTTTTGCCGGACGGCAGTGTCTTCCCGGTCAAGGGCAAGCTGAACTTCCTGGCCAGCACCATCGACCCGACGCTGGGCACCCGCCAGTTGCGCGCCGAGTTCAGGAATACCGAAGGCCGCCTGCTGCCGGGCCAGTTCGTGCGCATCCGCCTGCTCGCCGGCGAACAGGGCGGCATCTTCCTGGTCCCGCAGAGCGCGGTGATCCAGAGCGAACAAGGCAATCTGGTAATGACCACCGACGCCGAGAACAAGGTGGCACCGCGTCCGGTGAAGACCGGCGAATGGTTCGGCAAGGACTGGATCGTCCTCGACGGTCTCAAGGCTGGCGACAAGGTGATCGTCGACAACCTGATGAAGCTCAGGCCGGGCGCCCCGGTCGATCCGCATCCGCCGGCACCGCCGGCCGGCGCCCCGGCCGCCGACGCGGCGAAGCCGGCGCAGAAGTAAGGAGCGGCCATGTCGAAATTCTTCATCAACCGGCCGATCTTCGCCTCGGTCGTCTCGATCATCATCGTCATCGCCGGGCTGGTCGCCTCGCAGGTGCTGCCGATCGCACAGTATCCGCAGATCGCCCCGCCGACGGTGATGATCACCGCCACCTACCCGGGCGCCTCGGCCGAAACGCTGGCGCGCACTGTCGCCGCGCCGATCGAGGAACAGCTGAACGGGGTCGAGAACCTGTCCTATTTCACCTCCTCGGCGTCGGCCAACGGCACGGTCAGCATCACCGCGACCTTCGAGGTCGGCACCAACGTCGACATCGCCTCGGTCAACGTCAATAACCGGGTCAAGGCCGCCGAGCCGCGCCTGCCGGAGGAAGTGCGGCGCAACGGTGTGATCGTCCAGAAGCGCTCGAACGACATTCTGCAGGTCGTCGCCCTGGATTCCGAAAAGGGCCGCTACAACACGCTTTTCCTCTCCAATTACGCCAGCCTCAACATCGTCGACGAGCTGAAGCGGGTCAAGGGTGTCGGCGACGTCACCGTCTTCGGCGCCCAGGACTACTCGATGCGCGTCTGGCTGAAGCCGGACCGCATGGCCCAGCTCGGCCTGACGACGAGCGACGTATCGAACGCCATCAAGATCCAGAACGCCCAGAACGCGGCCGGCAAGATCGGCCAGGAACCAGCGCCTGGCGACCAGCAGCTGGTCTACACGGTGACCGCCAAGGGCCGCCTGCTGACGCCCGAGGAATTCGGCAACATCGTAATCCGCGCCAGCGGCCCGGGCGGCATGCTGCGCCTGAAGGACATCGCTCGCATCGAACTGGGCGCCTACAGCTACGACCAGCAGGTCACGCTCGACGGCCAGCCGACCATCGCCATGGGCGTCTTCCTGCAGACCGGCGCCAACGCGCTGGAAGTGGCCGAGAATGTGCGCGCCAGGATGGACCAGCTGAAAAATAAATTCCCGGAAGGCATGGGCTACGTCATCCCCTTCGACACGACGCGCTTCGTCTCGGCCTCGATCAACGAGGTCGTCAAGACCCTGGTCGAGGCCATGCTGCTGGTTCTCGCCGTCGTCTACATCTTCCTGCAGAACTGGCGGGCGACGCTGATCCCGATGATCGCCGTGCCGATCTCGCTGATCGGCACCTTCGCCGGCCTCTGGCTGTTCGGCTTCTCGATCAACACCCTGACCCTGTTCGCGATGGTGCTGGCAATCGGTATCGTCGTCGACGACGCCATCGTCGTGCTGGAAAACGTCGAGCGCCTGATGTCGGAGGAAAAGCTGCCGCCACGCCAGGCCGCCATCAAGGGGATGAAGGAAGTCCAGGGCGCGGTCATCGCCACCACTCTCGTTCTGGTCGCGGTCTTCGTGCCGGTCGCCTTCCTCGGCGGCATCGCCGGCCAGCTCTACAAGCAGTTCGCCGTCACCGTCGCCGTCTCGGTGGCGATCTCCAGTGTCGTCGCGCTGACCCTGACACCGGCCCTGTGCGCCGTCGTGCTCAAGGTGCAGCATGGCGAGAACAAGTTCTTCGCGCCCTTCAACCGGCTGTTCGAGCGGCTCACCCGTTCATATATCAGCGTCGTCAAGCTCACCTTGAAACACAGCATCGTCGTCGGCTTGCTGTTCGCCCTCGTGATCGGTTCGATTGTCGCGTTCTTCCGCGTCATCCCCGGCAGCTTCGTGCCGGCCGAGGACCAGGGCTACCTGATTTCGGCGCTGATGCTGCCGGACGGCGCCACGCTCAAGCGCACCGCGACCACCGGCGAGAACATGCGCCAGATGGTTGCCGCCGACCCCGCGGTCAAGCACACCTTCGTCGTTTCCGGCTTCGACCTGATCGGCGGCGGCAACAAGCCCAATGCCGGCACCATGTTCATCCCGCTGCACGACTGGAGCGAGCGCGAGGCCAAGGCGCAGGATCTGGCCGGCAAGTTCATGGGCTTCGGCATGATGCAGCCGGACGGCCTCGGCCTCGTCTTCAACCCGCCGCCCATCATGGGCCTCGGCACCGCCGGCGGCTTCGAGGTGTACGTGCAGAACCGCGTCGACGGCGATGCCCGCAAGCTGAACGAGGTCGTCCAGAACTTCATGGCCGAGTTGCAGAAGCACCCGGAATTCACCCGTGTCTCGACCTTCTTCCGCCCGACCGTACCGCAGCTGTTCGTCGAGGTCGACGAGCCGAAGGCGCTGGCGCTCGGCATCCCGCTCGACTCCGTCTATTCGACGCTGCAGAGCACGATGGGCGCGCTCTACGTCAATGACTTCAACAAGGCCGGCCGCGTCTATCGCGTCCAGCTGCAGGCCGAGGCGGACTACCGCATGAAGCCGGAAGACATCGGCAAGGTTTACGTGCGCAGCGCAACGAGCAACGCGATGATCCCGCTCTCCGCCATCTCATCGGTCAAGCGCGTGGTCGGCCCGGAGCAGGTCGAGCGCTTCAACGGCTTCGTCGCCGCCAAGGTGATGGGCGACAGCAAGGCCGGCGTCAGCTCGGGCGATGCCATCAAGATCGTCGAGGAAGTCGCCGCCGCCACGCTCCCCAGCGGCTACGAAATCTCGTGGACCGGCCAGGCCTTCCAGGAAAAGCGCTCGGCTGGCTCGTCGTTCCAGGCCTTCGCTTTCGCCATCGTCATGGTCTTCCTGATCCTCGCCGCGCAGTACGAGAAATGGTCGCTGCCGCTGGCCGTCGTCATGGCCGTGCCCTTCGCGCTGATCGGCGCGCTGACGGCGATCTGGGTGCGCGGCATGCCCAACGACATCTACTTCCAGATCGGCCTCGTCGTGCTGATCGGCCTGGCGTCGAAGAACGCCATCCTGATCGTCGAGTTCGCCGCCCAGAAGTACGCCGAAGGCAAGAGCGTCGTCGATGCCGCGCTGGAGGGTGCCCGCCTGCGCTTCCGGCCCATCATCATGACCTCGCTCGCCTTCGTGCTCGGCGTCTTCCCGCTGGTCAAGGCGACCGGCGCCGGCGCCGCCGCCCGCCAGTCCATGGGCACCGGCGTCTTCGGCGGCATGCTCGCCGCCACCTTCATCGCCACCCTCTTCATCCCGCTCTTCTTCAAGTGGCTCGAACGCGGCGAGCAGAAGCTGCCCGCCGGCGACGAGCACGCCGACCAGACGGAGGAAAACTGAAATGCCCGCCCGTAACAAGCCCCCCATGAAATTCGGCCTTTTTTCGGTGTTGACCGCAACCGCCCTCTTCGCTGGCTGCGCCGTCGGCCCCGACTACCGGCGCCCGAGCTCCACGCTGCCCGAGCAATACAGCCAGGCCGAAGCGCAGCCCGCCGCGCGCGCCGAAGCGCCGGTCAATCCCGAGTGGTGGACGTTGTTCGGCGACGCCAGCCTGAACGCGCTGGTCGCCCAGGCGCTGGATGCCAACCAGGATCTGCAGGCTGCCATCGCCCGTCTGGAAGCGGCCGACGCCTATGCCCGCGAAATCAATTCGGCGTATTACCCGACCGTCAACCTGGACGCCGCCAGCAGCCGCCTGGGCACCAGCGGTACCACCTACAACGGCCAGAAGATGGGCGGCGCCGTCTACAACAACCGCCGTGCCGCGCTGTCGCTCAGCTACGAAATCGACCTCTGGGGCCGCATCCGCCGCATGAACGAAGCCGCCGGTGCCGACGCGCTGGCCAGCCGCTTCGCCAGCGACAGCGTGCGCCTGAGCCTGATCGGCCAGGTCGCCAGCGAGTACCTGATCCTGCGTTCCCACGACGCCGAAGTGGCGGTCAGCCAGGAAACCGTGACCTCGCGCCAGGAAACCCTGCGCATCGTCAAGGCGCGCCTCGACGCCGGCTCGGCCTCGGCGCTGGAACTCGCCCAAGCCGAGAATTCGCTGGCCGCCGCGCAGTCGCAACTGAGCCAGTTGAAGCGCCTGCGTGGCCTGTCGGAAAGCCAGATCGGCCTGCTCACCGGCCAACCCGGCCTGCAGATCCCGGTCAACCTGACGCCGCTGCCGCTACCGCCGGTGCCGCCGCCAGGCCTGCCCTCCACCCTGCTCGAAGCCCGGCCCGACGTGCGCCAGGCCGAGGAAAAGCTGATCGCCGCCAACGCCCGCATCGGCGTCGCCAAGGCTGCCTATTTCCCGGCCATCAGCCTGACCGGAACCTACGGCAGCGAGAGCATGGCGCTGTCCAGCCTGTTTACCGGCCCCGCCACCATCTGGTCGGCAGCGATCGGCCTCACCATGCCGATCTTCGACGCCGGCCGCACCGGCGCCCGCGTCGACCAGGCGAGCGCCGGCCAGAAGGAGATGCTGGCCAACTACCGCAAGACGATGCAGACGGCGTTCAAGGAAGTGAACGACGCGCTGGTCAGCCTGCGCGAACTGGCCGACGAGGAAGCCGCCAACATCGCCCAGCTGGACTCGGCGCGCCGCTCGCTGAAACTGTCCCAGGCGCGCTACGAAGCCGGCTATGTCGGCTTTCTCGAAGTGCTCGACGCGCAGCGGACGACGAATATTGCACAATTGACGTATCTGAACAGCCGCAAGAACCGGCTCGGCGCTGCCGTCGACCTGTTCAAGGCGCTCGGCGGCGGCTGGGGCGAAGACGCCTGAACGGTGCCGGCAAGTACGGGAGAGAGATAAATGGTCAGAAGAACCAAGGAAGATGCGCAGGAAACGCGCAACCGCATCCTCGACACGGCGGTCGAGGTATTCAACCGGCAGGGCGTTGCCGAAACTTCGCTGAACGACATCGCCCGCGAGGCCGGCGTCACACGCGGGGCGATCTACTGGCATTTCGCCAACAAGGTCGCCATGTTCGATGCAATGATCGAGCGCCTGGTCTGCCCGCTGATGATCAACGCCGAGGACCGTGACGCCCGGCTGGAAGCCGACCCGCTCGGATTCCTCCGCGCCTCTACCGACGAATTCATCGGCAAGATGCTGAATGACACCAGCTTTCGCAGCGTCTTCGAAATCTTCTGGCACAAGTGCGAATACATCGGCGAAATGGCCACCCTGCGCGACTCGCATCTGGAAGAAGGTGAAAACCACATCGACATCATCCAGCGCGCCTTCGCGCTGGCCCAGGAAATGGGCCAGATCGACCGCCGCCTGACGCCGCACCAGGCGACAATCGGCCTGATCGCCCTGCTTGACGGCCTGCTCTTCAACTGGACCAAGAAGCCCGAAATGTTTCCGCTGGCCAGCTATGCCCCCGCCATTCTCGACGCCTGGTTCACGGGACTCGGCGTCCCACCGAAGCATTGAATGATGTGCGCCGCGCCAGTTTTACGGCAAACCGGCGCCGCAGGCCGGCCGCCGGATTCGGGCGATCGGGACGCGACAGGCGTATAATGACCGCCCATGTCTAAAATCAATACGTTAGCTGGCGACGCTGCCAGCACACCTGCTGCCGAAGCAGCCCCCGAAATCACTTTCACCGACCTTGGCCTGGCTCCCGAGCTGCTGCGCGCCGTGCTCGACGAAGGCTACACCAAGCCGACGCCGATCCAGGCCCAGGCCATCCCGCTGCTGATCAGCGGCGTGGACATCATGGGCGGCGCCCAGACCGGCACCGGCAAGACAGCGGCCTTCGTGCTGCCGATCCTGCAACGCATCCTGCCATTGGCCAGCAGCAGTCCATCGCCGGCTCGCCATCCGGTGCGCGCGCTGATCCTTGCGCCGACGCGCGAACTGGCGCTGCAGGTCTTCGAGTCGGTCAAGGCCTACAGCAAGCACACGCCGATCCGCGCCATGTGCGCCTTCGGTGGCGTCGATATCAAGCCGCAGATCGCCGAACTCAAAAAGGGTGTCGAGATCCTCGTCGCCACGCCGGGGCGGCTGCTCGACCACGTCGAGAACAAGAGCGTCAGCTTCAACTCGGTGCAGGCGCTGGTCCTCGACGAAGCCGACCGCATGCTCGACATGGGTTTCATTCCGGACGTCACGCGCATCCTCAACATGCTGCCGCAGCAACGGCAAAGCCTGCTCTTCTCGGCGACCTTCTCGGAAGAAATCAAGCGCCTGGCCGACAGCATGCTCAAGTCGCCGGTGCTGATCGAAGTCGCCCGCCGCAACCAGGTGTCCGAAACCATCACCCACCGCGTGCACCCGGTATCGGAATTCTCCAAGCGCGGGCTGCTGATCAAGTTGCTGAAATCGAGCGAAATCCGCCAGTGCTTGGTCTTTATGCGCACCAAGCAGGGCTGTTCGCGACTGACCCGGGAACTGCAGCGCGCCGGCATCCACGCCGACGCCATCCACGGCGACAAGAGCCAGCTCGACCGCATCAAGGCGCTCGACGCCTTCAAGGACGGCACGACGCACGCGCTGATCGCCACCGATGTCGCCGCGCGCGGCCTGGATATCGACGACCTGCCCTACGTCATCAACTACGAGCTGCCGCACACGCCGGAAGACTATGTGCACCGCATCGGCCGCACCGGCCGCGCCGGCAAGCAGGGCAATGCCATTTCTCTGGTCAGCGCGCGTGAGGTCGGCTACCTGGTCGATATCGAAAAGCTGATCAAGCGGCCGATCGAGCAGGTCGAGGTTGCCGGTTTCGAACCGGAGCCGGAGTACGAATACCCGCCGGGCAACAAGCGCAGGCGTTCGTCGGCACCGCCGGTCAAGGCACCGGTCGCCCAGCGCCCCGAGCGTCCGGAGCGCCCGGCACATGAGGATCGGCGTCCGCCGCGCCGCAACCCGATGATCGCCGCCGACGGTTTCGACTTCAGCAAGCCCTACGAGGACACGGTGCCGCGCAGCGATTTGCCGGATTCCCCCAGGCCGCCGGCCAAGGTGGATCCACACAAGCCGAAGCGGGTGGTCGCGGCGCTGCTCGGCGGTCTGGGCAAGCGCTAAATCATTGTCGCCGGGCGCTGACCGGAGCAGCCACGGCGGGTCTTGCCTCGTTCAGCTTGATGATCACCAGCGACAGGTTGTCGCCGCCGCCGCCGGCCCGTGCGCGCGCCGCGTCGACCAGGATCTCCGATGCTCTGCGCGCCGAATTCTCGGCGACGATGCGCCCCATCTCGGCGTCATCGAAGTAGGCCCAGAGGCCGTCCGAACAGAGTACGAAACTGTCGTCCCCGGTCAGGTCGCGTGCTTCGCCGAAGTCGAAGCGCGGATTTTCCTTGCCGCCCAGCGAGGTGACCAGGACATTGCGATTGGGATGCGTCAGCGCCTCCTCAGGCGCGAGGCGGCCGGTGGCGATCAGGTGCTCGACGTAGGAATGATCGACGCTGCGGAAGATCGGCTCCCCGTCGCGGAAGCGATAGAGGCGACTGTCGCCGCAGTGCGCCCAGGTTGCCTTTCCGGGCTGCAGCAACAACATCACGGCCGTGCTGTGCGGATCCTTCTCGTTCATGAAACGTGAGGCCTTGATCATGAGATGCGCCTCGAGCATGCTGTTTTCCAGCAGGATCCGCGCCATTTCCACCGTCGGCGAGAAGCACTCGAAGCTGGTCTTCGCCGTATGCACCACCTGTTCCGCGGCCAGCGCGCCACCGGTGTGGCCACCCATGCCGTCGGCAACCACCGCCAGCGCCACCCCGCGCTGGTGAACGTGCGGAAGGATCGCGAGACGGTCCTGTTGTTCCTTGCGATCTCCCTGGTGCTGCGCGGCGCACGCATCAACTGTTATGGGCATTACCTCTCCTTGACCGCGCGAAGATTAGCTCGGATGGTCGCCTGCCACTCGTGACAAAACTCACGCTTTACCGACAGCGGCCGGACTTTTCAGGGCAAAGCAGCGTCGACGAGTTCGATCCAGTGCCTGGCCGGTAGAACGCTTCCCGCCTGCAGGTGGGTCAGGCAGCCGATGTTGGCGGTGGCGATGAACAGCGGCGAACCCGCCATCAGCGCCGCCAGCTTGTTGTCGCGCAAGCGCCGCGACAATTCCGGCTGGAGCAGCGAATAGGTGCCGGCCGAACCACAACACAGGTGCCCGTCAGCCACCGGAACCAAGTCGTAGCCGGCGACCGTCAGCAGCCCTTCGATGACGCCGCGGATCCTTAGTCCGTGCTGCAGGGTACAGGGCGAATGGAAGGCCACCTTGCCGCGCGTCCCGGGCGCGGCCGCGAGCTGCGCCTGCAGGCTTTCCCGTTCGGCGGCGACAACTACAACTTCCGCCGGATCGCGGCACAGGGCGCTGATTCTGGCCGCCTTTTCGGCGTAGACCGCGTCATCGGCCAGCACGTGCCCGTAGTCCCGGACCTGCACGCCGCAGCCGGACGCGGTAACGACGATCGCCTCGACGCCGGCCTCGACATGCGGCCACCAGGCGTCGATGTTGCGCCGCATGTCATCCTTCGCCGCATCCTGATCACTCAGGTGAAAACGCATGGCGCCGCAGCAGCCCGCCTTCCTTTCCTCGAACAGCTCGATGCCCAGCCGGTCCAGCACGCGCGCCGTCGCCGCGTTGATGTTCGGACCCAGCGCCGGCTGGATGCAACCGGCAAGCGCCAGCATGCGGCGGCGATGGCCAACCGCCTCTGGCCACGGCTTCGCCGCTCCCTGGCTTTCCGGCGGCAACTTGTCGGCCAGCCCCGACGGCAGCAGCGGGCGCAGCAACTGCCCAAGCTTCACCGCGGGCCTGAAAACCGCGGGCCGCGGCAGCGTTGCGCGCAGCATGCGACGCATCAGCGCATCGCCGCCCTTGCGCGGCAGTTTCTCCTCGACGACCCGGCGGCCGATGTCGAGCAGATGGCTGTATTTGACCCCCGACGGGCACGTCGTCTCGCAGGAGCGGCAGGTCAGGCAGCGGTCGAGGTGCAGGCGGGTCTTTTCGGTAACCGGCTTGCCCTCCAGCACCTGCTTGATCAGGTAGATGCGGCCGCGCGGCCCGTCGAGCTCGTCGCCGAGCAACTGGTAGGTCGGGCAGGTGGCGGTGCAGAAACCGCAGTGCACGCAGCTGCGCA
>WBZU01002465.1_pt1 | contig 12777 bp, 15 predicted proteins | sample 5204311 | NCBI WGS metagenome assembly WBZU01 (sample SAMN12344359, study PRJNA552823) | activated sludge metagenome | biome: Activated sludge suspended growth; feature: Nitrification reactor; material: Wastewater; isolation source: activated sludge from nitrification reactor of wastewater...
CGAAGGCGCGGCCGGCGGCGTGCTGACACCGGCCGCCGGTGTTGCCACCAGCCTGCTCCAGCAGGGGATTCCCGCAGTGGTCGCCATGCAGTTCAGCATCAGCGACGAGATTGCCGTCGCCTTTGCAGGCGAATTCTACAGCGCGATTGCCGTCGGCCTGCCCGTCGATGCCGCCGTGACCAGCGCACGGCGCAACGTCTGGGCGCGCTTCGAGGAGAACGGCGAGTGGGCGACACCAGTGCTCTTCCTGCGCGCGCCGGACGGCAACATCTTCGACCTGGGCGCGCTGCGCGCTGCCGACGCCGAGACGAACGCCCTGCGGCAGGCCGTCATCGCCGACACGATGAACAACCTCAATGTCGATCTCAGCCAGTTACGCAGCGTATTGGCGAGCGGGTCGCGCGAGGTCATCAAGCGGCTGCCCACCTGGCTCACCGACCGCTGGGCAACGGGGGGCGCCGATCTATCGGCGGAGGAACTCTACCAGCTTGCCGTGGCCCACATGCAGGCCGAGCGCTGGAGCGACGCCAACCGCTGCTTCAAACAATGCAACGACCGCGCACCGGGCTATCGCGATATTTTTGCGCTGTGGCAGCAGGCAAAATTGCAGGAGCGACTTGCCGATCTGTATCGCCGCCTGGTCAGCGCCTACGCCGACCGGAAGTGGCAGAAGGTCGTAGAGCATGCAGACGCCATCCTGCGCGAGATGCCCGGCTACAAGGACACCGTTACGCTGCACAATCGAGCCTTGCAGGTGCTCGGCTACGCGCAGCGGCCCGATGCCTTGCCGCCCGCCGGCGCCCAAGCGACGCCAGGGGCTCCCGCGACGCCGACGGCGTCGTCGCTGCCGCCGGCAACGCTCCCTCCTGCGGGTAGAGGCGGCAAGCCGCCGACGCTGCCTGACCGGACCGGGAAAGCCCCTACCGACAAACCGCCTTCACTCCCAGGGTAACGAGATAGACGGCCCAAATGGCCGTGCCATCATCATCCAACTATTGGAATGGACAGCCGTGTAACACGGAAAGGAAAGCGCAATGACCTTTGCCGACGTTGACAACCAATATGAGAGCTTGAAGCAGCAGTGGCAAGCCGGGATGCTCACCGACGAAGCCTTTGATGAAGCACTCAAAGGCATGATGATCCAGGATGAGCAAGGACGCTGGTGGGCCAAGGCACGCGACAGCGGCCAGTGGAATTACTACGACAACGCGTCCCAAGCCTGGGTACCGGCCTCACCACCGAAAGCGGTACCGCCACCCACCGCGCCGCCACCAGCGCCGGTTCCGGTCGCCAGCCAGCAGCAGGCCTACACGCCGGCCCCGCAGAGTTACAGCGCTGGAGCCGCGTATGGCTCGACCCAACCCGAGCTTTCCTCCGGGCTGAAAGTGGTCTTTTACATCCTGTCCTTCCTAGTACCGATCGTCGGCATCGTGCTCTTCTTTGTCTACCGCAACAAGCCAAATGATGCTGATAAATCGGCCGCGCGCCTGTTCCTGATTCTTGGCATCGTGAGCTTTGTCATCAGTTGCATGTGCAGTTTTGTCTTCCCGCTCATGCTTGGCCTAGGCAACTATTGACCGCAGCCGGCCGCGCCACCCTGCCCGGCGCCGTGATGCGATCAAGCATGCGCGGCGCCGGGCACGATGATGAGTCCCACTCGAGCGCGGGGAGATACACTACCATGTCATCTTGTTACCTTGTCATCTTGTGGGTTCTGCCCGCGCGCCGGGCGCTGCCGTGAGCACCATCGACCAGCGCATGGCATGGAACGCGGTCAGTGTCGCCTACCAGAAAATGCACGACCGCCCCCTGGATAGCGCCTTCTACGGCCCGTGGTCGCCGCCGGAGAGCGAGTTGCAGTTGCTGGGCGATGTGGCCGGCCTGCGCATCCTCGACGTGGGCTGCGGCGGCGGGCAGAACTGTATCGCCTTCGCCCGGCAGGGCGCGCGCGTCACGGGCATCGACCTGAGCGAGATGCAGATCGCCCACGCGCGCCGGCTGGCTGCGGCGGAAGGCGTCAGCGTCGACCTGGTGCTGGGCAGCATGGAGGACCTGGGCGCGTTCGACACGGGCGCGACGGACATCGTCTTCAGTTGCTACACCTTTCCCTATATTGCCGACATTGCGCGCTGCCTGGCGGAATGCGCCCGCGTGCTGTGCCCCGGCGGTCGCCTCGTTTTCAGCCTGGATCACCCGATACGCGGCTGCTTCTTCGACGAGGAGGCCGGCGAGTTGCTTCCCTATCCTGCGCGTGACTATTTCGACGAGACGCCCGTACGCTGGCGCTTTGACGGCACATCCGTGCGCATGGAGACGATTCACCGCACCCTCGACACCTGGATCGAACTGCTGAACACGGCCGGCTTCCGCCTGGCGCGCCTCGTGGAGCCGGCGCCCCCTGCTGCCATGCTGGACGAACTCTGGCCCGAGGACGACCCGCGTACGCCGCTGCGCAATCTGCCGCAGTGTGTCATTTTTCTGGCCGAGAAGCGTTGAGTGGCACTGGAGATTGGAGAGTAGAGATTGGAGATTGTGGGCTCGTCCGTCTGTCGGGGCATAATGGTGTTATGAATCGCTTCACGTTACCCACCGCCGCGCGCATCAGCGCCATCGAGAGCGACAACTACCGCACCAAGACCCTTGTGCTCGACACGCGGCTCGATGCTACACCGGGCCAGTTCGTCATGGCGTGGCTGCCGCGTTTTGACGAAAAGCCCTTTTCGCTGGTCAATGCCGACCCGGTAACGTTCATGATCACCGCCGTCGGCCCCTTTACGCGGCTGGTCCACGAATTGCAGGTGGGTGACCGGCTGTGGTTGCGCGGCCCCTTTGGCAACGGCTTCCGCGTGACGGCGACGCAGCGGCGGCTAGCCCTGGTGGGCGGCGGCTATGGCGTGGCGCCGCTGCTCTGGCTGGCACGCACGCAGCTTGGCCGCGCTGAGGCGATCACGCCCATCATCGGCGCGCGTACGGCGGACGACCTGCTCTACGCTGAGCGATTCGAAGCACTGGGCCAAAGTTCGCCCCTCGCCCCTGGCCCCTCGCCCCTCCTCACCACCGAAGACGGCAGCCGCGGTCTGCATGGCCGCGTCACCGACGCGCTGGCGCCGCTGCTCGAACGCGGTGAGATCGATGGCATCTTTGCCTGCGGGCCGCACGGCATGCTGGCCGCGCTGGAGCAACTCGGCCGGCAGCACGGCGTCCCCTGCCAGCTCAGTTGGGAGGCATACATGCGCTGCGCCATCGGCATCTGCGGCGCGTGCGAGCATGACGGCGCCGTGCTGTGCCTCGACGGGCCGGTGCTCTCAGTCGGGTGAAATCAGTTCAACCTGCGGGAAATAGGTGCGGTAACGCGTGGCGTCTCGGGTGAGGAGAACATACCCGGCGGCCTGGGCATGCGCCCCGATGTAGAAATCTGGCAGCGGCGACGTTTTCATGCCACCCCTGGCTCGATAGCGCCGAAAGGCTGCGGCCGCCAGGAAGAGCGCGACGCGTGGCACTTCCTCGTACTCAAAATCCATCTGCGCCAACACGGCATCTAGTTCGTTCGGCGCCGTGAACCCAACGGCAAGTTCGGAGTAGATGAGCGGGTTGATCGCAAGCCGCGCGGAGGCCGACAGGCGCTCTAACTGGCCGATTGCCCACTCTGCCCAGATGGGGTCGTCGGTCAGGATATCGAGGATGACGTTGGTGTCGACGAGCACCGTAGCGGCCACGACTACTCCTCGCCGCGCGTTTCGGCCATGATTGCGTCGGTGGTTGCCCGGCCGGCAAGCACGCCACGCACGACGCGAAAGCGCGTCGTTTCCGGCGCGTCGCCAACCTTGACCAGTTCGACACGCCCGTCGCGTTCCACAAATTCGACCTCGGCATGGGGCCGGATACCGAGCAGTTCCCGAATGTGACGCGGGATGGTGACTTGCCCCTTGATCGTAACTCGCATGGTATTACTTTACCAGGTATTACTTTGAGTTGTCAACGAGGTGCTCCGCGGAATTGACAACTCGAGTCTGCCAATCGAGAATGCAGCGCATGTCAACGTTCTATCAGCAACTCCAGATGCTACTCGACGACGGGCTGACTGTCGCCGTAGCCACGATCACGCAGGTCAAAGGCTCCACCCCGCGCGAGGTGGGCGCCAAGATGATCATCCACCCCTACGGCAAGCATGTCGGCACGGTGGGCGGCGGCTGCGGCGAGGCGGACGTCATCCGCACCGGGCTGGACGTGATCCAGGACGGTGCACCGCGCACGGTGCATGTGGACCTGACCGACGCCATCAGCATGCAGAGCCTGGGCGTCTGCGGCGGCATCATGGATGTCTTTGTCGAGCGGTGGGCGCCTGAGGGTGAGGGCGTGACAAGGTGAGGGGATGACGGCGACTGTCCTGAATGCCCTGATCGAATCTGAGCGCCGGCGCGAGTCGGTCGCCCTGGTCACCGTGACGGCGGGCGAAGGCATGCACGCAGGGCTGGCCGGCCGACACCTGGCGGTGTGGGCCGACGACCGGCCGCCGGTAGGCGATCTCGTACTGCCAGCCTGGCAGGCGGAGATTGCTGAAGCAGCCCGCGCCGCGCTGGCCGCGCGCCGCCACCACCAGGCGCGCTTTGCCGGCGAACAAGGCGCGGTGACACTCTTTATCGAGGTGCGCGCCCAGCCTTATCACCTGATCATTGCCGGCGCCGGCCACGTAGCGGTGCCGCTGGTCGCCATGGCCGCGCTGTGCGACTTCACCGTCACCGTGCTCGACGACCGGCCACAGTACGCCAACGCGCAGCGCTTTCCTGCCGCGGATCGCGTCATCGCCGGGCCGTTTCGCGAAGAACTGCGCAAGCTGCGCGGCGACCGCCCCGCCTTCGACCCCGCCACGTGTCTCGTGCTCGTCACGCGCGGCCACCAGCACGACGTCGACCTGCTGCTCGAAGTGCTCGACGACCCGCTGGCCTACCTCGGCATGATCGGCAGCCGTCGCCGCATCCGTGCCGTCTACGAGCTGCTGGAGCGCGAGCGCGGCATCCCCCGCCACACCTTCGACCGCGTCCACGCGCCCATTGGCCTGGACATCGGCGCGCAGACACCGGCAGAGATCGCGGTGGCGATCCTGGCCGAGATGATTGAGGTGCTGCGAGGTGGCAAATCCTAGGAGAATAGCCAATGGTCAAAGGTCAACGGTCAATTGTCAATGACCGGCGACGACCACCTCTCACCTTGTCATCCTGTCATCCTGTCACCTTGTCATCCTGTCACCTTGTCATCCTGTCACCTTGTCATCCTGTCACCCAATCTCCAATCTCTACTCTCCAGTCTCAACACTCCACCCCAAGGACCCGCCCATGCCCATTCTCGAAATCATCGCCACCTCCGCCGAAGACTGCATCACGATCGAACGTCACGGTGGCGAGCGCATTGAACTGTGCACGGCGCTGGCGCTGGGCGGGCTGACGCCGTCAGCCGGGCTGGTGGCGGCGGCGCGTGCGGCGACCTCGCTGCCTATCATGATGATGCTGCGGCCGCGCGAAGGTGGCTTTTGCTACACGAATGACGAGTTCGCCACCCTGCTGCACGACCTCGAGTTCGGCCTGGCGCAAAATGTAGACGGATTCGTCTTTGGTTGCCTATGCGAAGACGGCACGATCGATCGGGCGCGCACGCAGCAGATCGTCGAGCGTGCGGGCGCGAAACAGGCGGTCTTCCACCGCGCCTTCGACGTGACGCCCGACCCGGTGGCCGCGCTCGAGACGCTGATCGACCTGGGCGTGACGCGCGTGCTGACCTCGGGCCAGCAGCCCACCGCCCTGGCCGGCGCCGGCTTGATCCGCACGCTGGTCGAACGTGCAGCCGGCCGCATCGAGATACTGCCCGGTAGCGGCATCAAGCCGGAGAACGTCGCCGAGTTGCTGCGTCGCACGGGCGCGACGCAGGTGCACGCTTCGGCCAGCGGCACGCGGCTCGACCCGTCGACGCGCGCGCGGCCGGGGCTGGGCTTTGGCGGGCAGGTGGTTGACGGCGGCGAGGGAGTTCGCGTGGCGGAGGGTTCGGTGATCGCGGCGTTGAGGAAGGAGATTGGTGCGGGAATGACAGGATGACAAGATGAGGGGGTGTCTGATTGTAGATGGAGAATTGTTCATCGCTGATTGCTGATGAACCCGACAATCGCCTGGTGCCGGTCGGTCGCAAAGGCGAGGACTTCAACCTCGCCCTTTGAATACTCGACGAGATAGGGCGTCTTGAGCGCGAGATAGTCCGCCTCGCTCCACCTGCCCTGCGCGGGAAAGATTCGAGCGATGTCCCAGGCTGGCGGCGGCCAATTCCAGTGCTCCTCCATAGGATTCTGATATACCTTCATTGAAACAACATCTACGTCAGCCAGCAGAAGTGTGTTGGTAACATCATCGATATCAGTTATTCCATAGCACCTGCGGCGCGTAATGCTGCCACCTCCGTCTCGGCAAAGCCCCAGCCCAGCAGCACCGCCTCCGTGTCGGCGCCGGGGACGGGCGGCGGGCCTGGGATGGCGGCGGGGGTGCGGCTCAGGCGCGGGGCGGGCGCGGGCTGGATCACGTCGTCGACGGTGGTGAAGGTGGCGCGCGCCCGGTTGTGCGGGTGGTCGGGTGCCTCATCCATGTCGAGCACGGGCGCGACGCAGGCGTCGGTGCCTTCGAGCAGCGCACACCAATCGTCGCGCGTCCTGGTGCGGAGGATGGCCGCCAGCTTCGCGCGCTGCTGCGGCCAGGCGGAGGGGTCGTAGTGACCGGCCAGTTCGGGATCGTCGCTACCAATCCGCGCCAGAAACTCGGCGTAAAACTGCGGCTCGATAGGGCCGACGGCGACGAACTTGCCGTCGCTGCATTCATAGGTGCCGTAGAAGAAAGCACCGCCGTCAAGCAGGTTGGCGCCGCGCTGCTGGCTCCACAGCCCGGCCGCCTTGACGCCGTAGAGCATGGCCATGAGATAGGCGGCGCCGTCGGTCATGGCGGCGTCGACCACCTGCCCCTGCCCGGAACGCTGCGCCTCCCACAGCGCGGCCATCATGCCCCAGGCCAGCATCATGGCGCCGCCGCCGAAGTCGCCCACTAGGTTGAGGGGCGGCAGCGGCTGCTCCGGCGTACCGATGGCGTGCAGCGCGCCGCTGAGCGCGATGTAGGTGATGTCGTGGCCGGCGGCGTGGGCGAGCGGGCCGTCCTGCCCCCAGCCGGTCATGCGGCCGTAGACGAGCTTTGCGTTGCGCGCCAGGCATGCGTCCGGCCCCAGCCCCAGGCGCTCCATGACGCCGGGGCGGAAGCCCTCGATGAGCGCGTCGGCCCGGTCGATGAGGCGCAGCGCGGCGTCGTGGCCTTCGGGGCGCTTGATGTCCAGCCCCACGGCGCGGCGCCCGCGGCTGGCCACGTCGAGCGGGCCGAGGTTGAGCAGGCTCAGCGGCCGGCGTACGGCGGACTTGCGCTCGATGCGCACAACCTCGGCGCCCATGTCGGCAAAGAGCATGGCGGCAAAAGGGCCGGGGCCGATGCCAGCGAATTCGATGACTTTCAGGCCGTGAAGCGGTCCCATTATGCCTCCTCAACCGACAATGGTCGTGGCTGAAGCCCGTCGATATCGGTGAATCCGTAGTCAAGCGCAACCTGGGCGGCAACGAACACGCGGCCCGTTTTCGCCATGATGGCCGGATCGGCCGCCAGGGCAGCTACCACACGACCCTGAAACTCGGGCGACTCGCTGTTGCTCATATCAAAGTACTCGGCCGCAGCAAGCACCGACTCCGTGCGTACCAGGCCTGGATAGAGGCTTACCGCAGCGACGTTGTGCGGTCGCAGTTCATGCGCCATGCAGCGTACCATTTGGTCGTCAGCCGCCTTGGCCGCACCATAGGCGACGCCCTTATCGGCTCGCTGCGCGGCGAAGAAGGAGACGGTCACGATCAGGCCCGATTGCTGAGCGATCATTATCGGCGCGGCCAGGGCGCTGGCCGTGAAGTGGGCGCGCACGCCGCTGTCGAACATCTTGTCCCAACGCGCAAAGGGCATGTCCCAGAAACCTTGTTCCAGCCAGAACTCGGTGCCGTCGTAGAAGTGTTCGTAGCCACCCCACACATTGTTGACCAAAATGTCGAGACGGCCCTGTTCATTGCGGATCTGCTCGAAAAGGGTGCGGGTCTGCCTGTCGTCCGTGTGGTCGCACAGCACGGCGATGCCCTGCCCGCCGGCGCGCGTCACTTCGTCCGCCGCCGCTTGAAGCGAATCTCCCATGCCGCCAGGGCTGTCGCCCGTACGGCTCGTGCGGCCGGTTAAGTAAACTGTCGCGCCGGCTTCGCCCAATCCCAGTGCAATCCCACGCCCCACACCGCGGCTGGCGCCGGTTACCAGTGCCACCTTTCCCGAGAGTCTGGTCATCGTACGCTCCTCATATGCATGATACGAATTGGTGCTCTGCGCCTATGGTACCAGAAAGCCGGTGCGACCCGCCTATCGGTGGGGCCAGGACACGCATTACCAATCCTGATCGTAGCGACTTCGGAGAATTGGTATACACTGGAAACGTATCCGTTCGCGCTGCACAAACTCCGAAAGGGCCACCACCATGCCGTCGATCAACCATACCTTTGACACGCTGGCGCCGGGCGACGAACTCGACCTGGGTAGCCGCCAGGTGACCGAAGCCGAGATCATTGCCTTTGCGCGCGAATTCGACCCGCAGCCCTTCCACATCGACCCGGCCGCGGCGGAGGCATCGATCTTTGGCGGCATCATCGCCAGCGGGTGGCACACCTGCGCGCTGACCATGCGCCTGCTCGTCGACGGCTTTCTCAGCCACGCCACCAGCATGGGCTCGCCGGGCGTGGAGCAGATCCGCTGGCTGCGGCCCGTACGGCCGGGCGATACGCTGTGCGCGCGCCTGCGCGTGCTGGAAAAGCGGCCGTCGCAGAGCAAGCCGGATCGCGGCAGCGTGAAGACCTTGACCGAGGTGACCAATCAGGCCGGCGAGCTGGTGATGACCATGGAGAGTTTCGTGTTGATGGCACGCTCGCCCGCCCAGGAATGAGCAGCCTGAATCGTCCGGAAGATCAACCGGCGCCAGGACAGAACCGCTATGAATGAGATCACTGACTTTCTCGTTCGCAATATGATCGCCGTCTACTTCTTTTACGGGCTGGCCTTCTTCACCATGGGGCTGGCGCTGGCGATGACCAGCCGGCAGACGTCGCGTCTGCGCTTTGCGCGCGCCATTCCCTACATGGCGGCGTTTGGCATCATTCATGGCCTGCACGAGTGGTACGAGATGGGGCAGCGCATCGCGGTCGAGACGCAACAGCACGTTGTCGGCGTGCCGGAAGAGATCGTGCGGTTGGCACTGCTCGTGGTCTCGTTCATCATGCTCCTCTGCTTTGCCGTACAGTTGCTGGTGCCGGCCAAGGTGCCGCGCAGCCGTATCTTTGCGCCGGTTGCGATCCTCGTGATGGTCTGGGTCGTCGCCAGTATCATCATGATTGGTCTCCAGCCCACGACGCCGCTGGGCGCCATCGGCGTAGCTGACGGGCTGGCGCGCTACCTGCTGGCGATTCCCGGCGCGGCGCTGGCTGCGTGGGCGCTCATGCGCGAACAGCGCGTCTTCCGTACGATGGATTTGTCCGAGTTCGGGCGTGACATGGTGTCGGCGGCGACTGCGCTGCTGCTCTATGGCATCGTCGGCCAGTTGTTTGTGCGCCAGAGTACGCTGCCGTGGTCGGCTTTTTTCAACAACAACAATTTCCTGGCCTGGTTCGGCATCCCGGTGCAACTCTTCCGCGCCGTGATGGCCATTGCCTTGACCGTCTTTCTCATGCGTCTCATGAATGCCTTTGCCGTGGAGAACCGCCGCAGGCTGGAAGTGGCCAATGCCGAACGTATGTCGGTCCAGCAGGCTGCGATCATGGCCGAACGCCGCAACACCGCCGCCATGGAAGCCATGAACGACGAGCTGCGCCTGGCCGCGCACAAACTCTCGCTCCTGCTCGACGTCTCCAATCTGCTCGACATGCCGGGCAGCCTTGAGCAACGCCTCCAACATGCACTCGACCGCGTCATCCAGGCGCTGCCCTTTGCCAATGCCGGCCTGATGGTGATCGCACGCTGGGGCGATCATACAGAAGAGGTGATGGGTAAAGTGGGCTTTGCATCACCTGCCGCAGCGACAACGCTTGCCATCGCGCCCAGCGACAGACACTTCTACGACCAGGCCGTCGAGTTGGGGCGGGTTTCGATCGAGCGGGCGATGGCCATGTGCCGCCATACCGACGGCGCCGTCATCGAGTTCAACGCCGCAGCCGAAGTCGACGATCCCGACCACAAGTGCCGTTCCTACGGCGCGCCGACCACCATAATCGCCTATCCCGTCACAGCGCATCAGGCGGTCTACGGCAGCATCGTGCTAGTGCGCGTCTCGCCGATTCCCTATCGGCCGGCCGCGCCGGAAATGGCATTGATGGCCGGCGTGGCCCAGCAGCTTGGCGTCTCCATCGAAAACGCCCTGCTCAGCGAAGAGGCGCAGCGCCACGAACGGTTGCTGGGCGAGTTGCTGCGCCAGATCGTCGGCGCGCAGGAGACCGAGCGCCAGCGCATCGCCCGCGAGTTGCACGACGCCACCGGCCAGTCGCTCACGGCGGTCGGGCTGGGGCTGCGCGGGGTGGAAACCCAGCTTTCCCAGGCGTCGTGCGACCCCGAATTGTCATCGCTGGCCGCCCAGGTGAAGGAGCTACGCACCTTCTCGCAGAACGCGCTGGGCGAACTACGCAACATCATCAGCGATCTGCGCCCGCCGCAACTGGACGAATTGGGGCTGGGCGCAGCGCTGCGCTGGTACGCGCAGGCCTACTCACGGCGCCGTTCCGTTCCCATCGACCTCGTCATCGAAGGCAACGACGACCGCCTGCCGGCCGACTACCGCACAGTACTCTTCCGCATTGCCCAGGAGTCGCTCACCAATATCGCCAAGCACGCGCACGCCGAGCAGGTAGCGGTGCGGCTGCATGTAGGTGAGGACGCGGTTGAACTCGAGATCGCCGACGACGGCATCGGCTTCGACCCCACGCTGCCGGACCAACTGGCCAACCAGCCGGGGGTGGGCTGGGGCGTCGTCGGCATGCGCGAGCGGGCGCTGTTGCTGGGCGGCACGTGCGTCATCGACACGGCGCCGGGCAAGGGCACGCGCGTGCGCGTCACGGCGCCGCTCAACCATGACCGCAACCACCATCCTGGTGAAGGGGGAAACAACCATGGGTGAACCGGTGCGACTGCTGCTGGTCGACGACCACCCCATCGTGCGCACGGGGCTGCGCATGCTTTTCCAGTCAGAGCCTGGCATGGTCATTGTCGGCGAGGCGGATGGCGGCGCGGCTGCCATCGAAGCGGTACAGACGCTTCACCCTGACGTGGTCATCATGGACGTGGCGATGCCTGACATGAACGGGATCGAGGCGACGCGCCAGATCAAGGCCAACAACCCAGAGACGGCGGTGCTGGCCTTAACGATGCACGAGGACGAGCAATACTTCTTTGCCATGCTCAACGCCGGCGCGTCGGGCTATATTCCCAAGCGCGCGGCGCCCGACGACCTGGTCTCGGCCATCCGCGTGGTGGCCGAAGGCAATTTCTTCCTCTACTCGACCCTGGCGCGCTTCCTGATCAAGGACATGTCGGAGCAAAGGCCGGCCAACGCCGGCGAGACCATCGAGAGCCTGACCCCGCGCGAGACCGAAGTGCTCACCTACATCGCCGAGGGCTATACCAGCCGCGAAATCGCCGACACGCTGGTGATCAGCGTCAAGACGGTCGAACGCCACCGCGAAAATATCATGACCAAGCTCGACATCCACAACCGCGTCGAGTTGGTCAAGTTCGCCATCCGAAAAGGCCTCATCCAACCGGAATAGCTGGACAAGCCCCCATATTCAATTTGACGGCGTGCCTCGTGCCGACACCGTATCTTACGCGATCGCCATGCGCGGAAATGGCGTGCCGGAACCGGATGCATGCTGGTGGCAACCCAGCATCGACGATCCGTGCAGATCCGGCACGCCATCACTGAGGTGAGAGATGACCCCCAGGCATTGGCTTGCGCGAGCGGCTACCTTGCGTTCATGCGGCTACCTGTGCCGGCTGCAATGACGGCCGGGTGCGGAAGAGCGCGCAGCCGTAACAGCGCGCCGGCAGCTTGCCGTCGGCACGCAGGCGCGCCATCCAGCAGGGTATGTCGAGCGCGGCGCAGGCCGGGCAGTCGCCGCGCTGCGCGTCCGAGCAGTTGTTGAGTTCCCAGCACGGTTGCTGTGCGGCAAGCGGCGATGTGACCGCCGCGGCATCGAGATCGCCGGCGGCGACGGCGCGGCTGCTCTGCTGCGCGGCCGCCTCGGCCTGCCAGCGTGCGTCGAGCCGGCGCAGGCCCCACGCGATCAGGATTGTCACCGCAATGGGGATGCCCAGCCGCAAAACAAACAGGACGGTCAGCGCCAGCGTTTCCAGGATGACGTTCACAGTTTCCTCCGTCGCGGTGCATCAGTGCGTCGTACCGGCATGGTCACTGCCGGAGAAGAAGCGAATCCCGACCAGCCAGGCAAGCAGCGCGGCAGCCAGGATGCCGATCGTTGAAATCCACTCCAACAGGTGCGGCGAATAGGGTGGCACGGTCGCCGGCACGACCTGGCCGTAAAGCGTGGCGTCAAAGCGGTTCATCAGCACGCTCGCCAGAACCAGCATCGGTACCAGCCACTGCACAAGGCTCGACCGGCGCGTGCGCGGCACAGCCCAGAGC
>WBZU01002466.1_pt1 | contig 12774 bp, 6 predicted proteins | sample 5204311 | NCBI WGS metagenome assembly WBZU01 (sample SAMN12344359, study PRJNA552823) | activated sludge metagenome | biome: Activated sludge suspended growth; feature: Nitrification reactor; material: Wastewater; isolation source: activated sludge from nitrification reactor of wastewater treatment...
TCCAAATCCCAAATCCCAAATTTAAGGAACTATCCTGCTGACAAAGTTACCGGAATTATTAAAAGCAACAAGCACATCCGAAAGATCAACGAGCCTGTCTCCTGTAGCATCAGTCCTTATATATCCCGTTGCAAATATTCCGGCATCGTTGAAGTTTGCAATTATGTCATTAAGATCAATGATGCCGTTCTGATTTTCATCTCCGTTGTATATTGCATAAGTGAGCGGGCTGCTGCTGACTCTTACTTCATTATTTCCGTAAGCCTGCGCAGAATCTGTATTGAAATTATATGTGAAAGCTGTTCCGGGGATGTATTGCTTTCCTCCTGATCTGCTCCAGGTCTCGACTGAGTTTCTGTGCTTTATGACAATGTAATATGTACCTGCATTAACGTTTGTAAATACAAAATTACCTGTGTATGTAACTGAATCTAAAACTGCTTTTGATGAATCAACTATGCTGTAAGGAGAAGATATATTCCTTAAATAAATGCGTGCAGTATCTTTCATATTCATTTTGTTTGATACAGGATTATAAAATCCCTGAATGACTGCCTTTGCCTGAAGATTGCATACAGAAGAAACAAAATTAGATAACAGTCTTACATAAGATGCCTGAGTGTAGATTGCAGGCTCTGTAATAGTCCATGAATTCTGCGGCCAGCTTGTATTCCAGTCTTTGTAAGATTTCTGAATCGGCTGTCCGAGCGGGGGAGTGACAAGAGATGTGTTGCAGAGTGAATTATAAGGTGAACATCCGTTCGGGCAGCATCCGTCTAAACTGTAAAAAGGGTTAGGTCCTCCCGGCACTAATCCCGGAGCAGGTCCGTAAGTTGATGTTCCGACCCTGTCCCATAAAGCGCTTCCGTCCTTAAACCATGCATGATAAATTTCATTTACGGAATTTTCCGCACCATAACTTCCCATGTTTGTAAGATAACAGAAAGCAGTAGGATTTATTCCGTTAAAATAATTTAAATAACCCAGAGCTGCACCGCGGTAATTTACATTGTTCGAAGAATCTAAATTATATACAAGCATATTAGTGAACATTATACCGGCTCTCGCTTTGGTAGTATTGCTTCCCCAGGTGAAGTTCTGATCAGGAAGATGTGAACGGTAAGCATCTGTCTTATTCAGATATGCAGGAAGATTGTCAGATGTATTGCTGTTAATGGAATTCCTGTAAGCGTTTTTAATAGCATTAGCTACTGAAGTAGTGACTCCTCCAAGATTTGAATAATAAAGCATGATGTTCTGAGCGGAATTTTCAAACGGATAAACAAATGTCCACAGGACCAGATGCATCTGTGTGTAATTATTTTCGAAATATGTTTTATAGGCAGTATTTCCCGTAAGTGCATAAAGAAATACAGCTGAAGCCATTTGTCTGAAGAATTTTTCATAAGACCCAACTTCCTGTTCGCCTGCGCCGATACTTCCGGAATTGTAAAATGTAATATTGGGATTTGCAACCGCCCAGTTATAAGCATTGACGGAAGCGGATTGTAAAATGTTAGCGTAGGCAGTTTGACCGATACTGTTGAACTGAATAGCTCCAAGCGCAAATAAAGCTGATGCGGTAAATGTAGCTGATGTAGTAGCCGGACCGTAACGCCGCGGATTATTATCAGCCGAAGGTGGACTTGCTTCCGCGAAATTCGTAACACCGACAATACTTAATACTGAACCGTTAGAGTTCTGCATTTTCAAAAGCCAGTCGAGTTCATATTTCACTTCATTCAGAATATCCGGAATTCCGTCTCCCGACTCAGGGATATTCAGATCTGCATTCCATACGGCAGTATTTTCCTTATAGGCTAGCAGGAGGTCTATTACAGGTTCAAAGGCAAAGTTAACATATTTATTATAGTCACCGGCATCGTGCCATCCACCCGATAGATTCTTTGAAGTAGATGGATCAGTAATATTATAAAGTCTGCAGTCAGTATCCTGCAGGCTTCCAATATGACATGCAGCATCTGTCCATCCTGTCTGTGCATAAGGAGCTGCTTTAGGAGCGCCGCATCTCTGATAATAAAAAACTCTTGCAGCCTGTTTTAAAACTTCCGCATAGATCTGATCGCTGATATCAAATTTATATGAACCTGCATTATTAGTTACATCAAAAACATAATATGAACCGGGGGTAGTATAAGCGGAAAAATCAAACCACCAGACCTTATCTCCGCTTTGACCCTGAATTGTGCCGCTGTTCCAGGGAACAGCTGATCCCGTAAAAACAACTCCGTCATCACTCCATCTTCTTAACTGATAATTTGTTCCGGGAGTGAAAGGGCTTGTATTATTGTAACCGGTTATCGGACTGCTGATGACAGCGATCTTCTTATCTGCGGTTCTGTATCCGAACTGATCGATCTTTATATGATTATCAACTACCGGCGGTGCTGCTATAACAAAGTTTTGTAAAAAACAAACTGAAGCAAAAAATAAAACTGCAGATAAAACTTTCTTTGGGGATTTAGAGGTAATAAATGTTTTCATAAGTGTTAGGTTAGGTTTGAAATTTATTATTAAATCCAGGGGTATAGTAGGAAATAATAAATAAATAAAAAAGGAGTTAAATTTTATTATTGGAGTTAACCTTCGGAGAGTTCATTAAGTTCAATCGGTTGATAGTGTTGATTGGGTTAATTGTGTTAATTGTGTTACTTGAGATTGTAGAGATTGTTGAGTTTATAGATTGGGTAGAGTTTGATCAGTTATATTAATTCTATTTAATCCTCCTACAAGAGTACCTATATACAAAAATACTTAAGGCGCTTATTATATTCTATAAATGACTATCCTTTATAAAATTAATAGATCTATTCATTATTCATAGGTATCTACCACTATGAAAATTTATTGCAAACTAAAGCCGGGTTTTTTAATAATTGAATGAACAAATAATTAATTTGAATCGTCCGGATTATTTTACTGACAAACCTGATCAAATATTGTGAACGGATACTTAATCTTCCTTATCAGTAAACTTTGGAAAAAGAACGGTATTAATTTGATGAACGATAAATAACTGCCTGTTGAAACAATCTTTTATCTTATCTGCGAAATGAATGTGAAAAGTATGGTCGTTAGGGAACGGATACTTATTCTTACTTTGTCAATATTATCAGTTAAGAACGAACTAATTGAACTGTGCATGTTTATAAAACTTTGATGGAAATGAAATAGGCATCAATTTATCCCATATATAAACGCAATGAAAATACAGATAAAATATTTATAATCGATTGTACCGGCGGTGATGATAATCTCACAACCCGAAATTACCGGAGTTTAAAATTACTTTTTCTTCAAAAGCTCTTCTGCCATTTTCAGCATCCATAACTTTCTTGTAACATAACCTTTTTCATTTACCAGTTCCTTTATGAATAATTTTACTTGTGACTGAGTAGTATTATGTGACATCTTTAATCTTAACAGCTTTCTGAAATATGTGACATAAAGCTCAAATCTGTTGCGGAATACTTCTACATTCGATTCCTGCCGCTTCTCTGTCCTAAGCAAATTATCAAGCTTATACTCAAGTTTCATTGTTTCTCCGCTCTTATAATATATTTCCATTAAAATCAGTTTTACAAAAATACGGTATGCCCCGTCTTTATATGTGATCTTCTGAAGATACGAGAGAGCTTTTTTATAATCCTTTACAGCATCAAAATACAATGTCTTTGCCATATACCATGCATCTTCTCTGTATTTAGTATGCAGTTTGTTTCTGAATCTGTCGATTAATTTTGCCGCCCACAAGTATTTTCTGTTGCTTAATGCTGTTGCAACTGCATTAAGATACATGGAATCTTCAAGTTTCCCTGCATCATATATTACCTCTTCAGTTTTATGATTTCTGAATATTTCTTCATAGACCTTAAATAAAGTTTTCATTAATATTTTCCTGTCTCCGGTTTCTTCATTGAGCCGTGTTCTTAAATAATTTACCAGATTACCGTAATAATCTGTAAGAAGCAGACCGGTGAATTTACTTTTATTCTTTCTGAAGTAACTCATAAGCCGGTGTAAATATTTATCATCTTTAGTCAGAAACATTTTGAGTGAAAGATAATAAGTATAAATATATGTGTGATCTGCAGCGATAGTTTATTCATTATTCTTCAGATATGTCATTATCCCGTCATAAAAGCTGATCTGATTAATATGCGCTGTCATATATTCTTCATCTGCGAATATTATGTTCAGAATGCTCCAGAGCTTTGTGATTATGAAATGATGATCCAGATTCTCAACCATGCTCTTCAGATTAATATCATCATTCTGATGATTAAAATTAAAATTATGCAGCATTAATGACCTGTGAAATTCGTGCTTGTTTATGTAATAATTTTTATCCTTCAGTTTAATTTTCGATTCTATGGCTTTTATATTTCTGATCTGTCTCTGAAATATTTTTTCAGGACCTTCTTTGTTCAGTGAATTCAAAAGCAGAATGCTTCGCTGATATACATCATTTTCAATCTGACTCTGCAAAACAAAATTTTCAAATAATTTAAAAGTATCTGACATGAGCTTTCTTACTTTGCTTTCATTTGCTTTCCTCTGTCCATATACAATCAACGATACCTTTTGCCTTGTGACATTAGATTCCTTAATACGGGGATACAGAGAATATAAATAATCTGTCAGAGTCATGACCGTCTGATATTTGTTAAAATACGGAGATCGCCCGAAATCACGGAATATTTTTATCTCAGGGCGTGAAAGTTCATTTAATTTAGATCAGTTGTAAATATGAATTATTGTATTTTATTTTCTCCATTTGATTGAATTGTTTAAGTAAACCGATTGAAATAAGATAATATAACTTGAAGCGTATTAAACAAATTTACGCGAAGAAATATATTAAGCCTGAGAATAATATTACTGAACCTGAGAATAATATTACCGGACCTGAGAATAATATTACCGGACCTGAGAATAATATTACCGGACCTGAAAATAATATTACCGGACCTGAGAATAATATTACCGGACCTGGAGAAATATATTCAACATGGTCAGTGAGATTTGACAACTGTTAAAGTTGTCAAATCTGTCAGATCTTTTTGATCTGTGACAACTTCTCTGTCAGCCAGTTTATATCTGAGACATTTTCCTTCATTAATACATTCTGAAGAACACTGAATTCAAATGAATCTGATTTTGATTCCTTCAGTTTTATTAGCTTCTTCAGATACCTGATGAAATTATTATTACGCTTGATTATTATTCGGTCTGCAGTTTTAATGCTTTTTAAATAATGAGAAAATGCATCAAGCAGTGAACGGAGATTTTCAATGGAATCTGTTTCGTAGTATATCTTTGCAGTCAGTCTTCTTGCATCTATTTTAAAAAGAGTGCTGTTCAATTCTGCTTTGATGATACTGGTCAAAGCTTCGGAATACATTTTTTTTGTAAAAAATAAATTCGCAAGGGCGTAATGCTTAAGCGGATTCCGGAGGTCCGGTTCAAGTCTTTTTGAGTAATCCTTAACGAACTGTTCTATATAATCAAAATCACCGAGGCTTAATCCGAGCTTCAGTATAGCCCGGAAATGTGAGGCTCTGAACCAGTTGTTATCACTGTCATAATACTTACCGTCTATCAGCATCTTTGAAATTTCGTAAAGTTCTTTTTCGTATTCCTTTCTTCCTTCATTATATCTCATTGTATTGATTACCTGAAGATTAAATAACAGATACTTTACAGATTGAAAATCGAGTTTTTTCAGATTATCTATGATAAGTCCCTTGAGCTTTTTATAATTTTTGTCATCAAAATGATTGTTGTAAGTTTTAACAATTAAAAAATAAATACTCACCAGAATGGAATTACCGGGATCTTCCTTTTCAATCATTTCTGTCAGTTTATCGAAATTTATTTCATTCAGGATCCTAAACGGTAAAGTATCATCGACATTATTTTCCAGATAGAGTGAGCCCGAAAGAAGTTCTTTCCTGTAAACAAAGGTCTGAAGAAGAAAATAGTAATCAAGATTCAGAAGAGCTTTTATCAGATGCTGATTTCTCATACTACGTTTATCATAGCTGGTATAATAAATATCGACTGAATCATATATCTCAAGTCTTTCATAAAGATCCAGTCCTGAAGCTGCAGGTTTATTTATCAGTTTATTAAGATGTTCAAAATACTTATCAGCCCTGTGCCTGTGTCCGCGCTTGCAGTATTGTCTCAGCAGTCTGAGATCACGCTGCGGATTATTCCTGAAATCCTGATATAATATAAATTCTTCACATAACAGACTTAATCCCGAGAGAATTGTATTGATGACGCTTTCCTTAAACTTCTTGCCGGGATAAAGATGACTGTAAATACTGATCTTAGTCAGTTCTTCCGAATCCAGCTCCGGATAAAACTTTGTCAGATAGGTAACAAGACTTTCGTAATTTCTGCCCCTGTTAAAATATGGCGAAGCTGTAAATTTTCTGAAATCAGACCATTCTTCAGGTTTGATCAGCTTTAAAAGCGATATTGCAGTTGAATTTTTCAGATATGTTTGTTTAGAATCTTTCAATATAAATTTATTAAAAACGCATTATTCTGTATTATTTACTGCTTTTTAATTTTAATTCAAAAGGTCAGCTGTTTAAAATCGGCTCAAAATCTCTTTGCTAAATTATTTACTGCAATATAATTTTGCTGAAGATGAATATAAATGAACTTAAAAATTTAAAATTATAACAATATGAAAACAACAGTATCAGTAATTGCAGCAGTGTTTGTTTTTTTATTTATGTTCAGGATCGATCTGTCCGGACAGGAAGTGATAATAAAATCTCAAACCGGGGAAAGCAGAATACGAACCATTAAGCCTGAACATTCTCCCCGGCAAAATTATAAAATGCCTTTATCAGAAGTCATGCAGAGATCGGATACCTGGAAGTTATTTGAAGATTTTGAATCAGGCACTTTCCCTCCAATGGGCTGGTCTTTGAACTGGCAGGAATCTCCTTACAGCTCACACGGAAACGGCAGCAACAGCGTTAGTTACTGTAATTTCTGCTGTACGCAGTCTTTTAATTATCTTAATACAAAGGAGTTTACTCCTTCGGTGACAGGGGATAAGCTGTATTTTGATGTAGCTTATGCTCCGAAAGGTGATTCGTCATTTAACACAACTGATTATCTCAGTATATATTACTGGGATGATGTGAATTCATCTTATGAATTTCTTGTCACATATGATAAAGATTCTTTAAGCACCGCTCCGCCTTCTTATTTTGCTTTTTTCCCTGACAGTACTCAATGGAAAACAATTTCAGTTTATCTTCCGGAAAATGCTTCGATAATTTATTTTTATTCAGAAGACAACTGCGGAAACAATATTTATCTGGATAACATCAAGGTCGGTCAGCAGCAGGTCAATCCTCCGCTGATCTCTGAAAATTTTGAGGGAATATTTCCGCCCGATAGCTGGAGCGCCGGAAACTGGCTGCATAGTTCTTCAGGCGCATTTGGTAATAGTTCGGGCAGTACTGTAAGAGAACTTTACTACTGTGATTACAATACAACGGCTTATCTGTATACTCCATATTTTTCAGCTGTAAATCCGGGAGCTCAGCTGATATTTGATCATGCTTATGCTCCTTATCAAAGTGAATATTATGACGACCTTGAAATTTACGGTACAACAGACGAAGGGATGAGTTTTCAACTGATCACTTCTCTATCAGGAGATCCTAACTCAGGCGAACTTGCTACTGCTCCGCCTACTGTCGATTATTTCGTTCCGCAGAGTACACAGTGGGCAAATAAAATTATCAATCTTCCTGCGGGTACATCACGGTTAAGGTTTACAATTAATAACGGCTGTTCGAATAATCTGTATCTTGATAATATTACAGTTCAGAATGGCTCAGTCACAACTCAATATGATGCTGAAGTAATGGCAGTATTCAGCAAGTCAAAGCTTCCGGCAGGATACGGAACACCGGACACAATAAGTGCGGTTGTATATAACCATTCAGTTGATCCGATATCTCCGCTTAAAGTTTATCTGGAAATTAACGGGACAAATCTGCTTTTGGATTCGATCGAGACTAGCGTATTACCGGGACAATACAAGACTGTGAAATTCAGACCTTTCATTCCGGTACTTAACGGACCTTCAGATGTAAATGTTTATGTCGGAGATGATCTTGAAAATTCAAATAATTACAAATCAGTACAGGTAAATGTAAATCCGGATACTTACAGATATTCGGATTCTGCCGGAAGTTATAATGCTATAGCTTATACACAGACAGGATCATTTCTTAATAAGTACAGAATGAACGGAACGGGACAGGTGAATAAAGTCAGAGTTCAGGTGTATGATGATGCAAATGTTGCAGGACAAATTTTTTACGGAGTTGTACTTGATAAAGACGGAAATCTTGTCGGAAGATCCTGTGATTATAAATTAAAGTCATCCGATGCAAATACTCTTTTGACATTTGAAATAACTGATCCGAAACCTTCACTGCTTAATAATTCTGAATTCTATGCAGGAGTTGTACAAACGGCTACAGTCGGTGAAGGATATGCATTCGTCACCGGATTAAACTATTATTCATCAGACTACAACGTATTAAGAAAAAACGCAAATTATTTCGGAAGAACAGGTCCGGTCGGAACAAATCTCTTTCCCTATGAACAAAATTATTCCCCGTCTGATTTTGCAATTGAAGCTTCAGCAGGGCAGCAGTATACAGTAGATGTGGGGATTGCTGATGCCGGATTGAAATACGAACAGTATTTCAGTACAAATACTTTTACTCCTGAGAGCAAAGTATTCAATGCAGGAACATCCGTTGCTACATTTACGGTAACAAGAATTCATCCTTACGGAAGCTACTCAAGCACAAAGACAGTATCAAATCTTGCTCCGGGCGCGACTGCAACAGTTGTATTCGATCCGTGGACATTTCCTGTAAGCTCTGTAATTGAACAGCCGGTAACTATATATACAGGAAGTGTACCCGGTGACGGCAATCCTTCTAATAATTCCATGACTTCAGTAATTACTCCTAGAGTGGCAAAAGAACTTTGCGTTTTGTGGCAGTCTGAAATTGACCGCGACAGCATACTCAGAGCAATAAATACTGACGGGAGATTTGTAAATAATTTCGATACGGTGAGGATCAATTATACAGGTTCTTTAAGACCCTGGAAAACAGTTTATTGCCTTTTAAAAAGCGGGATATTTTATACACCGTGGTTAAGAGATTCAATGAAATCATTTCTTGATTACTCAACTGCAGTAAATAAGAGATCGCTTTTGATATTTTCAGACTGGGTATATAATCAGGATCCTGAAAGAGGTTATACAACGGTTGCAGATACGATTTTTTACAGACAGTATCTAAAGTCAAAAACTATTAATGAAAACTGGACAAATATTACAGCAAGCGGAAAGAGATTCTGGGGAACAGGTGTATTCTCAGGCATAACACAGGATTCAATTCACCGGGGAAATGAATATATTCCTCCCGGTCTGTTAAAAGCAGTCAACGGCGGCACAGCTGCATTCAAGCCAAAGTCAGTCAGTCTATCCGGCAATGATTCATGTAATGCTGTCTGTTTCTCAGGAGCAAACTACACTACATTTTACATGACCAACAGATACAGTGATCTGAGATATTCTTACGGCTCATCAGCTGCTGCAAGTGTTTTTTCAAAGACCATTGACTGGACAGGGAATACGGGTCCTTCTTATACTTTGAATCTGACTGCTCTCATTGAGGGATTTTACAATTCCGTATCCAATGCACAGATACCTGATACTGTGAGAGTATATCTGAGAAATTCTTCAGGTCCTTTTGCTATTGTTGATTCAGCGAAAGCAGTTGTAAGCAGCTCCGGTGACGGAGTGTTCTCTTTCAGCAATGCAGCAAACAGCACAGGTTATTATATTCAGATCAGACACAGAAACTCCATAGAAACATGGAGCTCAGTGCCTCAGAGTTTCACAGGTAATTCAATGAGCTTTAATATTACAGCTTCATCAACACAGGCATTTGGAAATAACATAAAGCAGATCGACGCTTCACCTGTAAAATTCGGGATTTACAGCGGTGATGCAAATCAGGACGGAACAATAGACCTTACAGATGTAATTCAGATCTACAATGCATCGAATGTATTTGCATCAGGATATGCAATGACTGATATTAACGGAGACAGTGTCATTGACCTGACTGATATACTGATCGCTTATAATAATTCGGCGGGGTTTGTTTCGGTTTTGAAACCGTAAATACAGTTACGAATTACGGGTTACGAATTACGGGTTACAGATTGCACATACTATATTGTAATATAATTTGATAAATAATATTTCTGCAATCTGTAATCCTGATCTCTTCTTGCTTCATTTCTAAAATTTACTACTTAAATTAAAATCAATATTACTATAAGTTCAATTATATTTAACTGATAATAATCCACATCCGTCCAAAACGTTTTACATTAGAATTCAAACAAGAATTGAAATCTGCTTTCTTTTCATCGAAGACAAGAAAGCTTGGCAAAAAAAAAAATTGTCCGCTGATGAAAAATTGCCGGAAATTCTTTCGCAATGGCAGCAAAAATCACAGCTCCCCAATAGCATCGCTCGCTCGTAAGACAGGTGATTTTTGCTTTCGACATTGAATTTCTTACCGGCAATTTTTCACATGCGGGTTTGTTTTTAAAAGAGAAAATTAAGTTTTATTCTGAACCAAATTATACATAATATAATCTGTTTAAATTTATTTTGGCCGGTGGTTAAAGCCAGACAGTTTAACCTTGATAATTCCTTCATATGAAATTAATTTAATTACCTTTTAATCACTCAATAACCGGAAATTAACTTAATGCGAAAAAGTCCTTTTACTTCCCCTGAAAAAAGTTCTTCAGAAAATAAACCCGGTCTTTCAAGACGTAATTTTCTCAAACTTTCAGCTGCGGCTGCAGCCGGCACGGGAATTCCGATAAATAAAGTGTTAGCTGATCAAGCAGATGAACTTCCCAAGCTTCTGCCGGTTCCGGATAAACCCGGATTTGAACATCTCGTAGTGCTGATGTTTGAGAACCGTTCATTCGATAATATGCTGGGATATCTTTATCCTCCCGGAACAGTCCCGGAAGCTCAAAGCTTTAATGGAGTTGCTAACGGCAGTTACAGTAATCCTTCTCCCGGCGGAACTGTTGATGCTCATATTTACAGCGGTGACACAGATGTAATCATGAGAAGTCCGACTCCTGATCCGGGTGAGGAATATCCTCACGTTAACACACAGCTTTTTGGAACAGTAGATCCTCCGGGGAATGCTGAAGTTGAATTTAAACAAATGACTGCGCCGTTCAATGCTCCGTCTTCCGGAGCTGAAGCAAAGATGGAGGGATTCGTGAAGGACTATATCAACAACTATATCGCCACACAGGGCAGGGAGCCGTCAAAGGAAGAATATGAAGTTATCATGGGTTCATTCAGCCCTGAAATGCTTCCTGTAACAAGCGCACTGGCGAAAAATTTTGCAGTATATGATGCTTGGTTTTGCGGCGTGCCTTCACAGACTTTCTGCAACAGGTCATTTTTCAATGCTTCTACTTCATCCGGATTCGTTACGAATGACGGCGGTCCGGAAGGATATCTTAAATGGGAGCGAAACACCGGACCTACAATTTTCAACCGTCTTGAAGATGCGGGAATATCCTGGGCTGTTTATTTCGACGAGAGTCAGGTAGTTTCACTGACAGGATTTATAAACATTGCATCATTAAGACCTTTCTGGAAAACACGTTTCTTCGGTATGAAAAAATTTCATGAAGATGCCGCAGCGGGAAAGCTTCCGGCTTATGCTTTCATTGAGCCAAGACTGATCTTTAATCATAATGATATGCATCCGCCTGTTCCGTCTTTTGAATTCAAAGATCCAGACGGCAAAGAGGTAACTGTAGGTGCAATGGACGATGTCCGTGCCGGAGAGAAGCTTCTTCACGATGTCTATAAATCGATACGCACAAGTGCTTCAGTCTCCGGCTCTAATGCAATGAATACAATGCTGCTGGTTACGTTTGATGAGCATGGAGGCACATACGACCACGTACCTCCTCCGCCTGCAGTTCCGCCCGGTCCTGTAGAAGATCCGGAGATGGGATTTACATTCAACCGTCTTGGTGTGCGTGTACCTGCAATAGCCGTTTCGGCATGGACAAAGTCAGGAACTGTCATTAATGATGAGATGCATCACGGATCTGCAATTGCATCACTTTGCCGGAAATACAATCTTAAACATCTTACTGCGCGTGATGAGAACGCCCGCGATTTAAATAATGCTATTAATCTGAAAGAACCGCGTCAACCCTGGGACTGGCCGGAGACGACCCCGCAATATGTTCCTCCCAACCCGGAATCTACAGGACCATTTAACGAAGCTGTATCTCAAACACCATTAACTCCTCCTGCTTTGGCTTTACTTGGAATGCTTACCGAAAAGTTCGGGCTGCCCACGGACATAAAACCGAAGACAATAGGGGAAGCATATGAGATGCTTCAGAGACTGGGCAAAGGACTATTCGGGCTGTGAACCGAATCGCAGATTCTTCGGATATATAATGTTTCTATAAAAGTTTTTCCCCATCGGGGTCAGTTATTTATTTTTGTATGATTCTATAAACTTTTTACAGGAATACAAAAACCGAACATTGAAAACTGAACATTGAACATCAATACTACATTTACCGGAATTTTGGTTTTATGGAAAATTAAGT
>WBZU01002467.1_pt1 | contig 12773 bp, 16 predicted proteins | sample 5204311 | NCBI WGS metagenome assembly WBZU01 (sample SAMN12344359, study PRJNA552823) | activated sludge metagenome | biome: Activated sludge suspended growth; feature: Nitrification reactor; material: Wastewater; isolation source: activated sludge from nitrification reactor of wastewater...
CCGAATCGCAAATGGTTTGTCGCCACCTCCTTGCGACTTGACCGCGTCGACCTCTACAACCCCAACGATTTCCAACTGGTCGCCCGCCTGCCCGCGCCGAAAACACCGTCGCACATGGCTTTCGACAACGATAGCCAGTTTGTCTTCGTGACCCTCCAGGACTCCAACGAAATCATGGCCATCAGCCTCGGCACGCAGACCATCGCCTGGGTCATCCCGGTCGCCGCGACGCCGGCCGGGATCATGATGGCCCCCGACAACCGTCATCTCCTGGTGGCCTGCATGGGCGCAGGCGTCGTCGAGGTCATCGAATGGCGCACTCGCAAGAGCGTGATGAAGATCGCCACCGGCACCGCGGCCCACAATCTGCAGCCCAAGGGCGATGGACGTCATTACTATGTTTCCAACCGTACGATCGACGGCAGCATTTCGCTGCTCGATACGCAGACGATGACGGTGGTGGAAAAATACGAGGTCCCTGGCGGACCGGACGACATGATCGTCCGCGCCGACGGCAAGGAACTCTGGACAACCGCACGCTTCGCCCGCAAAGTACAGGTTCTCGATCTGGTCACCAAGAAGATCAAACAGTCGATCGCGGTCGGCAGTTCGCCGCACGGCGTTTTCTTTACCAACCACGCCGGCCTGAGATGAAACCCGACCTTCGCCGCCTGCTTCCGGTCCTGCTGACGACAACCCTGCAAGCGCTGGCCATTCCCGCCGCGCACGCCGCTGACGCCTGCAAGGGGACGCTCTACCTGACCTTTGACACCGGCAATATGCGCCATGCCGAATTGATCGCCGAGACCCTGGCCAGGCACGGGGTCAAGGCGACCTTCTTTCTGGCGCAGGAAGCCACCAGCCGTGGCGATCACGCCCTCGATGCCAGTTGGGCACCCTACTGGCAGGCACGCGTCGCAGAAGGCCACGCCTTCGGCAGCCACACCTGGCGACACGGAAGTTTTCGTGGCGATAGTGGCGAGCAGGTGCGCTACCGGCTGCCGGATGGCCGCACCGAGAACCTCGACGCGCGCGCCATCTGCAAGGAATTGCAGGGTCCCGATCAGCGCTTCCAGGAACTTACCGGGCATCGACTCGACCCCCTCTGGCGTGCTCCGGGAGGCCGCACCACACCGAACACGCTGTCCGCCGCACGAGCCTGTGGCTACCAGCATGTTGGCTGGGCGCCGGCGGGCTTTCTCGGCGACGAGCTGCCCTCCGACACTTACCCCAACCCGGTGTTGCTGCAGCGCGCCCTCGACCGTCTCAGGGATGGCGACATCGTCATGGCCCACCTCGGCATCTGGTCGCGCAAGGATCCTTTTGCACCGATGCTGGACCCCCTGATCTTCGGCCTCAAGAACAAGGGCTTCTGTTTTGCCACGCGGCGGGCATCATGATCAACGCCGGCATCGAAGCGTTTGTCGAACTGCAGGGCTGGCTATTGACGCATCTGCTGCAACCCGTGCTGCTGGCCACGGGCATGGGCAGCTATCTGGAAATGGCTTTCGACGGCATCGAATTCTTTCTCTGCGGGGTATTGCAGATCACCGCTGCTTTCCTGCTGTTGCGGCCTCTGGAGGCGCTGCGACCGATCGAGGTCTGGCTGGATCGCAAGGCGGTGCGGGTGGACGTCCTGTATTCCTTTCTGGACCGCCTGGGAATCGTTCCTCTGCTCGTTTTCGCCCTGCTGGCCCCGCTGTTCGGCAGCTTCGAAGGCTGGTTGCGCTTCAACGACATCATCCCGCCGCAACTCGAGGATCTGTTCCCCGCCCTGGAAGCCTGGCCATTGCTCAGCTTCCTGGTCTATCTGTGCATCCTGGACTTTACCGAATACTGGCGCCATCGCCTTTCGCACACCTTCCGCTGGTGGTGGGCACTGCACGCGATTCACCACAGCCAGCGCCAGATGACGCTGTGGACGGACAGCCGCAACCATCTCCTCGACGACCTGGTGGGCGGTGCCTGGTTCGCCATCGTTGCACTGCTGGTCGGCGTCCCCCCGGGCCACTTCGTTGGCCTGCTGATCGTCGTCAAGACCATCGAAAACCTGTCGCATGTCAATGCCTGGCTGTCGTTCGGACGCTTTGGCGAACTCCTGCTGGTCAGCCCCCGCTATCATCGCTGGCATCATGCCATCGACCTTCCGGCCGGCCGGCAATACCGATTTGGCTGCAATTTTGCAGTCCTTCTGCCCATCTGGGATCAAATCTTCGGCACCCAGTATCGCGGCCAGACGATGCCACCCTGCGGCCTCAGGCCAGGGCCGCTGCCGGAATCGGCTGCGCAGAGTGGCTTCTGGCGACAACAATGGGAAGGACTATGCGCCCTCGCGGCCTCGTTCTCCCCGGCCGGTCATGGCGAACAACGCCAACGCGAATGATCAAGACCACGACGCCATGACCGTTTCCCTCTCCCCCAACCCCTCTCCCACTTCGGGGAGAGGGGAGTGTTGTGAGTCGCTCCGCGACATATGATGAAACCCGCCCATGCTCGATGAAGCCCGCTCTTTTGCGCTGACTGCGCACGGTAGCCAGATGTACGGCGACCGGCCATACGCCTTCCATCTCGAAGCAGTCGTCGGTCTGTTGTCGCCTTACGGCGCCGAAGCCCAGATCGTCGGCTATCTCCACGATGTGGTCGAGGATACAAAGACTAGCGAAAGCGAGATACGCGAGCGCTTCGGGCCCCTGATTGCCGACTGCGTCAGCCTGCTGACCGACGCTCCCGGTGCCAACCGGGCCGAGCGCAAGGCCAGCACCTACGCCAGACTGGCAACGGTCAGCGGTGCCACCGAACTGGCGCTGGTGGTCAAGGCTGCCGACCGCCTGGCCAACGTCAGGAGCTGCATCGCCGACCAGCGGCACCGTCTGTGGGAGGTCTACCGTAAAGAGCACCCGTGCTTCCGGCAAGCCGCTTATCGTGACGGCCTCTGTGACCCTTTGTGGGCAGAACTCGACGCCTTGCTGGAGGTTTCGTCTCTCATCCTGCCAAAGAAATCGACCCGTGTTTGAAATCCAGAACTACGAGAGCTTCGTCGCCGCGATTCTCGTCTTCCAGTTGATACCCGGTCCCGGCACACTGGCGATTCTCAACGCCACGGCACGCAACGGCATTACCGCCGGCCTGGGAGCCGTCCTCGGCACACTGCTCGGCGATATGGCCTATATGATCGCGGCGATTGTTGGCCTGGCCGCCGTGATGAAGGCAAACCCCGCCCTTTTCCAGGGCCTGCAGTGGTTTGGCGTCGCTTATCTGGGCTGGATGGGGCTGCAACTGCTGCGCCAGCCGGTCAGCAGTGGCAACAGTAGCCCGGAGACCAGAAAAAGCGCCTGGGTGTATTTCCGGCAAGCCTTCACGGTCGGTCTCACCAACCCGAAGGTGGTGCTCTTCTTCGTGGCCTTCTTCCCGCTCTTTCTGCGCGCCGACGCTTCTGCGTTGACGCTCGGGTTGATGATCGCGCACGTGACCCTGATCAGTTTTCTCTACCAGGCCGGCCTGGTGCTGCTTGGCAACGCGGTCGCGCGCAGGCTGCGGTCGCTGCCCCTGGTACGCAAGCTGGCAACCCGCCTGGCAGGCACCGCACTGCTCGGTTTCGGCGTCAAGCTGGCGCTCGACAATCGCTGAAGAACAGACTCCGCCGCACCCCCCAAGCCAGAAGCAACAGCGCCTCGACGGCCGCTGTGTACAATATCGCCATTTTTCAACCTGATGATTTTACGTGGTTTTGTGATTGATTTGGCATAACCGTTAAGAAGCCTCACCTACCGGCTCACGCGGGTGGCGGCAAAGACAAAGGCCGCACGATGCGGCCCTTGTCTATCTGCCGATTCGTTGTGCCGCTTGGGCCGCCGTGACGATAGGCATGCCCTGATGGTTGCCTATCGACAGCAAGTCAGAATCGCCGGAGACGATGAGATCGGCGTGCGCGGCGAGGGCGGCAGCGATCACCTGATCGTCATCGGGATCGTCGGGCACCACGCGCGGAACGGACAAGGGTTCGACCAGTTCGACGGCGTCGACGTAATCAGTCAGCACCTCGTGCGCCGTCTTGCTGATGATCGCCAAGTGCTTGGTTACCGACGGCCGGGTGAGCACGTCGGCCAGTTCTTCGAGCAGCGCCGCGCTGCTGCACAGTTGCACGCTCGGGCGCTGGTGAATGGCTTCGAGAAGCTGATGCGGCGTGCCGCGCCATAACAGCGCCGACATCACCACGTTAGTATCAAGGACGACCCGCACTGGCGGCGCCCTTCGCGGCTTGCTCCCGGGCGCGCCGCTCGGCGCGCGCCGCCTTGACCTCGGCGGCGATTTCTTCCTCGCTCATCGGTGCCACCCCGGCCGCTTCCAGAGCCGGCGCGATGGTGAGCAGGCGGTCGAGCGCCGCGCGTCGCGAAGCCTTGGCGGCCAGGAACTCCACAAAATCTTCCACCTCTGCCACCTGCTGTGGCGACAGCGTTCTAATCTTCGAGATCAATGCTTGTTCGACAGTCGTGTTCATCGCGTCATTCCTCCAGCATCAGCGCGCCAGCGCCTGAAGGTACTTCTGGGTCAGGAACGCAGCGAGCAGTTTCTTGACCACGTTCTTGTCCTCGTCGGGCAACTGTTCGACTTCCTGAAACTGCTTCAACAGTTCCCGATCCTCGAATCTGGCCTTGGCCGCCTCGTCGGTGGCGCCGTCGAGTAGATAGTCACTCGTCACGCCGAGCGCATCAGCCAGGCGTTTGAGCGTGTCGCCCGAGGGGCGCGAGGTTCCGCGCTCGAAACGTCCGATGTGCGTGTAGTGCAACTCGGCCAAGTGCCCGAGTTCAGTTTGCGACCGGTTCTTCTGCTTGCGTAGCTCGCACAGCCGCTGTTGGAGACATCGACGCTTCCATGCCTGATTGTAGCGTATTGATGCTTGACAGACTCAAGCATATTGCTGAGCAACGATGCGGACGGAACAGGCGCATCGACGGCTGCTGGGGTACAATATCGCCCTTTTGCAACCTGATGATTTTACCGAGGTTTATTCGTGCTCGTCGCCAACAACATCACCATGCAGTTCGGGGTCAAACCCCTTTTTGAAAACGTTTCGATCAAGTTCGGCGAGGGCTATCGCTACGGGCTGATCGGCGCCAATGGCTCTGGTAAATCGACCTTCATGAAAATCCTGGCCGGTGAACTCGAACCCACTGCCGGCAACATCTCGAAGGATCTGCACGAACGCATGGCCTATTTGCGCCAGGACCAGTTCGCCTTTGAAGCACAGCGTGTGATCGACGTGGTGATGATGGGTCACGAGCAGATGTGGGCCTGCATGCTCGAAAAGGACGCCATCTACGCCAACCCGGAAGCAAGCGAGGAAGACTATATGCACGCCGCCGACCTCGAAGCCAGATTCGCCGAGTATGGCGGCTACACGGCCGAAGCGCGCGCCGGCGAACTGCTGCTGGGCGTCGGCATCCCGGCCGCACAGCACTTTGGCCCGATGAGCGATGTCGCTCCCGGCTGGAAGCTGCGCGTCCTGTTGATCCAGGCGCTGTTTGCCGACCCGGACATTCTGTTGCTCGACGAACCGACCAACAACCTCGACATTGCCACCATCCGCTGGCTGGAAAACACGATCAACGAGCGCAATAGCACGATGGTCATCATTTCCCATGATCGACACTTCCTCAACCAGGTCTGTACGCATATGGCCGACCTGGATTACGGCAAGATCTCCGTCTATCCGGGTAACTACGATGACTTCATGGAAGCCTCGACACAGGCCCGCGAGCGCCAGCAGAGCGCCAACGCCAAGGCCAGGGAGCGCATCGCCGAACTGCAGAATTTCGTTCGCCGCTTCTCGGCCAACGCATCCAAGGCCAAACAGGCGACTTCCCGCCTGAAGCTGATCGACAAGCTGAAACCGGAAGATGTCAAACCTTCATCGCGCCAGTACCCGTGGATCCGCTTCGAGTTCGACGAGAAAGAAAAGCTGCACCGGCAGGCCGTCGAAATCCAGAACCTGAGCTTCGGCTATCACGACAGCGAGCGAAAGATCTTCAACAAGCTCGATCTGACGCTCAACGGCGGCGACCGTCTGGCCATCATCGGCGAAAACGGCGTCGGCAAGACCACCCTGCTGAAGTTGCTGATGGGCGAGTTGTCACCCCAGCGCGGCAGCATCAAATGGGCGGAAAAAGCCCGCCCCGGCTACTATGCGCAGGATCACGCCAACGAATTCAACAGCGACCTCAGCCTGACCGCCTGGATCACCGGCTATGCACGCAGCAGCGCCGGCGACGGCGATGACCTGTCGACGCTGGTCCGCGGCACGCTCGGACGCCTGCTGTTCTCGGGCAACGAAGTGCAGAAAGCGGTCAGGGTGATCTCGGGTGGCGAGCAGGGACGGATGATCTTCGGCAAACTGATGCTCATGCGACCGAACGTGCTGGTTCTCGACGAACCCACCAACCATCTCGACATGGAATCGATCGAGTCGCTCAATACTGCGCTCGAGAAGTTCAAGGGAACCTTGATTTTCGTCTCGCATGACCGCGAGTTCGTGTCATCGCTCGCCACCCGCATCCTCGAAGTACGTATCGACGGCAAGGTGATCAACTACCTCGGCAACTACGAAGAGTATCTTGCCAGCCAGGGCATCGCCTGAGAGCAGGCCAAAGAGTGTAAATTCACCACCTCTGACCCATGCCCACGAGGTATCGGGTAGACCGCTGACCGGCCCAACGGCCGATGCCGTGCGCCCGACCAGAACAACACGGAGAGCACCATGCCGGAACTGAATTTCAAGGGCCAGGAATTCGTCTTCAACCACCATCTGGCCGTGCCGCATCGTCCCCTGGTGCCCGATGCCGCAAAGTCGATCGGCGAATCGCGCCTCGATGGCAATCTCATCATTCACGGCGACAACCTGCACGCCCTCAAGTCCCTGCTGCCCATGGTGGCCGGCAAGGTCGATTGCGTGTTCATCGACCCGCCGTACAACACCGGCAACGAGGGCTGGCGCTACAACGACAACGTGAACAGCCCGATGATGCAGCAGTGGCTGAGTGAAAACCCGGTCGGAATCGAGGACGGCCTACGGCACGACAAATGGTGCGCGATGATGTGGCCGCGCTTGCGGTTGCTGCATGACCTGCTGGGTGAGGCCGGCAGCCTCTGGGTGACGCTGGACGACAACGAGATTCATCGTGCGCGGGCGATGCTGGTTTGGCAGCGCCGACAACAAAAGCCGCATCGGCTTCCTGACCCCCCGGCATGACGGCCAGCCGTCGTATGTGCTGAACGACCTCGCTCTGGCCCATCTGCATGACCGCCTCACCAACGCCGGCAAAGTGCCGCCCCTCGCCGACCTCATGCGCCAACGCGTCGCATGAGCCGGACCCCCCAGTTTTTGAGAAGCTACCAGTTCTTGTGCCAAATGCACGTTGCGACGAAGTTCTGTTCGCCGAAGATCGCATCCAGGCGAAGGTCGGGCCGCTGACGACGGTGACGTAGCCGTTCCGGCCCAGGTAGCGCGCGCCGGAGTCGTCGACCGTGATGGCCGAACTGACCGCCAGACCCGTCTTGAGCAGGCTGGACTTCTCGGCCGAGAAGGCTTCCTGACCAGACGCCAGCAGGGCGTCGATCTGACCGACGGAGAGTTCGAGGCCTCATTCGCGCAGTGGCTCGTGCAGCTTCGGCTGCGTGACATGGCAGGGGTGGTGGTACCGAAGAAGGCACGCAGCCCCGGATCGAAATACCGTCCGCCCCGCTCCGGCGGGCAGGTCGCCGTCAGCACCCGGCCGTCCGGCGTCGCCCACCATTCGAGCAGGAAGCGGGGGTGATGCGCGCCGATGTGTAGGGCTTGTACCGTGAAAGCGCGAACCTTCCGGCACGTCGTCGACCACTATCCTGCGCTCTTCATGAATGTCGAGGCGGGCCGTCTTTGCCGGCTGGCCGGAATGGCGGCGTTTGCCACGCCCTTTGCCGCCAGTCTCGTCATCGCGGTCTGTGTTCGTCTCCGGGTCCATCCGGCCCGGCTTCATTCTCGGCCGACCCTTCTGACTCTTGAGCACGGCCATCTCGTCCCGCAACTCCCGAATGGCTTCGGCTTGCTGCAACGCATGTTCCTTCAGCTCGGTGTTCTCGGCAGCCAGATGCTCGAGACGCGTGGCCAGCACGCGTATGAACAGCCAACCATCCTCCGCCAGCGCCGAGGGCAACTAACGGGGAGTTCGGTGGCAGCAAAACCATACAGCACATTTAAGCATTTTTATCAGTGACCTGTATAGGGAAATTCCACCACTTTCTGAGAAGTTACCGGAGTGAGCAAACGAGCGCGCAACGTCACAGGTCGTTCGCGCAGCAGATTTATTCACCACCTCTCAGTCGGCGGCGACCTTGCCGGCTGACTTGCCCGCGTCCCTGACGGCCTGCCTGGCCTCGCGCTCGGCATCCTGCTGTGCCCGTTTTTCGATTCTGGCCTGTCTCTTGGCCTGCCTGGCAGCCTCCTTGCGGCGCCCTTCTTCGGCCTTGGCCGCTTTGGTGGCCAGCTTCTGCTCGCGCGCAGCGGCCTGCGCAGCCTCCTGGGCACGAAAGCGCTCGGCGCTCTCCTGCTGCCCCGCTTCGCGGCGCGGCTGATCGGCGAGCCGCTGTGCTTCCTTGGCCTCGACTTCCTGCCTTTTCGCCTCGCGCTCGAAGTCACGAGCCGGTTGATCGAGCCGGCGGGCTTCGATGATCGCTGCCGTATAGCGCTTCTTGGCGGCTGCAAGACAATCGTTGACCAGAAACCGGGTATGGCAATCCTTTTGCTCGACCTCGTGGCGACGTTCCGCCTCGGCGCGCATCGACGCGGCCCGCTGCCGCTGCGCGCCGGCCTCTTCGAGCGTTTGCGGCTGCGGCGGCGGAACCTCAGCCCAGGCCGCGCAACTGATCCCCAATGAAACCACCAGCCATCTGCCAGCACGCATTGCATCCTCCTGTCCGGCAGCCGAATGCCACCGACCGGTGGGCTTCGCAAGCGACGCGCGCCCGCCAGACTACCAAGGGGTGCACTATAATCGGCGCGAGCGCCTCTTGGCTAACGGCCATGACTTTTCCAGGCATCCCCGATCATGAAAGTCATGACCGTTTCCCTCCCTTGCAGGGCACATTCCGGCTGGCACGCCGGAATCGTTCGATGGGCGCAGAGCAGGCTCTGCGAATTGCCCATCTCACCCTCCGACCCCTCTCACGCGAGTGGAGAGAGGGAGATTCGTGAGTCGCTGACGCGACTTTCACATGAACGGTCATGGGTGCGATTGATCCAGTCCAGGCTGCGCGATCCGTGCGGGAAAGAGGAGCCGGCGTAGAATGTCGTCCTTTGACCGCTGTCAGAGGTCGCCTCAAGTCATGCCTCAAACCGATCACGTGCTGCCCATGGCTCCGCACCGGCGCCCGGCGAACCCGCTGCAACGCCTGTTGCTCTTGCGCCGGATTGAAGTGCTGACCCAGGCCATGGTCCTGATCCTGGCCGTGGCCTGGCTCAGAATCCCGCTCGAAGTGGTACCGATGAGCGCTGCCATTGCCCTCCTCGCTGCGGTCAATCTGCTGACCCAATGGCGCATCCACCAGGGCGACCGCTGTTCCGAAGGCGAAATCTTCGCCCATCTGGCCATCGACGTCGGCATCCTGGCGCTGCTGCTCTACTTTGCCGGAGGCTCGACCAATCCCTTCGTTTCGCTATTCCTGCTGCCACCCACCCTGGCCGCAGCGATGCTGCCGGCGCGGCAGGCCTGGGCGATGGCGGGGGTGACCCTGATTGCCTACACTTTCCTGATCTTCTGGAAGTTGCCGCTGCCTCCCCCACAAGGCGATCTTGCGCAGTTCGACGCCCTGCTCGCACGCGCCACCGGCAGTGCCGACGAACATGCCGCGCATGGCAGCGGCTTTGCCCTCCATGTACTGGGCATGTGGTTGAATTTCGTGATCAGTGTCGGCGTCGTCGCCTTCTTCCTGACGCGCATGGCCAACGCCCTCAAGGAGCGCGAACGCGAACTCGCGGCTGCCCGCGAGGAGGTATTGCGGAACGAGCAGATTCTCTCGCTCGGCACCCTCGCCGCCGGCGCAGCACACCAGCTGGGGACACCACTCGGGACGATGGCCGTGCTGATCCGCGAACTCGAGCTCAACCACACAGACCCGGCTGAATGGCAGGAAGACCTGCAACTGTTGCGTGAGCAGGTCGATCGCTGCAAACAGACGATCTCGCAAATCCTCGCTTCGACCGGCCAGGGGCGTGACGAAAGTCTGCGTTCGCTGCCGCTCGACGCCTACCTGCACCGTCTGCTCGACGAATGGCAGATCATCCGTCCGCACGCACGGCTCAGCGTGACGCTGCAGGGTGCACAGCCGGCACCGCTGATCGCCGCCGACCGTACGCTCGAACAGGCGCTCCTCAACCTGCTCGACAATGCAGCCGATGCCAACGGCAGCAGTCCGGAAGCTCTCCGGTTTTTTGCAGGCTGGGATGCCGGGCAACTGCTCATCGAGATACTCGACCGTGGCAACGGCCTCGATGCGGCAACGGCGCAGCGCCTTGGCGAAGCCTTCTTCAGCACCAAGGTTGATGCTCAGGACCGACCACGCGGTATCGGCATCGGCCTGTTCCTCAGCAACGCCACCATCGAGCGTTGCGGTGGCCGGGTCGAACTCTGCAACCGCGATGACCCACCCGGCGGCGCCTGCACCCGCGTCACCCTGCCACTGCACCGCCTGAAAGTCTGATGCCATGATCGCCACCCCCGAAACCAATCAGGCCGACGACGAGCGATCGACGCTGCTGCTGGTCGATGACGACGACGCCTTTCGACGCGTTCTCGGACGCGCCCTGGATCGTCGCGGTTATGCCGTGACCGTCGCCGCCAACGTCGCCACGGCGCTCGCCAGGGCCCGGACCCAGGCCCCCGAGTACGCGGTCATCGATCTCAAGATGCCGGGCGAATCGGGGCTGGTGCTGATTGAGAAACTGATCGAACTCGACCCGAATACGCGCATCGTCATGCTCACCGGCTATGCCAGCATCGCCACCGCGATCGAGGCCATCAAGCTCGGCGCCGTCCACTACCTCGCCAAACCCTGCGATGCCGATGCCGTCGTCGCAGCGCTCAACAAGAGCAACAGCGGTGATTCGGCGACTCCGGTTGGCGGCTCGCCGCTGTCGATCGGTCGACTCGAGTGGGAGCATATCCAGCGCGTGCTGACCGAGCACCAGGGCAATATCTCGGCCACCGCACGCGCCCTGAAAATGCACCGCCGAACGCTGCAGCGCAAGCTCGGCAAACATCCGAGCCGGGAGTAAGGCGATGAGTAAGGCGATTTCCGTGAATCGATATACCGCCTGCCAGGGAGAGGGAGGAATGACCTTGACCAACCCGACACAAGCCGTACTGGGGCACATGCGCATCGATAAATGGCTGTGGGCGGCACGCTTCTACAAGACGCGCTCGCTGGCGGCGCAGGCGATCGCTGCCGGCCACGTCAAGATGGACGGTCACACCGTCAAGGCGGCACGCGAGCTGCGCTGTACCGACCGCCTCGAAATCGCCATCGGCGACGTCGTCTGGAACATCGTCGTATGCGGCCTCAACGAACAACGTCGCCCGGCAAGTGAGGCGCAGCAGCTCTACGAGGAAAGCGCCGAGAGCCGCGCGCGGCGCGTGGCGGCCCGGGAAGCCCGGCAACTGGCGCCGGTTCCCGGCAGCGAGCTGCGTGGTCGGCCGACCAAGAAGGCGCGGCGGCAGATCAAAAGTTTCAACGAAAATTCCGCATGAGCGATCGATTCCTGGCAGACGCCCTCGTCCTGGTTCATCTGCTGTTCATCGTCTTCGTTGTTCTCGGAGGCTTGCCGGTACTGCGCTGGCCACGGCTGGCGCTGGTCCACCTCCCGGCCGTCTGCTGGGGCGTCCTGGTCGAGTTGACCGGCAGGGAGTGTCCGCTGACGCCGCTGGAAAATCGCTGGCGACAGGCTGCCGGCGAAGCCGGTTATCGCGGCAGTTTCATCGAGCATTACCTGTTGCCGATCATCTATCCGGCCGAACTCACGCGCGGCCTGCAGATTGCCATGGGCGCGGTGGTGATCGTCGTCAACCTGTCCCTATACGGCTGGCTTGTCCATCGCTACCGGCACACCCGCTCGAAACAGGCGAAACTGCCGGACGCGGTGCCGGCCCGAAGGGATGGTGACCGGAAAGCGAACGCTCGGTAAGCTGGATCAGCTCTGCGGAGAAGCATCCTCACACGCTCTCGCGCCACTGCGCCAGGCTCCTCAATCGGGTACCGATATGCCCTCCCCCTCGCGAGGAAGGGGTATCCACCGATGTCAACGCATCTCGATCGAACCAGGCCGTTCGAACAACACGGTCATTCGCACCCACCTGGGTATCTCGGATCGCCATGACCGTTGGACGCGAAGTACAATAGACAAGACAAGTTGAAACCCCTTTGTTGCAACCCCTTTCTTCGCCTGGCCCGCCATGCAGTCTGATCAAAGCCATCTGCCGCAAGCACCAGAAACAAGCGAAGATCGCTTCGCCATTCTATGTGCCAGCAAGGAACTCTTTCAGCGCCGACTTATCGACATCATCAGGCAGTGCGGGATACGCGTACCGGCCGTGCTTGCGGCCTTCGATCAGGAAGTCGGCGCAGCGCATGACGAGTTGGCCAGCGCATCCGATTCGGATCAGGACACCGATCAGCGCACCGACTTGACAGCCTCGCGCCTGACCTTGATGGGTGACGATGACCTTGAACTGGACATCCGGATCAAC
>WBZU01002468.1_pt1 | contig 12771 bp, 14 predicted proteins | sample 5204311 | NCBI WGS metagenome assembly WBZU01 (sample SAMN12344359, study PRJNA552823) | activated sludge metagenome | biome: Activated sludge suspended growth; feature: Nitrification reactor; material: Wastewater; isolation source: activated sludge from nitrification reactor of wastewater...
TAGGTGTGGCGCCACGCGCTCGCCATGCTAGCCGCCCCGGATGATGCCGAACGCGAGGCGCAGCGGAGTGCCGTCGAATCAGCCACGCTACGCCGCGCCGGCCTGCTCCTCGGGCGCATCGAAATCTGAAGCGAGCGCCGCCACTTCTTCGTTAGCCGATGCCCGGAAAGGAGACTCCGTCGCGTGGACATCATCACCGAACGCCTGCGGCTGCGCGAGTTCGTGGCAGACGACTGGCGCGCCGTGCTGGCCTACCAGTCCGACCCGCGCTACCAGCGCTTCTACGAACTGACCGAACAGACCGAGCAGGGCGCGCGTGACTTTGTCGCCATGTTTCTTGCCCAGCAGCAAGCGCAGCCGCGCATCAAGTTCCAACTCGCCGTCACCCTCAAAGCGACCGGCGACCTCATCGGCAACTGCGGCGTGCGCCTCAAGGCGGCCGGCGCGCACGAGGCGGACCTGGGCTACGAGCTGAACCCGGAATTCTGGGGGCACGGCTATGCCAGCGAGGCGGCGCGCGCCATGGTCGAGTATGGCTTTACCAAGCTGGGCGTGCATCGCATCTGGTCCTGGTGCATTGCCGACAACGTAGCCTCGGCGCGCGTGCTGGAAAAGCTCGGCATGCGCCAGGAGGGCCGGCTGCGCGAGAACGAGTTCTTCAAGGGGCGCTGGTGGGACACGCTCGTTTACGCAATCCTCGAGCCGGAGTGGCGCACCAGGCAAGCGCAAGCTGAGCAAGGCAATTCCCAGCCCGGCCCACTGGCGCGCAAGGTCGACTGTATCCAGCTTCCAGTGCCCACGCTGGAGGAGGGGCTGGCTTTCAACCGGGACAAGCTCGGCCACACGCTCATCTGGCGCACGGAGGCGGCGGCCGGCCTGCGCCTGCCCGACACCGACGCCGAGCTGGTGCTCCAGACAGAACGACCGGAGCTTGAGGTCGACCTGCTCGTCGCGTCCGCCGATGGTGCGGCCGAGCGCTTTGTCGCCGCCGGCGGCACGCTGGTGATGTCCGCCTTTGATATTGCGATCGGCCGCTGCGCCGTCGTGCGCGACCCGTGGGGGACGGTGCTGGTTCTGCTCGACATGAGCAAAGGGCCGCTGGTCACGGACGCGACGGGCTGGGTCCGCTCCGCGGGTTCGGTCTAGCCGACACCGTGCCATCAAGCCACAAATGAAAAACGACCCTGACAGTTATCAAGGTCGCTTTTTCAATCCTGCGGTCGTGTGATGACCTACGCCTGGGTTCCCTGTCGTCGCCAGCGCGGGCGCCGGCGGCGCGACTTGGCGGGCGTCCCTTCCGATGTGGCCGCTTTCTCGGTCGCCGGCGGATGAGCCGGTGCTGCTGCCTGGCGCGACGCGCCATTGTTCTGCACACTACCACGTCGCGACTGCGACTGTGGTTGGCGGCTGGCATAGCCCTGGCTGGACGGTTTGCTCGCCGGGAACGCGCCGTTGTAGTCGAAGCCGTCCACGCGCCGCCGCTCGACCGGGCTGCCCAACACACGCTCGATGGCGCGCACCATGGGCTCGTCGTCGTGCTCGGCAAAGGTGAAGGCCTCGCCGGTCAACTGGGCGCGGCCCGTACGGCCGATGCGATGGGTGTAGGCGTCGACGGTGTCGGGCATGTCGTAGTTGATGACGTGCGAGACGGAGGCCACGTCGATGCCGCGCGCGGCGATGTCGGTGGCGACGAGAATGTCATACTCCCCGTTGCGGAAGCCGTTGATCGCTTCCTGGCGCCGGTTTTGCGCCATGTTTCCCTGCAAGGCAGAGACGCGATAGCCGCTTTTCTCCAGCGTCTCCGCCAGGGATCGCGCGCGGCGCTTGGTGCGCGTAAAAATCAGCACGCGTTCGGTCGGCGTCTGCTTGAGCATGGTCAGCAACAGTTTCGTCTTCAGCCCGTCCGGCACCGGATAGAGCGCGTGCGACACGGTTTCGGCCGGCGCAATCATGCCGATCTGCACCGTGACCGGATTGGTCAGAATATCGCCGGCCAGCGCGCGAATATCGTCGGGCATGGTGGCGGAGAAGAAGAGCGTCTGCCGCTTGGCAGGCACGTGCCGCAGAATGCGGCGGATGTCGGGCAGGAAACCCATGTCGCACATGTGGTCGGCTTCGTCCAGCACCAGCACTTCCACTGCGGAGAGGTCAATCTGCCCCTCGCCGATGAGGTCGAGCAGGCGGCCCGGACAGGCGACGACGATCTCGGCGCCGCGGCGCAGCGCATTGACCTGTGGCGTCTTGCCGACACCGCCATAGACGGTGACCGTGCTCAGCTTCATGCGCTGGCTCAGCGTGATGCTGGTCTGGGCAATCTGCTCGGCCAGTTCGCGCGTCGGCGCCACGACCAGCACGCGCACCTTGCGCAGCGGGCCTTTGGTCAGCCGTTGCAGGATCGGCAACATGAACGCGGCGGTCTTGCCGGTGCCGGTCTGGGCGAGGCCCAGGACATCGCGACCTTGAAGCACGACGGGTATGGCTTGCTGCTGGATGGGCGTGGGCGTGACATAGCCCGCCGCCTTGATGCCCGCGTTGATACGCGGATCGAGGGAAAACTGTTCAAAATTCACTAAAGTACTCCTTGACTTCATCGAGCCAAGTCGCACTCTCAGCCCCGAAAACTGCTGGCAGGCACTCCTGCCAGGCCTTGTCCGAACAACGATTTGCGGACACAGTGATACGAATATAGCTTATGTCGCATCGTTCGGCAATTCCCAGTGACGAAACGAGCACAATCCAGATCCGGTGCGCACCACATTGAACCAGATACCATCATGTCTATTGCAGCCGCATGAATAATTTCTATTTCCTTGACAACTAATCTGTCCTTGACTAGAATTTAAGACATGATTACAACCGTAACAGGAAAGAACCAGATCACGATCCCAGCCAAATTGGCCAGTGCCGCCGGCATCCGCCCTGGCACGCGCATCGATTGGACACTGAGCGATGAAGGCGTACTGATCGCGCGCATGTTGCCCTCGCGCGGCGAACTGGCGCGCAGGGCCGCCGGCATGGGGCGGCAGTGGCTACCGCCGGACCACGATCCGGTGGCCGCCTTGATTGAGGAGCGGTCGCAGGCAGAACCGGAGGAGATTCTGGATCAGGGTGCGGCATGACCCATCTGCTGGATACGTCAGCCTGGCTGGCGCATCTCTTCGGCGAACCCGGCGCCGAAGAGGTCAGCCGGCTCTTTGATGAGCCACAGAACGAGGTGTATGTCTCCGTCTTGTCGCTGCCGGAGATGTACGGTCGACTCAAGGCGCTGGACCGGCAGGATCAGTGGCCGCTCGTTCGCGACACATACGCCGGGCTGTTTGCCAAAGTACTGCCGGTTGACGAGTCGATTGCGGCTACGGCAATTGAGTTTCGCCGGTACGCCCAGCCGCGCTTGCCGACCATCGACACCTTGATCGCTGGCACAGCAAGCGTCCACGGGTTGATCCTCGTCCATCGTGATCCACATCTCGCTGCAATTCCCGAGCAGAGCCTGTCACAGTTGCCCCTCCCAAGCAAGCAGAACTGACCGGCGCCCAGGTTCCCAACGCGCGGATTCTCGATCCGCAGCACGCGCACTTGGCGACCATCTTTAAGCGGAATAATCCGGCGTTCCTATTCCGACTTGAGCACGGATGCCACGATTCCCTGGTATCCCCGCGCTGCCGCCTGCAACTCCGCAACCGCCAGCCGCTCGTCGACGACGTGCGCGTCCGCCTCTGCGGCGGGGCCAAAGCCGACGGTCGGGATGCCCAGCACGCCCGCGCTCGATGCGCCGTTGGTGCAGAAGCGGTAGGCGCGAATCTCGGGGCTCAGCCCGGCTTTGTGCAACCCGCGCAGCGCCGCCTGCACAAAGGGATGATCTTCGGCAAAGACCCAGGCCGGGAAGAACTTGGGCGCACGCAACAGGGCGCCGGTGTAGCAGCGGTGTTCGCCCGCGGCGATCGTCGCGCTGAACTGGATTCCTTGTGTGCCGGGCTGTTTGGCAATGGCGCCAGTGACGCTCACTGCGGTTTCGCCGGGCAGCGTGCGCCGGTCGTAGGTGACGCGGCAGCGGCTGGGGATGACCGAGTAGCCGGGGTACGGGTCGGAGATCATGTCGGTGAGCGCCAGCAACGCCGGGCCAAGCAGCGGGTCGCTGCCCAGCGGCACGGACTCGACGGCGTCGATCAGCTTGATCATCTGGTGCACGGCGTTGACGCCCAGGTGCGGTGACGACGAATGCGCCGGCTTGCCGATCGTCTCCAGGAGAAGCTCGGCGCGCCCGCGACCACCGCGGTTCAGGTTGAGCTCGGTCGCCTCGCCGATGACGACGAAATCCGGCTTGACGGTAGCGATCACCGTCTCCAGGCTGATGCCCTCCATGACCTCTTCCATCACCGTGGCGCTGACGGCGACGCGACCGGCCAGCGTGCTGCGATCCATCGTGCCTGCCGCATAGATCATCGCCGCCAGCGCGCCCTTCATGTCCGCTGCGCCGCGCCCGTAGAGGTAGCCATTCGCAATGCCGGCGGCATAGGGATCACGCGTCCATGTTGAGCCGGGCGCAATCCCCACCGTGTCGCAATGCGCGTCGAGCAAGATCGTCGGGCCGGGCTGCGCGCCGTTGACGATGCCGATCGCGCTGCCGTTGGCGTCGACCACCACTTCGTCAAATCCGAGGGCGCGCATCTCGGCGACGATGCGCGCGACCACGGCCATTTCTTCGCCGCTGAGGCTGGGGATGCGGATCAATTCCTGCGTAAAGGCGACCAGCGCCGCTGAGTCGATATTCTGTGCCACGGATCCTCTCCTCATGCTCGCGTCGTATTGCTGGTTTTGATAGACCGCAGATTAGGCGGATCTGCGCAAATGAATCAGAAGATCTGCGTTCATCCGTCTTATCCGCCTAATCCGTGGTCTTTCCCGCCGTCATGTCCCACAACTTCTGCGCGGCGGCGTGGGCGCGGGCGATGATGGCCTCTTCGTCGGAGCCAAGCACCACGCCATCGCGTACGCGCACCTGCCCGGCCACCATCACCAGCCGCACGTGCGTGTGGTTGCGCCAGAGCACGAGCTGGTCGTAGAGGTTGTGCGCCTCGGTGGGCGTGGGCATGCACGTGTCAACCAGTTGCAGGTCCGCCTGCCAGCCCTCCGCAATCCGCCCGACCTTTTCCAGCCCCAGCGCCCGCGCGCCGCCCTCGGTGGCCAAGTGCCAGACCAGCGGCGCCGGCATGACACGCGGGTCCTGCTTGTGCGCCTTGTGGATGAGGAACGTGGCGCGCACCACCTCGTAAAAGTCGTTGACGTAGCCGTCGCTGCCCAAGCCGACGGTCACGCCGGCGTCGACCAGATCGGGCACGGGTGCGATGCCGGCGCCAACCTCGCAATTGGAGAGGGGCATGTGCGTCATGCGCACGCCTCGCTGCGCCATGATCTCGATCTCGCGCGGGCTCATCTGCACGCACTGCGAAGCGAGCATGCGCGGGCCGGCGACGCCCAGGCGGTCGTAGTACTCCATGGGGCGCACGCCAAAGTGCTCGAGATCATACTCCGGCTCGTGGATGCCCTCCGAACAGTGCATGTGCACCGGCACGTCGAGTTCGGCGCCCAGCGCGTGCGCCTGCTGGATGAACTCGGCCGAGCAGGAAAAGGTCGTGTGGAAGCACATGAGCCCGGAAACCAGACCGCCGCGCTCTCGGCAGGCGCGGATGAATTCGGCATTCTCGTGCAGGCCGAGCTGGCCATTCTCCTTGCTCACGCGTTCAGTCGCCTCGAAGGAGAGCACGGCGCGGATGCCGCGCTCGCGCACGACGTCGGCCTGCGCGGCCAGGCAGCCGGGCAGCGCGTACGGCGCCTCGGTGCAGTCGTAGACGGTCGTCACCCCGCTGCGCAGCATCTCGAGCAGGATGGCATCGGTCGCCGCGCAAATCATGTCGTGGTCGAGCCGGTCCTCCACCAGCGGCCACCAGAAATCTTCCAGGAAAGGCCAGAAGCCGGACGGCGCCTGGTCGAGCGGCAGGCCGTGGGCGAGCAGCCCGTAGAGATGCGCGTGCGCGTTCACAAAGCCGGGCGAAAGCGTGCAGCCGGGCGCGTCGATCACCTCGTCTTCGGGAAAGCGGCGGCGCAGCTCGTCGTTGGGCGCGACCGCATCGATTACGTCGCCGGCCACGCGCACGCCCCAGCCGCGGCGCGGCGCCTGGCCGGGATTGTCGATCAGGAAGTCGGGTAGGATGAGCATTGGCGTCGGCATTGCGTCGCTCCTGGAATTACCTGCTTGACACGAGAACAAACCCTCCGTAAAATAGCTATCTAGATAGCCATTTTACGGAGGCGGCAATGTCAAAATCTTACACAATTGCCGATGCGCGGCACAATCTGGCCGCCATCGTTCACGAACTCGAACAAGAACCCACCATTCAACTGACACGCCGCGGTCATCCCGTTGCCGTGCTCATGTCCATCCAGGAGCATGAACGGTTGCAGGCTGGCCTGACGACATTCACACAAGCATACCAGGCATTCCGCACGTCGGTGGATGTGGCGGAACTGGCGATCGATCCCAGCATATTTGAAGACCTGCGTGACGAATCCACTGGGCGTGAGTTTAATTGGTGAATCTCCGATATCTACTCGACACCAACATCATCTCCGAGCCACTCCGCCCGGCACCGAATCCCAGCATCATGGCGAGCCTGGCGCGCTGGGACGGCCAATATGCAATCCCCGCCATCGTCTGGCACGAGCTATGGTTTGGCTGCCGGCGTCTTGCCGGTTCAGCCAAACGCACGGCCATCGAGCGTTATCTCACCGAGGTAATTCAACCTTCCATTCCAACTCTTCCCTACGATTCAGCCGCCGCACAATGGCATGCGCAGGAGCGGGCGCGTCTCACTTCCATTGGGCGAACGCCCTCGTTTGCCGACGGCCAGATTGCTGCTATCGCCGCGACCAATCGACTGACGCTTGTCACAATCAATGTTGCCGACTTCATCAACTTTGCCGATTTGCAGATTGTGAATTGGCAGCAGGCTGAGACGTAGCCCCGCGTCACGCGATCTGATACGCCAGCGGTTGCCCCGCCAGCAACGCCAGAATGTTGTCATAGTCCACCTCACGCCCCCGCCCGCCGGCCGTGAAGCCGCCCGCCGCCGTGTGCGGCGTGAGGATCAGGTTGAGCGCGGGATCCTGCACGGCGTCGACCAGCGGGTCGCCGGCGCGCAGCGGCTCGTAGGTGTAGGTGTCGAGCGCCGCGCCCGCCAGATGACCGGCACGCAGCGCGTCGAGCAGGGCTGGCTGGTCGACGACGGCGCCCGAGCCGCAGTGGACGAAGATCGCGCCCGGCTGCATGCGCGCAAAGTAAGCAGCGTCGAGCGGCTCCTTGGGCCCCTGATAAGGAAGCAGCGAGCAGACAATGTCGCTGCGTTCGGCGATGGCGTCGGGCGTGGCATACTCAATGCCGATCTGCTCTTCGACGGCTGCGGCCAGGCGCGTGCGTTTGTGGTAGAGCACGGTGCAGTGGAAGCCACGCAACTGCTCCACCAGTTCCAGCCCAATTTCGCCGAAGCCGAGAATGCCTATGGTGGCGCCCGTCAGCCGGCCGATGCCGCTGCGCTTCGACCAGTTGTAGGCGAAGGTGTCCTCGTCGCCGCGTTTTGTTTCGATGCCCAAGTCAGCGCCCTCGGCCGTGATCGACATACCCTCGCGCAGCCGCTTGAGCGTGCCAAGAATCTGCAACATCATCTGCTCGGCGACCATGACGCAGCCGTTGTTGGGCAGATAGCAGACCGGCACACCCGCCCGTCGCGCTGCGTCCAGATCGATGTCCCACGTCTGCCGCCCCAGCCGCTGGATCAGGCGTAGCTTGAGTGCGGCCGCGATCATCTCGGCGTCGATCACGCCGGTGCGCTCGGTGATCAGGAACTCGGCGTCGGCCAGCAAGGCAAGCAATTCTGCGCGATCCGGGTTACGGCGCATGATAAGGTTGAGTTCCGGCGGCGCGCCTTCCATCGCCCATTGCTGGTGCTGCAAACCGCGCTGGGTTAAGAATAGAGTCTTGTGCTTGGTCATCGTTCGCTCCTGGGAATTGGAGATTAGGAGATTGGAGATTAGGAGATTGGAGATTGATCGGAGCGGGGACGAAAGCTCTCACTCCCGTAATCTCCAATCTCCAGTCTCCGGTCTCCAGTCTCTACAACGAATACGCCTCCGCAAACGCATCCACTACCGGCCTGATGTCATCCATCATCGGGTAGAGAATCGGGCAGGTGACGCCGGCGTCGATATACTCCTTCACCTTGGCAACGCACTCGTCGCTCGTCCCGACGGCCATGAGGCTGCGCACCACGTCGTCCGGGATGACCTGCGCCGCGGCCAGGTACTCGGCCTCGGTCGCCGGCCAGCCCATGACGGCCTGCACGCGCGCAATGAGATCTTCAGGCACGTTGCTGGCCTTCATGATGTGTGGCTCGGTAGCGAGATAATAGGCGACGAGCTTCTTGCCTTCGAACATAGCCGCGGCCGGGTCCTTATCGCTCAAGGAGCAGACGAGCAGTTCGGGCCGGTCGATCTGGTCGATGCTCTTGCCCGCCTTGGCTGCGCCCTTCGCCACCAACTCCACGGCGCGGCGGATATAGTCGACCGAGACCACGTAGTTGAGCACAACGCCGTCGCAAATCTCGCCGGTCAGTTCGAGCATCTTGTCGCCGGTGGCGCCGATGTAGATCGGGATGTCGCGCGGGCGCAAATCGCCGAAGACCACGTCGAGCCTGACGCGGTCGAGCTGGACGAAGTCGCCCTGGTAGGTGACCTCTTCCATGGTGAAGAGCTGGCGGCACGCCTCGACATATTCGCGCATGGCCTGTAACGGCTTGACGCGCTGCACACCGACGCGGCTCGAAATCGGTTCCCACCACGCGCCCAGGCCGAGCATGACCCGCGACGCCGCGTGCGGGTCGCCGCTGGTCTGCTTGCCCAGCTCCCACATGGTGCTCCACGATGCGGCGATGACGGCCGGGTTGCGCGTCCAGATGGGTAGCACGCCGGAGCCGATGCGCAGCCGCTGCGTCCGTGTGAGGAAGGCCGACATCATCACGACGCAATCGCGCGCCAGGCGCGTATCCGCCTGCCAGATCTCGCTAAAGCCGCGTGATTCGGCGTACTCGGCGATCTCCAGTTCGTAGCCGAGCGGGTGCTTGTCCTGCATATACAGCGCAAAGCGTGGTTTGGTCGGCATGTTGGTCTCCTGACAAAGTTCACGGTAGAGCAAGACGTGATCGACCGCAGATTTGACGGATTCGACGGATGTTCACGGACGAATTCGGCAATCCGTGCCTATCCGTCGAATCCGCCTAATCCGTGGTCGATTGCTGTGATAGTGGTAGCCAGCCGCCATTGGCCGTATAGCCGCCGTCGACGGCCAGCACCTGGCCGGTGATGAAGCGCGCCTGATCCGAGCAAAGAAAGACGACGGCGTCGGCGATCTCGCTTGGCTCGGCAAAGCGCCCCAGCGGGATGCGCTGGACAATAGTGTCGTGCTCCAGCCCGCCTTCGCCGATCGCCTGCTTGAGCCGGTCGGTCGCGGTGTGGCTCGGCGCGACGGCGTTGACGCGGATGCCGTGTGCCGCCCACTCCAGCGCCAGCGAGCGCGTCATGCTGTCGAGCGCAGCCTTCGACGCGGCGTAAGCGGCGCGGCCGTGCGCGCTCTGCTGCGCAGTGATGCTGCTGATGTTGACGATGGCGCCGGTAGCGTTGCGGGCGATGACCTGCCGTGCAAACGCCTGGCTGCACGCAAACGCGCCATAGACGCCCACGGCAAAGATGCGCTGCCAATCAGCGACGGCCAGTTCCAGTGCCGGTTTCATCACGACCACAGCCGCGCAGTTGACCAGGATGTCCACACGGTCAAAGCGCGCAACCGTGTCATCGACCAGCGCCTGGCACTGCGCCGCGTTCGCGACATCGCACGGCGTAGCGATGACACTCGCCGACGTTGTCGCTGCGACGCTGGCGGCCGTCTCTTGCGCTGCGGCGCCGTTGAGATCGGCGACAGCCACGGTCGAGCCGGCATTCGCCAGCGCCTGCGCGCAGGCCGCGCCAATGCCCTGCGCCGCACCTGTGACGATTGCCACTTTGCCGGCCAGCGATTCAGCCACCGTAGATCTCAAGTGCCTCGCTCGTCACTTCAAGCTGCACATCCTGCATCCTGGCATCGAGCGCGACGTTGAGCTCGTCGGGGAAGGTTTTCCACTGCGCCAGCGACTCCCAGCGCACGATGATCACCACCTCATCCGGATTGTCGATGCTAGGCCATACTTCCTTGGAGATGTAGCCGTCGTGTGCGGCCAGCGCCGGCGTCCAAATTTCGGCATCGCGCACAAGCCACTCAGCGCGGCGGCCGGGCACGCATTTTGCGCGCAGCAGTTCGATTACAGGCATCGGATTCCCCTCGATCTTGGAGACTGGAGATTAGAGATTGGGATTGGACGATGGTATCGGCTTGCGACCGTCAATCTCCAATCTCTACTCTCCAATCTCAATGCGTAAACAACTCCCCACCGTCGATAAAATACACATGCCCCGTGAGGTAGTCATGCTCGATCAGCAGCGCGATCATGCGCGAGACATCTTCCGGTGCGCCCAGCCGCTTCACCAGCGTGTGCTGGCGTGCATCTTCGATCTGCTCTGGCGTAAAGTCCGGCGGGAGGAGGACCGGCCCGGGCGCCACGGCGTTGACGCGGATCGTCGGGCTGAGTTCGCGCGCGGCGTAGCGGGTGAGTTGCACGACGCCCGCCTTGGCGATGGCGTGATGACCCAGCCCCGACCACACCTCGTAGACCGACAGGTCCGCCACGTTGACGATCACGCCCCGCCCCTGCTTCAGCATGATCGGCGCCACCGCCTGCGTGCAGAAGAAGGCCGCCTTGACCGTCACGTCGTTGCACAGGTCGTATTCGGCCTCGGTCACCTCGAGGAAGGGACGCATCAGCCACGGCGACGCATTGTTGATCAGCACGTCGATGCGGCCGAACTGCTCGGCCGTCGCCGCTACCCAGCGCCGCATGGCATCCAGATTGCGCACGTCCAGCTCGGTCGCGGCGCAGCGTACGCCCAGCGCCTCGATCTCTCGCTTCGTTTCTTGCCAGGGCTCGTTGGGCAGATAGGAGAACGCAATGTGCGCACCCTTGCGCGCCAGGTGCAGCCCGTGCGCCCGCCCCAGCCGGATCGCACCGCCCGTGATCAAAACGACTGAATCTTTGATTTCCATGTTCTCACCTATCCAGTTTACTCGTAGACAGCCAGGAATAGACCGCGGATTAGACGGATTTGGCGGATCCTCGCGGATTGAGAATCCGTTCATATCCGCCAAATCCGCCTAATCCGTGGCCTATCTATCTTCGCCGAAGAAAGATTTTCGTAGCACGGCGTAGTTGATCTCCCCTGCGCTGAAGGTGCGGCCTGTGCGGATGTTGTTGATGTGTAGCACTGCCGGTGAATGCAGGTCGAGCGGGATCTGGTAGAAGTCGCGGCCCGCGTCCTCGTAGATCTCGACAAAAGGCCGGCCATAGGCGCGCGACGCGGCCGAGACGACCTTGCCGATCACGGCTTCAATCGCTGTGTCGTCGGCATCGACGTAGAGCGTAGCGACGCCGCCATAGAGCAACGAGTCGTTGATGCGGCCCATGGCGGTCACCTCGTCGGCAATCAGGGGCGGGATGACGCCAAAGCCGTGGGCGTACTTCACCGTGGCGACGGCGAAGCCTTCCTCGGCCAGCCGGTGCAGCGACTGCTCCACGATGCGCGCCGCCACCTGGATCGCGCAGACGAGGCTGGAGTTGGGCGCCACCAGGATATAGAGATTCTCCGGCTGGAGCTTGCACGCGTGGGCAATAGTGGTCGCCCAGTCATCGGTGACCGGTTCCGCCGTCTGGATCGCGATCACGCCTTCGCCGGCCTCGTCGCGGTAGTCGGTCAGCTCGAAGTAGTGGTCGAGGTTGGCATGGTTGAGCGCACGCGCCGGCCCGGCCAAAATCGGCGCTCCCTCGCGCGCGCCCTCCAGCCGCCAGCCCGCGATCTGCGATGCCACGCACGCCTCGATAGGGTGGTCGATCATGACGCGTACCGCAGAGAGTATGCGGTCGCCCACGGCAAAGGGTTCGTAGCACACCTCGCCCAGCCCGCCCAGCGTGACGAGCGTGTAGAGCTTGCCCGCCACCCAGCCGCCCGGCGCGCGCTGCCCCATGTCGATCACCGTGGCGCCGCCCGGCAGCCGGCTGACCGCCACGCCCAACGCGTTCGGTGCGTCGAGAATGCGCCGCACGATTTTCATGGCCTCACGGTTGATGCTGAGCATGGTTGTCCTCATATGGTGAAGAGATTGGAGATTGAGAGATTGGGGATTGTCGTGCACGCCCCTGATCGGTTGGTACGGAGCCATTCCCCCAATCTCCAGTCTCCAATCTCTACTTCGGCCCCGCCTCCGTCACACCCAGCCCGCCGTCCACCGGGATCAGCGCGCCGGTGATGTAGCTGGCTGCGTCCGAAGCCAGAAAAGCCACGACGCTCGCGATCTCTTCCGGGGCGCCAAACCGTTTGAACGGGATGTAGCGCGTGAAATTCTCCTCACCCAGGGCGGAGATGCCGTCGCGCAGCGCCTGCGTGTAGATGAGGCCCGGTGCCACAGCGTTGACGCGGATGCTGTGGCGCGCCAGGTCGAGCGCCATCGCCCGCGTCAGCGATTCGAGCGCGCCCTTGGTCGCCGCGTAGAGCGTGCGGTTCTGGATCGTCAGTTGCGCC